>WNFC01006144.1_pt1 | contig 13979 bp, 12 predicted proteins | sample 5400541 | NCBI WGS metagenome assembly WNFC01 (sample SAMN13153342, study PRJNA577476) | soil metagenome | isolation source: 120 cm saprolite under Douglas fir tree site 2 hole 2 replicate 1 | place: USA:California | collected 2015-04-18
ACCGACGTGCCAAGACATTCGGCTTTGTTCTGCAGCCCTTGGAGCCGAAAGCTGGTGCTGCCGTTTCTTAGGAATCGTTCTCCAGTGTCAGCTCTCCGATCTTGGCATGGAGCGACTTCACATCGATCGCGGGGATGGCAGGTGTCCCGCCCCCTGATCCGAAAATCTCGGAAGCGCTGCCCTCAAGCTGCGATTTCCATGCCGTGATCTGATTGGGGTGAACGTCGAAATGCTCCGCCAGCTGGGCGATTGTGCGGTCGCCCTTGACGGCGGCCAGAGCCACCTTCGCCTTGAAGGCCGGTGAGTGGTTCCGGCGGGGTCGTCTGCTCATGGTTTCTCCTGTTCACGGCGATTATCGCCGTTGTCAGGCAGAAATTCCACTTATCGTACTGTGCAGATTTCCGGAACCGGCTCTCTACTAGGCAGGCGGCAATCTTTTGCGCGAGCGTCGACGTTCTTTCGGGGCTATTTCATAAGTATGTCGTGACGACAACTATACAACTATCGGGCTTCGTTCGATGCCTGGAATACTGTCTCAAATGCGGAAAGCGCCCGCTGACTTCATCATCTGCCACGTTGATGGTGTGCGCTGGCCTCACGTTATCGACGGTGCGTACAAAGGCGGCGCGGAAGGCGCGCCCTTTGATGTTGTGTTGACTTCACTAAGCACAAGAAACAAAGGCTAACCTCGAACTATCGACTTCATCAAATCAGATCGATGCCGAAACACGCTCGCTGCGTCGAACAGTTTTCCGTCAGATTGTGCGTTTTTGGTTAGAGGTCTGCGTCGTTGAGAGAATTGCCTTATCGATCCCGCCAGCAGTTCCGGGCGGTGAATGGGTGTCAATATGCCGCCTGCGTTCGCTTTGATCAAATCTCGCGAGTAGGGAGAATCATAACCAACCAAAGGAAGTCCGCACATCAGCGCCTCGACGAGGCAGCGCGGGGATTCCTTTGTCTTGTGACAAAACATAAAAAGATCGAACGAACGTAGTTTTTCGATAAGCTCCCGGTGACTTGTTGTAGGGCCATAAAATTGAATGTAGTCCGACAAATTCTCATCCTTCACGCGCTTGCGGGCGTTTTCGAGTTGATCGCCGCCGCCAAACCACACCGCACGAAAATCAATGTTCTCTTTGGCGGCCAAGGAAAGGGCGTCGATCCAGTCATATATCCCTTTGTCGAGATGCGCCCGACCGGCGTACGCGATCATGATGGGGCCAGATCGTTGCAGTCTAGCATCGATATCCAAATCAGATATTTGATCGTTGCTGTTTAGATGGATGTCGTGCACCAATTGCGGGTTAGAACTATAGGGCGAATAAGCGTCATAACAGTCCATGCCGTGGAACAGCCCTAGAGCGCTCTTTCTGATGACATGTCGCTCATAAGCCTTCACGAGCGTCGCTATTGTCAGATGGTATAGCATCTTGGGTGCACTTTTGGATCTTGCCTGAAAAGCTAAAACTTGGGATTCAACCTTGTCTGTCCAAACGGCAAATGGTTTCCCACTTTGGTGGGCGATAAGAGCGCTGACCGACCCCCAATCGCCGAACAGCCCACCAATCGCAAAGTGCAAATGATCTGCCGAGGCGATGATATTTTTCAGAATTATGATTGTCTTGGAAAGGGTAGCTAAAAATAGGTGAGGCGCATAGGCCGCTGGCAATGCGGTAAAGGTTATCCGTTCGTCGTCAATTGGTAAAAAAGAGGCGGGTGGTGGCGCATCTATCGTGGGGCAGGCCAATGTCAGCGTATCAAAATTTTCCAACCACAGCCTAAGCCCGTTGCGTGCTTGCGCGTCCACATAGGATTTGGACTGACAACGATAGGCTTGAAGGGGCAAAACCAAAAGCAGCTTAGACATTCGCTCTAACTCGCTTTGTGGCGTCTTTCCTCTTCGTGCTCGATTTCAAGTTTGAAAACCTTCAAAAGAACAGCGGTCGGGGCAATACGGGCACGAGGACCTTCCACGTCATTGTGGATCCAGCACTCTCGCGATCAACAACAGCAATAAAAACTTAGTTTGAGCCGCCATCGCACGCCCGGCAGAATCCGGCGCCTTGACTTTCTTGACAACTTCTTCAAACGTCACTTCCGTCACCGGCACAATCTGAGGGGCTGTTTACCGCTTCACTGAACATCAGACCCAACTTAGCAGTCTCTAGGTCGATATCAAACTCGTCCTCGACTTTTTGACGTCCGCATTCTGCGACACGTGTTCGCAGCCCACTATCAGCGATCATTTTGAGAATGCTTTTCGCCAAAGCCGGCACATTCGTTGGGGGGACGAGTAGCCCATTATGTCCATTTTCAATTAGCTCACTAACTCCGGCAACATTTGTCGCAATCACTGGAACGCCGACAGCCATAGCCTCCATCAAAGACACCGGCAAACCCTCGGCGAGGCTCGGAAGCACAAACAAATCGGAGCTGCAAAGCTCGCCTATGATAGACGTCTCCTTAAGTTGCCCAAGAAAATCGACGCGATTTGCAATTCCAAGCTCGACAGCCATCTTTTCCAGAGATGACCTGCTAGATCCTCCGCCCGCAATACGAAGTCGAATGTGATTGTGCACCTCTGCGACAACCCTGAAAGCCTGCAAAAGAAATTCAATGCCTTTCTCTGGCGCCAAACGGGCCGCGCAAAAAATGGTTGTTACTTCGCGGCTCGGTTGACTAAATGGATATTTTTCCAAATCGATACCGCAATGGATTATCTTGTTTCGAGTTATGTCGGTACTCTGCGCCGCGACCATTAATTGGCTGCGACAAAAATAGCTGATGGATCTTATAAAACAGGCGTTTCGTATTTTTTCCTTGAGCGATGAACCTGCTTCATCGAAAAATACATGAGGTCCATGAAATGAAATGCTATAATCGACTGTCGTCAGAATGGCGGCGAGCATTGTTACGGTTCCGCTTCGATCCCCAAAGTGATTATGCAGATGGGAGGTTCTGTTCGCTCTAATGTGGCTTGCAGCCAACAGTGCCTCTGCCAAATAGAACATCTGGTAAGCAAAGCCACGCAGGCCAGGCGGCGAGGTTTGCAATGCTGTGCGCAAGGCCAAAAGAAATCGCTTCGGGTTTCCAAACGACTCTGCGCAGAGAGCGATAACGACCGATCTGATCGAATCCGGAAGTAAAAATATAACTCTCGGCACCCACTCCGCCAGTAACTCGTGCTCAAGCGGCTTCCAAACAGAGATAATTCTGACCTCCGTTCCGGCCCGACCTAAACTTTCAATCTCTCGCATGATAAACGTGTCGGTGACGCGCGGAAATCGATGAAGGAGATATGTGACCGTCTTCATTGTTCAATCAGGCCTTGCGAGTTGAATGAGTAGAACTTACGTTCCCTTCAACTCATTGCGTTAGGGACGTTCGGCGATACGTAATCTCCAGGCATGTCTCGAAGTCCAGTGGCGAGCGCCAGCTCAATTGAGTTCTCGCTCTTTGCCGACTAAATTTCACCGGCCTGAATTGCGCCTCGAACCGACGTGGTATCAGTAACGATGGGAGTTGTGTTCTCTTCAGAATCCGTTGGGTTGCGAATGATGCCAATCTCGCGACCTGGAGTCCGAAAAAATAGGGAATTGGCAGAACAAGGCCAAACTGTTTAGTGCGAGCCATGTATTCAAATACATAACGCCACACTTTGATGCTGCAGTCGTCGATAACGTTAAATGTCCCGTAGGCGATCGCGCGAGTTTCCACGACGGTGGCGATGAAATCTGAGCAATTGTCTACGTGGCAGAGTGGCAGCTCTGTGAAAGGCCCAAACAGAACATAAAGCCGTCGCCAACGCCGGCCCATACCCGCGACCTCCGCTCGACCCGGCCCCCAGATAAAGCCGGGCCGGAGAACTGTTACGTCCCATGTGTTTGTCTGGGCGTATTTAAGGACGAGCGCTTCTTGCCGCACTTTCGAAATGGCGTATTCACCCATCCCATCCAGATCACTTAAGACTGGCGTGGTCTCATCTAGTACTTCCGTCGCCCGTGACCAATCATAAATTGACAAACTACTTATGTGAATGAGCCGATTGGCTTTTGACCCAGCCATAGCTTCAAGAAACCGCTCTGTTGCCGCGACGCTTAGACAAGGGGTCGAGTTGAGCGTGGCACGGGTAACGCCTGCAAGATGAATGACTGCGTCGATTCCGTTAAAGAGGTCCTCCAAACGATCCCTAAGCAGGTCTGCATAAATAGGTTCAACGTTATCGATCCAAGAAGGATAAACGGCTGGCGGACTTCGAAAGATGGCGCGGACCGTGTGGCCTCGCTTCAAAAGCAATTGGACAAGATGTTGTCCCAGAAATCCTCCCGCTCCCGAAACCAAGATCTTCATCGAAAGCCCGTTCTCTTAAGCGCGAAAAAATGGCGTGTATCGACTCGCCCATTAGCTATCGCCACCAATTCGACTGACGTTTGGTTGAGCCCACGGCATCGGCTCCATTTGCGGGCAAGCGGTTTGCATATACTGTAGCCCGCCTCCGTTCTGAATAGCTAACGTGACTTCGTTGAGATGCAAAGCATTGGCGGCGGAAAGCCGGCAAGGTCGAGATGCTCGTAATGCCGCGACCATCTCCGCCGGACCAAGGGCAAAATTCATGGCTGCGGCTCCCCAGCGGCGAACCTTGGGGTGAGTTGGCCCTTTCATGCGAAATCGGCTGGCGAAGGGACTATTGATCAGCCGTCGTCGAATGGCGTATCGACGGCGAATCCGGACAGCCGCTTGATTGTCCCAGCTTCGGTCAACTTCCAAAACGCCTGCGTCACCGATTATTTTTAGACTATGGTTGTGAGGCGCGACAATACTGCAGGTTAGCCTAGCGACCACTCCGGATCTAAAGAACAGAGTTGCGCTTGAGAAATCGGGTGCCGTTGGCGTACTGTTGTCAGATTTATCTTCTATCAAGCTTGCGGAGGCCGCCACTACCTTTTCAACGCTCCCAAACATCACGATCAGCCAGGTGAGATAATAGCCGGCGTGCTCCAAAGTGCAGCCGGTTTTGAACTCGTCGCGATATGGCCAAGGGGCACCAGATTCGCTAACCCATGTTTTGTAGGGAGCCTGCGAAATAAAATCATCGTCTAGTTCTGCATAAACTAACCTGATGTTTCCAACGACATTCTGGCGAAGGGCCAGCCATACGGTTTGTGCAGTTTCCCCAAGAACACTGCATGGCGCGGAAGCGAGCATCAAAGAATGGTTCTCGGCAAGTTCGCAAAGCTCGAATGCGTCACGCATATTGGTCGCAAGGGGCTTTTCTGAATAGACGTGCTTCCCTGCATTGAGACACGCGCGGCTGACTTGAAAGTGAGAGCTCGGATTTGTGAGGTTCAGAATTAGATCTGGCGAGTTAGGCCCGTGCAGTAAATCATCTAAGCTTTGAGCGGCTGAGACGTTCCAGTACGAACTGAACGCGGAGAGACGATCCGGATCAACATCAAATGCTGATGCAACGGTTATATCGGGGAACGTTTTTAGTGATCGCATATACAGGTCCGCGACAAAGCCTGTGCCTACGATTCCGACGCGTGCTAAACCGCTGTTCATGACCCGTTAGTCCCCTGAAGTTGTGGATTCATGCGCGAAAAACGCATTCGGCAGCCGATAGAGGCAGTCATTTGTATTCAATCAATCGGCCTTGGTCGCCCACAGCACGATTGAAACGAAATTTAATTTGTCCCCAGGCTTCAGGGAATCGGGCCAAAAGCTGAAAGGCAGCCAATGTGCCGCGTTGACGAAGAGAGCCGCCATTTCGCCAGATCTGTCGGAGCAATTGCATGGGGTAGATCAGACTAACAAGCAATCCCGCTGGCCCAAATATCATCGGCGCCATAACACAAACCAGCGGCAGCGCTATGCCCCACAATATTGCGCGTCGGGACTCCCACACCCAGTGACGTTCCGGGGCATTTCCGTGCAGATGTGCTCCCTGTGCAAACGCATATCCATTGCGAACACAGCGTCGCCACCATTTTCCGAATCGATCCAACGCGGCATCGTGGGATGTCATTTCAAGGTCTAAACGCCAGATTTGCCACCCCTGTGCACGCAAGCGAACGCAAAGTTCCGGCTCTTCGCCGGCGATCAGATCGGACCGATAGCCACCGCTCGCTTGAAACGCATCAGTCCTTATCAGAGCGTCGCCCCCGCATGCTTTGGCTTGACCTATCGGAGTATTCCATTCGCTATCGCAAAGTGCGTTATAGACTGAACGCATCGGATAGCGTTCGCGCCGACGTCCGCATGCGATGGCCGCTTCAGGCGTCATGTCGAGAAATGCCACCGCCCTGTCAATCCAGTCGGCAGCAACTTCGCAATCGCCATCGACGAACTGAACATAGGAAAGGTGCGGAGCAATGGCCCTAAGGCGCCAAAAACCTTCATTGCGAGCCCTAGCAGCTGTAAAAGCAGAGCTTGTATCTAGTTCGACAACATGTACTCCGGCATCGGTAGCTATCTGGACGGACCGATCGGTGGAGCCGGAATCTACGTAAACGATCGCCGCGGAGGATTTGATGACCGATTGAATGCAATTGACAAGGCCCTGTCCTTCGTTGCGTCCGATGATTACACTGCCAACGCGCGCGGACTCCTGTTCCATTTGAAGCGTTCGATTCAATTGTAAAACTCGCCTGATCAGTTAATCTTTGTAGCATTCTTTTCGCTCACGACAGCCGCAAAGATAAATGGACGCGATCGCGTCGTATGGCCGGGACATTCACCAATCACACCGTACTTGCTAGGGAGCTTAAGAACCCATTTCATTACACGCTCATTATCGCTTCCTTTACGCTCGGTTCCTATTTCCAATGGTTCGAACGGGAGCTTTGCTGCTTTGGCCGCGGCTTCTTTGACGCACCATCGACTGACTACCTCTGATGCGCGAGCCACCACGGGTAGCTCCAAAAGTTCTTGGAGCTCGAGCGAGGTCAAGATTTTCGGCCATATTTCGGGAGCGAGGCCGCTATCATATTCAACGTCGATCCCGATAGCCCGAAAATCAGTTGATCGTCCGACCGCGGCGGCACAATGTCCGCCTCGTACGTCCCTCACGTGCGTGAGGCTGCCGAGAATGCCTCTTGGCCAAACTGGTGCGCGATCAGGACCTACAGGCAATTCGACGTTGTTGATGCCAAGCAAGGAAAGCGCGCGTTTCGCGTAAATTCTGCCGGATTCGAGCTCTCGCATGCGTTCGCTGTCAACTGCGCCCGCCGATCTTCGTTCGCGATCTGTGAGAGGCGTTGCATCAGCCAAGAATGGTCCGGCGCAGACCAGGATGTTGGGCGGCAACAATTCCTGCCACGCGTCTCGAAAGTCAAAATGCTCGTGATCCACCAGCGATTCCCTACGAAGCTTCCGATCTGGCATTTCGAGGCCAGACCACGCTGTAACGCATGAGATCTGAAATGAAATAGGGGATCCCACGGTCGGTTTGACGGAGCACAATGCGCTTGAGCACACCGATCATGCGAGAAATTAGGGCGGCAATGTCGGTCAATACTGCGTACCACTTACCATAAGTCTTAACAAAAAATCGGCGACGCGACTCGAACCAGTACGGCGGCAACCGCTTGTTCTTGGCGTCACGTTCGGTCACCTTCGTACTCTGCCCCGCGATATGCATGACGCGGCTGTTGGGTACATACCAGGTTTCGAACCCGTTTTGTTTAGCGCGAAAGCAGAAATCAGTTTCCTCAAAGTATAGAAAATATCCCTCGTCCAAGCCACCGATCGTATCAACGACGGCCTTGCGGATCATCATCGATGCGCCAGGTATCCAGTCGGTAGGTTCGGCTGACTTCCCCATTTGCCGGGCAACGACCCATCGCCGTAGCAACTTTGTCGCGATTCCAACTTGCAGGCCTTCCTCGATCTCGCTGAGCATCGTGGGAAAGCGGAAGGCGATCGGCCAATCCGAACCGTCCAGGTTCTCAAAACTGCTTCCGGCTATCCCGACGCTAGGATGGGTTTCGAGGAACTGGACGAGCTTTTCGATTGCCCCCTTTCGTACGAGCGTATCTGGGTTTAACAGGTGAATGTAATCTGGCGGTCCGTCCCTACATGCGAGTTGAATTCCAAGATTATTGCCATACGCAAAGCCGCCGTTCCGAGGCGCGCAGCTAAGCTTCACCCAGTCGGACCAGCCATTGGCATCTATCGCTTGCTGAATTGACGGAAAATCGTGAGAAGACGTGTCGACTACAACCGCCGTCAGCTTCAGATCGTGTATGAGACGCTCCTCCGCCACCGAGCGAAGACAGTCAACCGTCAAGTCCGCGGTCCGATAAGTGACAATGATGACAGCGATGCGCGGGGCATTCATGCCGGTTCTCCGACTTCAGCGCGAACCTGGTTGACACTGGATCGGTCGCCTAAAAAAGATCCAAGCGTATCGGCGAGCGATTTGACAAAGGGCTCTTGCAGCATACTGAAGTGCCCGCCTTCGACATCCGCTATGGTCAGGCTCGCTGCAACGCTACCCCAACCCAATGTCTCGTCGGTGTAAATCTCTTGATAAGGCGTATCTCCGCCAGTCCCGGACTTGGCGCGAATGAGAATAATAGGAGCCTTTGGGAGCAATTGCGGAACATAGCTTGCTTCGGCGCACTCGTAGATTTGGCGTACCGAGAGCCCCGGAATAATTGTTGGCCAGGTTGCCTGTCGTCTTAGCAGAGCCTTAAGAAATCCAAAGCGCGCGCGAACTGAAAATCTTTCAAAAAAATTCAGCAATTCCCATTTAGCAGCGCTCCATATCTTCACAAAAATTCCGTCGGCAATCACCCGGAGTCGTTTAAGGAGCGAAACCTCGCTTCGCGCTTTAAGAAGTTCAGAAAAGCGATCTAACCGCTGTTTAGTGATCCGACCCGGACGCTTCGACGCTTGCGGGGCTGCAGCATCGAGGAGGGCGACTAACTCGACCGATTCGCCCGCATCGATGAGTTGTTTCGCCATCTCGTACGCAATGACGCCGCCTGCGCACATTCCTCCCAGCAGGTAAGGGCCAACGGGTTGTCGCTCCCGCATAGACTTTAGATAAAACCCGGCCATGTCCGCAATGCTCGCGTGAGCAAGCGGCACGTTTTCGAGCCTTCGCGGCTCGATACCAACTACGGCAAAGTCTTTCGGCAAGCGACTCGCCAAATTCGCGTATAACAGCGTCTCGCCGTCACCATCATGGATCAGAAACAAATTCCGTGGAGAGCCCGATTTGAGTTCAACGAGCGATCCGGAGGAAGTCGCCGGATTGCCGACATGACGGGAGAGGGTACGCACCGTGGGTGCATTCAGGATAGTAGTTAGCGGTAGCTTGGTTCCAAATTGCCGTACAATTTCTGCGAATAGTCTCGCAGCCAAAAGCGAACTCCCGCCGGTCGCAAGGAAGTCATCATCAATGCCGAGCCCATGAATGCCGAGGACATCTTGCCATAGCGTTAGCATCTTCTGCTCGGTTTCGTTGCTGGCAATGGCGGCTTCGCCGGGCAGAGATCTTGCCCTTGCGGTAAGCGCGCTCAGGGCAATCTCGACATCTCGACCGGTCGTTAGTGTTTGAGCGAGCGCGGCATAATTCTCTGATCGATTTACACTCGCACCTATTGTCTTCGCCCTTGAGCTGTCCCTTTCTGTCGACTTGCTCGCTTCAATAACAGCGGCCGGATCGCTTCCGGGACGATGCGTGATCGCACGCGCGACGCTTGACGGAATGAGGTAGCGAACCTCGCCGTTTTCATCTGATCTGTAATTGGCTGCGACGCTTTCAATAAATGCTCGCGCCGGCTCATTCTTTCGGGTCGGCCGATAGGGCACTTCGACGGCACCAAGTTTATCTTCAGTCGCGGCGTCCCCAATGTATCGCAGGATCGCGTGTTCGACACCGCGGCCGAGAACGCGGCAGCTTAAGAGCAATGTATCGACGCGAAGTCTGTCTGGTTCGGGAGATGCGATGGCAAGTCCAACCAGGCCGTAGTCGCCAAAGCGATCACGCACATTGATACGCAAGACAGCGGATCCCTCATCAGCAAGGGCTCGTAACTCTGTTTCCGTGCGTCGAATGGTTGTGAAATTGAATTGATTGGTGCGTTGGGTAAGTTGAGCAAGACGCGGCCAATCTTTTTCATCAGGGCGCTTGATATCAATCTCAACCTGAAGCGAAGCGATAAAGTCACCGATGTCGGTGACGGAATCCTCCAACTGCAGTCGTGCAGCATGCTCCTTGTACATCTGCGTCCGGCGCCTGTCTTCGTCGGTCACCGAGACCTTGTCAAACGCCCATAGGTGAGCGAGGAAACCCTCGATTTCGTGTTCTTGGGGGATTTGTAGCGTCAATACCTCCGGATGCTCCGCCCGCATCAAGGCGCATTCGACGGGGTTGTCGTCCAGAAAAACAAATGAATCGAGTCCAAGGTTTAAGGACCGCGCCAACTCGGCAATATTTTGCGGCTTGGTGTTCCAGTCGATTCGATGCGCAACGATGTGATCGGCTTTAAGCAACATATCCGATCGTTTCTCAAAAACCTCCAGCACGTCGGCCTCGGCGTTTTTGCTTAAGAGACAGAGCAACGCTCCTTGTGAGTGCACCTTTATGGCAAAGCGATGCAGGATCTCGAATGCAGGCGTTATCGCTATGCCATGGATTCCGTCTTCACCGACCACACCGCGCCAAAGAGTATTGTCACAATCGAGTACCAAAACCTTGTGCGCAGGCACCAGCAGTGCGTGTGCCTTTCGGGCAATCGCCAGTGCCAGTGACGCGTAATATGGCTGCGTGAAAGGAACATGCGCGAGTTCGTCGCTGATGGTGTCGTATGGATCGCCGTTCGAAACCAGATCGATCTCTTCGGCAGTAAGCAGTGCGACGCCGGGAAGTGAGCGCGCAAGCGAGCTTACTCTTGCATTTGCTAACGTAAGTTCGGTCAGAAAGGTTGCGCTAGCCTTCGGTGATGGAGCGAATACGGCGACAATCGTGGGCACCTTCGCGCGTTGCGCATGGCTACTAAGCGCCGAAGACAATTCTTCGACGGTGCGCGCTAAGGTTTTGAGGGCCGTGTCAACATCCACGACGTCACGAATGAAGTCTTCGATTCGAATGAGAATTACGTCGACCCCATTTGTATTCCTTGCAAACAAACTGGAAGGCGAGAGCAATTCCTGGAAAACTTGATTATAGGGTGCAAAACTGACGTCAAGGGCCATGCCGGCCTGCCGGAGGACGAAGGGCAAACTGGGCAACAGGGGTTCTGCGGTAAAGGATGCGGCAATTGCGATCATGCCGGGGGGACGGTCAGGCATTAGATCCTCACTAATTGCCGCGGGCTCAGTGCTTTAACCGCAGGAGAGACGATAACGAAAATTATTGTCGGCATTGTCACAGCGTCAAAATCTGGTTCCCAATTGCCCTCACCCCAGGCTCGTCAATGTTTTCAAAACGACGGCTTTTGCACCGATCTGTACGCACTCGGCCCAAGAACTCGCGCCAGCCCTTTGCTTTTGCTCATCTGCGGTCAGCCCTGATCCAGCGCGATATCCTGCGCCCAAGGAGGACGGCGTGATACAATTTTAGTTTAGCCAAGCCATATTGGCCAATCAAAGCAAATGACTTCGGGGGCAGTATATCGCGCCCATATTTAAACCAAGCCAGGATCGTGGCTCCGACCAGGAGGACGGCGCTGACCAGGCTGATCGCCAACGGGTATAGGGGAACATTTGCAAGCATAGCAAGAGCCGCTACAAAAACCATCACCGTTAACAATAATGCCAACAGCGTGATGGGTGGAACGATCAGATCTAACGTCTGCACGAATAGATCCTTGTTCAAGCCTCTCGCAGAAGAAAACAGCAATGCGGGAGACTTGGTGAGGATCAATCCAACGTGACCCTGCTCCCAGCGGTGCCGCTGTGTCTTTGCGCCCTCTAACGAGGTCGGAAACGTACTGGTGACGACCGCCGAGGGACAGAACATGGGGGGATGTCCCGCAGTCGCAAGCTCAAGGCCAAGCTTTAGGTCCTCGACAATAAATCCGCTGCAAAGGTCGGCTGATCGGATGACAGGCCAAGGGAAGGCCATGCCGGTACCCATGAGCTGGCAGGGTAATCCCATGGCCCTGAGACCGAGCGGTCGCACCCAGTTTTTCAATCTCCACGCAAACTCCGCTACTTGGTGATTTATCGCCGATCCGCTTGCGGCGGTCATAAGGTAGAGGGCCTGCGCGGGTCTTTGCGTTTTGGTGCAGAGCCTTGCAAGGCAATCGATCGCGCCGTCCGCGATGCGACAGTCGGCATCGACAATAATCAAAAATTCGGGCGGATCGGCGTCGAGGTAGCGTGTACCCCAGTCCAACGCGTAACCTTTTCCGACCCTTGTCGGGTCGTTACGCACAGTAACCTCAGTTCCAGACAAAGCTGCGATCGCTGCTGTATCGTCGGTGCAATTGTCCGCAACAACCAGCAATCGGTCGCCTGGTCGCAGCTGACTCTTCAAATCATCAAGAGTTGGGATGAGACCGACACTTTCGTTGTGCGCGGGGATCAAAACCGCGATACGACCTCTTGGTCCCTTTTCGTCGTTGATGTCCGGTGTCGTCAGAAAACTCGCAGCTAAGACCTCCAAGAATAATACGGCGGTGGGGACCGCCAGCACGGTAGCAAGTCCCACTAATACGAATGAGGCAAATGAGAGCATCAGCCAACCTACTACAATGATTTTCGCAATTTTTTGCGGGCTTTCGAGGTGATTTAAGGCCGCTGAGGGTGTCTTGGGGGCAGAAACCCCCGATTTCCCAATCCGAAGAATGACCTAGCTAATGTGCTGCCCGGTCGCAATTCATTGATCTGTTCCATATCAATTAAAATACTTGATTTATGAAGCCGAGCGCGCCGAGGCCCAACGGTCGCACCCAATTTTTGACGCGCCAGGCAAATTCCGCGACCTGATGGTTGATCCTTGATCCTTCCGGGCTGGCCATAAGATAGAGGGACTGCACCGGCCGCTGCTTCTGCTCGCACACGCTCGCAAGGCTATCAATTACGCGCTCGGCGGCCCGACAATCGGCATCGATCATGATCACGATGTCTGGTGGGTTTGATGCGAGATAGTTTATTCCCCAGTCCAGCGCGTAGCCTTTGCCGATTTTTGATGGATCTGACCTCACGGTGACCTCAGCACCTCCCGAAGCTGCGATTGCGGCGGTGTCGTCAGTGCAGTCAGTGCAGTTGTCCGCGACGACAAGCAATCGATCGTTGGGACGTAACTGGGGCTTGATGTCGTTCAGAGTTGCAAGAATTCCTTTCTCCTCATCATGGGCTGGGATCAAAACCGCAACTGTTCCGCGCCTTTGAGCCGTTGGTGGCGCTTGGTGCCGCCGCGCAAGACAGGACGCTGCGCAAATTTCAATTACGAATACAACAGTGGGAACCGCCAGGCATGCAGCAATGGTGTCTAGGAGGCATGATGCGAACGAAATCATCTTTTCCAGCCTATAACACGGGCAGATCAAGTTGTTCGCCATTGTTCCGCAGCGATCAATGCCCCAAATTGAGCATCTATTGGTCTCTCTGCTACCAATCAATCAAGAATTACAACCCATTTTAACGCGCTACAGTTGCGCTATAGCAACAGCCGACAGTTTAATGAATGTCGAACTGGATGCCATCCTTTTTAGTTATGTAATCTTCGGGTAAACGGACTTTTGGAATTTCGTGCCGGAAGTCTGCGAGCGCCGCTCGCATTTCGCGAGGAGCGCCGAGCTGAATATTCATAACGTCGGCCTTTCATCAGGCGCGCCTTGGTCGAATCAGGCAGACCTAGACGACCTTTCGCGGGAAGTCTTTGGTGTCCTCGGAATGCCGCTTGACGCGCTCGATCTTTCGGCCGTCTTGCGGCGTATTGATTCGGCGGTCGACGCGAGAGCTCCGTTTTTGCTGTCGACGCCGAACGTCAATTTCTTGATGATGAGTCGGTCCGACGAGGA
>WNFC01005430.1_pt1 | contig 13978 bp, 14 predicted proteins | sample 5400541 | NCBI WGS metagenome assembly WNFC01 (sample SAMN13153342, study PRJNA577476) | soil metagenome | isolation source: 120 cm saprolite under Douglas fir tree site 2 hole 2 replicate 1 | place: USA:California | collected 2015-04-18
CCATTTTGACTCTCATTACGTAGAGTAGCTCGCTTGGGAAATCTTGGTGGACGCAAGTACGAAGAAGATGGGTGTGAAAGAAGAGGATGAAAGGCTTGTAAATACTGCTATCACGGAGGGAGGTTTGAAGGGTGACTCTGAGGATAAGCCATAATGCGGATCTTCGCCACGGTTTGTGCTGCTTCTGTTCGTTTTGTCGCCGCGACAGCTTGTCCGGCCGTTGCCGTAGCTTGTCCCACCACCGTGTGTCCGGCAACAGCTCACCCGCAGGATCCAATAGAACTTCGTCTCCTATACGTTTTGTGATTCGATCTATGACTGCAGGTTGACCGTATCCTCTGAGGATTCCAACCAATAACTCCGATATATGTCTGGGATCGGCGCCATTGTAGACATTGCGGTTGCCAGAATTTGGCGTAGGAGTGGGATCCAAGCTATCAACATCCATTTGGATGAGAAAAGATGAGAGTTCCCTGAGAAAGCATTCGTCCATAAAGATATCTGCAGGGATCTGGATTGCAGGTCCTGGGTATGAGCATAGTAGCTTTCCGTCGGCCTCCATTACGGCGCGGATGAGTGGCAAGACTTCGAACACCTCGAACTGAACGAAGTCGGCAGTGGCAGGCCTGCGCACAATGAGAGCAGCATTTTGTGCCCGAATATGCATACAAAATACGTCTGACGGAGACTGATCGAATCGAAGGCAGAACAAAGAAAGTGTTCTCCATACGTACCTCCAATGGCCATATTTGATAACGCACGTTGGAGATCAAACTTCTTGAACGGGGCTTTTGCAGCGCGACAAGCCAACTCTATCATCTTGATCATATTCATCCATAAGGGCCTTTCTGAAGAGGGGATGAATTGAAGGAAGTCTTGCGCAGTTTCTATGAGACTGTTACACAGCGCCACATTCGTTTTCCGTTCTGTCTCTTCGTCCGGACCCTGCTGGGGAAGCTTCGGGGGCATGAAGACGTGCTCAACGATGGAACGCAAAATATGAGAATCGAGGTAATGAGTAGTCGGAACAGACATGGCTGTTGAGAAGACTGTTGACGCAGCAGTGATGGCACAGCGACAGAGGGTTCAAATCGTACACAAAGACAGGCTTATAAGGTTCTGTCGTTCAATTTGATGGGAAAATACAGACCGGCAGCCGAACTGACATGCAGACTACACCGCCTGAGTCCGTTACGTTACCTTGGCACTTTTAATCTGAGTCACGGTCTGTGTGCTCATAAACCGTTCGGATGAGCTTGCCTGATTACTGTAGCGCGGAGAATTGGTACAAACCTTTCTCTCTCATCATTCAGTCACCTGGTAATTCTGTTTGAAAGCCGTCGGAAGATGCTCCGCCTTGATTACGTAGTGATTATGGTCGTTGGAAGAGGGATGGGTTGTGGCTGTGTCGATTACATAATGCGGTTTGGCCACGCCCAAAAAACTGAGCGCTTTGTCAGCTTCAACTGAATCGCTACGTACGTGATTCGCCCGCGCCAAATCCTCTCTGCCTCTCAATTTCTTCGATTATAAGCTACTTGCACCCATTGTTCTTTGTGATTCACCCGAGGTGCAAATAACCGTGCAATACGCTGGGTAATGCTCATTTCGCCGACAAGCTGCGAGAAAAAAACATTAATAAATTCGATCCGGTCCACATCGCTTGATTTACTACAACCATCCCCTCCCCATCCAACTTCACGTACAGGCAAACCCACCATATGGCATTACTACACCTCACCATACCAGTCCTACATCATACGACCATTATTCTTCAACAGCCGTCACCCGACTCCGACCGACGCCACGCTCGAGTGGTTGGCAGCGGCCTCGCCCTGCCCTTGTTCGAGCTCCCGGCGCCATCGCCGTAGACCGAGGACACAGACGAGGATGAGGCCGACGAAAGCGAGAAGGACAGCTTCCGCTTCTCGCGCGCAACCAAGCGCCTCGGGGAGGTCGATATTCCCGTGAAGTGCGGGCCCGGGAGAGTCGCCCGGCGGGACAAATTGGGTAGCGCGAGCGACAGATAGTGGGCGTAGACCCGGAGCATAAGGCAGAAGACAAAGATGTCGACGGCTCGGGCGGGTCAAACAATGTCCCGGGCACCGGGAGGAGGGGCACTTCGACGGGCGCAGGAGAGGGGGAAGAAGAGGGAATGAGAGGGGAGCAGAAGCACAACGGGGGTGGCTCGATGGTGAACTTTCCATTGTGTATATTATTGCCGTTCCCGCTGCGCGCGCGGCTGCACGTCGATGTGCAAGCCACCCGCAAGACGCTCGAGCGTCTCGAAAAACTCCACCTGCGCCATCGAGCGCGGGGGCAGAACGATCGGATAGTCCTCGAGGCCATCGACGACCGTGGCAGCGCGGACGAACGCGCGGAGTAACGCGGCAAAGTCTTCGAGAATAAACAGGCAGAACAGCACGGAGAAGCGCGACTCGACCCGCAGCGGGTGGTATGTCGTGAACAGTCCCGCCGCGTATACGCGCGGCGCCAGCGGCAGTGTGCCTGGCGCTCCCGGACGCTGCGTTTTGCGTTTTGCTGAGTAGGAAGCCATATGCCACTGCCCCCCGTCCCACAACGTGTCACCATCCGTGGTAACTTCGTCGTCGTTGCCGGACGAGCGGGGCGAGGGTGGTGTTTCGGGGCCTGTAAGTGGGCAAGGAAGCCCTCGTTGTCGCGTATACTCTTCTTCAGCAGTCCGCCAATTTGTTCCCGGAACGCACCGTGGGCAAGCACACCCCGGTATGCTTGGTTTCAGCCCATCGGTGTCATCGAGGGGTCTATCTGGGTTTCCTATCGACCCCGCTATGCGGTCCGTTTTGGATGTAAAACAGACAGAGTTCGCCATGCCTTCACCTGATTCAGAGATTCTCTTGCGGATGACCCCAGGCTTCGACGTCCCCTCCTCGACCAAGAACACCGCCTCCTGAAGATAAGCCGGGGCACGGAGGAAGAACAGCCTGCGGCTCGATGGGCTTAGAGCGTCGGGAAGTATAGATAGGTGTACTTTGAGGCGTTTCGAATTCAGAAGTATCGCTGCCCTCATCACTTGATCATCGTCGCTAATTCCGTTGGAGGTGTTGCCCATTCGAATTCTGGGAACCTTTCTTCCTCTTATTGCCCTTTCCTTTATTCCTTTGTGGGCGTGACTGCCATTACGATGGAACGAATGGGCCTTGTGGAGAGATTGGGATTCCTTCAGCGCATGAGTGAAATCCTTGAACGTGGCGGAATACTCGTCGTCCCAGAAGTGCGGATGATGCCGAAACAGCTCGAGTCGTTAGGGATAACTTTGTCGGGAACGTAAATCGTGGAAAAAGCGGCTATAACTTGACGTCTGGGCCATTACCAAGTCTGTGAGATATGCAGGGATAAAGTTTGAGAGAAAAGGATAACGCACCAACTTTAGGAACGTGTTCTGCGATATCTTCAAACACACTTCCACCTTGCATTACCATCACACTCGATGCAATCTCATCTGCCCTAAAGATGACAGCAAGCTTCTGTACAGGAAGCACACTCAGCCGGTGGATTCACAGTGGTGACATTGAGACCTTCCTCCCCCCCCACCCGAATCTCCTAGAGGTTTCATGTAGAGTGACTGGGCCAGAGGCACGCACGGCAAGTTCGGAGGCTTCATCGATGAGGCGACATATGGTAGTGACGGAGCGGAACACACCTGGATCAATTGGCGGCGGCGGATACGGCAGAGACGCGAGGGCGAATCGCGGAGAGTCGGGAAGGGAAGGGCCTCTGAGACCGGTATAGCCGCAATCGCGCATGAGAGAGAAGGGTGTTGTTGTGTGGAGGTAGCATTGGTGCTGCGTGCGGTTCGGGTTAAAATGTGGAGTTGAGATTGAGCTGATTCAGAGTCGAGGAGCTCTAAAGGGGGCTGAAGCCACGGGTCCTATTCTCTCATGAGGCAGGAGGACGGTGTCAAGAGGGGGAAACATACGTGGTACGAGCTATGGCTGACACGTGACACCAGTGGACCAGGTTCGTCGTCTTCGGTGAGAGGCCTAACATCGGGCGGCAGTATGCGAGTCTGAGAGCACCCGCCGGCAGTCTCCGGCAGGCAGTAACCCCACTTGCCGCCTCGATGATCCCACTCGCTGCCTCAATCGCCCTACGCAAGAGGACCGCCCGTTCCCTCTTCCTCCTTTACCTTCCCCTGTTAATCTTGGAAAACCTCACTTAGCCGTGCCACCACCCGGCGGTGACCATACGATGTTTTACACTCTTGGTCCTCATCGTTTTACCCTCTCTAGTTCCTCTTTCCGCACGACTCTGGTGTACACACGCGCTTGCGCCCTCGCTCCCCTCAACCTTCTTCATTTAGACACCCTTGACTTCTCCTTACTCACCATCTTCCGGACCCGTTGTGAGGCGACCCTCGGAGCCATGAACGGAATGGAACGGGAATCGGAAGCCCCTGGCCGTTAGGTCCCGTCACCGCGTCCCGTCAGCTGCTCTTCTCCCTCGTTTTCATCGCCATCCTCGAAAGCAAAGCCCGCTACCGTCCTGACAACGTGTCAAGACAAGTCACTCAATGCGAAATCTTCCCTCTTTCGTTCTGCCTCACCCCATCGTCCTTCCCTTTTTCTCAGTTTCTTTTTCCTCTCTTCTCGCCCTCGGACAGTCGGACAGCCTCCCCAGCCTAGCTCCTGTCACGCGGCCACAGTAAGCTCCCATTACACTCGTTTCTTGAGTATCTTTGACTATGCTAACTCCCCTTTGCATACCTTCCCTGTGCGTCCTGTGCACCCCAATGCATTTTCTTCCTTTCCCTCAAACCCCCTCACTGCCTCTATTCAGTACTTACAGTCCCTGAAAAGGTACTCGTAGGCACCGCGATGTATATATGATAGATCCTCTTGCTCGCCGAGGAGAGGAGTATAAATCAATATGTTTTAAAGCCCTCCTTGCACACGCCCTCTCCTTTCTCCCTCTCTCTTTTCATGTCGTGTCGAGCCTGCCGATGCGGAACCGCCGTTCACAATCGCTGTCGCCTTTGCAGCCTCTCTCGCTCAGTCTGCCCGTGTCACTCGCCCCTCGTTCCCTGCTTCTTCCTGCTCTCCTCTTCATCATCTTTCCCTCTTGGTCTACTCTCCGGTCGACAACATCTTCCATTATATGTTACTTGGCGTTTAGAGTCTATCACTCTGCACATCACACATCCAACACATTGGAGTCCATGTGTGATGGTCTGCGATACATGGGATGTGCGATACGCAGGGTACTAGTGATATTATCCCTCTTGACGCGCCGTTCAAGTAGACAACTAGCCCCGCAGAAAACACTAAACTTAAATTCCAGTCCATATCTAACTTGACGTTCAGGTGCAAATGCAAAACAAGCAAACCAACGATCCGTTATTCCTAAACAGTCATCATAATGCCCCAACAAAGCCACGCTCTCGGTCTCCAACAACCACACCACACCAACCAACACCAGCACGACCTCGACGGACGATCCGTGCGGAGCGATATTACCCAACGGCGCCGTCCGTTGTCGCTTTAGTCCCCACACTATCGCCGCCGGGGGAGAAAAAGACGAAAAGAAGGATAGGTGCTTCCACATCTCCGGCACACTCTGCTCTGCCTGTGTGCGCAATCAAGTGTCTTCTTGGCGAGGCCGATTACCGCCAAGGGCAGGTGCGAGAGACGGCGGCGGCGTCGCTCGTCGTGACCGAGTTGGCAGTGCATGCGGAGAGCAAGGACATATAAAGACATCGACGGTGGCGGCGAGTCGACAAAGACCCAGGGAGGGGATAAGGACTTCGAGGTCAGATCCGTTCCGTGTTCGATTTCGATGCTGACGCACCACTGGGGAGGGAGAGCATCATGATGCCAGGGTTGACCCAATGACGAGCTTACCGTCTTGCACATGGCCTTGCCTGTGCCTCATGCGAGCACGCGCAAGCGACCGGATCTGTACGCCGGTACGCCGGCGCCGGCCAACCCCAGGCCGCTTGAGCGCCTCGATGAATGCGGCCTGGGCCAGCGATCGCGGTGGAAGGAAGATCGGATAGTCTTTAACCCACCGACGGCAGTGCTGTAGATGGACGCGCGGAGCAGCGCGGGAAAGTCGCAGAGCATGAGCAGGCATAACAGTACCGTGACGAAGAAGAGTAACTCGACCACCGGTGCGTGCGTACCTCGTGAACATTGCCGTGTCCCGCGCCTCGCCCGTGGGGGCGATATAGGGCCAGTTTTACGATATCACTGACATCAGGAGCGGCACCTTCGTCATTTCCGGAGGAGCAGAGAGGTGGTAGGGTTGCGCGAACCTCGAAGCGAACGAGGAAGTGACCGTACTAGTATGTGCACTTCATTATCAGATGGCCATGCTTGGGGTTGTGGCAAGTAGTCCGAAGTGATGGAAATAGGCGAGAACAGGGGATAGATTGAACGACGTGAAGCGAGTCACACTGGGGCAGGAACTGGGCAACAGGCGGTTGGTGGTCAAAGTGGCGCACGGAGCCCGCCCCGGGCGCTCCGATGCGGTTGTCCATATTTCATGTTCGCAAAGGCTGATAGCGCTGATCAAAACCAAAGTTGTGAACTTGCGACCTATACAAAACCAACTAATCCAAATGTCCCGTGCTACGTATCAATCAATCACTCCGATAATCCCTTTACCGTCTCCTCACTTAATGCCTTGCCGCTCAATACCTGCCCCAAATGCGTCAAATTGTAACCGATGCCTTTCCGTCGTAACCCTATCAGTGTCTTCAATATAGGTATCCTGCTTCTTGCGAACGGAGAACTCCTCCCTGTGCGGTACGCGGGAGGCACGAATCCATCTGCCTCGCTATATTCTGCCTTCGGATGTACCATCGACAGCGCCAGCAGTGCGCATACACTCTCGTATTCCGCTCTACTGTCAAAGTAGAGCTGTCCTGCGAATAGGTTCAACTCCATTCTTACATGCGCAGGTGCTGACCACTGTCGTGTTTGTGGGTCAGGCCGATCAGGGATGGTGTAGAATGTGAGATCGGAGAAGGACCGCATAGAGGACGTGACTCGTGGTGCGTAGATATGTAGCCTGACCCTATCGCTCTTGCGGATGATAGGAAGTAGCTCATTCGCTTCATACGGGCTGATTACGACAACAGTGCTTTTCTTGCCCGACCCACTCGAAAGGATCCAGTTGACAGGGCGAAGATATTCTGTCAGTCCCATGCCATCGGAATCGAGGGTAGTCGAAATGAAATCTGCCGTGGCAAGTGGAGAGGGAGACCATTCGGCTGTCAAGTCTAAGGTCCTGGCCATATTGAGGGGAACTAAAAGTGAGGATATGTGCGCAGAAAACTTGGGAACTTTCCCGGACTCAATAAACTGGAGGATGTCTGCATGGATGACTTGCTGTGCAGGTTGGACCTTTGGAGGGCGCGGGCGCGGGCGCTCTATGTTGTGACTCCCTGGTTCGACTTCGTGGTGCACCTCGTGTTCTTGCTCTTCTGCTATGCTGGAATTGACCAGTTTCGTGACGCCAAGTCGTTCCATCCGTTCACGGAGCAACGGAACAGTGTTTATATCAGCACTCATTTTGGCGCCTGATCTGATCCAGTACATTTCTTCCAACGTCTGTGACTCGGGTTGCAGCCAGGAGTTCCGAAGGACTGCAAAATTCCCACTTGATCTGTATTCTTTGTATGCTGCGAGACGCTTATGGTGGTCGAGGCCCTGCTGAGCCCAATATGGGAGGTGGTGCGCGATGTCTTTACAAGTTTCGTGTACTGCCCAGCGAATTACGTCGAGCACCTGGATGCGGCTGCCAGTAACTATTCCGCTTGGAAGAAGGCTACGAATGCGATGGTCAACCTCTCTCGGTGCAAAGAACATCACAGAATGGCCTTTCCCTAGCAGACGCATTCGCATACAACCTGCACCTTCGTTAGTTCGTTTCTCTCGAGGTCGTCTATTGACTCACCCTGCACCAATCTATCCTTAGTGACGTTTTTGCCAAGGGTAACTGCTGCCCGCATTCCTTGGGGAAGCTTCAGATCCGTTCCTCTAGTATGCGCATCATCTAGATATACAAAGCATTTATCGAGCTGCCGGTTGAAAGGAGATGAAATGAATGGCTCGATTGTTCCGTCCGGTGCGATCACGGTGAGATGATCCGAGTCGTCAAAGAAAATAGCCGCAGACACATCTGGCCGTAGGGAGAGCCAGTATCGTGCAAGTTCCTTGTTGTCAAGTCCTAGCATCTGAGCTCCTATATCCAATAGCACCCGGATTTCAGGTTCTTGCTCGACAACGCGTTTCAAAAAAGCGGTTGCTAGTGCAGGCCCCCGCCCATCGTTTTCTCCTTCAACACACTCGTATTGGTTGTTCTCAGGTCGAAGGAGTTGCTGTAAAACAAGTGCATTTGTACCGAACACAAATCCCTGATCTTCCTGGCTAATCGACGTGGGTAGGAGGTACCGATTGTCATTCGTGCCACTGAATCCTGTTGTAATGTTCGCCTTGTGTTCCACCAGGTCCCAGGCAGATGTCGGGAGTTTCGATGAAAACTGTCGTGCAGCACGAGGAAAGACTACTTGCGACAGATAGAAATCCACTGTCCCTTTATTCCTCGAGAATAACGGAACAAGGAATCCATCCACTTGTCTTTGATCCTCTACGTTCACACCATTGAACTGGCGCAGCTCAGAAGGGAGGTCTTGTCCTGACTCGACCCAGTGCTCATATTCCATCACTGGATTATCGAGTTTCGCTAGCAAATTGAAGCACTGAAGTACCTGGTCCTTTGATAAGCCGTCATAGTAATAACTGAGACAGGTTAATGCGATTGCAACGTCTGGATGACGGAACTCGGCTCTCTGGCTTGGAACATCCTGCATACATAATTAGCAGCCTTCCACTATTAGGTTAGTACAACAGACCTTGGCTCGGTACGGGACAGCTAATAATGTCCTGCTTGGATCCAGACCGTAGTCCACTCTCCATCGTTTCTCATTGAGAATGTATCCAAGAACTCCTTCGCCTTCCATGAGGAGCCCGCGGAGTAGGAGAATTCCATTGAAGAAGGTCGTACCCGTATAGCGCGAGTGGATCAGGCCGTGATCCATGTCTGAGACCTCCGCTTGGGATATAAAGCGGCGAGCAGCTGCCTCAATTGGCGATGGGATAACACCGACTGAGAGATTAGATAGTCGTCCCTGAAGAGCATCGTCGATGATGAGTGACGATATATGCTGAATAATGGCGGGATCGAGCATGCGGATAATGGGAAATCCTCTCGGGGTTGTGTCAGCTGCACACATCCCTGGAAAACTGGCACATAATTTCATGGCGTGTGCTTTGAGCCTGCCCAATACTTGTTGTATCGTGGTCCATCGATTAGGGGAATCGTCGACAGGGATCTGTTTTCCTGAACTGTAGACGAGTTGATACCGCACATGGAGGATCTCGTCGCTCTCATCAAGCACGTCGTGCGATACCTCGGCTAACCAATCTTGTAATGCCCTTGATTCATTAGCCATTGTGGGAAAATCTTCCATGGAATCTTCGTCCTCACTTGGGCCTCCTCCCTCGGACTTATCCGTGACCGCCGCGGCCGGAGAACCTGAGACTTCGCACGTGACTTGGGGACTCCTCGGCATAGCAGTAGGCGGCAGCAGCAACCAAGTTCTCGGAGGGCGCAGAATTTCCAGGAGTGACGGAAGGACTCTCTGAGGCTCAGGCTCCTTTTCATCAACGACTCGGACAGAACATGCCTTGCTATTCTTGTGTGACAAGAGGATATCGATATGCATGAGTCTCAGAGAGAGTATGTGTTCCGGCTGGACAATCAGGACACCACCCTCAGAGACACATCGCTCAAGGAGTCCCCTGATATTTCTAAACGCGGACGTATTCTTGCGGAGATTGCGAGATATCGGAACATAGAAAATCGGTCGATTAGCAAGGCCAGAGAGCCGGCTAACGAGTAGTTGGAACATCTGGTTTGAGAGAGGCTTGAGGGTCACGACTCTCACAAGGTTTGACCCATTTGCAAGAGTCGAGACAACGAGAGGTACAATTACTGATGACTTTCCCTCTCCCATGTTGAGTTGAATGGCTATGTTTCGTTTAGAGGTCGGAGAAATCATTTCGCGTGCAATAATGACTTGAACTCGACGGGCCACAACATTTGCCTCGATCTACTCATAAGTGGTCATTTTCCTTAGTTTGTCTTCCTTGCTTTATCAGAAAAGCAACGGACGAACCTGAACCAGTAGCCAATCCGGGCTTGATTCTGCTAGTATATCGTGGCGAATCGTGTCGATTTCCCGAAGAAGTTCCTCATGCTGTTGCCTCGACGAAAGCTCCATCAGGCGTAGAGACTGTTGATACTTGAGGAAACAGACTGCGTAGCACGTAATCACGAATTTCCACCGTTCAGGAAGTGTACTGATGCGGTCTTGGGCCAAATGACGGAGGATGGACCGAGGTGTTATTGACGGCCAGAGGCCTGCAATCCGGATGGTTTCTTCCACATCTCGAGCTGGTGCAAGAGCTGCCGAAATTTCGGAAAATAATTTGTCCTTCTTATGGGAGCACTCATTGTAGTAAAGGATCAAGGCTTCGTGCGGAGGAACAGCATTCCCCGCAGACTGAGAGGCAGTTTGTCCCAACAGCTCACGATGACTGGTATTCAACTCATTTCCATACTGCTGTAGCAAGGGCTTTGGAGAATGCCGGAGCTCTTCAATAAGGATTTCGAGGCCGCCTATACCAGCTTGCGGTGGGACACCTATTTTTGCATCGGTGACAGGTATGCCGCAATATTGAAAAGGCTCCCCACATGCAGATGGAGTTGGGACATTAGTGCGAGACGACAAGATATCGTGCAGTGAGTACGATGGGGCTTTTGAGTGACTAGTGACAAATTGGGGAGAAAACACGTATGGCACAGCGACGGGCATCGAGATGTTCTGATTGTCTTGCAAGATGCTTTGTAACTGTAGTACGTGTTCTCTAAGTCGGATATTCCGGGAGAGCGACTGGAAGTATTCCTTGATTCGTCGATTGCACCGAGACCTATTGAACGGCCGTGCTGGGAAATCTACTGATTTATAGCCTGGCCACTGATTTAATATCGAGTCCACGACCGCCTCGGATTCCGAATTGAAGGCGGGGTCGATCGAGGACATGGGGAGCAGAGATTCAACGATGATCTTCTCGAGAATCGTGCGCTCTGGGGCTAGTCCATGCGAAAGTGTAAAAGAACGTTCTGGTGGGGGGCTGAGGCTACGAAAACGTTCGTCCAGAGCAAAGGCCACTAGGAAGTTGATGACATTTGAATAATCGACCCTGCTGTAGGCTGCAGCTGAAAGGGAGAAAGACAACTGAATTCTCATGTTTCGAGGGTTCCGCCGATTTACCGCCTTCCGAAAAAGGTCGTAGATCACGAACCAATCCCGTGAAAGATCGAATTCAAGCCAGTATCGACTGTATCGCGGTGAGATCCCGCTTCCAGCACTGGCAGGGCCAAGTGAATCCCATGAATTCATGACGTTCCAAAGGTCCTCATTGACCGAAAATCTGGCATTCCATATAGACCATGATGTCCGGTAGGCCACATATTCACCGCCTCCACCACCATGAGCAGCTCCAGCCAGTGACTGGTACTCGACGTCGCTCGGGGGTGGTAGCTGTCCCGACATTTGTAAGCCGGATGGGTAATATGGCACTTTACGGAAGGAGGCTACCTCATCAACCAGTGTTTGATCGTAAAGTTTCTCCAATGCGACAGCATGCCGACGAATGGAGCGTACAATCAGGTAGAAGTCAAGGTGTTGAGACAGTGCCGGAAGGTCATTCCACTTCACCCTGTGAGGCCGTGCTCTGCCAAAATTGTATGGCGATAGATCGCTAATCAACGTCAGCAGGTTTGCCTCGTGGACGTCGAGTCTTTGGAAGGATCGGCAAGCTGCGCTTCGCAATATATACAATGCCTCCTCTGTCCCCGTATGAAAGAGCAATGGATCGGGAAGGCAATGACTCGTGAGCGCGTGCAAATAACATTGGTACAGCTTGCTGCTCAGGGTTGAATTACTTGTAAGGCATCCGAGGTTCGTGTCAATCGTATATTCGTGCCAACGAACATGCTCTCCAGCATCGGTAATTATGGAAACCTTGGCAAAGTCCCCATCTGTGCTGAAAGAAACCTCCCCTTCTGGAATTATGACCCGTCGTGGCAGAAGGGGCTCCTCCGAGCTGGAAGGGCGAGGGCACAAGATTAATTTGTTTCTTAAGCCAAACAATGTCCCACACGACTGAGTTGCATCGACAACGTAACCAGGGATCGTTCGACATTCGAGCTCCCAATTCTTGTTAACGAAGAATGATAGGTGTAACTGAGGGAGGGAAACTTCCAACGACTGGACGGTGTGCGTAGCGATAATATATTCTGGGGATTCTAGTGGGGACAGTAGGCCGGAAATCACAGCGAAGGTGCTCGAACGAATGTCGATAACTTGTATTGGGGAATTGTCTTGAGAGGGCTTCTGGAGCAGAGGACGAGGAAGAATACCGGGTTTCTTGATTTTTTCTAGAACACCAGGTCTTTGAACGTAAAGACGCCAGTTAGAGGATCCAGAAATCCACGGGGATGTAGCTGGACGGAATTCGAGCTCGCCAGTGCTCAAATCGAGCCAGTGGATATATTCATCAACAAAATGTTTAGGAAAATCACCGGAGAGTACGGGACGCGGAATGAGCTGTAACGTTTGTGAATCTCTTGGGTTCCGTGCTTGCAAGATCAGATCTCCGTTATTCCACGCAAATAGGATCTGCAAGGTCGACTTAATCACTAGCGCACGTCACACTACAGCAGTGCTTTACCTGATTCCCGAACTCGGGAGATCGAGCCATATAGTCCATTCCATGGACATCAGCAGGAGACACATCAAGAATTCTCTGAGAGTACCTCGGTAAGGTCCCAAAGTGCAGGAAACAGACGGCGTTCGACACTCACCGTGCCAAATACACTGACGTATGTGTGGTGTTTGATTATCCTTTTCGGAAGCCCTCCCAATCGTCTTCCGCTGATGATAAGTTCACCCGATAGTAGGTCGTAGTATACTTCCTGCCCTTCGCCAGTTACACATGATATCCACCGAGAATTCGGCCTGGGAAGTGAATGCCAATTCGGGGACTTGCCCTGATGATAGCCTGGCTGCAATCGTGCAAGAGCATCATCATAAGCACCTGAGTGTAATAGTCGACTGGGAGCTCGATCAGGAACGGGCAGTAAAGATTGGCCAAAGATGGGCTCCAAGTTATGCAGCAACCGCCGATGGCGATTGAGCAATTGAGAGAGATAAGGTGGCTTGTCGTCTGATGGAGATGGTGTGTTGCCATGGACGATAACCGCGCACTGCATGGCGATAGAAAAGTCTTCCTCACTGACGATGACAGAGGCCACATGTTCTGAACCTACGTCGAAAGTCGAAAAGCAAGTCATGGCGAGCTTGCATAACCGCCTGTGTAAGCCTACGCGGGATGCTTCATCTCCCACAGAGTCTAACTTCTCTTGTACTTCACATATCCATCGATATGTTATATTTCGAGCCTTCCGCAACAGCGCATACGCCCGCCTCGAAATGTCCGGGTCCATTGTCGACGCCAGGAGACGGCTACAGATAAGAGCTGGGCACAGATGAGACAAAGGTGTGGATAAGAGGAATCTGACACACCTATTGTCCGTACCGTGACCTCCTCTAGCCAATTCATCTTTATATTTTCTTGAAGGCAGTCCATCTCGTATAGAAGGACCTTCCCGAAGCTGAGAACACCGAGATCCGCATGCCATTCACGAATGCCATCCGACAAAGGTCCGAGTTGCCAGGCTGCCTGGGCAATCAATGCATGCACCTCCCCCCGACTAAACGACAGGAAAGGTGATGCGAGTTCCCTTGCAATATTTGGCCATTGCAGACGTGGGCCACTGCGCAGCCCGGAAAATGCAATGAATTCAT
>WNFC01011434.1_pt1 | contig 13978 bp, 11 predicted proteins | sample 5400541 | NCBI WGS metagenome assembly WNFC01 (sample SAMN13153342, study PRJNA577476) | soil metagenome | isolation source: 120 cm saprolite under Douglas fir tree site 2 hole 2 replicate 1 | place: USA:California | collected 2015-04-18
TGTATTGCATGACCGAGCTGCGACTGATCACTTTGAGATCGGCGATCTTGGCCAGGTTGGTCAGGATCTCGTCCTGCACGCCATCGGCGAAAAATGCGTTTTCCGGATCGGCGCTTAGATTTTCAAATGGCAAGACCGCGATGCTTTTCTCCGGCGCACTGGAAACATGCTCGGGTGGAGCGACCGCTGGCGTAGGAACTTGCCGGTAGGATAACTTCTCAGGCGCCTGCGGGTTTCCCAGTTCGGCGGTGTAGAGATTAACGATGCCGAGCTTTGCGCCATGTTTCACCTCGATCTCACCCAGCTCGTGCAAAAGCGGCTGCCACAGACTGTCCTGTGCCAGGTCGTCCGCCACGCGCTTCGATATAAGAATATGTCCAGCATCGCCACAATCCATCACCCGCTGCGCAATGTTGATGCCCGCCCCGGCCACGTTCGACCTCTCGTTCACATCCTTAATCTGATCGACCGGCCCACTGTGAACACCCATGCGCAGACGCAAACGCGGATAATTTTTCAATACCCGGCTAATTTCCAGCGCACATTGCACCGGCTCCTCCGGACTTTGGAAAAAAACCAGCGCCATCCCGTCGCCCGAAGGAATGGAAATGAGTTTGCCGCTCGCCTCGCTCGTACGGAATTGCGCGGTTTTGCGCACGATCTGATTGAGCTGGTGCACGACTTCACGCTGCTCATTGACGAGCAGTTTTGAGTACCCGACCACGTCTATAAACAAGACGTGGGCAATCTGAAGGTGCGGATGCGGTTTGAGCTTGGCGGACATGAGCTTCGCGGCTTCGGCTACCATAATACAATCTTAAGACAGCAGCCAACGGTCGAGATCAAAGCGTGAAACAGTGAATGGTGATCTGTGATCAGTGAATAGTCTGATCACCTATCCCCATTCACGGATCACTGCTTCGTTAATCGCCCTACGATCTTCCGCCAGCGTCGCGTGTCTCCCGCCGGATATTGACGATCTTCGCCGGGATATCTTCAGTTTCCAGCGGTGCCTCTTCCCCAATCTCCTCTTCAATTTCGCGCCGCCACTCACGCGAGAGCCACGGCCGGAGAAATCCGTAGAGTAAATACGAAAGGAAGAGTACGGCCGGCATCCATTCGTAGTTCATCACCGTGCAAAGCAGAACCAGGCTGATGACAAGAAAGCGCGGAATTGATTTCTTTGTTTTCCAATTGAGCGCCTTGAAACTCGGATACTGGAAGCGGCTGAACATCATAAACGAAAGAAAAAGCATCAGGGGTGGCAAAACGAATTTCCATTTGCCGAGATGATGTTCCCCCTCTGCCAGCCACAGTAAGAAAAGTGTGATCGAGGCGATTAATCCAGCGGCTGCAGGAATGGGAAAACCAGTGAAATTTTTTTCATCGTCGCTGCCGACCGCTTCATGATTCGCCGCCAGGCAGTTGAAGCGCGCCAGGCGAAGCGCGCCACAGGCGAGATAGATAGATGCGATAATCCAGCAAGCAAATTCTTGCAGGACAATGCGGTAAACCATCAAGGCGGGCGCAACACCGAATGAGACAATATCCGCTAGAGAATCGAATTCTCGCCCAAAGGCGCTGTCATGTCCGCCGAGCCGCGCCAGTCGACCATCGAGGAGATCAAAAAAACAGGCACCGAGAATAAACCAGATGGCAGCATGAAAAAGATCGCCCGCTGCGTCGGGATTTGATGCCTGAAGCAGCGCTCCCTCAAGAATTTTTAGCGTGGCGGTGAACCCACAAAATAAATTACCTGCCGTCATCAAGTTCGGCAGCAGGTAAATCTTTGGATGTTGTTCGCTCATTGATCAGGCAGTCGCGCAATAATAGTCGCTCCCCCGGCGACATGATCGCCCACTTTTACCAGAACATTGGCGTTGAGCGGCGAATATACTTCGGTTCGCGAGCCGAAGCGAATCATTCCGAAGCGTTCGCCTTTTTTGAGTTCATCGCCCATGTCCGACCAGGCCACGATGCGTCGCGCAATGGCGCCGGTCAGTTGTCTGACGACAATTGTAGCGCGCGAATTCTCAAAAGCCCATGTCATCGCTTCATTTTTGTCCGAACAATCGGGCCGGCGTGCATCGAGACAGAGCCCTTGTCGATGCTCACGATAAACGACGCGGCCACCGATCGGCGCGCGATTTGTATGGACGTCGAAGATCGACAAGAAGATTCCGATGCGACGCAGTTTTGTTTTCAGAACTTCGGTTTCTTCGACCTCGGCGATATCCGTCACGGTTCCGTCAGCGGCTGCGACGACCGCGTGCGGATCTGCGGGCACCGCGCGATCTGGATCGCGAAAGAAGAAAACGGTGTAGCAAATCAGCACGAGAAAAAGCAGCGACAACCAACCGCTCACCAGGTAGCTTGCGAGTGCGAGAAGAACAAGGATCGCGAGAATCCAGCGGGCTTCGAATAGCGTTTGGAAGCGCATTAATGGGCACATTTTCTGAGGCTGAAACGGCATGGTCAAGACCGTAAAAGCCCACGACGTCAACCTGAGCTCCAAAAATACAACATCGTGGGCTTGGTTGGTAGCCGCCTCCAACCTGTAGCGGAAATAAATCTCGTGAAACCACAAGATATTAGTTGTTTCTGGGGCTATTCTGGCTACCTTTTTTTGCAGGGTCGTGCGACCTCAATTTATGCCCCAAGCTCAAGCGCGAATTCCGGAAGAAGAAATAATGCAAAAACACGCGACCGGAATCGGCGCCGCACAGAAATACGATGCCGCGCAGATCGATAAACTGGAAGGTCTGGAAGCGGTCCGGAAACGCCCCGGTATGTACATCGGCGACCCGGATGAGCGCGGTCTGCATCACATGGTTTACGAGGTCGTCGATAACTCGATCGACGAACATCTGGCCGGGTTTTGCGACAAGATCGAAGTGATTGTGCATGTCGATGGCAGCGTATCCGTGCGCGACAATGGGCGCGGCATTCCGGTCGATATTCATCCGAAATGGAAGATGCCGGCGGTCGAACTGGTGCTAACAAATCTGCACGCGGGCGGAAAATTCGGCCAGGGTGCTTACAAGTATTCCGGCGGATTGCACGGCGTCGGCGCCAAATGCACAAATGCGCTTTCGGAATGGTTCAAAGTGGAAGTGTCGCGGGACGGCAAGGTTTATCACATGGCATTCGCCAAAGGGAAAACGACCAAAAAACTCACCGTCATTGGCGAACTCAAGAACAAGAGGATCACAGGCACACTCGTTACGTTTTTGCCCGATCCGGAAATCTTTACGATCACGACCGAATTTAAGTTCGAACGGCTTGCGACGCGGCTGCGCGAGCTGGCATTTCTGAATCCCAGCTTGGAAATCGCGCTCACGGATGAGCGCGGCGCGGCGCCAAGGAAGGAAACGTTCCTCTACAAGCACGGTATCGAAGAGTTTGTAAAACAGCTCGGCGAGAACAAACAAGTGTTGCATCCGAGGCCGATCATGATTTCCCGGCAGCGCGACGAAGTATTTGTCGATGTTGTGCTGCAATACAATGACAGCTACAACGACCAGATTTTGCCATTCGCAAATTCGATTCCGAATTCGGACGGCGGTACGCATTTGACTGGTTTCCGCACCGCGCTGACCCGCGCCGTCAATCAATACGCGAGACAAAACAATCTGTTGAAGGAGAAGGATCCCTCGATTTCCGGCGACGACGTGCGCGAAGGTTTGATCGCGGTGCTCAGCATCAAACTGCCGAATCCGCGATTCGAATCGCAGACGAAGGTGAAGCTCGTCAATACCGAGATCGACGGCATCGTGAACTCGGCCGTTTACGACGGGTTAATGACTTATTTCGACAAGAACCCACCGATTGCGCGGCGCATCTTCGACAAAGTGTTGACTGCCGCGCGCGCCCGCGAGGCGGCTCGCAAAGCGCGCGAGACAATCCGCAAAGGGGCGCTCACCGGCGGGGGATTGCCAGGGAAACTGGCGGACTGCTCGGAGCGCGATCCAGAATTAACGGAGCTTTACATTGTCGAGGGCGATTCAGCCGGCGGGTCGGCCAAGCAAGGGCGCGACCGGCGTTATCAAGCCATTCTGCCGATTCGCGGAAAGTTGATTAACGTCGAGAAAGCACGCGAGGACCAGTTCCTGAAGAATAACGAACAAGGACGAAGGACAATTCGACATATCGAAGCTGCGCTACGGGCGCATCATCATCATGACGGACGCGGACGTGGACGGATCGCATATTCGCACGCTGTTGCTGACGTTTTTCTTCCGGCAAATGACTGAATTGGTGCGCGCAGGCAAAATCTATATCGCGCAGCCGCCGCTCTATCAGATCAAGCGGAAGAAGCGCGAAGAATATGTCGATGATGACGTGCAGCTGAACAAAATCCTGATCTCGCTTGGCGCGGAGGATGTCCGGCTGAAAAATCTCGCTGACAAAAAGGAAATTACGGCGGCGCAGTTGAAGGACATTCTTGAATCGTTGGAGAAACTGGCGAAGCTGAGCGAGTCAGTGCGGCGGCACGGCGGGGATTTCGAGGCTTATCTCGAGGAGCGTAATTCCAAGACCGGCAAGCTGCCGTCGTATTTAGTAAAGGTGCGCGAGGGCAACGATGAAACCGTACATTATTTTCACGACGAGAAGGCAGTCCGGAAATTCCACGAAGCGAATCTCGATCTTAATTTGTTCGACACCCAGATGGAGCAAGAGCTTCTTCCGCTGGGCGAAGCTCAAGCTCCAGCGCGAACAAATGGTATTCGCCGGCGCGGCAAACTGGTGGAGCTGCATGAATCGGCTGCGATTCAGAAACTAATCGCCGAGCTCGCGCGCAAGGGTCTGAAGGTGGACCACTACGCGGCGAGTGATCGACCGATTTTCGAGTTAATCGAAGGCGAAGGCGAAAAAGCCGTTACGCATCCGCTCCTTTCAATTCCGGAAATTCTCCAGAGGATTTTAGACATCGGCCGGCGGGGCGTGCAGATCAAACGTTTCAAGGGTCTCGGCGAAATGAACGCCAAGGAATTGTTCGAGACCACGATGAACCCCGATAAACGCAAACTGCTCAAGGTCGATCTCAACGAGGACAACGCGGTCGATGCCGACAAAATGTTTACGATCTTAATGGGCGACGTCGTCGAGCCGCGCCGCCAATTCATCGAGGACAACGCGCTCAACGTGCGCAACCTCGATGTTTGAGAAATGACGAAGTGCAAATGACGAATGTCGAAGGAAATATCAACAGGCAGATAGCCTCGCTCATCCCTTTTCGTGCTTCGCCATTGATTCGTCATTCGACATTCGGCATTCGTCATTGAAGACCTGTGTTAAACCCAAACGAAAAAGTTGAGCCGATCAATGTGGCCGAGGAAGTGTCGAGGTCGTTTCTCGATTACTCGATGTCGGTGATCATTTCGCGCGCGTTGCCGGATGCGCGCGATGGATTGAAGCCTTCCCAGAGAAGGATTCTCTACGCGATGCATGATTTGTCGCTTTTTCCGGGGCGGCAACACCGTAAATGCGCGAAAATCTGCGGCGATACGAGCGGTAATTATCATCCCCACGGCGAAGCGGTAATCTACCCCACTCTCGTGCACATGGCCCAGCCGTGGGCGATGCGCGAGCGGTTGGTCGATGGCCAGGGCAATTTCGGTTCGGTCGAAGGCGATCCGCCCGCAGCCATGCGTTACACCGAGGCGCGCATGACGCATCTCGGCGCCGCGCTCATGACCGACATGGAGAAGGACACGGTCGATTTTGTCCCGAACTATGACGAAACGCGCACCGAACCAACGGTTTTTCCGTCGGCGTTTCCGAACCTGCTCGTTAACGGCGGCACGGGTATCGCCGTTGGAATGGCGACAAATATTCCACCGCACAATCTCATTGAGGTGATCGATGGAATCTGCGCGCAGATCGACGATCCCGACATCACGCTTGACGACCTGATGAAGCATGTGAAAGGACCTGATTTCCCCACCGGTTGCGCCATCTGCGGGATTAGCGGCGTAAAACAATACCTCGAGACCGGCCGCGGCAGCATGAAGGTGCGCGGTAAAGCCGGCGTGGAAGAGCTCAAAGGCGGAAAAGAACAAATCGTCATCACCGAGATTCCGTACAATGTGAATCGCGCCACGCTGGTCGAGCGTATCGCAGAGCTGGTGAACGAAAAAGTTCTGACGGATATCAGCTACGTCGGCGATCAATCGGACGAGAGCACGCGCATCGTGATCGAGCTGAAGCGCGACGCCAATCCGAAGATCATCATCAACAATCTTTACAAACACACCGCGCTGGAAAGCTCATTCGCCGTGATCATGCTGGCGATCGATCATGGCCGACCCAAACTGCTCTCGCTCAAAGAAGCGAACGCCGCCTACATCGAGCATCGACGCGAAGTGGTGCTGCGCCGCACGCGTTTCGAATTGCGCAAGGCGGAAGAGCGCGCCGAAACGCTCGAAGGTTACTTGATTGCGCTCAAAAATCTCGACGAATTCATTCGGATCATTCGTGGATCGGCCGACCGCGACGAGGCGCGCGTCAAATTGCTCGCCTTTGAATTTACGAAACGGCAGGTCGAGCAAATCGGCATCATTATCCGCAACCCGGCGCGATTGGTGGAAGGCCGCTACGCTTTTAGCGAGCATCAGGCGAATCAAATTCTCGATCTTCGCCTTTATCAACTGACGGGGCTCGAGCGGGAAAAGATCGACAAAGAATACAAAGAGCTGATCAACACGATCAAAGATTTGCAGGACATTCTGGCGAAGGAACAGCGCGTTTTCACGATCATCAAGAAGGAGCTGCGCGAAATTCGCGATAAGCACGGGTCGCCGCGCTTGACCGAGTTCGCGCGGGACGAGGGTGAGATTAACATGGAAGATCTCATCGCGAACGAAGGCTGCATCATCAGCATTACGCACGGCGGCTTCATCAAGCGCACCGCCGTCAGTGCATTTCGCGCGCAACGCCGCGGCGGCAAAGGTGTCATCGGCATGTCCACACGCGAAGGCGCGACTGAGGACGAGGAGGGCGACTTCGTCGAGCATCTGTTCACCGCCACCACCCACGATTATCTGATGTTCTTCACGGAATCGGGACGCGCTTATGTCGAAAAGGTTTACGAGATTCCCGAGATGGGACGCGCGGCGAAGGGGCGTTCTATCGTGAATATTTTAGAGTTGCGGGCCGATGAAAAAATCGCGGCCACGATCCGGGTCCAATCGAAGAAGTCTGGCACTGGCGCGGGCGCTGTCGATCAAACCTGGGATGAAAATTTACACATCGTTTTCGCAACGCGCTCCGGCATCGTGAAGAAATCAAACCTTTCGGATTACCGCAACGTTCGCAAAGGCGGCATCATCGCCATTCAGATCGAACAGGACGACTGCCTCATCGATGCGAAGCTAACGAACGGCGACAACGAGATCGTCCTTATCACCAAAGATGGAATGAGCCTGCGATTTCACGAGGAGCAATTGCGCGATCAAGGGCGGAACACCGTTGGCGTTTGGGGAATTCGGCCGGACAAGAAAGATCACGTCGTCGCGATCGCGATTGTGGACCCCGACTCGATGCTATTGGTCGCCGGTGAAAACGGAATCGGCAAACGCACACCGTTCGATGATTACCGCCGGCAATCACGCGGCGGCAAAGGCATCATCACCATGAAGACTGGCGAAAAAACTGGCGATGTCGTTGGGGCGCTCACCGTTCGCGAAAGCGACGAGATCATGTTGATCACGAACAAGGGCCAAATGGTCCGCACGCGCGTGAAAGAAATTCGCGTGGTCGGCCGAAACACCATGGGTGTGAAGTTGATGAACCTGCGCGAGAACGAAAAACTCCAGGCTATCGCGCCGGTCGTTAGTCAAGCCGAAGAAGAAAGCGCCAGCGAGACGGCGTCGGTGGAAAAGAAGTAACGCGAGCGTCCCGCTTACGCGCTGATTGGCCGCAAGCCAAGGGTCGCGCCACAGAAAAGGGGCTCGCCCGCCGCAAGTCCCTTTTCGACACCAACCTGATTGCCACGACTAATAGCCTGTCGTGGCGTGTGTCGTGGTGGTCGTCGTCGCCGCTGGCTGCGTCACGGTCGTTTCGCGTGTTTGCGTCGTTGTCGAAGTTACAGGTCGTTCAGAGGCGCAAGAAGTAAGGAGGATCGCCCCCAAAGAGACGACTGCCATAAGGAGAATGGATTTTTTCATCATAAGATTTGACATTTACTGCCAAGAACGTTTCGCCGCAAATTCCTTCCACGGATGTATTAGAGTGAGTATTTATGGCCTACGCGATCGGCACCTCGCGGCCCAATTCGCTCGACGCATAAACGCCGTCGATGATTTCCATCAAGGCCACCGCTTGCTCGGCGTTGTTGACCGGCTCCGCTTTGCCCGCGATCGCTTCTAAAAAATTCCGCAACTGCAATTCGAACCCGCTCGGCTCGTCCTCGATCGCATCCAGCGGTACCGCGACAATTTCACCTTCTCGATCTTCGAACAGCGTCAGCGGCTTTAATCGCACCGACCCCTTCGTCCCGTAAATGGTGGAATTGACCAACTCTTGTCCGAAATATTTTCGCGGTGGGATGTCGTCGGTTAGGTTGCCTGCCCACGAAGTCTCCAGCTGCACGACGGCGTCGTTCGCGAAGCGAATGAACGCATAGGCTGCGTCCTCGACATCGAATATCGGCACGTTCGTTAAGTGCGCGAAGTTTCGAAAAACTTTTGCGCTGATCGACATCGGCCGCGGCGTACCCATCAAATACCAAACCGCGTCGAGTGCGTGAATGCCGATGTCGATCAAAGCGCCGCCGCCGGAGCGTTTCTTTTCCGTGAACCAATGCCCAATGCCGACCGGAATTCCGCGCGAGCGCACGAATATCGCTTTTGCGTAGTAAATGTTGCCCAGGCGGCCTTCTTCGAGCGCGTTCTTCGCCGCGCGCATCGCCGGGGTGAAACGAAACTGCCGGCCAAAATAGTAAATCAGTTTTCGTCGCGCCGCTTCTTCCCGCAGCACTTTCATTTCCGCCGCATTCCGCGTCGGCGGCTTTTCGCAAAGCACATGCTTCCCAGCTTCGAGCGCGGCGAGCGAAGCCGGGAAATGCAAAAAGTTCGGCAAACAAATGATCGCCGCGTCCACACGTTGATCTTGCAGGAGTTCTTCATAGCTGACGTAGCTTTTCTCCGGCGCGTATTCCTTTTCGAACTCGGTTCGACGCGTCTCATTAAGGTCGGCGCAGGCGTAGAGATTTGCTTGACGAATTGCGCGCAAGGCCAACGCGTGCTGCTGGCCAGGCCAACCCGTCCCGACGATCCCAAGATTCAATTTTTTCATGTGGAAGTTGTGGTAGCCACGGCCCTGACCGCCTGGCGCGAGAACCTTCCGCAGTTGGGGCGCGCCACCTGCCTTCGCAAGAGGCTCCGGCATGGCAAGCGGGCGGGTGGCTACAGGTGCACCTTCATTCGCCGTTTCTTTAACTCACTACGTTGTCGTTTTGCTTCCAGGATCTTTCGTTTCAAGGCCGGTGGACGCGGGGATTTCCTTCGCCGCTCTCTTTCCCGGCGCGCGATTTCAGCGTCGCGTCGCTTTCGCTGAGCCTCTTCAATCGCATCAAGTAATCGCTCGCGGGCGAGCTTACGATTGGTCGCCTGCGATCGCGAATCCTGCGCCGTGACAGCAATGCCACTTGGCCGATGCCGCAGTGTCACCGCCGTCGCGACTTTGTTAACGTTCTGCCCACCCGGCCCACCGGATCGCGCGAAACTTTCTTCCAAGTCCGATTCGCGAATCCCGAGCCGCGCCATGCGCTCAGTGAACGGATTCTCATCCATTACTCCATCACTCCATTACTCCATCTCAGCTGGGCTGGATATTTTCACGCCCGTGTCGAAGCACGTGCGCCATCCAGATCAGTTCATCGAGAAATTTGTCCACACGCCTGATATAATTCTCGTCGAGCAAACTGCCACGCTCATCGAAGAGTGTCCCGATCTTCCCGAAATTCACATCTTCAAAAATGGTCACCAGGCCGAGCTCGCGCATTACGGGTAACAAACTTTCGACGACGCGCGCGCCGCCGAACGAGCCGGCGGAGACCCCGCAAATGCCGACCGCTTTGTGAATGTATTCCTTCAAGCACATATCCAGCGCGTGTTTCAGCAATCCAGGATAGCTATGATTGTATTCCGGCGTGACGATGATGAGCCCGTCGCAACGTTCGATTGTCGATGCAAATTTCGGGTCTTTCATTTGCTCGCCGGCATCATCGAGCCGCATTGGCAACGTACGCACGTCGATGAATTCTGTTTCCACACCCGCGCGGTTTTTCGCCTGTTCAAAAACCAATCGCGCCGCGCGTTCGCTTTCGCGTCCCTGGCGCGCCGTACCGAGAATCAACGGAATGAAAAGCGGGCGATCCACAGCGCGTTCTTGCTGTGCACCGCTGATATGGCTGTACATTTTAATGGATGGGTAAACGGAGCGGGCAGTATTGAGATGCGTTATTTCGACCTGCGAGGCAAGCTAATCGCAACGCGGCGTTTAGAGGTGGCAACACGACTCAACAAACCGAAGTAGTGAAGTCGTAAGTGAAAAAATTCAAAACGGGAAAGACAGGCATGGCGGTAAATATGACCTCTATGCACGCTTACGAAATTCGACCACGCAAAGATAAACGCGGCGTCGATTTTGATCTCTGGCGAGTTGCCATTCGACAAGCATTTCGAGAAGCTGAAAACGATGTTCGGCGTGTCCAGCGCAGACGAGTTACGCGAAGAATCGGTCGATTCAAATTCGTGTAAATTGCCTAACGAACCGGGCCGCATTCGTTCTGGATCACGAAACGCCCACCCTCGCGCATCGACAGAAACCGATTTCGCGACTATTGGGAAGCTCGGCTCGAAAACGTCTGGGTTGCCTTTTGCAGCTCCCAGATGGTTGCACGCAACTCGGCAGTGCGTTCGCGGACTGCGTCCTCAAGCGCGGCGCGTTGATTATCGAGAAGAAGGTGCGCCCGGCGGCTCTTGAGAAGATTGCGAATACGCAAAGCGACTTCGGTATGGTCGAACGGTTTAAGCAGAAAGTCCGTCGCTCCTGCTCCGAGCGCGCGCCGCTTCGTTTCCTCATTTGTGTCCGCGGTAAGGACAACGACCGGTAAAAAGCTTTCATCACTCTCGCTACGAAGCGAATCGAGAATGGCGAAGCCATCCGGCGGCGGCATCATCAAGTCGAGCAGAATGAGGTCCGGCTGAAAATTCTTGCAAGTATTGAGCGCGAGTTTGGAATCTGTAACCGATTCAAGGCGAGTGTAACCATTCTCAATCAAAATTTCTTGGAGCAGCGCGACGTTCACTGGCTCGTCGTCGATCACGAGAATTTTCATTTTGGCGAGTTCCGCCGAATCATCATGCCACTGGTTTGGCGTGTTCATGATCGAACTTCGGTCAAACGCTCGTTAGAACAGGCGGCCGTAGTAGAGTTTTTTCCACTGCTGGCCGCAATGGTTTTGTCCAGGACTCGGAAAAACTCGGCCACATCCAGCGGCTTGGTCAGATAAGTATTCGCTCCCGCTGTCACCAACCGGTTGATCTGATGCGTGGTGGCGTCGGCACTGATGACAACGACCGGAATATCGCGAGTAGTCTCGGACGACTTCAACTCCGAAATCACTTCGCGCCCATCGATATCGGGCAGATGAACATCGAGCAAGATGAGATCAGGTGAATGCTGGCGCGCCAAATCAAGGCCGAGCTTACCTTGCATGGCGGTCAGCAATTCGATCTCGGGCCGCTCCTCGAGCATTTGCTCGACCAACGTCAGATTAGAAAGGTTGTCCTCGATATAGAGAATCTTGCGATCCGCGGATTTTGAACGCGCTCCGCGACCGTCGCCGTTTTTCTCGCGCAACGAAATCTTTTGCAACGGCGACTTAGTCCGGGGAAGTTCAACCCAGAAGGTGCTGCCGTTGCCAACTGTGCTTTCGAGGCCGATGGAACCGCCCATGGCCTGCATCAGGCGCTGCGAAAGCGCGAGACCGAGGCCGGTTCCCTCCACATTCGACTGTTCGGCACCAAGACGCTCGAATGGTGTAAACAACCGCTCGAGTTTTTCATTCGGAATTCCAGGGCCGGTGTCGTGCACAAGAATCCGCACGTTCTCGCCGCCGTTGGCGTTGTGGGAGACGGTAACGGTTCCCGCAACGGGCGTGTACTTCAGCGCGTTCGTCAGCAGATTGAGCAAGACTTGCTTGAACCGCTGCCGGTCCGCCAGCACGAACACCGAATTGTCGAATGACGCTGGCGTCGAAAGCTGGATGCTGCGCTCGGCAGCGAGTGGACGCATCAAGTCGAGCGCCTCGGTAAGGGCATCGGCGACAGAAACGGGCTCCAGCGAAAGTTGCATCCTGCCTGATTCGATGCGGCTGATATCGAGGACTTCGTTGATCAGCCCGAGAAGATGCTTTCCGGCGTTTACGATGTGACGAATGCGAGGGCGCTGCGTTTCGGTTGGATTTTGCCGTTCTAGCAATTGCCCGAATCCGAGAATCGCGTTGAGCGGCGTGCGCAGTTCGTGACTGACACGCGAAAGGAATTCACTTTTGGCTTTGTTTGCCCGCTCTACTTCCGCAACACGCCTCCGTTGCGTTATGTCTTCGACCGTGCCCTCATAGTATAGGATTGCTCCGGTCGCATCCCGGACGGCCCGGGCGTTTGCGCAAATCCAAATCTTGCTGCGATCCTTGCGATAGACCTCGCACTCAAATAGCTCTACAAATCCCTGCGCCCCAATCAGGCGCTTGAACTCATCCCGGCGCCCGGGATCCACATATACGATCTCGCCGATGTCGCTAATCTTCATGAACTCTTCGGGCGAGTCGTATCCGTACATTCGTGCCAGCGCCGGATTCGCGCTGAGACATTTCCCGTCAGGAGTAGTCTGGAACATGCCCTCGATGGCGTCTTCAAATATGAGTCGGTATTTCTCCTCCGCTTTGCGCAGCGCGCTGTCTTGCGATTGGATCTGAGCCAACATTTGATTGAAGGCGTCGGTCAGAACGCCCACCTCGTCGCCGCACACTTTGTTTGCGCGGACGGAGTAGTCTTTGTGGTCAGCGATCGTACGCGCGGTGCCAGCGAGCCGGAGAATCGGATCGGTAATGAAACGCAGAAATTGACTGGAAAGAACAAACGCGACAAGGAGCGAGGCGACGAGAACCAGAGCAAAGATGCCGCCGTAGAGTTTTAATAGCTGCGATGTCATCGCATGCAAATCGGCCAAGAGGTAGAGAGTTCCTTCGCGCGTGCCACTAAGCATCACTGGCTGCGCCAGAAGGATGCGATCGCCGTTGATCCGGAAACCCGATTTCAATCGCGCTGCTTTGATTTCGGTCTTATCCCGTGCGACTCCAAAACGAGCCAGCGGCTGCTGGTCCATAAGCTCAAGCCGTCCACTGACAATCTGCGGCATTGTTCTAAGTCCACTAAGGATTTGGGCAGCGGCATCCTCATCCTTGAACATGACCGCTGCGGCACAGTTGTGGGCCGTGATCTCGCCCACGACGGCGAGTTCGTGGGCGGAGTGCTGTTTCAAGGTGTAGACCTGGAAGCAGAACAGAGCCGCAAATGCGGGGAGCAGCACTACGCCCGCGATCATCATGATGACAAAGGTGATTTTTTGACGGATAGGTCGATCGCGCAGGTTTTGCATAGGACCCTCAATTCCCGATTTTGGGAGTTAAGAGCTAATTTCGAGCCGAACGGAAAAAATTTGGCGTTGTGCCGACGGTTTCCTCAAGCAAGCGACATTCACGCGCTCCCGCCGCCTGATGAGCGGTGGTACTGGAACGTATTTTGCTTCGCAAGGGGCGGGGGAAGGGCACCTGCGCAACACCGGCACTGGCCACCGACAAGCTCGTAGTCCTCTCCAACGACCCACAGCAAATTCAGGTGACTCACACCCACACCCACGGACGTTCGGCAACCTCTACGCCCGCCTCAACGAGCTGGCCGAACGCCTC
>WNFC01009212.1_pt1 | contig 13977 bp, 12 predicted proteins | sample 5400541 | NCBI WGS metagenome assembly WNFC01 (sample SAMN13153342, study PRJNA577476) | soil metagenome | isolation source: 120 cm saprolite under Douglas fir tree site 2 hole 2 replicate 1 | place: USA:California | collected 2015-04-18
TAAGACCAAAGGGAATGCCGCGGTCTACAACGTCGCGATGCCGCTGCTCAAGAAGAAATTTCCCGATCAGCTACCGTTTCGCGTGATCGAGGTGCCGGTCGCGCAGCCCGTCTCGACGTAGAATCTCCCGCCATGCAGTTCTCCCGAGAGAGGCTGATCGGATGGTTTCGTGAGGGCCGCGCACGCTCTCGCGAGGTCTTCGCGATTCCAAAACCGGAGGCCTATTACGACCGGCCGATTCTGCTGCGAAACCCGATCGTGTTTTACGAAGGCCACCTGCCCGCCTTCGCAGTCAACACGCTGATCAAGCTCGCACTGCGCGAGCAGGGTGTCGACGCCGGATACGAAATTCTCTTCGAGCGCGGCATCGATCCCGAGAGCATGGATGCGGCGAAGCCGACATCGAGCCAGTGGCCGTCGCGCCGATGCATTCAGGAATATGGGTCGAAAGCCGACGCGCTCATCGAACGCGCGCTCGCGGAAGCGATCATCGAAGACGACGACGTCCCGCAACTGCGCGGCGGCGAGGCGGCCATCGCGATCCTCGAGCACGAGCAAATGCATCAGGAGACGCTGCTGTACATGTTTCATGAGATGCCGTATGAGAGGAAGATCCGCCGAGCGCCGCTCGGTGGCCCCTCACCCCGTCCCTCTCCCCAGGGAGAGGGTGGCGCGGACCGCCGGGTGAGGGGCGCCGTCCGCATCCCGACCGGCATGGCCACCCTCGGCAACACCGGCACCTTCGGATGGGACAACGAATTTCCGGCGATGGAAGTCGAAGTTCCGGCATTCGACATCGATCGCTACAACGTCACAAATGGTCAATATCTTGACTATATGAACGCGACCGGCGCCGAGTCGTTACATTTCTGGCTTCGTCGCGATGGACAGTGGTACTGGCGCGGAATGTTCGATCTCGTCCCGCTCCCGCTCAACGCGCCGGTGTACGTCTCTTACGATCAGGCCGCCGCGTTCGCGAAATGGAAAGGGCAGCAGGTGCCGAGCGAAGCGCAATACCACCGCGCCGCGTTCGGCACGCCGGGCGGTCAGGAGCGGCTCCATCCGTGGGGCGACCAGCCGCCGGATACAACGCGCGGAAACTTCGGATTTGCGAATTGGGATCCGGTGCCGGTCGGCTCCTATCCCGCGGGAGCAAGCGCGTGGGGAGTTCACGATCTGGTCGGAAACGGCTGGGAATGGACGTCGACGATCTTTGACGGCTATCCCGGATTTCGTCCGATGGCGTCGTATCCGAATTACTCCGCCGACTTCTTCGACGGCCAGCACTACGTTCTGAAAGGAGGTTCTCCCGCGACCGCGTACGACCTCATCCGCCGCAGTTTCCGCAACTGGTTCCGTCCGAATTATCCATATCTCTACGCAACGTTCCGGTGCGCGTCATGCATTGCATGAGTGCATGGAAACGAAAATCTACAAGCCACAACAGTTCAATCTCAGCGGCCTGATCGGCATCTCCGACAAGACTCTGGAGATGCACTTCAAGCTCTACGAAGGTTACGTCAAGGCGACGAATGACCTGAGTGCGCGAATTCAGGCGATCCTCGCGGACGGCAAGGTCGACCAGGAGGAAATGCCGGCCTATTCCGAGCTCACCCGCCGGCTCGGATTCGAGTTCAACGGGATGGTGCTGCACGAGTACTACTTCGGCAACATGAAGAAGGGCGGCGGAGGCGACGCGGCGCGCGGATCAGAATTCCGCAAGGCTGTCGAGCGGACGTTCCCGAGCTACGAAATCTGGCGCACCGATTTCGTCAGCGTGGGAAAAATGCGAGGCGTCGGCTGGGCCATCAGCTACCTCGATCCGAAGACCGGATCGGTCTCGAATCACTGGATCGAATTGCACGAGACCGGCAACGTCGCGGGATTCGTGCCGCTGCTGGTGATGGACGTGTGGGAGCACGCGTTCCTGCTCGACTACAAGCCGGCCGATCGGCCGAAATACATCGACGCGTTTTTGGCCAACATCGACTGGAGCGTAGTGGAGCACCGCTTCCAGGCGGTCCACGTTACGGCTGGAGCGCGGTAGGCTGCAGCTCGGGTTCGACCACCAGATCGACGGTTCCCTTCCGGTCGAGTTTTCCCCAACCCGCCCGGATGCCGGAGATTGCTGTCTTCAGTGACTTGAGAAGAACGGCGTACATCAACTGCCGGTAGAGGAATCTCTGCCAGAAGAGCCAGATCAGCACGCGGCCGTCCTCGCGGTCCAACTTGAACGCCACGGCTGAGCCGATGAGCTCGACCACGAAAAAGAACGCGTACATGAAGCCGATGGTGTAGAGAGCGGTCAGCGCCTGAGGCAGCGGCTGCCAATCGAGCGTCTGCGTTCCGTGCCACCACCACGTTCCGACGACTTTGCTCACCGTCCACAGAATTTGTAGATCGATGAGCGGCGATAACGCTTGAAACAAAATCTGAAACAGCCATAGCGAAGGCAGCATGACGCTGCCGAACCAGCCATATCGGCCGACGGCTCCTCGATGCTTCCAGAGGCACTGCAGTGTTCCGAACGCCCACCGGAACCTCTGCCGGAACAGCGCCGCGAAACTGTCGGGCGCCTCGGTGTACCCGATGGCATCGCTGTCGGTCTCGATCCGCCAGCCCGCGCGACGGATCCGCCACGTGAGGTCCATGTCCTCAGCCATCGTGTCGGTCGTGTATCCGCCGGCCTCGACAATCGCTTCACGCCGCCAGGCGCCGACCGCGCCCGGCACAACGCTGACCGAATTCACGACCGCATACGCCCGGCGATCGAGGTTCTGGCTGGTGACGTATTCGATCGACTGCCAGTACGTGAGCGGATTGATGCGATTGCCAACCTTGACGTTTCCGGCGACAGAGCCGACTTCCTGATTGGCGAAATGGCGAACCAGATTCGCGATCGTGCGCCTGTTGAAGATCGTATCTGCGTCGAGCGCGATGATGATCTCGCCGGTCGCTTCCGCGATCCCGCGGTTCAGTGCCGACGCTTTGCCGCCATTCTCCTGACGCAGCAGGCAGACCTTCGGGTTGCCGCCGAAATCTCGAAGCACTTCGCCGGACGTGTCGTCTTTCGATCCGTCGTCGACAACGACGATGTCGAGCGGCTCGTAGCGACTGGCCAGCACCGCGCGGATGGTGCGCGAGATGACCTTCTCCTCGTTGAAGGCCGCGATGACCACGCTGACCGCCGGCCGATAGTTGTCGTCGAATTTCGCGTGGCGCTCCTTGACCTTCGCGACGAGAGCCAGAAGCGTCACGAAAAAGACGCGGCCGGCGCCCAGGATGATCGCGGAGACGAACGCGATGCTGAGAAACAGTTCGAAGAGATAGATCCCCTCGAAAACGATCCGGTCGTTGGCAAGCATCAATGTGTCGCCATTGGTCACCGGAGGATTGACATCGTCGCGGGTCTTGCCGATCAGTTGTGAGACCGTGACGAACTGGTAGCCCTGCTTTCGCAGCTCCTCGATCAGGAGCGGAATGAGCTTGACCGTTTCGGAGCGATCGCCTCCGCCGTCGTGCAGAAGGATGCTGCTGCCATGCTCCGTCTTGACCTGCATCATGACGCTCTGCAACATTTCCTCGGCCGTGCGGCGACGCACCCTTCCGTTTTCGACGATCTGCGTGTTCCAGTCCTGCGGATCGATGAACTCCAGCACAGTGATGTAGTTCATCGCCGACGCAATCTGGATCGGGCGCACTTCATCTGCGGCGGTCGGCTCTGCGTCGGCGTTGTAAGGCGGGCGGAAGAGCAGCGTCGAGCGGTGCAGCAGACTCTGAAAAACGCGTTGGGTTGCGGTCAACTCCAGTTTCGCCTGACGCTCCGGGACGGTTCCGAGGTTCGGATGTGTAAAGCTGTGATTGCCGATCTCGTGGCCTTCGTTCCAGATCCGGCGGACAAGATTGGGGTATCGCTCCGCGTTCTGACCGATGAGGAAAAATGTGGCCTTAACGTTGTAGCGCTTCAGCTCATCGAGCATCAGCGCCGTGTACGTTTCGGCCGGGCCGTCATCGATCGTCAGCGCGATCATCTTGGGCTGGAATCCACTGCGGCCGATGACGTACGACTTCGGGAACTTATGGTACGACTCGTCGATCGCCAGCCCGGTGCTGGCGTCGACCTCCAGTGAACGCAATCCCTCGGTCGGTGCAGAATCGACGTGCGCGATCTCACCTTCCCCCTCGAAGTCAACGTCGTAAGGAAAATCGACTTTTTGCAAACTCTGCAGCCTGGGCGGCCAGTTGAAATGGTTGCGGCCGAGGAAATTCCAGATGGAAGGATCGGATGAGCCGAGGACCCAGACGGCGACGCCGCGGACGCCATATTTCTGAGCCAGCAGCCACTGATTGGCGGCCGTCACAGCGTCGAGGAACCACACCACGTGATGCCTGCCGGCGTCGTCGTCATACTCGAACGTCGGGTTGAGATTCTCGTCGTCGAAATCCACGATCTGCTCTGGCTTTTCGCCGTCGTGATACCGCTCGGCCGCGATCAACGCCGACTGGTAAGTAAGTGGATCGGCCCAATCCCGCCCTTCCTCCCAGTCATAAGCGTAGTTCGCAAGCCCGAGGACCAGTTTCTCGCGCGGAACCTCGCGGAGAGCACGATCGAGGATGCCGCGGTACCAGCCGATCGATGCGATTGGGCCCGGCTTGCTGTGCTCGCCGTGCTCGTCGTAAGCCATGACAACCACAAAATCGCAGATCTTCGAAGCTTCACGCCAATCGATCGGCTTGCCCGCCTCGAGATCGGCGCTGACGACCAGGTGGTACGGGGCGGAGGCGAACGAGGCTTTCAGACGTTCCAGGAAAGGCAGATAGAGCTGGTAATCGGCGTCGTCGATGTTCTCGAGGTCGACGTTGATCCCCTGATAATTGTTCATGAGGATCCACTGCCGCAGTTTGAAGATGATGTCTGCTTGAATCGCAGGATCGCTGAGCAGAATATGCGCGCGCTTCGCGTCGAAGTCGCTCATCTGCGCGTTGCTGAACACCGGCACGATGTTCAGGTTGTTTTCACGCGCGATTTTCAGGACATCATTGGTGTGCGGGACCATGGCCGGATTCCAGTCATGAAAATCGAGACCCTTTGCATCTTCCTGGAGATGCACCCACGATGGCAGCAGGTGCGTCATCTTGCCGGCGTTTGCCTGCAGCGAGTGCAGTCCGGTCTCCTGCCAGGGCGCATAGAACGCCGCCACGATGTTGTTCGCCTTGATCGGTGGGAGGGCGGCGCGAGCGCGAAAAACTTTGTTGTCGTGCTGTATCAGCGAAAGGAGCTTTGCCTGTTCTTTCTTGGCGGCGAACTGCCTCATTCGACTCTGATGCGGCGGAATGCGAATCGCGCGTCGCAGAATGCGGCGCACGGTGATGCCCTCGATGCCCGGCAGAAACGGCACCGTAAACAGGCTCACCAGCCACACGCTGACCGTCACGACAGCGAACAGCCCGAAGAGCGTTCCCAGTCGTTTGACCCACCACCAGCGGCGGCGGGAGGGATCGAAGAATATTGCAGCGTCAGACATCGGTTGCCGGAGTGGGCGATGATACAGAACCGGCGCAACCCACAGCCCCTTCCCACGTAAAGATCTGACACATGGACGCTCCGGCGATCGAAGTCCGCGGTCTGCGAAAGGTATACCGAACCTCGGTAATGCGCGGCCGGATCACAGCGCTGGACGGCATCGAACTGACGGTCCGGCCGGGCGAGCTTTTCGGCCTCCTCGGCCCGAACGGCGCCGGAAAGACCACCACAGTCAAAATCCTCCTCGGCCTCACCCGGCCGACCGAGGGGACGGCAGTCATATCTGGAAGGCGGGTATCGGATCCCGAGAGCCGCCGCCGCGTCGGCTATCTCCCGGAGGGTCACCGAATTCCGGGTTACCTGACGGCGCGGCAGGCGCTGTCGATCTTCGGTCAGATGTCGGGGCTCGATTCGGCAACCATCAAGCGCCGCAGCGTCGAGCTGCTGGAGAAGCTTCGGATCCCGCAATGGATCGACGTCCGAGTCAAGAAGTTCTCCAAGGGCATGACCCAGCGGCTCGGCCTGGCGATCGCCTTGATTCACTCGCCGAACGTATTGCTGCTCGACGAGCCCACCGACGGCGTCGATCCAGTCGGGCGCCGCGAGATCCGCGATCTTCTGCGGGACGAGGCGAAGAACGGCGCGTCGATTCTTGTGAACTCGCACCTACTCTCCGAGATCGAGATGACCTGCGATGCAGTCGCGGTGCTGCGATCCGGCAAAGTGGTCGCTCAGGGAACAGTCGAGGCTCTCACGCGCCGCACGGCGAAATACAAACTCATCGCTACGGCCGTCGACGACGCGCTGCTGACGGAGTTCCGCGGGGAGCGCGTCAATGGTCACTTCGAGCTGTCGGTCGACGATCTGCAGCAACTCAACGCCATGCTCGATCGCATTCGGGCCGGAGGAGGCCTGGTGAGCGAACTGTCGCCGCTGCGATCCAGCCTGGAAGACGTGTTCGTCGATCTGGTGCGCGCATGAGAGTTCTCATCGCCAACGTCGAAGACGTGATGCGCGAGGCGGCCGCCCGCTGGACGCTGATCGCGTACTTTTTATTGTCTACTATTTTCATCATTATTTTTGCCTCGGCCATCAACCTCGACATCGTCGACGGCGCGCTGGCCGGCGCGAAGCTGTTCGGAAAAGAAGTCACCATGCCCTCCGATCACCAGATCAGCATCGAAAAGCTGGTCCTCGGTTTCGAGTCGGGCTTTTCGGCGATCCTCTACTTCCTCTGCACGTTCCTCGCGATCTTCGCGACCGCGCACCTCGTTCCGCGGATGCAGGAGAAGGGAACGATCGACCTTTATCTCTCGCGCCCGGTGGCGCGCGTGAAGCTGCTCCTCTCGCGCTATGTGGCGGGGATGATTCTGGCGGGCAGCAACGTCCTCTACCTGATCGGATCGATCTGGCTGATCGTGATGTGGAAGACGCACGTCGTCCATCCGCGTTTCTTCCTCGCCGGCGCAGTGATTCTGTTCGTCATCGCGACCCTGCTGGCCTTCGCGTTCGTGGTGGGGGTGGTCACATCGTCGACCGCCGTTTCGATCATGAGCAGCTACGGCCTCTTCTTCTTCGCGATCATGCTGGCGCCGCATGAGCGCATCGCGGCCGCGCTTTCGAAGGAGTGGCAGGCGACGATGATCAACACTCTTTATTGGATCGTGCCGAAAACCGCCGAGCTCGGCGAAGCGGTGGTGGCCTATGTTTCCGGAAACCAGGTTCCCGAAAGGGTCGCAGCGGCGCTCAGCCCCGCGCCGTTTCTGACTACGGCCGCGTTCGGAATCTTTTGTCTCATTCTTGCTTCATGGTTGTTCCAGCGAAAGGAGTTCTGATGAAAAAGTCTCTGCTGATCTGCTGCGCGCTCGCTCTCGCCATTCCGGCGTTCGCCAAGACCGACGCGCTTTCTCTGATTCCCAACGATGCCGTCACGATCGGCGTGGTGCGGCTGGCGGACATGCGATCGAGTCCGCTCTCCTCGACGCTCTTCGAGCAGACCGACAAGGTCAGCACGAACGGTGACGCCGAAAAGTTCCTGCGCGAAGCGGGATTGCAGCCATCGCGCGATATCGACGTATTGATGGTGGCGACCACTCTGCGTACTCCGCTTGGCCATGATGCCGACGTCGTGATCGCCGCGGACGGACGATTCAACGCCGGGCGTCTGATCCAGGCCCTTCTGAGCCGCGGCGCCGAGAAAAAGACGAGCGCCAACGGTTCGTACCTCCTGCTTCCGGCCGAGCGCGACGACCGGAGGGGCGCGGTGGCGTTCCCCGACTCACATCTGGCAATCATCGGAACCGAAGGCGCAGTCATCGAAGCGTTAGGCGCACGGGCCGCCGGTGGAACATCGTTTATGGCTGCCGGCGCGCTGTCACGCGATCTCAGCCGCATCGATCCGCACGCGACCGCGTGGGCAATCGTCGATGTCGCGCGCGCCAAACGGATGGCTGACGGACCGCATGTGTCGGAACACTCCACTTCCGGATCGGCGCTCAACAGCGCGCTCCGCACTGTGACGACTGTGGCACTGTGGGCAACCGACAGCGGTGACACGCTGAAGCTCGGCGCGTTCGGGCTGTCGAGCGATCCCGAAACGCTGCAGCTCGTCGAGGACACCCTGCGCGGCGCGCTTTCGGCGATGCGTCTGGCGGTTCAGGACAAGCAGCCCGATCTGGTGAGCGTATTGCGGAGATTCAATGTCTCGCGCACGGACGACTCGGTGACGATCTCCGGCACTGTTCCGGCGGCGACGTTCCGGGAGTACGTGGGCAGGCAACACGCGCGGTAGGCGCCCCTCACCCGGCCTTCGGCCACCCTCTCCCGATGGGAGAGGGTCTGTTTGCGATATCCCTCTCCCTCTGGGAGAGGGTGCCGCGCAGCGGCGGGTGAGGGCTACACAAATCTGCGGAGATGTTCCCGCCACCACGGCCAATCGTGGCCGAACACTCCGCCCCAGAACTCGGAATGGTTCGGGATGCCCCTCGACCACAACAGGTTCGAGAAGTCGCGATTCTGCTGCACGAGCGTGTCGTATTCGCCGGTGGCGACGACCCAGCCTACTCGCGCGAGCTTGCCCACCCACTCGCCATCCATATTCGGGATGTACACGGTCGGGCAGTTGAAATAGCAGTTGTTATCCCAGTACCCGTCGAGGAACTGGTGGACGTCGTACAGGCCGGAAAAGCAGATCGCGCGGCTGACCAGATCGGGATAGCGTCCGGCGAGATTGGCAGCGTGGTAAGCCCCGAAGCTCGCGCCGTAGACCGCCAGATCGCCCCGCTGCGCACGATTGAACGTGTACGGAATCATCTCGTTGCGCAGGTACGAGTCATACTGCGCGTGCCGCGCGGCGCGCACGGCCGGATGCACGTGGCGGTTGTACCAGCTCTCGCCATCGACTGAATCGACGCACACGAGCTGAATCTCGCCGCGATCGACTTTGTCGGCGAGCGCGTCGGTGAGCCGGAAGTCCTCGTTTTCGTAAAACCGGCCCATCGACGTCGGAAAGAGCATCACCGGGCGGCCGAACTTGCCAAACCACAGAAACTCCATCTCGCGGCCCAGCGATGGACTCCACCATTTGCCGTACTCCCGGTACATGCGGAGACTCTATACTCGCAGGCCCATATGCGAAAAAAACGAATCGGGCTTCTCTTCGGAATGGAAGATACGTTTCCGTGGGCGCTGATCGAGGCCGTCAAGCGAAAGGGGGCCGATCGCGTCGAGGCCATGCCGGTCGAGATCTCGTATCTGAAGGACGACGGCGTGTTCGCGTACGACGTCATCCTCGATCGCATCAGTCACGAGATCCCGTTCTATCGCACGTTCCTGAAATGCGCGATGGCCTCCGGCGTGCGCATCGTCAACAATCCGGTGTGGTGGTCGGCGGACGATAAATTCTTCGACAACCTGGTCGCGAAGTCGGTGGGCGTGGCGGTGCCGCGGACGGTGCTCCTGCCGCACAAACAATATCCGCCTAACACTGAAGCGAAGTCATTCCGCAACATGCGATGGGTCGATTGGGACTCGGTCTTCGACTATCTGCAATTCCCCATCTTCATGAAGCCGGCATACGGCGGCGGCTGGAAAGATGTCTACAAGTGCAACAACCCGCAGGAATTCTTTTCGGCCTACGACCAGACCCGCGACCTGGCGATGATGGCCCAGGAGGCCATCGAGTTCGACGCTTACTACCGCTGCTATGTCCTCGGTCGCAAGCGCGTGCATCTGATGGCGTACGATCCGAAGCAGCCGCACCATCTGCGCTACGTGCAGAATCCTCCGCCGATGGATTCGAACTTCGAGGCCCGCCTTCGCCGCGACGCGATCGCGCTCTGCGACGCGCTCGGCTACGACATGAACACCGTCGAATTCGCGGTGCGTGAAGGCGTTCCGTACGCCATCGATTTCATGAATTGCGCGCCTGATGCCGACCTCTTCTCGGTAGGCCAGAGCAACTTCGAGTGGGTCGTGAACAACATGGCGGAAGTGCTCATCGAAATTGCGACCGGCGAGAAGCGGCTCGAGTTGACCGGAAGCTGGCCGAAGAAAATGCCCGTGAACAAGGCGGCGGAGGCGCCGCTCTGATGCCCGACCCCACCTTCACCCTCGGCATCGAAGAGGAATTTCAGATCGTAGATCCGCAGACGCGCGAGCTGCGATCGCACATCCAGGAAATGTTCGCCGAGGGGGAAAAGAGGCTGAAGGAGGAGATCAAGAGGGAGATGCACGACCCGGTGATCGAGGTCGGCACTCCCATCTGCAAGAACGTTACGGAGGCGCGGCGCGAAGTCATGCGGCTGCGAGGCGAGATCATCCGGCTGGTACGCGAAAATGACCTGCGCATCGCCGCAGCCGGCACGCATCCGATCTCGCACTGGGCCTCGGTGCCGATCACGCCCGCCGCGCGATACGACCAGATCGTGTACGACCTCCAGATGGTCGCGCGCGCCAATCTGATCTTCGGACTGCACGTGCACGTGGCCTTGGAAGACTACGACACGCGCATCGACATCATGAACGCCGCGCGCTACTTCCTGCCGCATATCTTCGCGCTTTCGGTGAACTCGCCGTTCTGGTGCGGGCAAAACACCGGCTGGAAGAGTTATCGCGCGAAAGTCTTCGAGCGCTTCCCGCGTACCGGCCTGCCGGATTACTTCCGATCGTGGAGCGACTATGACGAGTACGTGCAGCTCCTGATCAAAACGAAATGCATCGACAACGGCAAAAAGATCTGGTGGGACGTCCGGCCGCACGCCTTTTTCCCAACGCTCGAATATCGCATCTGCGACGTGCCGATGCGCATCGACGAGACCATCTGCCTGGCCGCGCTCTTTCAGGCCGTCACGGTCAAGCTGTGAAGGCTGCACCGAAGCAACATCACGTGGCGCGTTTACCGACAGGCGAATCTGATCGACTTCAGCAAGCGCACCGAAGTGCCGTTCGCCGCCCTTCTGGACGAACTGCTCGAGTTCATCGATGATGTGGTCGATGAGCTCGGATCGCGGAACGACGTCTACTATGCGCGAGAGATCCTCGGGCACACAGGAGCCGACCGTCAGTTGAAAGTCTACGAGGAGACAAAAGATCTGAAGGCCGTGGTCGACTACATCATCTCCGAGACCGAACACGGCATCCCACTGGCATCCTGACCGCGCCGATGAAAAAACGCGACATCCACGACCATTACGATTTTTTCGAGTTCGTCCGAGTCGGTGACTCCGCGCCGCCGGCGGATCGCAACCGTCTCGACGTCGCCATCCTCGACATGAACCACTCCTGGCCGAACCTCGGCCACGACGGCATCGTGCACGCCATCCTCGACGCCGCTGAAATATCCCGCGCCGTGCTGGTCGAGGCGGGCGCGAAGGTGCGCGCGCTTTCGTTCGACGTTCGCCGACGCGGCATTCTCCCCGCGCCGCCCGACGGGCAATTCAAGCTCTACGTCGGCACCGGCGGACCGGGCCACCTCGATCCTCGGCAAAACGACGGCGTGTCGTGGTTCTCACAGGGGGTCCGCGAGGAACCGACGTGGGAAGCGCCGCTTTTTCGATTGTTTGACGCCGTCGTCAGCCATCCGAAGGCCGCCCTCATCGGGATCTGCCACTCGTTCGGATTAATGTGCCGATGGTCGGGCGCTGCGCGGCCGGTGTTGCGCGAAGAGAAGAGCAGCGGCATTCCGACCAATGTTCTGGCCGAGGGGGCGGTGGAGCATCCGTGGTTTTCGCGATTTGCGGGCGAGCTTCCGGATCATCGCCACTATCGCGTCATCGACAATCGCCTCTTCGATCTGATCCTCGACGAAACCTGCGGCGCGAGCTGCCTGGCGTTTGAGAGCGAGAACAGCGCCGCCGTCACGATGCTGGAATTCGCGCGCGACGCGAGCGGAACGATGCCGCGTGTCTTCGGCATGAATCATCATCCTGAGATCATCGATCGCGATCACGTGCTGTCCGTGCTGGAAGAAAAGCGCGCGCACGGCGAGGTCACCGAGCTTTGGCATCGGGAACGCGCTGACACGATGACCGCCCTCCTGCAAGGCGAGAACGAGCGCCAAAGCCGCGTGACTTCCGAGTACACCTTCCTCGGGCCGCTGCGGCATTACATTTCGATCCTGATCGCGGAGCGATGTGGCGATCACTCGTACCAGATCTCGATTTCGTAGCCGTCCGGGTCCTCGACATACGCGAACGGTAATCCCGGAGAGAACTCACCGCGCCGCAGCAATTTGCCGCCCGCGCGCTTGACTTCCTCCACCGCCTTGTCGATGTCCTTTGGAGTCGTCAGGCGAAACCCGAAATGATCGATGCCTCCCCGCTTCCCGGCATTTTTCCGGCTCCGGTCGAAGGCGATGACATCGTGTTCGCCGGGACCGAGGGCTTGGATGCTGTTCGCGTCCCGGTAGTACTCCTTCACGCCGAAAACATCGCGATAGAACTGCAGCGACCGTTCGGGATCGCGGACATTCAGGCTGATGTGCGTGAGCCCGTACGTCTTGACCATGCCACAAATGTACACTCACGGGCGCATGGATCCGCGATTCCGGGCGCTCTTCAATCGACAATTCACATCCGACGTTTACGAGTCCTATCAGCGCGATCTCTCGAATCGGCTGCGCTGCAAGTTCGAGTTTCGATTGGCGGAGACGCCGATCTTCCTCCCCGACGATTTCAAAGCGCAGATCGTTCGAAGCGCGAAGGAGATCGTCGGGCAGCTTTCGGATCCAAAGCGCATCGAGCGGATGAAGCGCGCCATCCCCGCGCAGTGGAACGTGCCCGGGATGGACCGGCTTCCGAGTTTCACGCAGGTCGACTTCGCAGTCGTCGAGCAAAATGGCGCGTACGTTCCGAAGCTGATCGAGCTGCAGGGATTTCCATCGCTGACGGCGCTGCCAGTCGCGCAACGCGACGCGTGGGTCGACTCGCTTTCAAAGATGCCCGGGCTAGATGGCCAGTGGTCCTGCTGGTTTTCAGGACTCGATCGCGAAGCTTTTCTCGAGCTCGCGCGCCGAACGATCGTCGGCAGCCACGATCCGAAGGAAGTCATTCTGATGGACATCGATCCGCCGCGGCAGAAGACCTATCCCGATTTCGCGGCCACCAAACTGCTGCTGGGCGTTGATGCGGTCGATCCGCGTGCGCTCATGAAACGCGGGCGACAGCTCTTTCGTGAAGATGTACATATTAAGCGTATATATAATCGTGTTGTATTTGACGAGCTGATTCGCAAGAGTGTGCCAGTTCCGTTCGATTACCGCGAAGAGCTGGATGTCGAATGGGCGCCGCATCCCAATTGGTATTGGGTGTGGTCGAAGTACTCGCTTCCCTTTCTCGATCATCCCGCGGTCCCGAAAGCGACCTTCGTCTCCGATCTGCCGGGAGTGCCGGAGCGGCTGAGCGAGCGATACGTCCTGAAGCCGCTTTTCTCGTTCGCGGGTGGCGGAGTGAACGTCGAGCCGACGGCTGATGATCTCGCGCGGATTCCGGCGGCGGAGCGCGACCAATGGTGTGTTCAGGAGAAGATCGAGTACGCCCCCGCCCTGCAGGCGGCGGATGGCGGCGGCGTGAAAATCGAAATTCGAATGATGTTCCTTCGCCCCGACGATGCGCGCGAGCCGATCCTGGCGCAGAACCTGGTGCGGCTGTCGCGCGGCAAAATGCTCGGCGTCGACTTCAACAAGGAATTCACGTGGGTCGGCTCGACGCTGGCGCTTCATCCGTCATCCTGAGCCGCGAAGCATGCCCTGAGGAGCGGGAGCGACGAAGGGACGGCGAAGGATCTCGCCGGTGAGATCCTTCCCCTTCGCTGCGCTCAGGGTCAGGATGACGCTTCGCGTCACTTCGTCATGATGATCTCGACGCGTCGGTTCTTCTGCCGCCCTTCGGGATCATCGCTGCCATCAGGCCTGCTGTTCGGCGCCACCGGCTGGGTCGCGCCGAAACCCTTCGTCG
>WNFC01005436.1_pt1 | contig 13972 bp, 12 predicted proteins | sample 5400541 | NCBI WGS metagenome assembly WNFC01 (sample SAMN13153342, study PRJNA577476) | soil metagenome | isolation source: 120 cm saprolite under Douglas fir tree site 2 hole 2 replicate 1 | place: USA:California | collected 2015-04-18
ACGTGAGCCTCGATCGGCCCGCGCCGGGTGCGCTGCCCGCGGTCGCCGACCCGGCCTTGCTCCTCTCCGACATCGAAGGCACCAGGTACGTGACCCGCTCGTCGGGATCGCTGCGCTTCAACCTGGTGGCCACCGACCTGGACGCCCTGGTGGGAGGCGGGGCCGCCGACGACGACGACTTCGCCGGGGAAGCCTTCGTCTCCCGGGGCAAGGTCGCCCGAGTCCGCTTCCAGGCGACCCGGGCCGGCGTGCACTACCTGGGCGACGTGGCGATCTCGCCGGCGTAGCCCGGGAGGCGCGGCAGCGCTGTCCTCGCGCCGAACCGGGCGTTGCTGGGGAGATTAGGTGGTCTGAGACCGCCTCATCTCCCCAGTAAAATGAAATGCTATGAAATTCGGCCTCGGGGCGGTGGCCCCTACCGGCGCCACTCCCCCGAGCGGAGCCGCTCGATCCGGTCGGCGGTCGGCGGGTGGGTCATCCACAGTTTCTTGAACTGGACCTGCCGACCGGTCAGCGGGTTGACGATGAACATCGACGCCTCGGCCGGCATGACCTGCATGGGGACGGCCTTGACGCCCGCCTCTATCTTCATGAGGGCCCGGGCGAGGGGCTCCCCGTCGCCGATGAGGCGGGCGCCGGAGCGGTCGGCCTCGTACTCCCGGCTGCGGGTCAGCGCCATCTGGAGCATGGTGGCGGCGATCGGCGCCAGGATGAGCAGCGCCAGGTCGGCGAGGATGTTGTCGCGCCGGTCCCGGCCGCCGCCCCCGCCGCCGAAGAGGGCGCCGCCCCACAGCGCCATCCGGGCGATGAAGGTGATGCCCATGGCGATGGCCGCCGCGACCGACCCGAGCAGGATGTCCCGGTTGCCCACGTGGCTGATCTCGTGCGCCAGCACGCCGCGCAGCTCCTCCCAGTCGAGGGTCTGCAGGATCCCCTGGGTCACCGCCACGGCGGCGTGCTCCGGGTTGCGGCCGGTGGCGAAGGCGTTGGGCTGCATGTCCGGCGTCATGTAGAGGCGGGGCATCGGCATCCCGGCCCGCTGGGTCAGCTCCCGTACCACCTGATAGTACTCCGGCATCTCGGCCTCGCTCACCGGCACCGCCCGGGCGGCCTTGATGGCCAGGGTGTCGGAGAACCAGTAGGAGCCGCCGCTGAAGGCCACGCCGATGAGCAGGCCGATGAGCGCACCGTTGCCGCCACCGATGGCGCCACCGATGACGATCATCAGCCCGCCCAGGGCTGCCAGAAGCACGTAGGTCTTGATGGTGTTCTTGCTCATGTCACCTTCGGTAACGCCGGTCCGGCTGGCAATAGTTCCGGGGCGGTCAGTCGAAGTAGCCGGAGTGGATGTAGACGCACGGGACGCCCTCGTCGCGGAACATCTCCAGGTTACGGCGATCGTCCTCGAACGCCAGCCGCAGGGCGAAGCCGTAGGCCCTCAGCTCCGCGACCGTCCAACGTTTGAACTCCCAGGCCCGCGAGTAGTCGCCGGACTCGCGCATGATGAGCACGTCCCACCGCAGCTCGTAGCGCCGGAGCCAGGCGAGGGTCTGGGGCTGGACCCGTATCGGCCGCCCGGTGAGCAGCACCACCCGCAGCGACGGGTCGAGCAGCTCGAGCAGCCGGGCCACCTCCTCGATCAGCGGGTCCTCGCCGCACGCGTCGAAGAACGAGTCCCACGCCCGCCGGCCCGACTCGATGTAGTGCTGGCGGCTGGCCGCGTCGGACAGGACACCGTCGATGTCGAAGACGACCGCCGGCCCCGCCTCGACCGGTCCGGCTCGCCAGCGCCAGTTGTCGGGCTCGGCGCCACGGCGGGGCGGCGCGGTCACTCCTCGGTCGGGCTGGTCGACGCCCGGCGGCGGATCTCCTCCACCACGGCGGCGTCGGCGAGGGTGGTGGTGTCACCGAGGTCGCGGCCCTCGGCCACGTCGCGCAGCAGCCGCCGCATGATCTTGCCGCTGCGGGTCTTCGGCAGCTCGTCGGTGAAGATGATGGTCTTGGGCCGGGCGATGGCGCCGATCTTGGCGGCCACGTGCTGGCGGAGGGCCTGGCCGTGGACCTCGTCGGAGGTCTCCCCCGCCTTCACCGTGACGAAGGCGATGATGGCCTGGCCGGTGATGTCGTCCTTGGCCCCGACCACGGCGGCCTCGGCGACCGTCGGGTGGTCGACCAGGGCGGACTCGACCTCGGTGGTGGAGACGCGGTGGCCCGAGATGTTCATCACGTCGTCGACGCGGCCCATGAGCCAGAAGTAGCCGTCCTCGTCGACGCGGGCGCCGTCGCCGGCGAAGTACCGGCCCTCGAAGCGGCTCCAGTACGTGTCCCGATAGCGCTCGGGATCGCCGTAGATCCCCCGAAGCATGGCGGGCCAGGGCCGGTCGATGGTGAGGTAGCCCCCGCCCCGCTCGACCGGCTTGCCCTGGTCGTCGACGACCTCAGCCGAGATGCCGGGCAGGGGGAAGGTGGCCGAGCCGGGCTTGAGAACCGTGGCACCGGGCAGCGGCGAGATCATGATCGAGCCCGTCTCCGTCTGCCACCACGTGTCCACCACCGGGCAGCGGCCGCCGCCGATGTGCTGCCAGTACCAGACCCAGGCCTCGGGGTTGATGGGCTCGCCCACCGAGCCGAGGACGCGCAGGCTGGACATGTCGTGGCGGGCGGGAAGCTCCGGGCCCCATTTCATGAACGTGCGGATCGCGGTCGGGGCCGTGTAGAGGATGGTGACCCCGTAGCGCTCGACCATGGACCACAGGCGGTCCTTGTCGGGGAAATCGGGAGTCCCCTCGTACATGAGGCTGGTGGCCCCGTTCGCCAGGGGCCCGTAGACGATGTAGCTGTGACCGGTGACCCAGCCGATGTCGGCCGCGCACCAGTACACGTCGGTGTCTGCATGCAGGTCGAACACGTACTTGTGGGTGAAGCTCACCTGCGTGAGATAGCCGCCGGTGGTGTGCATGATGCCCTTGGGCTTGGCCGTGGTGCCTGAGGTGTACAGCAGGTAGAGCAGGTCCTCGCTGTCCATCTCCTCGGGCGGGCACTCCATGGACGCGGCCGGCGTGAGGTCGTGCCACCAGACGTCGCGGCCCTCGGCCATGGGCACCTCGCCGCCCCCGGGGGCGCCGGTGCGGCGGACCACCACGGCGTGGCGGATCGACGGGGTCTCGGCCAGGGCGGCATCCACGTTGGCCTTGAGGGGGACGATCGAGCCTCGCCGCCACCCGCCGTCGGCGGTGACGACGACCTTGGCCTCGGCGTCGTTGATGCGGTCGCGCAGGGCGTCGGAGGAGAAGCCGCCGAAGACCACGGAGTGGGGCGCCCCGATCCGGGCGCAGGCGAGCATGGCCACGGGCAGCTCGGGGATCATCGGCAGGTAGATGGCGACCCGGTCCCCCCTGGCCACGCCGAGGTCCTTGAGGACGTTGGCGAAGCGGCAGACCTCGTCGAGCAGGTCGGAGTAGGTGATGCTGCGGGCGTCGCCCGGCTCGCCTTCCCAGTTGTAGGCGATCCGGTCGCCCCGCCCGGCCGCCACGTGCCGGTCCAGGCAGTTGTACGAGACGTTGAGCTTGCCGCCCACGAACCACTTGGCAAAGGGCAGGTCCCACTCCAGGACCGTGTCCCACGGGCGGTACCAGTCCAGCTCGCCCGCCTGCCGGGCCCAGAAGCCCTGCCAGTCGGCCTCGGCCTCCTGGTAGATGCCGGCGTCGCTGACCAGGGCCTGGCGCCTGGTGGCCTCGGACGGCGGGAAGGTCCGGCTCTCCAGCTGGAGGGCCTCGATGGCGGCCGGGCTCGCATCGGACATGCCGCGGAGCCTAGCGGCGGGGGGTGCCGGCGCTCACCTGGCCGCCGGCGCTCATCCGGCCGCCGGCGCTCACCTGGCCCCGCCGCGGGAGCCCACCTCCCACTCGAGGACGGTGAACGCTCCCAGCCCCGACTCGTCGGCCAGGGCGGCGGCCTCTCCCAGCCGGCTGCGGGCCCGAACGGCGGCCAGGTCGCCGACCGCGGCCCGTTCCTGCCACTCGGCCCGGGCCCGGTCGGCCAGCTCGGCCAGCCCGTGGTCCGCCAGCCACTCGGCCTGGCGGCGCACCGAGGTGGGAACGGCCACTGCGGCGAGCTGGTCGACCGCCACCTCGCAGGTCACGTCCTGCCCCCCGGGGTCGTCGAGGGGCCGCCCGCCCCGGCCGTGGCCGCGGTAGGTGCGCACCCACTCCGTCCAGGGCCGGGACCCCAGCGAGGCCGTCGAATCGGCGTAGTCGAAGGCGATCACCGCGCCCCGGCTCAGCGCCCCGAGGGCGGCGAGCAGCCACCGCCGGGCCTCGGCCTGCACCGGGATGCGTCCGCCCACCGGGGCGTCCGGAGCCAGGGCGTCGGCCAGGGCCGAGAGGTGCCCGGCCGCCGGCACCGGCACCTCGATCAGGCGGGTCGGGCCGGCGGGCTCGATCAGGCGGGTCGGGCCGGCGGGCTCGACCCCCACCCGCACCTCCTCCCAGCCGGGCTCGGCCCGCTGGAGGAGGTCGAAGGCCAGGTTGTCGAGCAGCTCGTTGGCGAGCACGACGCCGGTCACCGGGTCGGCCGGCAGCTCGGCCAGCCCGGCCGCCAGCGGGCCCCGGCCCCGTTCGCCGACCCGCTCGCCCTCGGGATCGTCCTCGGCGTTGGTGGGCCCGAGCACGAAGGTGGGCAGCTCCAGGGCCACCACGGCCGCCTGGGCGTCGCGGAGGGCGGCGCTGCGCTCCACGAGCAGGTACCGCAGGGCCGGGCCGCACAGGGGGCCGGCGGCTAGGACGTCGCGGGCGAGGGTGCCGGCGCCAGCGCCGCACTCTATGACCACGAAGGGGTCGGGCCGGCCCAGCCGGGCCCACCGCTCGTCGAGGGCGCGGGCCACCACCTCGCCGAAGAGGGGGCCGACCTCGGGGCTGGTCAGGAAGTCGCGCTGCCGGCCGGCGCCACGGCCCGAGGTGTAGAAGCCGTCCCGCTCGTCGTACAGGCAGGCCTCCATGAACGCCGAGAAGGGCAGGGGGCCTTGACGGCGGATGCGCTCGTTGAGGCGCAGGAGGAGGGAGCCCGCGCCGTCAGGCGGCATGCCCGTGTCAGTGCACCAGCGACGAGACGTCGCCCATGCGGGCGAAGAGGTTGGGATAGATGCCTATGGCGACCGTCATCGCCGCGGTGAGGCCCAGGGCGGCTGCGAGGGGCGGGGGCACCCGGATGGGGCTGCGATCCTCGTCGGGGACGTCGCTGAACCACATCTGGCGGGCCACGCCGGCGTAATAGAACAGAGCGATCACCGAGTTGACGGCCACGATCACACCGAGGACGGTGGCGGCCGGCGTGCTGGCGTCGATCACGGCCCGGAAGACGTAGAACTTGGCGAACCAGCCGCCGAAGGGCGGGATCCCGGCCAGGGAGAAGAGGAACACCGTCATCACGACCGTGAGCCCGGGGGCGTGGTCGATGAGACCGCCGTAGGAGGAGATCTCGCCGGAACGGGTCTTGCGGGCCACGGCGATGACGACGGCGAAGGCGCCCAGGTTCATGGCCGAGTAGATGAGGAGGTACACGATGCTGGCCGTCTGCACGCTGCGCACGTGGTCGGTGGTGGCGTTGGACGCGGCCACCGCGAAGGGCACCAGGATGTAGCCGGCCTGGGCGATCGACGAGTAGGCGAGCATGCGCACGATGTTGGTCTGGCGCAGGGCGACCAGGTTGCCGACGGTCATGGTGAGCGCCGCCAGCCCCCACAACAGCGGCATCCACACGTCGTGGCGCGGGAAGAAGCCGGCGTAGACGAGCTCCATGAGGGCCACGAAGCCGCCCGTCTTGGACGCTACGGACAGGAAGGCGGTGACCGGCGTGGGCGATCCCTCGTAGGTGTCGGGCGCCCAGAAGTGGAAGGGCACCGCCGATATCTTGAAAGAGAAGCCGACCAGGATGAAAACGATGCCGATGCTCACCACGGGCGTGGAGTGCGCGGTGGTGCCGATGGCGGCGGAGATCTGGCTCAGCACCGAGGTCCCTGTCACCCCGATGATGAGCGACATCCCGTAGAGCATCACGCCGGTCGCCAGCACGCCCAGCAGGTAGTACTTCAGCATGGCCTCGTTGCTCTTTAGGTCACGCTTGCGCCAGCCCGCCAGCAGGTAGGCGGGCACGGACAGCATCTCGAGGGCCACGAAGATGGTGAGCAGGTCCCGGGCCGACGACATCACCACCATGCCGAAGATCGAGCACAGCAGCAGGAAGGTGTACTCGCCCTGGTGGTAGTCGCCCTCCTCGATGTAGTTGGTCGAGATGAGGAACACGACGTATCCGGTGAAGAGGAACAGGCCCTTCAGGACGAGGGCGAAGTTGTCCACCACGTAGGCCCCGCCGAACATGGGGCGCAGATGGCTGCCGTGGTGGAGGGCGAGGGTGACGATCGGGATCATGCTGCCCAGCAGCCCGAGCCCCCCGACGGTGGAGACCAGCGTCTTGCGGGCGTCGTCTACCAGCAGGTCGACGAGCAGGACCACCAGGATCGTGCCGGACAGGACGATCTCGGGCGCGAGGGCGTGGTAGTCGAGGTAGGGAGCGTGGAAGATCAGCGCGCTCGGCGCGGCGGGCACGGTGGCCGCTAAGGCCGCCAGTCCAGGGATCATTGGCCGGTGGCGCCCTGGAAGGCGGACAGCACGTTGTGCACCACGGCACCATCGGTGACGCGGAACAGGAGGTGCGGGTACACGCCGAGAGCCACGATGAGCGCCAGCAGGGGGGTCCACGCCAGCCACTCGGGGACGTGGACGTCGTGGATGTGGACGTGGGCGAACTCCTCCGAAGGCTCGCCGAAGGCGGTGCGCTGGTACATCCACAGCAGGTACCCGGCAGCCAGGACCGTGCCGACGGCGGCGGTCACCATGTAGCCGCGGAACAGCGCGGCGTTGAGCGGGGCGGCCGGGGCGTAGGCCGACAGGATCGCCGGGAACTCGCCCCAGAACCCGGCCAGGCCGGGCAGGCCGAGCGAGGCCATGGCGCAGAAGCCGAGGATCCAGCCCATCCTGGGGGCCTGGATGAGCAGGCCGCCGAGGCGGGAGAGCTCGCGGGTATGGAAGCGCTCCTGGATGGAGCCGGCCAGGAAGAACAGCATGCCGGTGATGAGGCCGTGGGCCACCATGCCGAAGACGGCCGCGTCGATGCCGTAGCTGGTGAGGGTGGAGATGCCCAGCATGACGAAGCCCATGTGGGCCACCGACGAGAAGGCGATGAGCCGCTTCATGTCCCGCTGGGCCAGGCAGCCCAGGGCGCCGTAGATGATGCCCACCACGGCGAGCAGGCCGATCCAGGGAGCCCACTTGGTCGCGGCTTGGGGGAGGATCGGTATGGCGATGCGGATGAAGCCGTAGGTCCCCAGCTTGAGCAGCACGGCGGCCAGGATCACCGAGCCCACGGTCGGAGCCTCGGTGTGGGCGTCGGGCAGCCAGGTGTGGAACGGGAACATCGGGACCTTGATGGCGAAGCCCATGAAGAGCCCGCCGAAGATGAGCACGGCCGTGCCGGTGGCGATGGCGCCGCCGTTCTGGATCAGGGTCGGGATGTCGAAGGTGTTGCCGGCCTTGAAGTACAGGGCCAGGAAGCTCAGGATCATCAGCGCCGAGCCGAACAGGGTGTAGAGGAAGAACTTGATCGACGCGTACTGCCGGTTCGGCCCGCCCCACCGCCCGATCATGAAGTACATCGGGAGCAGGACCAGCTCGAAGAAGACGAAGAACAGGATCAGGTCCTCGGCGCAGAAGGTGCCCACCATGCCCGTCTCCAGGACGAGCATCAGGATGATGAAGGCCTTGGGGTCATGGGGCTCGGGCCAGTGGTCCCACGAGTAGATGACGCAGAGCACCACGATGCCCATGGACAGCAGCACCAGCGGCAGGGAGATGCCGTCGATGCCCATGTGGTAGCGGCTGTGGATGACGTCGATCCAGCGGTTGTCGACGACGAACTGGAGCTTGTCGGTGTGGTCGTAGTCGAACTGCACCAGCAAGTACACGCCCATGCCGAGCGTCCCCAGGGTGAAGAGCAGAGCCAGGAGCTTCTGGGCGGTCTCCTCGGCCCGGGGCGTGGCGGCCACGCAGACGGCTCCCGCGATGGGCAGGAACACGGCGATCGTCAGCGCCCACTGGTCGAAACCGCTGGCGTTCATTTGACTCCCTGGTTGGCGTACAGCACGAGCGTGAGGGCGGCGACGGCTCCCGCGCCGAAGAGGAAGGCGGCGTACTGCTGCACCCGCCCGGTCTGGAACCGGCGCAGGAAGCTACCGCCCTCCTCCGACGCCATGCCAGTCCCGTTCACCGCACCGTCGATCACCTTCTGGTCGATGAAGTCGTAGGTGAAGCGGGCCGTCGCCCGGGCGGCCGTCGCCAGGGCGTTGACGATCCCGTCGATCACGTTCTGGTCGAACCAGTACAGGCCCTGGGCGACGCTGCTCTTGATCTGGCCCACGACGAGGTCGGTGTAGAGCACGTCGAGGTAGTACTTCTCGTAGAGAAAGGTGTAGCCGGTGCGGAAGAGCCAGGAGCGCTCGGTCCGCCCGTGGAACCAGGCCAGCAGATGGCGCTGGTAGTAGAGCAGCCCGAGGGCCAGTCCCGACAGGGCCAGGGCGAGCGAGACGCCGGCGCCGGGGAAGGAGAACTTGACCTCGGGGATGTGGGCCTCGACGAAGGTCTCGTTCCGCGTCCACTCGGCGAAGAGGTGCAGGCGGAAGCCGTTCAGCCAACCGGCCGTCACGGACAGGAACGCCAGGATGACGAGCGGGATGGTGATGGCCCGGGGCGACTCGTGGGGGTGGTGGCCGCCCCGGTGCTCGCCGTAGAAGGTGAGGTAGAGGCATCTGCCCATATAGCAGGCCGTCATGAAGGCGCCGAGGAGGCCGACGACCATGAAGATGGTGTAGCCGTTGTGGCCCGCGGTCGTGAGGATCTCGTCCTTGGACCAGAACCCGGCCAGCGGGAAGATCCCGGCCAGGGCCAGAGAGCCGATCAGGAAGGTGAGGTGGGTCACGGGCATGTGCCTGGCCAGGCCGCCCATGTCCTTCTTCATGTCGAAGCTGTGGTGCGAGCCGGAGTGGCTGACCGAGCCGGCCCCTAGGAAGAGAAGGCCCTTGAAGAAGGCGTGGGTGAAGAGGTGGAAGATGCCGCCCGTCCACGCCCCCACGCCCAGGGCCATGATCATGTAGCCGAGCTGGCTCACGGTGGAGTAGGCCAGCACCTTCTTGATGTCGGACTGCACGAAGGCCAGGGCGGCCGCGATGACGATGGTGACGGCGCCGATGATGGCGATGGGGTTGAAGCCGAGGTGGCTGCCGGCGTGGGCGCCGATGTTGAACGCCGACCAGAAGACCCCGTAGTTGCGGGCCACCAGGTACACGCCGGCCACCACCATGGTGGCGGCGTGGATCATGCAGGACACGGGCGTGGGGCCGGCCATGGCGTCGGGCAGCCAGGTGTGCAGCGGGAACTGGGCGCTCTTGCCCACCACCCCGCAGAGCAGGGCGGCGCTGGCCACGATGAGGGTGGTGTGGCTGATCTGGCCGGAGAGGGCGGCGTGGTTGAGCTTGGCGATGTCGAAGCTCTGCCCGTTGGCGAAGAAGAGGATGGCGATGCCGACGAGGAGGCCGATGTCCCCGGTGCGGGTGGTGAAGAAGGCCTTGAGGGCGGCGTTGGAGATCTCCTGCTCCTCCCACCAGTGCCCGATGAGCATGAAGGAGCACACGCCCATGCCCTCCCACCCGACCAGGATCATCAGGGTGGTGCTGGCCGTGACCATCAGCAGCATGGAGGCGGTGAAGAGGGAGAGGGCGGCGAAGTAGTGGGTGAAGCGGCGGTCGCCCTCCATGTAGGCGGTGGAGTAGATGTGGACCAGCGACGAGATGATGGTGACCACCACCAGGAGCATCACTGTCAGCCCGTCGACGTGGGTGGCGAAGTCGACCCGGGCCGGCCCGCTCGTGAACCAGTTGAACAGCGTGTGGGCGACGGCGGGCCGGATGGCGTCGGCGCCCGGGCCCGACAGCGGGCGGGCGATCCACTGGCCGGCGGCGACGGCGGCCAGCACGAAGGATCCCAGCACGGCAGTGATGCCTACCTCGGCGCCCTTGAAGGGCAGGCGCTTGCCGAGGAGCAGGATGACCACGAAGGACGCCGCGGGCAGGGCCCAGATGATCCATGCGTTCTGGAGCACGGGTCAGCCCTTCATCAGGTCGGCGTCGGTGAGGTCGATCGACTGGCGGTTGCGGTAGATGAGCAGCACGATGGCCAGGCCCACTCCCACCTCGGCCGCGGCCACGGCGATGACGAACAGGGCGAAGACCTGGCCGAGCGGGTTGTTCTGGTAGGCGCCGAAGGCGACCAGATTGATGTTCACGGCGTTGAGGATGAGCTCGACCGACATCAGGACGAGGACGCCGTTCTTGCGGGCCAGCACGCCGTACACGCCGGTGCAGAAGAGGAAGGCGGCCAGCATGAGGAACTGGTTGAGGTACATCGTCAGTCCCTCCGCGCGATGACGACGGCGCCCACCAGGGCCGCGAGGAGCAGGATCGAGATCACCTCGAAGGGGATCACGTAGTCCTGGAAGATGGCGTTGCCGACGAGCGCGGTGCGCTGCACGGTCGTGTCGTGGAACTTGACCGTGCCGAAGGCGTCCTGGAGCACGTAGCCCAGCACCCCCAGCACGAACAACCCGACGACGAGCGCCACCCACCGCTGGTCGTTGTCGAGATCGGAGAGCCGCCCGATCGGGGCCCGGGTCAGCATGATCCCGAAGAGGAACAGCACGATGATGGCGCCGATGTAGACGAGCACCTGCACGACGGCGATGAACTCCGCCGCCAGCAGGATGTACATGCCGGCCACGCCGGCCAGCACGACCACGAGATAGAGGGCGGCGTGGACGACGTTCTTGGTCGTGACCACGCGGATGGCCGCGACGACCATCGACAGGGCGATCACCGCGAACACGGTGTTCTGGGCGTAGAGGAAGTCCGTGGCGGCCAGCTGGCTCATCTACTTCTTGGCGCCCTTCTTGGCCTCGGCACCGGCCTCGAGCGCGGTCGGCTCGGGCACGGTCGCCATCCACTCCGCGAGACGCTCCTTGTCGTGGAGCAGATCGGCGATGTCGACCTCGGAGTACTCGAACTCGGGGCTCCAGAACAGGGCGTCGAAGGGGCAGACCTCGACGCAGATGCCGCAGTACATGCAGAGGCCGTAGTCGATGTCGAAGCGGTCCAGGAGCTGCACGGTCCGCGGCCGCCCCCCCTCGCGGCGCGGAGGCGCCTTGTCCTTGTGGCCCTCGATGTAGATGCACCAGTCCGGGCAGCTGCGGGCGCAGAGCATGCAGACGGTGCAGTTCTCCTCCTTCAGCGCGATCACGCCGCGCGCCCGGGTGGCGGGCTCCTCCTTGACGTGGGGGTACTGCACGGTGACCGCGGGGCGCAGCATGGTGCGCAGCGTCACGCCGAGGCCCTTCACGAGCCCGGGCAGCTGCGGCATCAGAACGCCACCTTGAGCACAGCGGTTACGACGATGTTGGCCAGCGACAAGGGGATCAGGTACTTCCACGCGAACGCCTGGAGCTGGTCCTCACGGAACCTCGGGTAGGTGAAGCGGAACCAGAAGATCAGGAAGGCCACCAGCATGATCTTGGCCCCGAGGATGGCGGGGCCGAGGACGTCGGCGGCCGTGCCGTGGATCCACGGCACCGCCCAGCCGCCGAGGAACAGCGTGGCGCCGATGGCCGCGAACGCGAAGGCGGTGGCGAACTCGGCGATGAAGAAGAAGAGGAAGCGAAAGCCGGTGTACTCGGTCATGTATCCCGCGACCAGCTCGGACTCGGCCACGGGCATGTCGAAGGGCGTCTGGGTCAGCTCGGCCTGGGCCGCGACGAGGAAGAGCACGAAGCCGACGGCCTGGGTCAGCACGTACGGGTTGCCGATCCCGCTCCATCCGAAGATCGTGCCGCTCTGCTGGGCGTGCACGATGCCCTGGAGGCTCATGGTGCCGGCCTGGATGACCACGCCCACCACGCCCAGCACGAGGGGCAGCTCGTAGGCGATGAGCTGGCCCGCCGCCCGCAGGGCACCCATCAGCGAGTACTTGTTGGCCGACGCCCACCCGGCCATCAGGATGCCGATGACCGACAGCGACGAGACGGCCAGGGCGAAGAACACGCCCGTGTCGAGGTTGGCGACCACCAGCCGCGGCCCGGCCGGCAGGACCATGAACAGCAGGAACGTCGACATCAGGACGACGAGCGGCGCCAGCCCGAACACAGCCCGGTCGGCCTTCTCGGGGAAGACGTCCTCCTTCTGGAGAAACTTGCCGGCGTCCGCGATGAGCTGGAGCGCCCCGTGGGGCCCGGCCTCCATGGGCCCGAGCCGGCTCTGCATGTGGCTCATCATCTTCAGGAGGAACACGTAGCCGAACACGAGCGGGGCGGCCGAGACCACGGCGAGGGTCACGACGATCCGGATGATCTCCTCCTGCCAGTAGGCCAGGTGGATCGCGCCCCCGATCATCGGTCGATGTCCCCCAGGATGAAGTACAGGCTGGCCAGGATGGTGATGACGTCGGGGACGTAGGTGCCGCGCAGAACCCACGGCAGCACGGAGACGTTGCTGAAGCTGGCGCTGCGGATCTTGCAGCGGAACGGGCCCAGGCCGCCCTTGCTCACGATGTAGTAGCCCATCTCGCCCAGTGGGTTCTCGGTGTGGACCCACGCCTCGCCGGCGGGCACCTTGATGATGCGCGGCACCTTGGCCATGATCGACCCCGACGGGAGGCCGTCGAGGAGCTGGTCGACGATCCTGGTCGCCTCCCGGGTCTCCTGGAGCCTGACCCAGTACCGGGCGAACGAGTCGCCGTCGGGATGGGTCCACACCCTCCAGTCGCAGGCCTTCCAGGCCAGCGGCGACTCCTCGTCGCGGCGGATGTCCCAGTCGATCCCGCTGGCCCGGATGTTGGCGCCCGACAGCCCGTGGGACAGGCCGATGGCCGACGGGATGACCCCCACGCCCCGCGTCCGCGTCTGGAAGATCTCGTTGCCCATGAGCAGCTCTTCCATCTCGTCGCAGTAGCCGCGCATCTTGCCCATGACCGCCTTGGTCTCGGCGATCCACCCCTTGGGCAGGTCCTCCTTGAGGCCGCCGATGCGGTCGTAGTTGGGGTGGAAGCGGCCGCCCGTGGCCGACTCGATGAGGTTGAGCACCAGCTCCCGGTCCCGGAAGGCGTAGAAGACCGGGGTCAGGGCGCCGAGCTGCACGCCCATGTCGCCGAGGAAGAGCGTGATGTTGGCGATGCGGGCCATCTCGAACAGCACGGTGCGGATCCACTGGGCCCGGGGCGGCGCCTCGACGTCCATTAGCTTCTCGGCGGCCAGGATGAAGGGCACCTCGTTGGCGAAGCTCGAAAGCCAGTCGATGCGGTTGACCAAGGTGGTGATCTGGGGGTACGTGCGGACCTCGGTCAGCTTCTCGTAGCCGCGGTGCATGTAGCCGCACACGGGCTCGGCCCAGACGACCTGCTCGCCGTCGAGGCGCACGACGATGCGCAGCGTGCCGTGGGTGGCCGGGTGCTGGGGCCCAATGTTGAGGGTCATCCCCTCGGCCTCGATCTCCACGTGGACGCGGGCGTCGGCCGCCTGGCCCCCGATGTAGGCCGATTTCTGCCAGTCGGTCGCGACCGTCACGACTCGGCCCCGGCTTCGGCATCCGGGCCCTCGCCGCCCTCGGGCTCGCCGGGCATGGGCTCCACGTCCACCAGGCCGGGCCAGGGCTTGACCTCTCGGGCCAGCAGCGGGAAGTCCTTGCGCAGCGGGAAACCCTCGAACTCGGTGGGCAGGTAGATGAGGCGCAGCCCCGGATGGCCGTCAAAGACGAAGCCGTACATCTCCCACGTCTCGCGCTCGTGCCAGTCCGCCCCGCGGAAGAGCTCGACGATCGAGTCGACCC
>WNFC01005437.1_pt1 | contig 13971 bp, 10 predicted proteins | sample 5400541 | NCBI WGS metagenome assembly WNFC01 (sample SAMN13153342, study PRJNA577476) | soil metagenome | isolation source: 120 cm saprolite under Douglas fir tree site 2 hole 2 replicate 1 | place: USA:California | collected 2015-04-18
CTATAAGGAGGGATTGAAAGCCAAGCATGATAGCAGGAGAGTGTCTGTTGAAAGTCTTGACGCACCACTGCCTGAAGAAAACGACAACGGCGAGGCAGTCACTTTGTACGACATCGTGGAAAATACACATGTCGCTGCGCCGGGCGAGCAGCTTGCACGAAGCGGCGCACTGCATACGCTCCTCAGAGAAGCGCGTATCAGCCCAAAGCAGGCGCGAGTACTCCACACCACTGTCATTGCGGGAGAGTCCCAGAGGTACGCAGCAGCAAAGTATGGCGTCGGTGAGCGGACCATACGCGCCAGGCGCGACGGCGCGGTCGCAAAGTTTCGTAGGCTCGGGAAGGAGAGCGTTATCGCCATCCTGAGCGGTGATGCAGACACGCCGGAGAGAGAGAAATAGCCTGAAAACGCTTGTGCATATTTTCCCTGCCGGTGGTGATTGACTTTCACCCTGTGCTTGCTATAGTACAAATACTTAAACCGCCTGCAACACCTGAAAAGGTCTTTGCAGGTTTTTTATGAAACACGAACGAGCCATAGTCCTCATTGATGGCAGTAACTTTTATTTCACGCTCCGTTGACTTTTTCGCCTTTGCTTGCTACGATACACCTACCTATGACCAAGTACATCACCTCAACCCCAGGCATTATCGGCGGCAAACCGGCAATTGTCGGCACCCGCATTCCGATTTCCCGGATCGTTTACCTGTTAAGTCAGGGGTATACGGTCGAAACAATGCATGAGGAGTATCCGTGGGTACCCAAGAAGGCGCTGCACGGTGTGATTGATGAAATTGTGCAGCTCATAAACGCCAGCCCCGATGTCACCAAAGTTTCACAAGTTCAAGCTGCTTCTTGACGAGAACATGCCGGGAAGACGAGCATTTGCCACCCTCAACCACCTGTTCGATGTCAAACATATTGCGCTTGACTTGAAAAAGGACGGCATCCGCGATGAGGCAGTCTACCAGGAGGCAGTAAAAACACAGCGGCTGATCGTGACCTTCAACGGCGATGATTTCAGGCCCTTTGTCGCAAAGAGTTCCGAGACCGGCATTATCGCTGTTTCAGACAACCTCGCAACAGGCCGGATTGATAGTAAGCTTGTTGCCCTGCTTGTCCGCAGTACTCCCCATGCGCTCTACGGTAAATTCACCCCCATCACCGGCGAAACATAACTTTGGGTATTTTCGCTCAGCGCACCGGAAAGGGAAACCAGAAAACCGCGGAGTCCCTCACCCGTTTCAATGATACCAATAGGCCAAATACTGTGCGTAGTCCTCAGCTTATGCTATACTGCAAGGCAACCATGACGCAAAGGGGGATGCCATGCAAAAAGAGGCAAAAGCGCGGATTAAAATAAACAACCTGCTCCAGGAAGCCGGATGGAGGTTTTTTGATGACGCGAAGGGCAGAGCAAATATTGTCTTAGAAAACAATGTCAAAATAACTCAAAAACACATTGATGCGCTCGGCAATGATTTTGAAAAGACGCAAAACGGCTACATCGACTTTTTGCTGCTCGATGAGAAAGGGTTCCCTCTCGTCGTTTTGGAGGCCAAGTCAGAGGAGAAATCGCCCCTTGACGGGAAAGAGCAGGCACGCCGGTATGCCAAATCGCAAAATGTCCGCTTTATCATCCTCTCAAACGGCAACCTCCATTATTTTTGGGACTTAGAACGCGGCAACCCGACAATCATTTCATCGCTTCCGACCGGAGAGTCTCTTGAAACATACCATGCGTACAGCCCCAACCCCGGCAGGCTTGTTGATGAAACCGTACGGGAAGATTATATTGTCCTCACCCAGCACCCGGCCTATCAAAGCGATCCGGCCTGGATTGATGAAACGCAGCGAGGCGCGTTTATCAAAGAGCATAGCCTGAAGTTCTTACGCCCCTACCAACTCAAAGCAGTGTATGCGCTCCAAACAGCAGCACAGCAAAACAATGACCGCTATCTGTTTGAAATGGCAACGGGGACCGGGAAAACCCTTATCGCCGGAGCAGTTATCAAATTGTTTTTGAAAACAGGCAATGCCAAACGGGTGTTATTTCTGGTTGACCGGCTTGAGCTGGAAGAGCAGGCACGAAAAAACTTTGTCCGCTACCTCAAAAATGATTTTACCTGTGTCGTGTATAAGGAACAACGCGATGACTGGCGAAAGGCTGAAATTGTCGTTACCACTGTCCAAAGCCTCTCCTTCAACAACAAATACCAGAAATTATTCTCTCCGACTGATTTTGACCTCATCGTGTCGGACGAAGCCCACCGGTCAATAGGCGGCAATAGCAGGGCTGTCTTTGAATACTTTATCGGGTACAAACTTGGCCTCACCGCAACGCCCAAAGACTACCTGAAAAAGATTGACAAGGCTCAGTTCAGCGAGAAAGACCCCAGGGAGTGGGAGCGGCGTCAACTCTTAGATACTTACAAAACATTCGGCTGCGAGAGCGGGAACCCGACGTACCGTTATAGTCTTCTTGACGGCGTTCGGGAAGGCTACCTGGTTAATCCTGTAGTAGCTGATGCGCGGACAGAAATAACAACCGAACTCCTTTCCGAAAAAGGCTATTCGCTCCTTATTGAAGACGAGGCGGGGCTTGAAGAGCGGCAGACGTTTTTCACCCGCGATTTCGAGCGAAAGCTGTTCTCTGACCGAACCAATCTTATGTTTTGCAAGACCTTTGTGGAGAATGCCCTCAAAGACCCGCTCTCAGGAGAAATAGGCAAGAGCATTGTCTTTTGCGTGAGCCAGAGCCATGCCTCAAAGATTACCCAAATCTTAAACGAGTTTGCAATGCGCATGTATCCGGGGAAATACAATTCTGATTTTGCCGTCCAAGTGACATCAAACATCCCTGCTGCGCAGCAATTCACCATCAGCTTTGCCAATAACAATTTAAACGAGCAGACCGGTTTCCTGGAAGGATATAAGTCAAGTAAAACGCGGGTCTGTGTGACTGTCGGCATGATGACAACCGGCTATGATTGCGAGGATATTCTCAACCTCTGTCTGATGCGGCCAATATTTTCACCTACTGATTTTATCCAGATTAAGGGACGAGGGACACGAAAGTACACTTATTCCTACAAATCACGGGAGGCCGGCGAAATTGATGCGCAGAAGGCAACGTTTAAACTGTTTGATTTCTTTGCCAATTGCGAGTACTTTGAAGAGAAGTTTAACTATGACGAGGTATTACAACTGCCTGTCCTGCCAACCGGCACCCATGAACCAGGCGGGGAGAGGATTGCAGTCAGTGAACTGACCCTGGCAATACCCGACCCCTTGAAGCTATTTACCGAGATCCCAATCGGACTTGAGGGAATGAAGGTTGACCGGAAGCTCTTTGAGCATTTTGAGGAGACAGTGAAAAGCGATCCGTTTATTAAAGCAACCTATGATAAAGGCGATCTTGCATCCGTTGAGGCGTATGTGAAAGCAGAGATTTTCGATAAGCCGGAGGAATTTATCACCCTTGATAAACTGCGGAAAGCGGTCAAAGCAGACCGGCGCATATCGCTTCGGGAGATGATTGAAAATATTTTTGCGGGGTTGACCAAGTTCAAGAGTAAGGATGAGTTGCTGGAAGAGGAGTTTGAAAAGTTTGTGACGATCTATAAGCCTGACAATAAGTATGTCCTGGGAGTGAAAAACTACCTCAAAGCATACATCACAGACCCGGAGGTGCGGGAGATCATTGAGTCAAGAGAATTTGCCCGCCTTGCCACAAACCCGAAAGTGAGCCTGGCTGATTTCAAAGAGTTAAACGGCTGGCGGACGGTTGTCCCTGAATATGTCAAAGACTATGTAGCACTCAATGCGTTCATGTAGGAAAAAGCTATGTTAAACCAGGAAACCAAACGACGAATAGACTCAGCCCGTGATATTCTGGTCGGCAAAGTGCCTGACCCGAAAGCGCAGGTTGAACAGATTACCACTGCCCTGATCTACAAGTTCATGGATGATATAGACAAAGAGTCAGAGGAGATTGGAGGCAAAGCGCGGTTTTTTGTCAACGAGTATGAAAAATACTCATGGAGCAAGCTTCTTGACACGCGGCTTGGCGGCTTTGAACGGCTCAACCTCTATGTTGAAGCGCTTCTCAAAATGCCGCAAAACCCAAACCTCCCGCAGCTTTTCAGAAACATTCTCAAAGACGCTTTTTTGCCCTACCGCGATCCTGAAACGCTCAATTTATTTTTGAAAGAGATTAACGGGTTTACTTATGAACACAGTGAAAAGCTCGGTGATGCGTTTGAATACTTGCTGTCTGTCATGGACTCGCAAGGCGACGCTGGACAGTTTCGGACACCCCGGCACATTATTGATTTTATTGTTGAAGTCGTTGACCCCAAGAAAGATGACACTATTCTTGATCCCGCTTGTGGCACTGCCGGATTTTTGATTTCTTCATATAAGCACATCTTAAAGCAAAACACGATCCATAGGCTCGGCGATCAACTCACGCCGGATGAAAAAACAAAGCTTATGCAGCATTTTATGGGGTATGATATTTCACCTGACATGGTAAGGCTTTCGCTTGTCAATATGTATTTGCATGGGTTTCCTAATCCAAATGTCTTTGAGTATGACACGCTCACAAGCGAAGAACGCTGGGACGAGACCTATGATGTGATTATGGCAAATCCTCCGTTCATGTCGCCAAAGGGGGGAATACGCCCGCATAAACGGTTTTCCATTCAAGTCAACAGGTCTGAGGTACTGTTTGTAGATTATATTGCCGAACATTTAAACATTCATGGGCGGGCAGGCGTGATAGTGCCAGAAGGAATTATTTTCCAGTCAGGCATTGCTTACAAGGCATTGCGGAAAATGCTTGTTGAGAAGTATTTATTTGCCGTTGTTTCCTTGCCTGCTGGTATTTTCCAACCGTATTCAGGCGTGAAGACTTCTATCCTCTTGATGGATAAACAACTGGCAAAAAAAGCGGATAGCATCCTCTTTGTAAAGGTTGAGAATGACGGGTTTGATCTTGGTGCACAGAGACGGGCAATTGAGAAAAATGACCTTACGAAAGCCTTATATATCCTGCAAAAGTACAAACAGAGCTTGCAAGAAAATAGAAACTTCCTCGATGTACTCAGTAGTGATGAGGAGTCTGGACTTGCTACCGTAGTTGAAAAAGCGAAGATTGCGAAAAATGGGGATTATAACCTTTCGGGGGAACGATATAAGGAAAGCATTGTAAGGCAACATCAAGAATGGCCGATGGTAGAGTTGAGAGAAGTGTGTAAGATTGAAAGAGGTGCATCTCCTAGACCTATTGATAAATATATCACCAATGATCCCACTGGTGTAAACTGGGTGAAAATTGGCGACACAAAGAATTCTGAAAAGTATATTGTGCAGACGGCTGAGAAAATAACTCTGGAAGGCGCTGAAAAATCCCGCAAAGTTTTCGTTGGTGATTTTGTGCTATCTAATTCGATGAGCTTTGGTCGTCCCTACATCATGAAAATTGAAGGGTACATTCATGACGGATGGTTGCGCTTAAGTGAAGATAGCTCTCGTATCGACAAAGATTTTATGTACTACATATTAGGCTCTGATATCATTCGAGAACAATTTGAAAGAGCTGCCATTGGAGGAGTAGTAAGAAATTTAAACTCAGAGCTAGTGAGAAAAGTAGAAATTCCCCTTCCTCCTCTAGAAGTTCAGCAAGAAATTGTAGCAGAGCTTGAGAACTACCAGAAAGTCATTGATGGAGCCAGGCAGGTAGTTGCGAACTATAAGCCTACTTTAAAGATTGACCCTAGTTGGGAGTTGGTAGAGTTGGGTAATGTTATTTCGTTCGTCTCAAGTGGCTCTACTCCGCTTGGGGGCAATGAGAATTATGTTGATAAGGGAGTCCTTTTTATTAGGAGTCAAAATATCTTAAAAGGGATATGCGATTTTTCCGATGCCGTTTATATAACCCAAGAAACTCACTCAAATATGCGGAGAAGTCAAGTAAAGCAATTTGATGTATTTTTAAATATAACAGGAGCCTCTATAGGAAGAAGTGCTTTAATGCGAGAACCTATCGAGGCAAACGTAAATCAACATGTGGCTATTATAAGAGTACAAAAGGAAAAGTTACTTCCAGAATATCTGGTAGTAACATTAAATTCAGATGCATTACAAAAAAGAATTAACGATATTCAAAACGGAGCATCTAGACAAGCATTGAATTACGAACAAATTAGACAGTTAACCATCCCTATACCAACCCAGGAAGAACAAAAACAAATTGTTGCAAAGATCGAAGCAGAGCAAAAACGTGTTCAGGCAACTAAAGAACTGGTAGAGATTTTTGAGCAAAAGATTAAGGCTAAAATAGCAGAGGTTTGGGGAACTGACATAACACCAAACGATGACAATAAGGCTTCCTCTGATGGTACATCCAATCAGCCGCAATCAGTCCAAAGAGCAGTAATAAAGCAGGCAGAGTTAGGGCTAGGCTAGACATTTGTACTATATGTCCTACTTTTTAGCTTGCATGTCCACTTCTAATCATGTAAGCTAAGCGCTACTGAATAATCGTCAAATCCCTATTGAGTATGTACAGACGTGGCACGGGAAGCAAGGCTGACGTACCATGTCGGTTTCCTAATTTGGAGGTTTCGTATGAAAATCGAAGTGGCAGTAAATGATGAGGACCCACAGAAGAAAAAGGGAGACCTGCTTGAAAAAATAGCATCAGAACTTCTAAAAACTCATAATTACGAGGTTGAGACCCAAATAAGAAATACCGGTGTGGAGTTAGATTTATTATGCCGACATAAAGCGAATGCATCTAAGAAGATCTATGTTGAATGTAAGGCCTATGACGAAAATAAAAAAATTCAATCGGATGTAATAACCAGCCTTCACGGGATACGGGGAATTAAACATTATGAAGAAGCGTGGTTAATCTCAACGTCAGAATTTGGAAAGGACGCAAAAGGGTTAGTTCAAGAAATAGAAGCGGGGGAGGATGCGCGATGTTTTACCTTTTATACTCCAGAAAGACTGCTTGAGGCACTTGAAAATTCAAAAATAATTAAATCAAATAAGATCGCAGAACAAGCGGTGTTAAACATAGTCAAAGATCAAAACAAGATCAGAGAATCAATATTATTAATATCAGAACTCGGAAATTTTTGGGCCATAGAGTATTTAACCGGCGGGAAGCCTGTTGGCATGATTTTTGCCCACGCTGGTACTGGCGAAGTGGTAACGGAAAAACCGTTGCTCGACAATCTAGCCAGCTTGAAAACCTCTTTCAGACAACTGGATTTTTCTGTAGTGTTTAAGTTGGGCGGGCAGGCGGAAAAAGCCATTCCGCCGATAGACGCACGAGATTTCAAGCTGAACAAAGAGTACCTCGACCAAATCAATGACCTGGGTATGAAGTTTACACACCCCAATAAAGATGACTTAGTTTTAGACGATGTATTTACGTATCCTGATCTTGAATATGTCGAAGACGAAGACAGAAACCAGATAAGTTCAAATGCGCTACTCGGTCTCGGCACGGAGTACAGCAAGAGCATCATATTCGGTGAAGACCTTGCAGGCAAAACTTCACTCGCGGTTACGCTTCAGAAAAATCTCAACGAACAGGGAATGATCCCGTTGTACATAAAAGGGGAGGAAATAAAACACGCTGATTTCAATAAGTTTTCCAATGAGTTGGTAAAGAAATTTGAAAAGCAATACAGCAATGAGCAAAAATATGTTGAGGTTTTTAAGAAGATACTTGCTGAAGAAAGTCACAGGTTAATAATCATTATCGATAATTTTGAGTCTCTCGCTATCAAGCGGGAAGCAGCGCAATTGCTATTTTTTAAAATGCTGAAAGAAAAATTTGAAAATATCTTGCTCTTTGCAAATATTTCACTTGAAATCGAGGTGATGGCAAAAAGTGAAACGAAAGAGATGCTGCAAGGATTTAAAGTATTCAGAATAAAACAGCTCGGTCATGTACTGAGGGATGAATTGATCGAAAAATGGCTGACGGTGGAACAAAAAGAAACTCTGTCCGATGGCGATCTGCTTGGTCAAAAAACCGAAATAGCTCAAAAAATCAAAATTGCTGTCGGGGTTAACTTCATACCAACCTACCCGCTCTACCTGCTTACTATACTACAGCTTATCGAGAATGGCGGTAAGAATAAACTGCAAGACAGTTCATATGCGGAGCTGTACCGCTATTTAATTAATCACGCCCTGGGGAGCGCAAACGCGAAAGCAGAGGATCTTGATTTCTATCACACCTACCTCTCCTATATAGCCCATTATTTCTTCACCCATAAGGCAAAGGAACTATCGGAGGAGGAAATGATGAAAATGTACGAAGAGTACTCGAAGATGATGGATATCGAAAAGTCCTTTGAAAAGGTTCATGGGCTCTTGAGGAGAGCCAAGATCCTAAAAAATGAGTGTGGAAGTTACTCATTTAACCATAATTATTCCTATTACTTTTTCGTTGCAAAGTATCTTTCCGACAACCTGGATAACCCCGAAATCAAACAGGAAATAGTAGCGATTACCGAGAAGCTATACCGCAGCGAACATGCCAATATCCTTATTTTCCTTGTTCACCACTCAAAAAATAAAGATATCATTAACCGGATTATGCAAGAGGCGAAGAAGTTGTTTTATGAAATTGTGCCCTATACTCTTTCAAGGGAAGATATGGGAAAGATAAATGACTTGATTAACGAAGAAATTACTCTTTCGATTGTGGATAGTAATCCCAGCGTTAACCGTAGAAAAGACCTGGAACGAAGGGACAGGTTTGATGCAGAAAAACGAAAAAAAATTGATGAAAAAGAAGAAGGCGATGACGAGCGACCGGATCTTGACCTATTCGGAAGGGTAAACTTATCATTCAAGCTCATTGAAGTCCTCGGACAAATAACTAATAATTATTATGGCTCTCTCGATGGAGAAAAAAAGGCTGATATACTGGATGAAATATATTCTTTGGGATTTAGAGGGCTTCGTTCGCTCTTTGAGGACATTGAAAAATATCTGGAAGCTATGCGGGAAGCAATCGAAGAGCTTGTTGAAAAAAAGGGTGCTTCTACAAAGGTAGACAAGGCGAAAATTGCGAATAAAATCATCTCCGAATTTATGGAGATGATCGCATTCTTTTTCGTGAAGAAAATCAGCGATAGCGTATCCTCCAGAAATCTCTTTCCAACCACTAAGAAGTTGATAGAGAGAAAACCGACTCCGGCTGCCAAGTTAGTGAATATGGCTGTACGACTGAACTTTCCAAACGAGCTTATTGCAAATAAGAATAAGATCCTTGATCTTGATAAAGAGTTTGCCAAAAATTATTTAACCAAAAGATTGTTGAGGCTTCTAGTCGCTGAACATTTATATAAGTTCGATGTCAAATATTCGGATAAACAAAGCATCTGCGATAAATTAGGTATCAATATAAGGCGAAATAAGCAAATATATCTTCAGAAAGATCAGTAACAGTATGGCGAGTACAAGCTCAATAGAGAGCCGGTAAGACGCAATTCTCACCACGCCGCAGAATGTACCTCCAGCTCTTCCATGTCGTAAAAATATTCTTGTGCGACGTGGATTATTTTCACTCCCCTCTTGACAGCAGAGCTTATTTTACCTACGCTACTTAGCAGCATGTCTCTCTTGAACAAGAAAATATACATTATTGATAAGAATAAAGAACTTGTTTTCAAGCAGATATTTTTAAGCGCCACAACACTTTGTTTTGTGTTAATTTTTTTATCATCCCTGGTTTTCCCAACTCCTTTCCGCCTCTATTTTGAAAAACTCTACGGTAGCTTCCAGCACCCGAATAAACTAGTGGTTAGGAATTCTGCATTAACATTTACTCTTACGGATGAGGCAAAAGTCAGACGGCTTTATGAAGAAATATATGCACTCCCCACCTTTCCATATAGAGGGTTCTTTCCATATAGAGGACCCTTCAGTTGCCCATCCGAAAGCCGGCCAACATACAATTTGGAGTATTATTTAAACAATTCGCTTATTTCACATGGGGAATATTTACCATTTGGTTGTGGCGTAAGTGTGAAATTAGACGGAATTATTACAAGGAACGATACTGGTAACTCATATGGAAATGACTTGGTGCAGGCTCTGGGGATATCTTCTGATGTTTTTTACGGGTATCATAAACCTGTTTATTCGCAACCATTAGAGACGCCCATGTACCTGAGTAAATTCGGATTTTCTCCCGATAAAGTGACAATCAAAGTCGGTAATGCCGTTCGTTGGGAAAATATAAGCGGCAATACACAGATCCTTAATTCAGATGATAACGCCATAGACCAGGTGCTTAAGAAATTTAATACCGGCGTACTTGCCAGCGGCGCATCGCTTAACTATATATTTTCTCAACCGCCGGGAATTTACAGCTTCCATACTCAATCCCATCCTGACCAAAAAGGAACAGTTATCATAACTAAATAAACGTCGCTAAATTATTAAAGCACGCAGGTTCTTTCCCCTGTATTCAATAATCCTCTTATACCGAGTAGCACAATGTTTTGTTGTTCGTCTCCCCTCCCCGATTGACGGCAATCAGGCTGTGCTATAAACTCTACTATTATATATATGTCCAACGCCACAAAAGATTTTGCCTCAATGCCGAGAGAAAAACAGCGGGCCATCGCAGGCCTGGGCGGGAAAGCCGTTCATGCGAAAGGGAAGGCGCATACCTGGACTCGTGAGGAAGCACAAAGAGCCGGACGGAAAGGCGGCCTCGGGAAGAACTACCCGGGCATACCGGACGTGAAAGATTGGTAACGCTAATCCGATACCGGGTTTATAACTTCCGGGTAATCATTCCTGGGATTTTTCGCTGCATCAGAAACTCTCCACGACTCCATCGTTTCCGGGGGGAAGGGCTTGAGCAGCGGCAGGACTTGTTGTGGTTCAGTTATGTCAGGATTTAGCCATTGTTTTTCTTCATTTCTCGGAAGTATTGCGGGTTCCCGGTCATGGTAAGCGCCAACAACAGCATTAGGTTTAGTCGTGATAATCGTATAGGTATACAGTTGCTCGCCTGTTTTTGGGTCTGTCCAGGCGTTATACAGTCCTGCCAGGCCAAAAATTTCCTGGTCTTTTAACCTGAACAAATGCCACGGATGGGGAGGTTTCGGATAGTGAATTTTATCCGGTTCAAAGAAGTGGGTTGCCGGAATAATGCAGCGCTGGTTTACTACTGCGCTTTTATAGACTGTACTTTCCAGTAAGCGGTCATCCCGTGCATTAAAGGTGCTGAATTTTAACCGTTTCTCTCTTGCCCACGAAGGGAGAAATGACCAGTACATATACGTCATCTGCGCACCATCGGCAGTCATGGAGATCACCGGGTTCATCTGGCCGATCCGAATATTCCACCGGGGTTTGAAGTCTGCCAGTTTATTCATCACGCCAAAGCGGTCGTAGACTTCACGCTCGTCCTTGACTGAAAATCCGTATGCACCGCACATGAGAGCGATTGTAGCAAAAATCACAAGAAAACAGAACAGAGCTTTCTTACCCACAACCAGCTCGCACATTTCAGACCGTTACAATTCTTTTCTCTTTATTCCGGTAAGACCAGCTCCCCCATTGGACAGCGTTTATAGTGCGTCTTCACGAAGTCTTTGCGCAGGTACGCACTCCCCTTGCGGATCAGCCCGCCGCAGCTATAATAGTGGAGGTTCTTCTCAGCCACTTTGACGGGAGGCTCTTTTTCTGCTCTCCCCTGCCCCGTCTTCATAGAAGAACCCTAGCACATCGGCTATTTTTGAGCAACCCTGGCAGGGAAAGCTGCCTCAGCTTTGGATATTTGAGAATTACATCAGCCTCAAATCGTGCGTGACAAACTCAACTGTGAATACTTGCCCATTCCATGTATTATTCTACGCAGACTTGGACAGGTAAAAGCGGATACTGAATACTCAGGTATGGTCGTTATTCAGCTTACAGTTGTATGTCGTTATTCAGTATACGATTATAAAAATCCTTTTTGCCTGGCGAAGGCAGGATGTCTGTCGCTTTTTTCGCTTCAATAAGTGCATCCTGCCGGTTGCCAAGCGTATAATCTGCTAATGCCAGCATCTCCCATAAGTCGGGGTTCGTGGGATATTTTTGTAAGCCTTTCACTGCCAGATTTTTGGCTTCTTGTGGATTGCCTTCTCTCTTAACCGCGATCAAAGCAAGCGCAGCGTATGCTTCTCCTCCATCTTTTTCAAGAATTTTATCATACCATGCTTTTGCTTGCGGAATATCGCCTTTTGAATAATCTAATGTTGCGAGGCTGCCAACAAGCATAACCCTTTCATAATTTGTGACAAGGGTATCATTAGTCCCGCTTCCTACCGGATACCTGGTAACCAGGTTTTCAAAAAGTTTCCATGCTTCGTCAAGTCTCCCCTCGCTTTCAAGCTCCAAAGCAAGTTTGGTCTCAACGCGCTCAGAATGATTTATATTTTGCATATTGTAGTTGTAGAGGGATAACCCATCCTGCCAATACGTATTCTGGATAATCGATCTGAGGGAGAAGAGGATGAGAACTGCAATGGTAACAACCGTAGCAATGTTTCTCAGGCGAACACTTGGATGCTGAACCGTTTCCAAAGCTATGCCAGTCATTCCCAGTATACCTACCATCGGAAAGTAGAACCAGCTATCCGAGACTGTAAAATCAAGAGGTAAAAGCTGCATATGCAGACCGACTCCGATGAGAAACCAGATGGTAAAGAAGAGAAATAATGAAAACAGGTTGTTTCTCTTCCGGTATATCCATACCCCAAACAGAGTAATCCCCAGGAAAAACACACTGTCAAGAAGCAGCGGCGCATAAAATTGCTCGCCTGGTCGGGTAACGACCCAGTATTGCATATCGAATGAGTCTTTGGGAAAGAAGAACGTTTTGAGGTAGTACAATACGATTGCCGGCATCGTGAACACCCGTTGCGACAGAGCAATTGCCCGTATCGGCACATCATGAAGTTTTTGCACCAGTACCATCTTCGCAACAACAAACCGCAGATAGACAAAAACCAGAAAGGGTACGACAGCAAGAAGGACGGTTTGCGCTCTATGAAATTTCCGGTACCTGAATATAACCTGATACACTACAAGGATAATGAGAAACAGCACGCCTGTTTCTTTTGACAGCAGCGAGCACAATAGAAGCAGCCCTATGGCAACGGCTCGTTTTCTACTGATGTGTTCTTTAGCAGATATGACAAGCGCCAAGATACCGAAAAAGAAATACAACGGGTCATTAACGGCTGATATGTACGAGACAACGTGAACATTCATCGGGTGAACCAGAAAGACAAGTGCTAAGAAAAATGCCAGTTTTTCTTTCAGCAGCTTTTTGAGAAAGACAAATACCAGGAGAGTATTCAGAATATGCAGGATAAGCTGGAAAAAATGGAAAAAGAAGGGCTGCAACCCAAAGAGCGCGTAGATGATTGAGAACCATGTTGTCATCAGTGGCCTGTAGAAACCGCCCATTAATTTTTCACTTGTCGTCGGAACAAAGGTGCCCTGCAAAAAGAAGCCGGGAATATTGCTGAGTGACTGGATGATGTAATTATCCTTAATCTGAGAAATATCATCCCAGATAAATGCACCAAAGAGGCCGTTGAAATAGACCAGAAACCCAATGCCGATGAGTAAAAGTTGCAAAGGGTGTTTTTCCCAGAAGGCGGGCTGTTCTCTCTCCATTTTACTTACCTAGAATACCACAGGGATAAAAATAATAATATAACAGGATGAATTGCGTAGTAGATTAAGAGTTATTCGGCGTTTAAAAATTTTGATCTCTTGACAATTCATTGCAGAGTATATAAATATAGTGGTGTGCAATTAAAAATAAAACGAGCATCTCAGTTCTTTAGCCTCATTCTTCTTGTTCTCTTCTTCGGATTATTTTCTGCCAAAAGCGCCCTGGCCTCTTCATTTACATTGTCAGGT
>WNFC01008319.1_pt1 | contig 13970 bp, 10 predicted proteins | sample 5400541 | NCBI WGS metagenome assembly WNFC01 (sample SAMN13153342, study PRJNA577476) | soil metagenome | isolation source: 120 cm saprolite under Douglas fir tree site 2 hole 2 replicate 1 | place: USA:California | collected 2015-04-18
TCAGAGGGAAGGAGCCGTTAGACCCGTCGGTGCCTGTGAAGTTGTGCAGCACGGTCACGGTGCCGGAGGAGGTCATTTTGAAGATGACTCCATTGTTGCTCGTCCCTCCTGCAGCGGTGTCACCATAGAAATTTCCATCTGTGCCCTGCACCAGAGGCGCGTAGACGGTCTGGCCATCAGTGCCAGTGAACGTGTGCAGGGTGGTGAAGACTCCTGCGGACGTCACGGAGTAGGCTGTGCTGTTGTTAGCTGCAGAGGAGGTGGTTCCGTAGAAGGTGCCGTTCGTGGCCTGGATCGGCGCCCCGTAGGGATGAGACCCATCGCCAGCGCCTGTGAAATTGTGAAGCGCAGTCAGCACGCCAGCCGGCGTTAGCTTGAAAACCTCTCCGTTGTTGCCGGTGGTGCCGCCATAATAGAATGCGCCATAAAAGTTCCCATCCACGCCCAGGGTCAAACCGCCGAAGGCGCCGTTGCCGCAATTGTCGACGCTACAGTTGTTGTTGCTGAAGTCAAACACATCGGTTACCGTCCCCGAGGGCGTAATATAGAACGCCTCGCCGCAGTACGTGACGGTACAGTTAGCAGCCCCGCCGTTGCCCCCTGCGGACGTGAGGTACAAATTGCCATCGCGTCCCTGCGCGATGGCTTCGATATTTGGATTGTACGGTCCAGGCTGACCTGGGAAAGCGTAGACGGTGGTGGGGGTTTGGGCCTGGGCCGGAACGGCTGCCCAAGCGAGGGTGAGCACAACCATTGCAGCCACAAATGCCACGAGCATGCGGGACGATTTCAAATTGGCAAAACTCATCGCAATTCTCCTCAAAAGCCACTGATTCCAAGATTCCAACGTTCTTAGCGGATCGCTTTATCCCTCTGGGTGTGCCGCGAAACCGCCCGAAAGTGGGGTGGCGAACCTCTTCCGGCTTGCATATACTGAAGCGTGCCTGCACCCGCAGCAACAGGTGTTACCCGACACAACCCGGCATTTCACGACAATGTCTGCCAACAACCTATTAACCGGTGGCAAGCGCCTGGATTCGTGGAAAGAGATTGCAGCTTTCTTTGGCCGCGATGAGCGCACCGTCAATCGCTGGGAGAAAGAGCTCGGCTTGCCGGTTCACCGCCTGCCGGGAACCAAAGGCCGGGTTTACGCCTTTAGTGAGGAACTTTCCGCATGGTTGGCCGCGCCCAATCATGCTGGCGCCGCATTAGGCGATGAAGACTCCGCGAGCCATCCGGGAACAGGGGCCAAGGGTTTCACCGTCATCACCGGGCGGCGCAATTCCGCGGACGCCGAGTCCCTCGAAAGTCCGCCAGGCGAAGTAGCAAGGACAAGGACATCCTCGACCTGGCGCTACCGTAACACCATCAGACTGTTCGCAGCGGCAATCCTGGGCATGGGCGCGACGGCTCTGGTCATTCTTCATCCCAGTCCAAGCCGCAATCCGAAGAGCGCGGGCCCGTCCCCTCGCCAAACCTCGCCCGCCGCCGTTGTGCTGGCCTCGACTCCCGCCCACGATCCTGAAGCCGAGCAGTTTTATCTCAAAGGCAGGTATTACTGGAACAAACGAACTCCGGACGACTTGAACAAGGCCCTCGACTACTTCATGCAGGCCGTGGTGCACGATCCAAACTATTCGCAGGCTTACGTGGGAATGGCGGATTGTTACAACCTGATGCGGGAATACACGCTCATGCCCTCCAGCGAAGCGTATCCTCGCGCCCTCGCGGCGGCCAAGAAGGCCGTGGAGCTTGACGATCAGTCCTCCGAAGCCCACGCTTCGCTGGCCTTCGTATCATTCTTTGGACTGTGGGATGTTGCCACCGGCGAGCGCGAATTCCGCCGCGCCATCGACCTCAATCCCAACAACCCCGCCCCGCATCACTGGTATGCCAACGCTTTGATTGCACTGCACCGCTTCCCCCAAGCTCTTGTGGAGATCGACCGAGCCCAAGCCCTCGATCCGGCTTCCACCGCGATCCTGGCCGATAAGGGAAACATTCTGCGGGTAGCCGGCCGGCGAGACGAGGCGCTCAGCCTGCTGAAGCAAATGGAGAAGCGCGAGCCGGCTTTCCGCTCCCCTCACCTTTATCTCGGTTACCTCTACTTAAGAAGCCAGGACTATCCCGATTATGTTTCTGAGTTGCGCAAGGATGCGCTGCTGGTCCATGACAATTCCGCACTCTCAATCGCGACTGCGGCCGAGAAAGGCCTGGCCGCCGGTGGGCGGCGAGGCATGTTCGAAGCCATGCTGGAAGTCCAGAAAAAACTTCACGCCCAGCAATCGCTTCCGCCGATTGCCCTGGCCCAGACCTTCGCTTTGATGGGGAACAAGACCGAAGCTCTGCGTTACTTAAAGGACGCCTACGAGCAACGGGATAGCTCAATGCTCTTTGTCGAAGCTTACGCGGAATTCGACACGCTGCACGACGACCCCGCCTATCGTGATCTCCTCGCCCGCATGAATCTCCCGGTCCAGAACGCTCCGTAGCAAGCTATCCGTCCGTCAGACTTCGTCGCTCTCTTTCAATCTGGCGATCACGCCGAAATCTTCCAGCGTGGTAGTGTCGCCTTTCACTTCGCCGCTGCTGGCGAGTTCGCGCAGGAGGCGGCGCATTATTTTCCCGCTGCGAGTTTTGGGCAAGGTATCGGTGAAGCGGATATCGTCGGGCTTAGCCAGCGCTCCAATTTCTTTGGCGACCCACTTGCGCAATTCTTCCTTCAATTCATTGGTGGGCTTGCGGCCTTGTTGGAGAGTGACGAAGGCGGAGATGGCCTGGCCCTTGAGTTCATCGGGACGGCCGACTACGGCTGCTTCGGCAACAGCTTCATGAGCGACCAGTGCGGATTCGACTTCCATGGTGCTGAGGCGATGGCCGCTGACGTTGAGCACATCGTCGACGCGCCCCATGATCCAAAAGTATCCATCTTTATCCCGGCGCGCTCCGTCGCCAGTGAAATACATGCCCGGAATCTGAGACCAGTAATTCTTCACATAGCGGTCGGGATCGCCATACACCGTGCGCAGCATCCCGGGCCACGGGCGCTTGATCACGAGAAATCCCCCCGAGCCTAAAGGAACGGGGTGCCCATCCATGGTGACGACCTCTGCAACGACACCGGGAAACGGGCGTGTGGCCGAGCCCGGCTTGGTGGCGATCGCCCCCGGAATGGGCGCAATCATGATGTGCCCAGTTTCGGTTTGCCACCATGTATCGGTGATGGGGCAGCGGTTGCCGCCGATGATTTCGCGGTACCACATCCAGGCTTCGGGGTTGATGGGCTCGCCGACGGTGCCCAGGAGGCGAAGGCTGCTCATGTCGTGCTTTTTTGGCCACTCGTTGCCCCACTTGATGAAGGTGCGGATGGCGGTGGGAGCGGTATAGAAGATGTTTACTTTGTGACGCTCGATGATCGACCAGAAGCGGTCAGGCTCGGGATGGTTGGGAGCGCCTTCGTACATGAGGCTGGTGGCGCCGTTCTGCAGCGGGCCGTAGACGATGTAGCTGTGGCCGGTGACCCATCCGATGTCGGCGGTGCACCAGAAGGTGTCTTCGTCTTTGAGGTCGAAGATCCATTTCGTGGTGAGATAGGTGCCGACGGAATATCCGGCGGTGGTGTGGACCACGCCTTTCGGTTTGCCGGTGGTGCCGGAGGTATAAAGGATGTAAAGCGGATGCTCGGCGTCGAGAGGCTCGGCGGGACAAACGTCGGAAGCTTTGGCCATGAGGTCGTGCCACCAATGATCGCGGCCGGGTTGCATGTTGATCGCCGTCCCCGTGCGCTTGTAGATGATGACGCTCTTCACCGTCGGGCACGAATTGAGGGCGTCTTCGACAGCGGGGAAAAGTTTCACTTCGGCGCCGCGGCGATAACTTCCATCCTGCGTGATGACGGCAGTGGCCTGGCAATCGTGAATGCGGTCGATGAGGGCGTTGGAGGAAAATCCGCCGAAGATTACGGTGTGCGGCGCGCCGATGCGGGCGCAGGCGAGCATGGCAATGGGCAGTTCGGGCGTCATGCCCATGTAGATGGCGACGCGGTCGTTCTTCTTCACCCCAAGGGCCTTTAGAACGTTAGTAAATTTCTGAACTTCGCGATGCAGTTGCTGGTAAGTGAGAGTGCGGATTTCGCCGGGCTCGCTTTCCCAGATGATGGCGGCTTTATCTTTGCGCGCGGTCTGGACGTGGCGGTCGAGGCAGTTGTAGGAGAGATTGATCTGGCCGCCGACGAACCACTTGGCCCAAGGGCAATTCCATTCGAGAACTTTGTCCCACTTCTTGAACCAATGCAGTTCGCCGGCGATGCGGCTCCAGAACTTGTCGGGATCGTCGATCGACTCTTTGTAGAGGCGCTCGTATTCGGCGAGGTTCTTGATGTGGGCCTGCCGGGTGAATTCGGCGGGAGGTTCGAAGCTGCGCTGTTCTTGAAGGATGGAATCGATGCTGCTGGCCTGGAGATCGGCTAGGGCTTTAGTGGACATTGGAAAGAAACCTCGTCATCGGTCGTTCGTCGTTGGTCGTTGGTCGTTGGTCGTTTATCGTTTGTCATTGGTCGTTGGCATCGGCGCAAGGGCGTGACCTTTGCGGCGCCTGAAGGCGCGATTCATTCTGCGCGTTTTCGGCATGCCTAAAAGGCATGCCCTGATACGAACCTGAGCTCCTTAGCATGCCCTGATACGAACCTGAGCTGCTTAGCAGTCCGCCAGAGCACCGCGACATTTTACTACTAGAGGTCGAGGAAGCGGCTTTGATCCTCTTCACGTGGCAGCATACAGGTTTCTGAGCGGCCGAAGAGGCGGTAGCGGGAGGAGGCTATGAAATTATAGGCCGAGTTGCGAAGGAACTTGGGCAGCAGTTGCAGCAGGAAGGCGGCTGGGGGCCACGGGCCTGCGAGTTGCTTCAGGACGAAGAGGACGGCGTCGGAGCGGGAGAGGAGGAGTTCGTTGGGAAGTTCATAGTTGAGGACAACATAGACCGTGTCGAGGTCGCTGGGGTTGGCCCCGTGGCGGGCGAGGATGCGGGCGACGAGAGCGCTTTGCAGCGAGGCGAAACGGAAGAGCGCATTGCGATCGCGGCGGAGAATGAATTGGACGAAGCGATTGCAAAGTCCGCAAACGCCGTCGTAGAGGAGGATGGGGTGGGACATGCGTACATCGAAACTTTAGCACCTGCGAGATCAAAAGCCCGATCCCTTCGGCTCGCTGAGGGCACGTTCTATCTCGCCAAATGACAGAGAGGCGGGATGGAGCCGCACTCGAAAATATTTCTGGCGTGCGGGGCTGGGGCACCATGCGGCCCGATTCTCGTCCTCCTTCTGTAATTTTTGAATTCGCCTCCGTTACGGAAACGGTTTCGTGGTATAGTCTCGTTTCAACGTTAGTGCTCCCCCACTTCCTCTCCACCCCCAAGAGGCTGTATTTGGTTTCCTTGTGCTGAAGACTATTTGTCCGTCTCAAAAAAACCCTCGTCGGAATGGAGCGCGTAATGGAAGACACAAAATTCGCGAAGTCTCAGCGATGCGCAAGTATCAGCATCGCCTTAATGGTTATGATGGCAACCAACTTTACCTTCCCCACCAGGGGGATGGCCCAAACTGAATCCGTGATTTATTCCTTTACCGGGGGCGGGGATGGATACAGTCCGGAGTCAAGTTTGATCTTTGACGGGGCCGGGAATCTCTATGGCACAACCACTTTCGGCGCCACGAATAACTGCCCGGACTTCGGTGCGGGATGCGGAGTGGTGTTCGAGTTGTCGCCGAATGGGATTGGAGGATGGACGCGTCGCGTGATTCACACGTTTACCGGCGGGGCGGGCGGCGGAGAACCTTATGCCGGCTTGACGCTCGATGCGGCGGGCAATCTCTACGGCACGGCTACCGTCGGAGGCACCTCGACCAACTGCACGGGCGGTTGCGGAGTGGTGTTTAAGCTGACTTCCAACGGGAGTGGCGGATGGAGTTATGGGGTGATTCATAGTTTTGACAACAGTCGTGGCGCGAATCCGAGAGCCGGTGTGGTGTTTGATATTTCCGGCAATCTTTATGGGGTCACGTATGAAGGAGGAAGCGCGGGGTACGGCGTGGCATACAAACTTTCGCCGACAGGAACCGGAGGCTGGGGGGAAACTGTGTTGCACAACTTTACGATTGGTGCGGACGGGGGCTGGCCTAATTCGCTGCTCATCGATGGTTCATCGGGGATTCTCTATGGCACGACCTATTTGGGAGGCAAGCATGGAAACTGCTCGAGTTCTGGATGCGGAGTGGTGTTCCAGATCGCGCCAGGCAACGGCGGATTTCATTTGATTTACTCGTTCCAAGGCCTGTTTGATGGAGGTAACCCCAGCGGGCTGGCTGAGGATGGATCCAAAAATCTTTACGTTGCGTCATCCTATGGTGGCGACCTGAAATGCTACAACTTCGGTTGCGGCACGGTGGTGGAGCTGTCGCCATTGGGAACCGGGTGGACAAAGAGTATGATCCACATTTTTGGCAGAGGCGGCGATGGAAAGTTCCCGCAGGCCGGGCCAACGCTCGACGGCAGCGGGAATATCTACGGCACCACAGCGAATGGAGGCGCGGGAGGTGCCGGCGTTTTATTTGAACTGTCGCTCTCGGGCGGTGTGTGGAACGAGAGCATACTCGATGCTTTCAACAACGGCACGGGAGGGGGCTATCCTTTTTCGGGGGTAGTGCTCGACGGGTTGGGCAATATCTACGGACAGACAAATAGCGGGGGCATTCCGGGCGATTGTAGTGACTTTCTGGGTTGCGGCGTTGTTTACGAAGTCACGCCGTAGTCAACAGGAACTGAATATTCGCCAGCAGCGGACAGGCGAGGCGGCTGTTTCTACGTGAGTAGTCGTGAGCAAGAGCAAAGTCAAAGGCGGCGGACAGGGGCATCCGCTCCACATGGTCATGAGCCGAGGCGAAGGAGTTCTGTTCGCAGGCGCGCGTGCTGCTGGGTTTGACGGAGGTAAGGCATTTCGTTGCCGGCGGATTTGGCGCGGATGATATTGACCAGTTGATGCTTTTCGTCAGGCGACCAGCGGGCCAGGTCGGGGATTTCAGTCAGAATAAGAGACCAGTTTTCCAGGGCTTGCTTTTGAGTTGAGCTCCAGCTGGCGGGGTTGATTTTGAGGGCTCGGACTACGGCTTGGGTAGAGGCTTGGCGGATTTTCTGGCTGTCGCTTTGGAAATCGTGGGCCATGCGGCGGTTGATGCGCACACCCAGATTGCGGGTGGAGAAAGTGTCCCAAGGGCCGGGTTCCGCTGCGGCTAAAGCCGGCGACGATTCGGTGGCGTGTACGGCACGCCTGAAGGCGTGCCCTGATACGAATCTGTTCGCAGGCGCAACATCGTAGAACATGTGGGCTTCGGCGAGGCGCTTCAGGGTGCGACGCGGGGTGCGGTAGTGCGGGTTGGCAGCGATTTTCTTTTCTTCCTTTTCACAGAGAGCTTGCAGATCGGGGCGGCCGGGACGGAAGCCTAGTTTGCGATAGAACCAGAAGGCTCCGGAGTCGATGGCTTCGTCGTTGTTCTGGCCGATCTGGTAGGGATAAATCGAAATACATTTGGTGGCGGTGAGGGCGCGGAGGCAGCGCAGGGCCTGGGCGTATATCCAGGCGGTCTCGCCCTGGCGATAGGTGTAAAAGGTATTGAAGCCGACTTCGATCCATTCGCAGAGGCCGATGGCTTCGATGTAGTTGATGGGGACGCCGTTTTTTAGCGTGTAGCCGGCGACGTAGGCGCGGAGCGGGAGACGGCGGGTTGGAGGCAGTCCCCAGAAATGCATGACAACGCCACGGCCGAGGTCGGCGCGGACAACGGTGCGCGGGTCGCCGAGGGTGGTGCCGTAGAGTTCACGGTAGCGTACGGCCATGACTTCGCGGACAGCGTGCATGACGGCTTCTCCGGAGGCGAGGGAGAGCTTTTCGAGTCTGGGCGCGGGCTGTGCGAGTTCGCGGGAGAGAGAAACTTCGTTGCGCCGGATGAGCGGAGTGTCGTGGAAATAGAAGCGGCGGGGACGGGTGAAGTTGCGGGTGCGAGAAAGTTTTAAATTTTCCAGCCTCCAGCGAATCGGGAGACGAAGTGAATCGTAGAGTTCGGCGCGCTGGCGGGCGGGGAGTGGGAGCTGCTCGAAGCGGCGGATGAACCAGAGGAGCGGATTCTGGCGGCCTCGGGCCGCATCGAGCCAGCGCGACCAGGGGATGTTGGCTTCGACGTCGGCATCCTCTTCCAGCAGCGGAATGTAACGCGGCCAGGTGCTGCCGCGAGCGGGCTCGGCCTGGTAGTCGTCCCAATAATCGTCCCAGGCAATTTCTACATTGCGGGGAATGCGGCGTGCGAGCCAAAGGGCAACGTCGAAGGAAAGAGTGTCTTGCATCGTTGTGCCGGCAATGCCAGAAGTGTCGAAGTCGTCGAACAGGGACAAGTCGGCACGGAAGGCGCGAAGTCGTTCCATGCGCTGGTGGAAAGTGTTGAGGAGATTTTCGATACGGGGAACGAGGGACGCACTGTGGGGAAAGGCGCGGAGGAACAGCAGGCATTCGTGGAAGCGGGTGAGTCGGTGCGGATCGGTGAATGAGAGCTTTGAAAGTTGGGCGAGAAGCCTGGTGATAAGCGCAGAATTATCGCGATTAAAGCTATTCTTAACGCCTTCAAGTTGGGTGAGGAGTTGGTTGGGATTGGGAGCGGTGGGCGGCATGGGCAGCGAAACAGTGTACCGCAGTGCCCGCTCCGCTCATGGTCAAAGTATGAATGGTTGAATAGGAAGAAAGTTATTTCAGGCCCAGCCCGCCGTTAAACAGCTGGATGATTCCATAGCACTCGCAGGCAGCGTCTTCGAGCCTCTTGCGGTTTAAGATCTTGACCGTGCCGCGCAGGTTTTCGATCAAGCCGGCATTTTCGAGGGATCCAGCGGCCAAGCTGACACTGGGGCGTCCAGTACCGAGCATCTGTGCCAGGAATTCGTGAGTTAAGGGAAGCAATTGAGCGTCGAAGCGGTCCTGACACATGAGGAGCCAGCGAGCCAGGCGCTGCGCAATCTCGTGCAGGCGATTGCAAGCGACGAGTTGGGCAACCTGCAGGCCATGCATCAGACTGAAGCGGCCGAGTTCGGAGCGCAGTGACGAAGCGGAAAGTAAAACATCCAGAAAAATTTCGGAGCGGACCCGCACTGCGCTTCCCGACATCTGCATGATTGCCCGAAAAGTTCCTCGCTGCAGGCCCGCGGTAAGGGACATGCCCACCATCCCTTCTTTGCCGACAATCCCGACTTCGACGCTTCTGCCATCGCGGCTTAGAGCAACAAGCGAGGCCATGCCGTCATTCAGGAAGTAAGTAAAGTCGATCTTCTCGCCGGACTCGTGAAGGATTTTATGCTGCGGCAAGTCCAAGGGCTCCAGGTGGGGACGGAGCAAGGCGTACTCTCTGTCCGGCAACGACAACAAAATTACATTGGAGATTGCCTTGCCGGCGGAGTCGGAGCGGGAGCCGGGCTGCAGCGGAACCACCTTCGTGGGCGTTGCAGGTATTTTGTTGATCATATTTCCGCTCATCGAATGTTGGATGCGAAGGGGCAGAGCCGGCTCATTTCGGAAAACCTGTAGTTTGGGGCATAATTTTACGGATATCGAGAGAGATGCCAGAAGCGAAGATACAGAGAAGACATTGTATATTTTGCATTTCACTCGACAATCACGCTTCTTGCCAGGCAAATGACGCGCGCATTGGTGAATGGGCAGTGTCTCAGTTTGCCGGACCTGACAAATAGGCCGTGGAACTTCGCCCGAGCGGACAGCCGAGGGCCGCTCCGCCTAGATTGGCATCTCCCTAAACTGGGATATCGCCGGTGACTATTTACGCTCTTGGTTATCGAGGTTATTTATTTTGAGGCAGTCGTCTTTGGCGGCGAGGATTCTATTGAGATCTTCGACGAGAATGAGAAATCTGCGCCGGTCTTTTTCAACGGCGATGAGGGAGCAGAGCTCCTGAATGCGATCGCTGTCCGCTTTGTTCATAGGGAAACCGGCAGCAATTAAAGCATCTGCCCCGGGAATCGGTATGTTCGACACCGAACAACGTGGGAACGTGCCGGAGTGAATCAAGTACGGGAAAAGCGGCGTTCCGCGGGGAGGGAAGTCTTGGTAACCTGCTTTCTGAGGCGTTCAACCTGAACATGCAGGGCATCAGTAAGTTGTTCAAGGACTGCGCTCAACTCGGCAGGCTCAGTCGTAACTACAGCCTTAGCGCACAACTCTCGTATCCGATCCTCCAGGCGTCGAGACCTGAAATGCCAGGATATAAAACTGCCAAGCAGGGACCGGGGGGATGTCTTTGCGTCGTCCATCGTTCGCCAAGCATCGTTCGCAAAAAAAAACGTTCGCCAACAAAAGTAAACACTATAGCGTCTCTAACCCTGTTCGATGAGGCAATCAGGTGGAATCCGTAGGCCTCATACAGGAATTTTGCCGGCAGTTTGGACTCACATAAAGGCAGCGGAATCTCCTGGGTGCTGATTCGGCGTCATTCAGATAGGCGCGGTGCCCAGGGTGTGTGTGTGTTGCTGTGGACACACTGACTCCGGACGGCCACTGTTTGCGGCTCTAGAATCTCCTATAAGTCCTTACCTTCCAATCCAATCAACACTGGTGTTCGTCCTGCGATAGAAGGAGTGCGTGCGGACAGCACCGCACGGCAAGTAGGCGGAGTTCAGAAGCATTTCTCGCGGAGAGAAGCGGAGAACTGACGCGGAGGTCGCAGAGGAATTCCAGGCGGTCGTTTGGTGTCAGGTTTCTCGAGGAGTCATTATGCAAATCGCGATCACGTTCATGGCGGTTGTAGCGGGATTGGTTTTTTCCGTGGCGGTGGCGTTGCTGGCGGAAGAATTTATTTTCGGACAGGTGATTCGGCTGTTCTTTGTGCGGCGCACGGTAGCAGTGAAAGCTGGGCAGAAGCGCTGAGGCGCGAGGGAGAACGACGATGCTGGTATTAAAGTACTTGCTGATTACGGGCGGCGTTGGAATGATAATCGCTGCCGTTTGCATTCTCACCTATGATCTGTATCGCGAGGTTCAGTACCGGCGGGCGTTGGGGATGCCGGGTGAAGCAACCGCGGCTCCGGTGGCGTTGCGGTGGCGAACCTCGCTGGCGCTGGCGATGCTGGCCTGGGGACCGCTGCTGGTGGCCTTCAGCATTGTGGTGGTGCCGAGCGGAATGGCGGGCGTACGGGTGAGCCAGATGAGCGGGAGCGAACCGGGAACACTCTATCCCGGAGTACACCTGGTGATGCCGCTCATCGAGGATGTGGTGCTGTTCGACACACGGGACCAGATCTTTACAACTGGAATGCCGGAAGAGGGAAAAGTCGCGACGGCCAAAACGTCCCCGAACGCGCAGCCTCTCAATGTGCAGGCGAAGGAAGGGCTGAGCCAGCGTATGGCGGGAGATTGTCCCGAACTACACGGTGCGGGATGTTTTTTCCGTGAAGCGTGAGGAAGTGCGGCAAATGGCAGCGGGATTGATTACGCAGCGCCTCGCGGTGGATGGGATTGTGGTCAAAGAGGTTATGCTGCGAGACATCCAGTTACCGCCGGAATATGCCGAGGGACTGCAGGCCTACCTGTTGAAAGAGCAGGAGAACGACCGCATGGGCGTGGAGACAGAGTTGAAGCGTAAGGAAGTGCGGATTGCCGGACTGGAGGCCGAGGCCATGAAGGCACGCCAGGTCAAGCAAGCCGAAGGCGAGGCGCGAGTGCGCGTTCTGCGGGCCAAAAGCGAATCAGACGCGATGAAATACACTCTGCCACTCAAGCAGAAGCAGATTGAGCAGAGCCGGCTCGAGGCCCAGGCGCGCAAGGAAGCGACCATTCAAAACGCGGAAGGAGAGGCACAGGCCAAAGTAATCGACAGCAAAGCCGAAGGAGAGCGGCGGAAGTTGCTGGCGGTCGCGGACGCGGAGCGCATCCGAGTGACGGCTGCGGCGGACGCGGAGCGGCTGCAGAGCGAGGCGCTGGTTTTGAAGGGGAATCCACTGCTGATCAATAAGATCATAGCCGAGCGTCTCTCCGACAAGCTTCAGATCATGATGGTGCCCGCCGAGGGGAAGTTCTTTTTCGCCAACGATGTGCTTCGCGGCGTGAGCATGGCAAACCAGAACGCACAGGCGGAAGCGCAGCCAAGATGATCAAGTCCAATCGCGTATTGCGCAACGAGGGTCGTGAGATATGATGCGAAGGATTCAGTTACGCGAGATTCAGTTATCCCAACCATGCCTGAGGTTTTTGTGGGAACACAGGAGCAATAATGTTTCGCCGAAAGCTGCTGTCCGTGTTCGCTGTGACGGTTTTTCTGTCGGTGGCGGCCGTGGCCTGGCTGGTGTCGGCGGTAACGCGGCGCGCCTTCGACCGCAGTGAGAACGAACGAACGGCAGCGCTGGTGACGCAGTTTCGTCGCGAGTTCAACCGGCAGGGCGAGGTGGTGGCGAGGCAAATCGAAGCGATCGCAGGATCTGAAGCGGCGAACCGCATGGCGATGGCGCTGAACCGCACGGCGGCGGATTCGGGCCCCTATTTTGAGTTGGCGAAGGCGACCGCGGACAATACACAACTCGACTTTCTGGAGTTCGTGGAAAGCAACGGAACGATTATTTCTTCAGCCCAGTGGCCCGCCAAGTTTGGATATCCGGAACCAGCCATTGGCAGCTTTCGCGCGGCGGCCGATCATGGAGCATTTCTGAAGCAGGAAGAACTGCAGGATGGAACCGCGCTGGGTTTGTTCGCGGTGGGTGCGACGCGGGTGGGAGAGCGTCCGGTTTATGCAATTGGAGGACGCCGTCTGGACCGAACTTTTCTCTCTGCGCTGGATATGCCAGCCGGGATGCGGGCCTTGCTGTATCAGAATCGCGGGGATCGCTTCTCGGCGGAGCTTCTGTTAGATCCTTCGGGTCCGTCGAAAGAAAACATGCGTGCGGCGGAAAAGTTGGAGCCTCTGGTGGATGCGGTGCGACGCAGCGGCGAGGAAACGGCGAGATTGGTGCAGTGGTCGGGGAATGAGACCGAGGACGAAGTCTTTCACGCGATTCCGTTGCTGGGCGCCGGAGCCGGGAAGGATCGTCCGCTGCTGGCGATTCTGCTGATCGGCAACTCACGGCGAACGTATGTGGAGCTGATGCGGCGCATCGGCTCGGCAGCTTTGATTGTGGGAAGCTGTGGAATTTTGCTGGCGATTCTGGTGAGCAGTTGGGCGGCGGCGCGGGTAACGCGTCCGGTGGAACAACTGGCACACGCCGCGCAGGAGGTCGCTGCGGGAAATTGGAATGTGCGCGTGGATGTATTGGGCGACGATGAACTGGGGCAATTGGCAGATTCCTTCAATCGAATGACCACGGAGTTGCTCGGACAGAAGGAACGCCTGGTGCAGGCGGAGCGCGTGGCAGCGTGGCGGGAATTGGCGCGGCGGCTGGCGCATGAGTTGAAAAATCCGCTATTTCCGCTTCAGCTTACGGTGGAGAATCTAGTGCGGGCGCGGCAGCAGAACCCAGAGCAGTTCGACGAGGTTTTCCGCGAAAGCTCAAGAACACTTCTGGCGGAGATTTCGACCCTGAAAGGGATCATTGAAAGGTTCAGTGAATTCTCGAAAATGCCGCAGCCGCAGTTTCAGCGCGTGCAGGTGAACGAACTGATTTTAGGAGTGATGCAGCTCTTTCAGGCGCAGCTTGACGCGCCGGGGCGGGCAAAGGTCAATTGTGAGCTGCAACTGGATCCGCACCTGGAACCGGTGGCCGCGGACGCGGATCTGTTGCATCGCGCGATCTTGAATCTTGTGCTGAACGCTCAGGATGCAATGCCCGGTGGTGGCGGGCTGACCTTGCGCACGCGAAATGAAGACGGCAACGTGCTCATCGAAGTGGCTGATACGGGATTGGGATTGACGCGGGAGGAGTGCGCGCGAATCTTTACTCCTT
>WNFC01005925.1_pt1 | contig 13969 bp, 11 predicted proteins | sample 5400541 | NCBI WGS metagenome assembly WNFC01 (sample SAMN13153342, study PRJNA577476) | soil metagenome | isolation source: 120 cm saprolite under Douglas fir tree site 2 hole 2 replicate 1 | place: USA:California | collected 2015-04-18
TATCGGTGACTGACATCAGCACCATCAGAATTTTTTCATTAGCCATTGTGATAAACCTACCTTTCACAAGTCGTCAAACAGCGTGTTGTGTGTCCTTCTCGCGCTTTTCCGCAGTCGGCTCGCAGGAGCCAGACTCCAGGTGTTTTCCTTCGTCACTCCTCTGACTGCTCATCGCGCAGAAATGTGACCGGCTTTCCGCGCGTATGCGGGAGGACCATTCGCGGCCCGTGCTCACGCAACCAGAAAAGCTTCTGCATTCCCGCGAGCTTCTGTCAGAGATCATCCCCTGTCTCGTTCGGCGCCTCGCTCGTTTCAAGCGAGAGCAGGGTCAGACCGAGACGGATGATCTGTAGGAGCACTCCATGCAGCGCGGCCTGATCCGGCAGCGTCCCCGAGAGCAGCGTCGTCCCGGTCTCCTGCTGCTCGATGCAGGCGCCGTGCTCGGAAAGGCGACCAATGGAAGATCACCATTGTCTCTCCACCGCTCTGGGAAAAGCATAGCAGAACGCGAGCCATTCCACAGTCGTCAAAAGTATGCCAAAAGGAGTAGTTTTCCGAGGAGGGAGGTGGACTGTTGGGAGGAATCTGGTTAGAGCAGTGAGAGAGCACGTGCCCGGCTAATCGCCTGGGTGCGGCTAGAGGCTCGCAGCTTGCCGAGCAGGTTGCTGACATGTTTCTTGACCGTGGGCAGCTCGATCACCAGGGTCTGGGCGATGTCCTGATTCGAGGCCCCGGTGGCCAGCAGGCGCAAGACTTCCTGCTCACGCCCCTGCGCCTTGCCGCTCCTGCTCGAAAACGGCCAGCAGCTTTGAGATGTAGGCTCTGGTGGAGGGAGCCAACTCATGCTGCTGGGAGTGCGGAGTGAGCAATGCCAGGAGCGCCTGGCGCATCGGTTCGCCTTCATCCAGGTACACGCGCAGGTAGCCCTCTGGTTCGGTCAAGGCAAACAGGCGCGCCGCGACCTCGTGGGCTTGCTCGTTCTGGCCTGCGTGGTGCAGCGCCACCAGGTACTGGGCCAGATACGTGAGGGTGATCCTGATGGTGGCCGGCCGATCCAGGCCCCCGCTAAAGCGGTCCAGCAGCTCCAGCGCCTCTGTCCAACGAAGCTCTGCAAAATACACCCGCATCACGACCGGGAAAGCGTCATACAAGCTGCGTTCCCATGCCCCTTCTGGAAAGACCATGCTCACCGCCCAGTCGGCTGCCTCCTTCATCTGTCCCTGGGCCAGCCACCACTGTGCTCGCATGATGGGCAGCCAGCTCCAGTGGTGATATCCTTGATATCCTTCCAACTGCTCAAACTCGTGCAGTGCTTGCTGGACAGCAGACAGATCTCCTCTCGCCAGCTCGACTTGCATCAGGCGGATGTATCCCGACAGGAGCAAATCACTCTGCTGCCAGGTGGCGGCATCTCCAATGACCGTTCGCAGCCTGCCACGCGCCTCTTCCAGCCGATTCCGCTGATACAACACCATCGCCAGGACATCCTCAAAGTACCCTTTGAGCAGGGCATAGCCCGCCATCTGCTCGATCAGGTCGAGGGCGGCCAGACTCTCCTGATAGGCCAGGCGCAACTGTCCCGCCTCTCCTGCCGAGAGCGCCAACCACTGCATGACTCTGATAGCCGCAAAGTGGCTTCCCGACTGGCGCACCCGCTGCTTGGCGTCCAGCAGCTGCGGCAAAAGCTTCGCTCCCTCTTGCCGGACCGCGTAGAGGACGACGTTGCAGAAGAGCGGGAGCATGTGCCAGATGACCTCCTCGTCCTGGTCAAGCTCCTGCATCTCCTGATGGAGGGCGGGCAAGCGCTCATACTCCGAGGCCGCTATCGCCTCATACAAGGCCATCCCCGCGCGTAACAGGCGCAGACGCCGATGCAGCAGGGCCTCCGAGGCCTCGCGGGCCTCCAGATCGATGGAGCGAAAGGCGGAGCCTGCGCGTGTAGCCAAGATCTCCTGGTTGGTCTCATTCGCTTGATGCTGCAAGGCGGCTTCGACCCGCGCCATGAGCTGCCTCACCTGCTGGTGGCGACTTTCGCGCTGCTCCCGGGTCGAATATGTGACGGGGTGGAGCAGGTAGAGCGCCGTGGTGAGCGCCAGGCGTGCGTGTTCGCGCACCAGCGGATCAGGCAGCGCCAGCACCCAGCGCGCCATCGTCGCCGCCTCTCCACGCACCCAGAACTGCTCGACGGTCTGCTCCATCAGCCGCGCTGCCGTGGAGAAGTCAGCGGCGGCAAGCGCATGGGTAATGGCCTCGGCCCACTGCCCCTCGGCCTCATAAAAGTCGGCGGCCCGGCGGTGCAAGAGCGACACCATCTCTGGTTGGCTGGTGTGAAGCGCCGAGAGCAGGGCTTCACGAAAGAGATCATGCAGCCGATAGGTGCGCCGCTCCTCATCCAGGGGCACCAGGAAGAGGTTCGCTCGCTCCAGCAACGCGAGCATTTGCTGACTGGCCGCCCTCGTTGGTGCGGCGGTGACGGCCTGGCACACAGCAGCGTCCAGACGCGAGAGGATGGCGGTGTGGAGTAAAAAGTCACGCGTATCGGGGGACAGACGTGCCAGGATGTCCTCCTGCACGTAGTCCAGCAGATACCGCTGACTACCGGTCAATGTCTCAAGGTATGCTGTGCGATCCTCACGCTTCTGCAGGGTGAGCGCGACCAGGTGCAGACCGGCGATCCAGCCTTCCGTCCGGCTCACCAGCCGCTGCAACTCTTCTTCCGAGAGCGGCGGGGAGAGCATCTTGTCCAAAAACTGACTCGCTTCGCCCTCCTGGAAGCGCAGCTCGTCCGCACGAATCTCGGTCAACTGCCCGTGGGCTCGTAGACGCGCAAGGGGCAGGTCTGGGTCCACGCGGCTGGAGAGGATCAGATGCAGATGAGCGGGCAGATGCTCCAGGAAGAAGGCCATGCCCTGGTGAATGACCGACTCTTCTATCACCTGATAATCGTCCAGAATGAGGACGATGGGAGCAGGATGCGGCGGCTCTCTTTCCAGCTCATGGAGAAGCACGGAAAGACAGGAGGAAAGCGGCGGTGGCTGGGGCGATTGCAACTGTGCCACCACGTTTTCCCCAAAGTTCGATGCCAGACTGGGGCAGCGGCGCAGGGCCGCGATCAGCGCGACCCAGAAGCGTGTCGGGCTGTTGTCCAGTTCGTCCAGCGAGAGCCAGGCCACCTGCGTCTTTTGCCGGTGCGCCCAAACCGAGAGCAGCGTGGTTTTGCCCCAGCCCGCCGAGGCAGAGAGCAGGGTCAGCGGTGTCGAAAGCGCCTCATCGAGTGCAGTCAGCAAGCGTTCGCGCTCCACCAGGGCGTTCGGCAGTCGCGGCGGAGCAAGTCGGCTGGAGAGCAGCATCATTCCCTGCTCGGTCGTGGTCGCGCCCTCGTGCGCGTGCAAGAGCGAGCGCGCCGTCTCCTCTAACCGCGCCAGCGAGAGGCTTTCCGTTTGTCCGAGATAGCGCTTGCGGGTGCGGCCCTCTTTGGTATGGTAGGCATACCAGTAGGCACCCCCACGTGGCCTCTTCTCCAGGTAGACATTGAGCGAGCCGCCTTTGCCGTGGAAGGCAAAGGAGGACACAGAGCCTAGCCAGGCCAGCCAGGCGGCTTCCTCGGCTGGTTGAAAACGTTGCTCAATCTGGCCCTGGGTGTACAACTCGTAGAGGCGCTGCTCTTTGGACCAGATCAGTGCGTGAAGAGGTGCTCTGGACATTGGACCTTCCCTGCATCTGCCTTGTTCCCAACGGTCCCTCAATTCCTCCCAACACCAAGAAGTATACCAAAGAGGAGGCTCACTGGCAAGGAGCGTGCCTCTCGGCGTGACGACCCGATCTGCTCGAGCGGCGCTGCCGACAGCGGGAATTATCCGCAGGACTTTCGCCGCTTTATTTAGGGCAGGCGAAAAGCAGTTGGAAGGGCGGTTTATCGCCTTTCGCCCGCGCTGCTCATACTCTCTTGCTAGTCGAGCACCTCAAGCGCCTGTTGGATGCCCTGCCGATAGGTCGGGGCAACCACTGGTTTCCAACCTAGCGAACGCGCTGCCTTCGCGTTGGAGACGCGCATGGAGGTCGTGAAGAAGTCGGTCGCGAGGGGGGCTAGTGGACGCATCATCCAGCTTGGGAGTGAAAAGGGCATCGGAAGGTGAGCCTGCTGGCAGAGGAACGTGAAGAAGTCTTTATTGTGTACCGGTTCGTCATCGACGATGTTATACGCTTCTCCTGCCTTGCCCCGTTCGAGGGCTGCGACCGTGGCGGCTGCCGCATCTTTCAGATAAATCCAGGAGGTGACCGCGCGGCCCCCATCAGGCAGAGGAAGGCTTCGGCGGCGCAGGGTCTCCAGGATAGGGACGAGAGATGCTGGCCCATAAAAGTATCCATAGCGTAGCGATATCCCCTCGATCCAGCCCGCTTGGGTCGCCTCCCAGATCTGCCGCTCCAATGAGCGGAACCCGGACACGTGCCGTTCTAGTTGGGAAGATCTTCCAGCAGGTGCGAACGGACAGTCTTCAGTGATGACCTTTTCGCCCCAGTCACCGTAGCCGTAGCCCAACGTCATCGACTCCGCTACGAACCTGTGTGCTCCGACCTCCCTGGCGGCAGCGAGCAGATTTGTGGTCCCCACATCGCGCAGCGCGTTAGTGGCATACATATCCTGATGACGCAGAGGCGTCTTCTTAAGCGCGGTCAGCGCATGAATAACGGCGTCGGCTTGCACCCCCTTGACTGCTCTGAGCAGGTCGTCGCGATCCATCACATTTGCCAGGATCGGGTGAGCGCCAAGGTGCGTGAGACGATCCATGCTCTCAGGGGAACGGGCCAAGCCAAGAACTTCGTGTCCTCCCGCGATGAGGGCACGGGTCAGAGGGGTACCCAGAGCTCCACTCGCTCCAGCAATAAGCACTTTCATGACTGTTCTTTCCTTTCTTCGTTGTAAATTTTGGGGAGAAGCTGCTGATTTCTGGGCAATGCTTCTGTTGAAAGTACCTCCCCTTCTTTCGCCTGTGAAACCGTTCTCGCGGGCCTCATCCCGCGAGAACGTGAATCGAGAACGACCAGGATAATGGACAAGAAATCCACAGCTTATTCCCAAAATTTCCACCTCCAGCGCGAGCCTTATGCCAGCCGCGTAACATCTGGGTAAAGCCGGGTGATGCGCCCGCCTCAGCTCGCCCCATTCGCGCGGAGGAGGATTCGCTTCTTTGGGGAAGCTAGCTCCTCCCCACAGGCCATGCGCATGGCTATGGCTTGAGGTCCAGCACCGCGCGGCCTGTCTCCAGATCGACAGGCACCGAGTTCTGATGATGCACGATCAGCCACTTGCCGTTGATCTTACGGAAGCAAGCGGTCCAACGCAGCCAGAGATTGGTCTTCTGCCCAGTGTTCAGGGTTCCGCTTAACCGGTTGAGGCTGTGGCCGAAGGCCACGTCATCGCCCACAGTGATGTTGAGGTCGTGAACTTCATAGTCAATCGGGCCTTGGAAGACTGAGAAGACCTCTTCCCAAACTTTCCTGAATGCATCTGCTCCCACGTATCGCAGCGGGGGCACGATGTCGAACGACACGACCTCCTGCGCATAGAGAGACATGACGCCTTCGATGTTCTTGTCACGAAGCGATCTGATCCCATCGTCTAGGAGTCTTTGGATTGCTGCTTCATCGTTTTTCTTGTTTTCTTCGACTGTCATAGTTTCCTCCTGTCTACTGCTTGTTCTTTTCAGGACGGTTATTTTCGTTCTGTAGAAGGACGAATGAGTTTTGCCAAACGTGACAGTTTTTCCCAATGAGTTTTAAGGCAGGGTGTAAATTTTGGGGATAAGCTGCTGATTTCTGGGCAATGCTTCTGGTGAAAGCATCTCCCCTTCTTTCGCCTGTGAAACCGTTCTCGCGGGCCTCATCCCGCGAGAACGGGAATCGAGAACTCCCAGGATAATTGTAAATACGCAAATTAAATGAAGCAGAACCTCCATAATGAATTTGCGTAGGGCGCCATCTCAAAAACTCATCAGTTTGAGGCGTTGATTATGGGATGATTTTCTGAGACAAGCGTTGAGCAGAGAAAGCAAGCTTTCTTCTGCTATTCAGATATCTCCAATAACGAACATTTTTCATACTGCTCGCTTCCTCACATCATTCGCAAGATTCAGCCTCATTTAATTTGCGTATTTACAATCCAGTCTGCTGTCATGCAAGCTCGAAAAAACTCCTCTTGCTCGTAATATAGTAAAGGCAACCATCGCGGTCGCCGTGCTCTTTTCGCTTCTTATCCACACTGACAGGGAGTTATCCACACATTGTAGTAAAATATGTGGATAACTTTTACATTTGATGATGCAAAGGATTTGCTTAGCGCAAGATCAAAGACCGCACATTGTAGTAAAATATGTGCATAACTCTTACCATTTGATGATGCAAAGGATTTGCTTAGTGCAAGATCAAAGACCGCCCTGTCATATCCTTTGGCTGCGGAATATGCAGCACGTCTAGAATAGTTGGCGCCACGTCGGCCAGAATACCATCATCCCGTAGTCGTACGTGCGCCAGTTGTGGCACTACCAGGTATAAGGGCACAGGGTAGGTCGTGTGTGCCGTAAAGGGCTTGCCCGTATCATACTCAATCAACTGCTCTGCGTTTCCATGGTCAGCCGTAATCAACAAACCGCCGCCCACTGCCAGGGTCGCTTCCACCACGCGCCCCACACCTGTATCAACCGCCTCCACCGCTTTAATTGCTGCTTCTATTACTCCCGTGTGCCCAACCATATCCGCGTTAGCATAATTCATAATTACCAGGTCGTACTCTCCGCTGCGGATGTGTTCTACCGCCTCTTCTGTTACTCCTGCCGCGCTCATCTCCGGCTGCAGATCATACGTCGGTACTTTGGGTGACGGCACCAGCAGGCGGTCCTCACCGGGAAAAGGCGTCTCCCGCCGACCATTAATAAAGTACGTCACATGCGCGTACTTCTCCGTCTCAGCCGTGTGGAACTGCCGCATCCCCTGCTCAGAGATCACCCGCGCTAACGGCATCTCGACTTCATCGGCGCGGAAAGCCACCGGCGCGTCCAGCCCCGCCTCGTATTCCGTCATCATTACATACTGCAAATCCTCCAGCCGTGGCCCTCTATCAAATTTTCCCTGTGCCTGCGGCGGAAGTTCTTCCAGTATGAATGCTTTTGTAAGCTGGCGAGCGCGGTCAGGACGGAAGTTATAGTGAATGAGCGCATCGCCTGCCTTGACCACTGCGACAGGCTGCTGGTCTTCCATCACCACCGCCGGTACAATAAACTCATCAGTGACACCTTGTTCGTAGGAGTGCTGGATCGCCTCCACCGCCGAGCTTGCACGTATGCCCTCCCCACGCGTCATCGCAAAATAGGTCATGGCCGTGCGGTCCCAGCGATTGTCACGGTCCATTGCATAGTACCTGCCGCTTACCGTCGCTACTTTGGCCGCGTGCTCCCCACCAATTTCACGAGCGCGAGCCTGGAGATGGCGCATGAATTCAATGCCGCCAGTAGGCGAGGTATCGCGGCCATCGGTAAAGGAGTGGATGTAGACGCGCTCGATGTCGTGGCTGTGTGCCAGGCGCAGCAGCGCCTCCAGGTGTGTCTCGTGCGCATGCACGCCGCCATCGCCCAGCAGGCCGCAAATATGGAGTTGCGACCCATTTTTCTTGACGTGCTCAATCGCTTTCAAGAGCGCAGGATTCTGGAAAAAAGAGCCATCTTTAATGGATTCGTTCACACGGGTATAGTCCTGCAGCACGCGCTTGCCCGCCCCGATATTCTGATGTCCGACCTCGGAGTTGCCCATCTGTCCCTCCGGCAGACCCACCGCCTCCCCGGAGGTTTTCACTGCCGTGTGCGGCCACTGGCCTGCCAGCTTATCGATGTTGGATGTCCGCGCCAGCGCAATGGCATTGCCCTCTTTACGCGGATTGATGCCCCAACCGTCCATAACGATCAGCACAAACGGGCGCGGACGCCCGGCGGGTGTTGTACTCATATTTTCTCTTTACTCCATCTTAGTATAAAAAATAGTTAGCGTATTGTGTTTTCATTGTATCACGGGAGTACGCCCGTACCATTTCCTGGGATTCTGGCAGGTATTTTTACTGACGGCGAAATAAAACGTGATGGGACAGATGAACGTATAAGTAAGAGGATGTAATGTTGTATAACCTCTTACTTATCACCTGGCGTGCTGGAGTAAGAGTATTCAGAGCAGAGGGAGGGGTTACTCTAATGAGTATAAATTCTGCGCGGTGGCTCAGGAAAGGCTTTCTAGCTATTGTGGCAGTGTTCTTTCTCGTGCTTGTCAGCGCATGTGGCGGGAGTAATGCCGTGCATGTGTATGATAATGCAGGCGTGCTGGACCAGAACAGGGTGCAAAATGAAGCATCGAGCCTGCCGTATTCGATGAACATCTATACGGTAAACACCTTCACAGGAACAAAGGCAGAATTTGATCGGGCCACCCTGACGAAACTTGGCAACAATTCCAATCTGATCGTGATGGCTGTGGACACGGTGCATCATCACCTGGCGATTGTCAGAGGCTCAAAAGTACCACTGTCGCAGAGCCAGATTCAAGGGGGGGTCAGCGCTTTCATCAGCGACTACGGTAGTGGTGGTTATACAGGCGCAACTATCGCAACGATTGACTCGCTGCGAAATTCGCTGGGTACATCGGCTGGCTCGCCATGGCCTGGTCTACTCATAGCGCTGATTATTATTGGTCTTGTTGTACTAGGAGTAGTCATGCTGTTCCGTTTCCTGGGCAGGCGTTCTGGTGGCTTTGGCCGTGGAATGTACCAGCAGCCGTATAACCAGCCGCCCTATCAACAACCCTACAATCCGGGATATCCACCTCAAGGGTACCCGCCTAACTATTACGGACCTCCCCAGGGACCGGGTATGAATCCCTGGGCAGCCGGTGGGCTGGGTGCGGCAGCAGGCGGTTTCCTGGGTTATGAACTGGGCAAAGAAGCAGGCGAACGCGGAGCGGGTGAGCAGCAGCAGGGTGATGGCGGTGGGGCCGGCGCAAGCGGTGACTTCGGCGGCGGAGGCGGTGGTGATTTCGGTGGTGGTGGCGGAGATTCTGGCGGTGGAGCAAGTGGTGACTTTGGTGGAGGTGGTGGCGGAGATTCTGGCGGTGGGGGCAGTGGCGATTTCTAAAGCAGAGGACAGGGGGGCGCGGCATGCCGCGCCCCCTTTTATTTTTGCCCTCTTGTTGCGTTTATATGGAGGTAATGACTATGTCCGGTACGATTGCCTGGCCCCATATATCCCTCCGCTAAAAGGGAGAAAGAGAAACTGCTATGGCCAAACAGTATGCGCGTATTCCAATACACTGGCTTCTCGTTGCTACAATTGCTGCTCTCTGTCTTACCCTGGTTACCTCGATGAGTGTACTGGCTGATACTGTCCACATCTATGATGATGCCCATGTCCTGGATCAATCTCAAATACTCAACTCGGCTGCAAACCTGTCCTACCCACTTGACATCTATACGATAAAGACATTTACAGGGTCAACAGCGGATTTCGACCGGCGCACTGCCGGGCATATCGGCAATAACTTGAACTTGATCGTGATAGCTATTGATACGGCACGTCATCACCTGGCAATTGTCGGGGGCAAGAAGGTTCCGCTCTCAAACGATCAATATGCTGCCGCGGTGAGCGCGTTCACAAGCAATTTTAACGGTGACTATACTGCCGCGACGCTGGCATCTATGCAATCACTGCAAGACTCCCTCAATCCAACCACTACAAATTCGGGGGATACCTCTGGTAGCAACACCCAACCCTCCTTCCCGGGAGAAACTGCACCAACAACGGGGCCGGTCCCTGGATTCGATTTCAGTCCGCTGTTTTTGGTAGTGCCTTGCATTTTCGGTATCATCGTGCTGGGGATTTGCTTCGCCATCTTTACTGCAATACGGCGTGGAGGTGCTCGCGTGGGAGGGATGAGCTATCGACAACCTTATGGGGGTAATCCGCCGGGACAAGGTATGAATCCCTGGGCGGCAGGCGGCATGGGAGCTGCGGCAGGTGGATTCCTGGGCTATGAACTGGGTAAAGAGGAAGGAGAAGCTGAAGCACGTCGGCAGGCTGAAATGGGTGGGGGAGCCTTCGGCGGGGGAGCAGGTGGAGATTTCGGAGGCGGTTTCGGAGGCGGGAATATAGGTGGAGGGTCTAGCGGAGATTTTGGCGGAGGGAATATAGGAGGCGGGAACATCGGTGGAGGCAGCAGCGGGAACTTTTAACCACAAGGTGTATCTTCGTCCTGACTTGTTGTCCCTTGGACAGCTACTCCCCTCGTATCGCTACATAGGGATGCGGCGATAGACCGCCTCAAAGGGGAAACGCACGCCGATGCTGGTGAGTTCGACCAGATCGCCACTCTGGTAGTGGTAGGGACGCCAGTTACTCTCACGCCGGTAGACGATGAGCTCCTGGACCTCGCTGCCAATCAACACGTACTCCATGAGGGAGGGCAGCGTCTTATAGACCGCGAACTTCGCGCCCCGGTCGCGCTTCTCGGTGGCCGGGGAGAGCACTTCAATCACCACGACCGGATCGGTGAGCATTTTCCCCGCTTGCTCGCCACAAGCCACGCTCACATCGGGGTGGAAATAGTGGCGTGCGGTGCCAATCTTCAGCTTGACATCACTGTTGTACGCCACGCAGGGGCCGTCCGCAAGGGCCTGATCGAGCAGGCCTCCCAGGCGCACACCAAGGGCGGCATGGGCCAGGCTTCCTCCAGCCATATCGAGCATGGCCCGCTCGTCGTAGGCGGACGAGGGCGGACGCAGCATGACCACATAGCCATCATAAAATTCATAGTTGCCGTCCGTCGCCTCGTCCAGGGCGAGATACTGCTCCTCGGTCATATAGAGGCCATCGCTTACTTGTGATCGGTCGGCTACCATCGTCTCTGCTCCTTGCTCATCCGCTGGCCAATCGATAGGCCACTCTCATCTTATTGTACCATACATGCGACGATCGCAGTAAACGTATCAATGAGGAACTGACCGGTATTGCCTGCTCATCGCCGCCTCTACAGTTCTTGTGGAGGCGGCTGGATGCGCCGGCCACTCCTGCGACGAGCGACTTCGGCTACACGTAGACGTGCCACGGCACGCTCAAGAGCACCCACCAGCTCTGCGCGTTCAACATCCGATTGCGCCTGCTGCAAATACTCCTGGGCGCGGCGTCGAGCAGCTTCAGCGCGTGCCTGGTCTATCTCCTCCGCACGCTCCGCAGTCTCTGCCAGCACGGTGACCGAATTATTCGATACCTCGAGGAAGCCGCCGGAGACGAAGAGGGGTTCCTCGGCTCCGCCGAGCCTGATCAGCAACTGGCCAACTTTGAGCGTTGTCAAGAGTGCCGCGTGTCTTGGTAGAATGCCAAGTTCCCCCTCTGACCCGGGAGCGATCACAACATCGGCCTCACCGCTGTAGAGTTCGCGCTCGGCAGTTACTACCTCGACGTGCATGGTAGTGTGTGCTGCCATCGTCTACTCCTTCTGTTTATCTTTCTCGTAGCTCTCCAAAACGTCGTCGATTGAACCTTTCAAGTAGAAAAAGTCCTCGCGTATGTGGTCGTATTTGCCTTCGAGAATCTCCTTGAAGCCGCGGACTGTCTCCTTGACGGGCACATATTTGCCTTCGAGGCCCGTGAAGACCTGCGCTACTGTAAAGGGCTGCGAGCAGAAGCGCTGCAACTTACGGGCGCGTGCCACCGTCAGCTTGTCTTCGTCTGACAGTTCATCGATACCCAGGATGGCGATGATATCCTGCAGGTCTTTGTAGCGCTGCAGCACCCCTTGCACACCACGTGCTACGTCGTAGTGTTCCTGTCCCACGACGTTTGGGTCAAGAATGCGGCTTGTGGATGCCAGAGGATCAACCGCGGGGAAGATACCCTGCTCAAAGATCGCACGCTCCAGCACAATCGTCGAGTCCAGGTGGGCGAATGTTGTCGCAGGGGCAGGATCCGTATAGTCGTCAGCAGGTACATACACCGCTTGCATCGACGTAATCGACCCTCTTTTCGTTGAGGTAATGCGCTCTTGAAGCTCGCCCATCTCCTCCGCCAGGGTCGGTTGGTATCCCACCGCTGAAGGCATGCGGCCCAGCAGCGCCGACACTTCGGCTCCAGCCTGTGTAAAGCGGAAGATATTATCGATGAAGAGCAACACGTCTTTGCCTTCTTCGTCGCGGAAGTACTCCGCAATCGCCAGCGCGCTCAGTGCCACGCGCAGGCGCGCGCCGGGCGGCTCATTCATCTGCCCAAACACCATCGCCAGGCGATCAATGACCTTCGCTTCCTGCATTTCATGGTACAGATCATTGCCCTCGCGCGTGCGCTCACCCACGCCTGCGAAAACGCTATAGCCACCGTACCCCTTGGCGATGTTGTTGATCAGTTCCTGGATGATAACCGTCTTGCCTACACCAGCGCCACCGAACGCCCCAACTTTTCCGCCCCGCATGAAAGGGGCAATCAGGTCGATGACCTTAATGCCTGTCTCAAAGACCTCGATTGTTGCTGCCTGATCTTCCAGGCCCGGCGCTGGCCGGTGGATCGGCAGGCGTGGAGCATCTGTCACCGCCGGCTTGTTATCGACCGGCTCTCCTAGCACATTAAAGATGCGCCCCAGCGTCTTCTCTCCCACTGGAACCGTGATGGGCCCTCCCGTGTCAACTACGTCAATACCGCGCTGCAGGCCATCGGTCGGACCCATAGCCACGCAGCGCACCCAGTTATTTCCCATCTGCTGCTCGACCTCGAGCGCAAGGTCATGATCCGATCCAACAGCTCGCGTGCGCAACTCGTTGTAAATTCCCGGTAGCTGGTCTGTCGGGAACTCAACATCCACCACAGCCCCCAGTACCTCCACAATTTTTCCTTTGATCTCTGTTTGTGTTGCCATTTATTTCTCCTGCTCGCCTACAAACCCTGAGCACCCCCGACAACCTCCAGAATTTCGGTTGTGATATTTGCCTGGCGAGCCTTATTGTAGGTAAGGGTCAAATCTTGAACTAAATCGTTTGCATTATCCGTGGCACTCTTCATCGCTACCATCTGCGCCGAGTAGAAACTGGCAATCGTTTCGAGGAGCGCCTGGTAGACCTGCACATCCACGTAGCGAGGCAGCAAAGCCTCGTAGATAGTCGCCGCGTCTGGTTCGTAGATGTATTCGACCGTACTACTCTCCCCAGCCTGCTCAGGCGGTGGTTGGACCGGCAGCAATTGGATGGTTACGGGCTGCTGGCTCACGGTATTAATAAACTTGGGGTACACCAGGTAGAAGACATCCACCTCCCCTTTCAGGAAGGCATCCATGGCTACCTGCGCAATAGCCGTCGCGTCCGTTAACGCGGGTCTATCACCGTAGTTGGTGAACTCAGCAATCATATGTAACTGATTGCGTATGACGAAATCGCGTCCTTTGCGGCCGACTACCACGTAATCCACTGCTGGTCGTTCTCCCTGCTGTGCGAAGTGGTTCTGCTCCTCGATGGCACTTGTCGCAGCCTTGCGATTGACGTTGCTCGGCAATGCCCCGGACAAACCGCGATCAGGCGTAATCATTACAAACCCGATCCTGCGCACCGGGCGCTGCTTGAGCAGCGCAATTTCTCCACCCACATCCTCGCCAGTGACCCTGGCGAGACGCGAGACAAGGGCTCGTAGTTGTTCGGAGTAAGGGCGTGACTGCTGTACCCGCTCCTGCGCCCGGCGCATCTTGCTGCTTGCCACCATCTGCATCGTTCTGGTGACCTGGGCTATATTTTTCACTGACTTGATGCGCCGCCTGATTTCTCTGGTTGATGGCATACATCAATCCTCCTTTCACACCTCTTGAGACGAAGTCTAGCTGCCTTTCGTTCTGCCTGACCGCGAAGCGGTAGCTGCGCAGCAGCGTTGGCAGAACGGGTAAGAACCACGCAGTGGCGTTGGAGGTG
>WNFC01005440.1_pt1 | contig 13968 bp, 7 predicted proteins | sample 5400541 | NCBI WGS metagenome assembly WNFC01 (sample SAMN13153342, study PRJNA577476) | soil metagenome | isolation source: 120 cm saprolite under Douglas fir tree site 2 hole 2 replicate 1 | place: USA:California | collected 2015-04-18
TGGATTGCGGGCACGGCTATGTGTGGCCTGTTCCGTCCGCCGACTTCCTGGACTCGATCTATCGCAACTCGTCGTACTACGCGGGAAGCGAGGACAGCATCGGCTTCAAGGACTACGCATCGCTGGAGCCCGCCCGCAAGCGGATGTTTGCTCGGCACCTCGTCCGAATCGAAGACGACGTTCGCCCGGGGCGCATCCTCGACGTCGGATGCGCAAACGGCGATTTCCTGAAGGTGGCCCGCGACCGCGGATGGCAGGTGTTCGGCGCCGATCCATCGGCGGCTCGGGCGCAGGTCGAGGCTGCGGGCATCAAGCTCGTGGGGACCACCGTGCACGATGCAAAGATCGAAGACGGGAGTCTCGATGCGGTGACTTTCTGGGACGTCCTCGAGCACGTGACCGACCCGGTGGCGGACCTGACTCGGGCCGTCGAGCTCCTCAAGCCCGACGGCGTCCTCGCTTTGACCGTGCCCGACTCGGCGAACTTTCTCGCGCGCGTGAGCGGGCGCCGCTGGTTCGGCTACAAGACAGCGGGCGAGCACCTGCAGTTCTTCACGGCGGCGAGTCTGGCCAGAGCCTTCGCGCGGGCGGGTCTCGAGCTTCGCGTGAGGCGGCCGACGACGTGGAGCTGCACCGTCGGTTTCCTCGCCGACCGCGCGAGCCTGTACCTCGGCTCGCCCGGCCGTGCGGTTGGCGCCATGCTGTCGCGCTCGCGGCTGGCGTCGGCGGTGGTCGACATGCCTCAGATCAACCAGTTCGCGCTGGGAACAAGGACGCCGGTGCCGGCCACAGCGGCTCAAGGAGCGACGCCCTGAAGCTCCAGGTCATGCCCCGGACCGTCCTGGATCCGCAGAAGGACCAGATCCGAGAGCACTACGACGGGCTCGCCGACCACCGTGACGAGTGGTACCGCCGCAACTCGTACTACCACTCCGAGGTCGAGGCCCGGCTCAAGTCGATCATCCCGCCCGGCAGCTCCGTGCTCGAGCTGGGCTGCGGCACCGGCAATCTCCTCGCCGCGCTGCGGCCATCTCGCGGCATGGGCATCGATGTGAGCCCCCGGATGATCGAGCGGGCGCGCGCCAACCATCCCGGCCTCGTGTTCGAGGTGGGGGACGCAGAGAGCTTCCGCGTGGACGAGGCGTTCGACTATGTGGTTGCGTCCGACCTGATCGGCGAGCTCGGCGACATCAACGCGATGTTCGAATGCGTGCAGCAGGCGAGTCCTCCCTCGACGAAGCTGATCCTCACCTTCCACAGCCCGACTCTTGAAGGGGTCCTCCGGATGGCTCAGCGCTCAGGCCTTGCGATGGCGCCCTACCGCCAGAACTGGGTGGGCGCCGAGACCGTGCGCGGCCTGCTCGCCCTGTCCGACATGCGCGTCGTCCAGGAGCAGCACTCGCTCCTGGTGCCGGTGCCGATCCCGGTCGTCTCCGCGACGATCAACCGGCTGCTGGCGGGCCGGCGCGCGTTCAAATACTTCGACCTGCTCAACGTCATGGTGGCCGAGACCGTGCCCGACCGGCCAACGCCCACGCGGCTGCGGTGCTCGGTGATCATCCCGTGCCGCAACGAGCTCGGCAACGTCGAGCCGGCCGTCGAGCGGATGCCAGACCTCGGCGCGGACGCGGAGATCATCTTTGTCGACGGCGCCTCGACCGACGGCACGAAGGAGAAGATCGAGGAGGTCATCGAGCGGTATCGCGGGATGAAGGACATCAAGCTCGTCCTGCAGATGCCCGAGGCGCAGTACGCGGTCGACAAGGACGACCCGGACGCGCCGACCGTGATGCTCAAGCTAGGCAAGGGCGACGCGGTCCGTAAGGGATTCGACGCGGCTACCGGCGACGTGCTGATGATCCTCGACGCGGACCTCACCGTGCCGCCCGAAGACCTGCCTCGGTTCCTCCGACCCATCGCCTCGGGGAAAGGACGCTTCATCAACGGCACGCGCCTCGTCTACCCGATGGAAGAGCGCGCGATGAAGTTCGTGAACTATCTCGGCAACTGGTTCTTCAGCAAGCTCTTCACGTGGCTGCTCGAGCAGCCGATTCGCGACACGCTGTGCGGCACGAAGGTGCTGCTGAAGTCCGATTACGAGCGGATCAAAGCGGGACGCAAGCATTTCGGAGAGTTCGACCCGTTCGGCGACTTCGATCTACTTTTCGGAGCCGCGCGACTGGAGCTGCCGATCGTCGAGGTCCCGGTGCGCTACCGGAGGCGGCTAGCGGGCGTGTCGAAGGTCCGCGTCAGCCAGCATGGATGGCTTCTCGTGGCGATGTCGCTGGTCGCGTTCCGTCGGTTGAAGCTTGCGAAGTGGACCGCCCGGCTGCGCGGGATCCGATAGCACCGAGGCAGAAGCCGACCGCAAGCCACACACCGACCGCTGACGCCGGCTCGGCCAGCACGGACTCTCCGAGCATCGTGATCGCAGCGAGACTCAGCAGGGCGATGGGCAGCTGGTCGCGCGCCCGGCGAGCCGCCCAACCCGCGACCGCCAGCACGAGCACAAGAGAAGCCAGGCCGAGCCATCCCCACTCACCGAGCGCCTGGAGCAGCTCATCGCGGGCAGTGAGGCCGGGCCCGAGCCCGGCGCCTTCCCGGTTGAGCGCCGTCCCGAGGTTTCCAGTGCCTGCGCCGACCGGCCGGCTTATCGCGACGGCCAGCGTTTCGCGCCAGATTTGAAGCACGGACGCCTCTTTCCGCGACTCTGGTGGGGCTGTTCGCTCGCCGGGCAGCCATTCGCCCATCGGAAGCTGAAGTCGATTGCGGACCATCGGCTCGGGCAGGCCGGCAGGCGCCATCGGGATCGAGTCGTCGCCGAGAACGACAAGGTAGGTGCCGTTGGCGCCGGGGCTGCTGATGCCGTCGACGGTGGCGTATACGCCGCCGAGCTCGATGTAGCGATCCACCGGGTTGGGCTGTCCGCCGGCGACGATCCTAACTTCGAGCCGTTGACCGACGTGAAGGGTTGGAGAGACCGGGATCCGGTTCCATGTCATGACGTCGGTCGGGAGGCTCGAGTTCAGGTCGGTCGTCACCGGGCTGCCGTCGACCAGGACGGTGAACGGGAAATCCGTGAGGGCGGTTGAGCGCCTGCCGTAAACCCAGATCGAGTTCTCCGACGTGGAATCGACAGTGATGTCCTGGCGCACCGACGCCGATGGCGAGTCGAGCCGGGTGGTCCAGCCTGCCGTCGCCGCGGGTGTGGTGGCGGCAAGCGACGCGCCCACCGCCAGGATGGCAAGCAGCCCGGCGAGCCCGCCCGCGACGGCGAGGCGCCGCGATCGGGGTATGCGTCCCGCCTGGATTGCCAACCAGGCCACGACGACAGCGACCGCGACCCACGCCGCCAATGGTTCGATCAGCAGCACCAGCGCAAGGTCGAGGAGGCCCAACACCAGCGCTGTGCGGTGGCCGTTCAGGTACAGCCAGGCCGCCGCGACCACGCCGGCCGGCGCGAGCTCGACGACCCCTGGCGCCGACGGTGCGAGGAAGTACACCAGGCCCGCCAACGGGGCGATCCCCGCGAGGAGCCACACCAGCTGCTCGCGGATGGCGGGTTCGCGTACCGCGAGCATCACCGCGGCGACTACCGCGATCATCACGGCGGCTGCCTCCAAACCGGCGACGGAGACGGTGGCGCCGCCGAAGACCATGGCGAGCGCGAGCGGGATCAACGCCACGAGGGGCAGGAGGGACCGCGCGGCGGGCCGCACCCTGTAGAGGATCGCGAGGGCCGACGCCAGGGCGACCGCCGCTCCCGCGAGCCCGGTGCCGGCGGAGATGGAGAGCAGAGCCGCTCCGACACCCCATGCCGGACGCCGGTACGTCAGCAGGCCGACGCCGGAGGCGGCCAGCACGACCAGCCCGTAGCGCACGGACGGCGGCGCGACGGTCGAGCCGAGCGTCAGGATCAGTCCGCCTGCGAACAGCGCGACCTCGGCATTGAGGACCTGCCGAGCCTTGATCCGCGGCGCGACGTACAGGGCAATTCGTTCGAGCAGCCACGCCCCGGCGATCAGCACGAGGGGATACGTCTGCCAGGTGTGGCGGTACTTCTCGAGCAGCTGATGGTCGAGCAGGAACGCGGTCATGCCGATCCAGGTCACGACGATCGTGGGCAGGATGATGAGACGTGGTTCGCGCCACGCCCGGAGACACATCGCCAGCAGTCCGAGCACCACCGTCCAGCTGAGCAAGATGTCGAAGCGGGTCGCGACGGATTTGGCCAGCGGGGCGAGGCGTGCGGGGAACTTGTGCACGTCGACCGCCGCCCTCACGTCGAAGATGAAGCTGTCCAGCGAGTCGAACATGAGCCTTGTCCCCGCCAGCGAATCGCGCGCGAACTCCACCGGCGAGTGGATCACGAACAGGTACTGGTAGCTGCTGATCAGCGGACCCGAGTAGTTGCCGAGTGTCTGGTACTGGGTCACGGTCGGAAACAGCTCGATGTGAGGCAGCGGGCGATGAAACCTGTACAGCTCCTCGTTTGCGTCCCATCGCACGTAGCCGTTGGTGTCGAAGAACGCAGTCCCATGGTGCTCGTAGAGTCCGATTCGGTGCGCGACCTCGGCGCCGCCCATCATCAGCGTCGCGATTGCGACGAGACCGACGACCTTCGGTAGGGAGCGGTAGCGCAAGAGAAACGAGACAGCAACCGCCGCGATGAAGACCGGGATGAAGTAGGTACGCGCAAGGGCCATAGCCGCTCCGAGCAGCCCTATGGCGATTGCGTCGAGCACCGGCCGTCTGGCGGGTTCGCGATCGAGCGCCAGGTAGAGGCCGAGGATCAAGAGCGTTTCCTGCTCCAATCGAAGGCCGCGGTAGCTCTCCTGGATCAGCGGACCGCTGATGGCCATCACGAGGCCGACGAGCAGGGGTCCCCACCACGTCTGTAGGCGGCGTCGCGCGGCGACGACGGAAAGAATGACCACCGCTACGGAGAGCGTCGCCGACACGACGCGGACGTGAAAGTCGGACGAGCCGATGAGCTGGAAGTAGACGTGGACGACCATCGGGAAAAGCGGCTCTCGCTCGTAAAAGTTGCCGCTGAAAATGCCGTTGTCGAACAGTGGCCACCACTGGAAGCGCTCCGCGTAGGTTCGATATCCGATGGCATCGGGTTCGGTGGGCAGATGCAAGGTGAACAGCGCAGCTATCCGCGTCGACGCGGCAAGCGCCGCCACGAGTCCGATGCCGGCTGACGTCGGGATGGCGTGCTGCCGGCGGCGAAGCAAGGCGAACGAAATCAGGCCGGCCAGCACTCCGAACGCGACGAAGCTGTAGATGGGCGGCGGGCGGGGATCTGTGCCGGTGACGGAGTAGGTCGAGATCTTGTCGATGACGAGCTGCTGCACGGCGCTTGCGTTGCTGCCATCGATCTGCACGTCCACGCTCGACGCATTTGCGTACTCCGATGGGATCTCCAACCGATCGCCGAAAGACCTCAGGTTTGTTGCGATGCGGACCGCAGGCAACCCTGGAGCGCTGACGCTCACAGCGTCGCTTACCCCACCGGTCAGATTGAGCCAGAGGTTGACGGCGGTCGTGGTGCCGGGATGTCCGGCCACTCTGTAGACGAGCGTGCCGCTGGCCCCCGGGTCGAGGTACCAACCCTGGGCGGCTTGCTGAAATCCCTCGACGAGGATGAGCCGGTCGGGCTTCACCACGGTGCCGTGGACGAAAAACTCATCGACCTGGTTGGTCGTGGTCGTACCGGGTTGTTTGAGCGCCGCCAGGAGTGGCAGTGTGCCGAGGAACGAAAGAAGGCCCGCGACCGCCAGAGCGACGGTCAACGCCTTGGGTCTGAGAAACACCAGGTCGGGCGTAGCGTAAAGCACACCGGGCGTGAGCGATCCGCCGAGGGCAGCGGCGCTATGCTCGCTACTGCTCATGCAATCGACGGTGCCTGCCGCCACGACGACGGTTTGCGTCGCATGCGGCGGATCGCTCGACATACGCGCCCGTGTGCTCCGAAATGGATCGCCGATCACCGGAGGCGAGATTCTTCGTTGCACTCGGTGCGGCACGCTCGAGGTCGTGCCGCGCCCGTCGCCGAGCCAGCTCGCCGCACTGTATGGCGAGGACTACTACGAGGGTTTCATGGCTGGTGCAGGCATGGTGGGCGGCAATACAGAGGTGTCATTGGTTCTGCGCCGGCGCCTCACCGACCTCGAGCGCAGGCTCGGCAAGAAGGGCCGCCTGCTCGACGTGGGTTCTGGACTGGGCCTGTTCGTCAAGCACGCGGCGGACCAGGGTTGGGAAGCCGCCGGATTGGAGATGTCCGAGTGGGCGGCGCGGGAGGGCTCGCGCCGGTACGGCATCACGATCCACCACGCGGAGCTGGCCGACGCGCCCATCGAGCCACGCTCACTCGACGTCGTCCACTTCAATCACGTGATGGAGCACGTGCTCGATCCCGTGGCCGAGATGAAGGCCGCAGGAAACCTGCTCCGCGCGGGGGGCCTCCTTGTGGTCGAGGTGCCGCAGGAGATCCGCTACCCGGTGAGCGATCGAGTCTTCCGGACGCTACATCCGGAGCTTTATCTGACGCCGCCTCCTGAAAAGACCCATCACCTGATCTTCTTCACAGTTGGTGGCCTGCGGTCTGCTGCGATTCGCGCGGGATTCACTATCGAGCGGGCCGAAACGGTCCGGCATTTCAAGACCGACGAGAGCCGGCTTCCCCTCGGCGTGCCCGCGAAGCGGCTTCTTTACTGGACCGAGGCCGCGCTCGAAACTGCACCGGACATCGAGCTCTGGGCCACGACGTGAGCGTCATACGGCCAGACCCGGTGGATCCCAAGCGATGGTCGCGATACGCGGAAGCTGACTTCGGGCAAGGCCCGACGCAACAGGCATACAACACCTGGTTGAGCCATTCGACGGCCCTCGGTTACATGCTGGAGTTCCAGCCGCCGCCGGCGCGCGTGATCTCCATCGGCTGCGGGTCCGGGTTGTTCGACATCCTGCTCGCGGGCTACGGATACCAGGTGACCTCCATTGACTCCAACCCCGATGTGCTCCAGAAGGTCGAGCGCTCAATGCGGCAGTTCGGGGTCTCGCTCTCGCTGCACCAGGCCGATGCCTTCGACCTGCATGAGTTCCACGATGGCTTCGACGTCGCGTTTTCCGGCGGTCTCGTCGAACACTGGAGCGGAACCAGGACTGTGGACCTGATCGCCGAGCACGCCCGTTGCGCGCCGCGAGTGCAGATCGAGGTGCCGACGCGCTACACGCTCATGCTCGAGAACAACATCCCTGAGGTGATCGCGGACGCGCACCTCTACAAACCGGGCGAGTTCGCGGCGCAGTTTCGCAGGGCCGGACTGCGCGTGGAGAAGATCTACACGGTCGGCGGCGCGCCGACCCGCGCGCGCATGGTCCTGGAGAACCTGCTGCCTCCGGTGTTGTTCAGGCATCTCCAGCGCCTGACCGGCTACAGCATGGGGGTTGGCTGCATAGCTTCGCGGCCCAGGAGTTAGTGCCGGCGGACCCGCGGGCGACGCGCGCCATGAACGAAGAGGTCGAAGGATCGCCTCCGATCTCCGAGCCGCTGGAGGTACCGGGTCCCACGACTGCGGAACCGTCGTCTTCGATCTCCCATTTCGGGATCCGGACGTTCGCGACGTCGGTCGGGATCCTGAGTCTGTCGTCGATCTCCAACCTCGTCCGTGCCGTTATCACGGCGAAGCTGCTGGCCGTCGCCCTCGGGCCAACCCTTACCGGCGACCTGGCGCAGATCCTCAACTTCTCGACCTTTCTCTTCCAGCTCATTCCCCTCGGTTTGACGACTGGGGTTGCGAAGCTGGTCGCGGACTCGCCGGCCGACCGGGCGAAAGTGAGCGCTGTCGCGGGAACCTCGTCGCTGCTGTCGCTCGCGTCGGCGACGATCTGCGCGGTCCTGCTCGCCCCGTTCGCGAATCAGCTGTCGCAGGTGCTGACAGGCAGCACTGCGTACGTGGTGCCCGTGCTGCTGGTGCTGCTCAGCCTCCCGCTCTACAACGTCGCCGGAGTGTTGAGCTACGTGCTCCAGGGACTGTCCGACATCCGCGGTCTCACCATCGCCAATGTCGCGACCGCCCTCACCGCGCTTGTCGTGTTGATCCCGGCCACGATTGCTTTCAAGCTGGTTGGCGCGACGGCCGCCGTGGCCGCCGCGTCGATTCTGCAGTTCGGTTTTTTCGCGTTCATGGTGTGGCGTGCCTTCAGGGCTCGCAGCTGGTCCTTGCGCGAAGTCCACTTCGCGCGTCCGACCGCGAGATCGCTTCTCCAGTACGGTGGCGTGCTCCTGGTCGCTGGCATTGGGTCGTGGGGCTCGCTGCTGCTCGTGCGCACGATCGGCATCCATATGCTGGGTCAGCTGCAGAACGGCATCTACCAGGTCGTCAACGGCGTTTCGGCCCAGTACATGGCGGTCTTCATCACGTGGATGGCGGCGTACGTCTTTCCGCGCATCGTCGCCGAGAAGGATCCCGTCCGAACCCAGGCAATGCTCAACGCTACCTTGCGCGCCAACCTGCTGATCATGGGCAGCGGCATGGTCGCGTTGATCGCGCTGCGCGAGCTCGTGGTGCGCCTGCTGTACTCGCCAGCCTTTCTCGCGGCGGCGCCGATTCTGCCGATCCAGGTGCTCGGCGACTACGCGCGCGTGATCGGCTGGTCGTTCGGCATCACACTCTTCGCGCACGGACGCACGCGGGCCTACCTGCTCGCCATGCTCGTCCAGGACGGTCTGTGGATCCTGCTCGCCCCTCTCGCGATGCGCCAGTTCGGGACCGCGGCCATCGCGATGGGTTACTCGCTCTCCTCCCTGGCGTGGCCGGTGCTCATGTATCCGATGGTGCGCAGGTGGTTTGGAGTTCGCATCAACGGTGAGGGAGCGCTGCTTGCGGTGGTCGGCCTCGTGGCGATGGTCGGGGCAGTTCTGCTCCCGGCCCTGCCAGGGCTCGCCCTGGCGGCGGCACTGCCGCTGACCGTTTACGCGGTGCGTCGCCATCAGCGCCGGCTGCCGGTCGGACCGTGAACGGCAAGCGCCCTCTGCGCGTCCTCAGCGTGATCGGTCAGCTCAACGTCGGCGGTGCGGAGACGTACCTATCGCGAATTGCCGAACGCATCAGGCAGTACGACGTCGACATGGAGGTCTGCGCGCTCGACAGGGTGGGGAGGCGCCTCGAGGACATGGAGAACGCGGGCATCATCGTCCACGGTTCCCCGTTCGGGAACCCGAAGCCTCGCTCGGTCACGTGGACGCTGATGCAGACCGTCGAGTCGGTCCGGCAGCTCGTCCGCCGCGGACGATTCGACATCGTGCACACCTACCTGTTCTTTTCGGACATCCTCGGTGTCAGCGGCGCGTGGCTTGCCCGGTGCCCGCGGATCATCGTCGGCCGGCGCGCGCTCCATGCGTGGATCCACGACCCACGCGTCCTCTTCCACAGCCTCGAGCAGGTGACCAACACGCTCGCCAACGAGGTGATCGCGAACTCGCAGGCTGTGCTTCGCGACTGCATCGCGCATGAGCGGTTCCTTCCCAAGACTCGAACTGTGATCTACAACGGGATCGACGTGAGCACCTACAAGCCGGTCTACAGGAAGCCCGACGGGCCGCTGCGCATGGTGACCGTCGGCGCGCTTGCGCCGCGCAAAGGCCAGGAGTACGCCATCGAGGCGATGCGCCTGGTCACCGACGCCGGCCTGGACGCACGGCTGGTCCTGGTCGGGTCGGGGGTCGATGAAGCGATGCTGAAGCAGCTGGTCGCGGACCGCAAGCTTGGGGATCGCGTCACGCTGCCGGGTGAGCATCCCGATCCGCGAGAGTTTCTGAGGGACGCTGATGTTTTTCTTCTGCCCTCCCGCCAGGAGGGCTTTTCGAACGCGATCCTGGAGGCGATGGCCGCCGGTCTGCCAGTCATCGCCACTGACGTCGGAGGGAATGCCGAGGCGATCGAGCACGGCCGCGGCGGGCTGATCGTCGAACCCTTCAACCCACAGGCGATTGCGAACGCCATCACCGAGCTGAACCACAATCGCGCCGAGTTCGGAGCGATGGGACGCTTCAACCGCGAACGCGCGGTCGAGCGCTTCAGTCTCGACGCGTCAGCGCGAAACCTCTCCGACTGGTATTTCGGAAACGGCGCCGCGGCTCAGACCTGAGGCTTCAGGCCGCATGCCCTGGAGTGAGGTGGGAAAGCTCAGCGGCCTCAGCGCGACCAGGCCGTGGCTCTCGAACCACTCCCGAACCTCGGCGTCGCTGTGCTTCCACTGGTAGGTCGGCGAGTACCAGTCGAAGGTGTCCAGCACCCGCCACGCCCGATTCGGGTGCACGCTCATCGGAAAGAGTCGCCACGCAATCTGCCCGACGATTCGCACCTTTCTCACGTAGTACATCGGGATCGCGACGTGGCACAGCGCGTACAGAAAGCGTTTGGGCATTCGGGTGGTGGCGACCCGATAGATGTCAGACATCCAGCTCCACGCACGCATTCCCGCGCCGTAGACCCAGATCGCAATCTTTCCCCCCGGCTTGACCAGGCGGGGCAGCTGGTCAAACGCCGCTCGAGTGTCGGGAGTGTGATGCAGAACACCGAGACTGAAAACGACGTCGAACGTCTCCTCGCGAAATGGCAGGGCGAAGATGTCAGCCTGAGCGAGATGGACGTTCTCGCGAGCGCCGACGTTGGCGTATGCGGCGTCGACCGCCGACGTGAGGTCGATGCCCACGACCATTGCGCCCCATCGCGACGCGACGTCCGTGAACCTGCCCATGCCGCATCCGACATCGAGGACAAGCTTTCCGTCGACGTCCCTCGGCTCGAAGCCGGACTTGACCTGGAATGTCTCCTCCGATTCGCGCTCCGTCGCGGTGTCCAGCTGGGTCTTGTTGTGCAGGTTCCACTCGAACCCGAAGTTTGCGGCGTAACCGTCCGAGGCAACGAACCGGGGGATTCCGCGTGTGATGGGGAACGCGTGTCCGTTATCGCAGAGGAGATTCCCTTCTTCGATGGTCTGGGCAGCAGGTGACACCGATTCGAGGTGGAGGTCGCCCTTGCAGACCGGGCAGGCAAGAAGCTGGACAAAACTCTGGTGCATACGGTGGGGTTGCCGAGGCCGGCCAACCAACTATAGGCTATGCGGACTTTGGCCCCGAGGATCGCAGGGACCGGAAACACCCCCTTGTTGCGTTTGAAGTAGCACAAGAGGATGCGGGTCCGGCTAGCCTTCGGAACGATCGCTGTCGTGGTTGCCGCCGTTGCGGTGGTTGCATCTCCTGTTTCCGCCGGCGCTGCACGCGCCGTGCCGGCATCTCACGCTCAGGCTGCGCATGCCGCGCCGGCGTCCCGCGCGCCCGTGAGGGCGACCCCGATCACGCCGAACGGCGCATGGACCGTCTACCACCACGACAACGCGCACACCGGCTTCGACAGCACGCAGCCGACGGCCAAGTCTGCGAGCACAGGATGGACCTCAGGCATATTTGACGACCGCGTTTACGGCGAACCAGTCGTCTACCAGGGCGTCGTGTATGCAGCGACGCTGAGCAACACGGTCTACGCGCTGAATCAGACCGACGGAAGCTTGATCTGGTCGAAAAACCTCGGCGCGCCAACCACGGGGGGATGGATATGCGGCAACGTCTCGCCGCAGGGAATCCTCGGCACGCCTGTCATCGACCAGTCGTCGAATCGGATCTACGTCGCCGCGCTCCTGAGCTCGCACGTCTACTGGGTTTTCGGACTCGACCTCGCAAACCTGGGCACTGTCGTCCTGCAAACGCCGCTGACTTCCACGGGCAACGCGAACTTCGCGAGCTTCGACTGGACGATCCAGCAGGAGCGGGGAGCGCTGGCGGTCGCCAACGGATACGTATATGTGCCTTTCGGCGGAAGAGCTGGTGACTGCTATCACAACGGGGTTCCGTATCACGGCTGGGTGGCCGGCGTCCCGACGAACGGCAGCGCCGCCTTCAACCTCTTCCAGACAGGCGGCGTGGAGAACGGAATCTGGTCGGGTGGTGGCGTGGTTGTCGACGACAGCACCGGCAAGCTCTTCGTCACGACCGGCAACGGAGGCTGTCCGAGCACGTACAACTACAACGACGCCGTGATCCGGCTCTCCGCGACCCTCGCGCTCGAGGACTATTTCGCGCCCCAGGACTGGAAGAACAACTGGAGCTGCAACGACGAGGACCTTGGCTCGGCGAGCACCGTGCTCATCAACCCGAACCTCGCCTGGCAGGGCGGAAAGTGGGGCAACGGTTTCCTCGTGAATCCCAAAAACCTCGGTGGCATCGACGGCCAGCTGTTCCCAACCCCGAGCCCGCAGACTTACGCGCCGGTCGACGTCTGCCTCGGCAACCACCACGACGCCAACTTCGGCTCCTACGCCTACTCCGCTCCGTACGTCTATGTGTCGTGCGACGCGAACAGCCAGATCGGCTTCACCGGCCGCCTGGTTGCGCTCAAGGTCGACACCGTCGCGAACACGTTCAGCCCGTGTGACAGCACGTGCGCCGCGCCGTCCTGGGCCGCCGGCTCCAGGACGTTTGGTCCACCCATCGTCGCCGGCGGCGCGGTCTGGGTCGTCGACACGGGAGGCGGAGGACTCTATGGATTCGACGCGGCCACCGGCGCGCAGATCTACCACAGCGCGGGATTCGGCGCGACCCACTTCACGACGCCGAGCGAGGCGGGCGGCCAGATCTTCGTCGCGTCCGACACTGTGGTGCGCGAGTTCGACATGGCGATCGGATGCAGGTCCGTCAGCCTTGTGGCCAACCCGCCCTCCTCGGCCTCGGTTGGCAGCTCGCCGGTCTTCACCGCCGGCGCCGCCGGCTGCCCTAACCCGAGCCCCAGCTATCAGTTCTGGACGCTGGCTCCTGGCGCCGCCAGCTGGCAGCTGGCTCAGCCCTACTCGACGACCAACACCTTCACCTGGAACACGACCGGCAACATCGTCGGCGGATACCAGGTCGCGGTCTGGGCCAGAGACGCGATGAGCGCCGGCGACTTCGGCAACAGCTTCGGGCGTTGGGACGCCGTCAGCTTCATCCCGTACACGCTGGTCGCTCCGACCTGTACGGGGTTGACTCTCGGCGCGGCGCCACCGGGAATGACCAGCGTCGGGTCGTCTCCGACGTTCACCGCCACTGGCACGTGTCCGGATGCCAACCCGGTCTACCAGTTCTTCACCCTGTCGCCGGGCGCGGGCAGCTGGACGGTGGGCCAGGCCTTCTCGACCAGCAACACGTTCAACTGGAGCACGACGGGCAAGACGCCGGGCACCTGGCAGGTCGCGGCGTGGGTGCGTGACGCGAGCAGCGGAGGCGTGTACAGCAACAGCTTCGGGAACTTCGACCTGTCGACCGCCGTCGCGTACACGCTGACCACCTGCTCAGGCCTGACCCTGGCCGCGATGCCGGCCTCGCCGGCGGGTGTGGGCGGCTCGCCGACCTTCACCGCCAGCGCGACTGGATGTCCCCACGCCAGCCCGGTCTACCAGTTCTTCACCCTGTCGCCGGGCGCGGCCGGCTGGACCATCGCCCAGGCCTTCTCGAGCAGCAACACGTTCAGCTGGAGCACGACGGGCAAGACGCCGGGCGGCTGGCAGGTCGCGGCGTGGGTGCGTGACGCGAGCAGCGGAGGGGTGTACAGCAACAGCTTCGGGACATTCGACCTCTCGACCGCCGTCACCTACGCGCTGACCACCTGCTCGGGCCTGAGCCTGGCCGCGACGCCGGCCTCGCCGGCCGGTGTGGGCGGCTCGCCGACCTTCACCGCCAGCGCGACCGGATGCCCCCACGCCAGCCCGGTCTACCAGTTCTTCACCCTGGCGCCGGGCGCGGGGAGCTGGACCATCGCCCAGGCGTTCTCGGCCACCAACACGTTCAGCTGGAGCACGACGGGCAAGACGCCGGGCGGCTGGCAGGTCGCGGTGTGGGTGCGTGACGCGAGCAGCGGAGGCGTG
>WNFC01005441.1_pt1 | contig 13967 bp, 12 predicted proteins | sample 5400541 | NCBI WGS metagenome assembly WNFC01 (sample SAMN13153342, study PRJNA577476) | soil metagenome | isolation source: 120 cm saprolite under Douglas fir tree site 2 hole 2 replicate 1 | place: USA:California | collected 2015-04-18
GAACCCCCGGCCCCCAGGACCACAACCTGGTGCTCTAACCAACTGAGCTACGCCCACCATTGCCGTTTGGCTTGATGAAGCATAGCTGTGCCGGGACGCTATGCCGAACCGGCCTGCATCGCGGCGCCGGGCTGGCCCGGATTAGCGTCGCCAGCGGTGGCGTCGTCGCCGGGGAGCAAGCCATCCGGGGCGCCGTAACGCGCGGCGATCTGCCGCGCGGTGAGCGAGTCCGGGCCCGGCGGCGGCACGAACACCGTGTCCCGGTAGTAGCGCAGTTCCTGGATGCTCTCGGTGATGTCGGCCAGGGCCCGGTGCCCGCCGCGCTTGGGCGGGCTGGCGAAGTACGCCCGCGGGTACCAGCGGCGCGCAAGCTCCTTGATGCTGGACACGTCCACCATCCGGTAGTGCAGGAACGCGTCCAGTTCCGGCATGTCGCGGGCGATGAACACCCGGTCGGTGGCGATGGAGTTGCCGGCCAGCGGGACCCGCCGCGGCTCGGAAATGTACTTGCGCACGTAACCGAGCACCTGGTCCTGCGCCTCCGCGAGGGTGACGCCGGCGGCGAGCTCGGCCAGCAGCCCGGAGGCGGTGTGCATCTCCCTGACCACGTCTTCCATCTGGTCCAGCGCCTCGGGCGGCGGCTTGATGACCAGGTCAAGACCCTCGCCGAGCGTTTCCAGCGAGCCGTCGGTGACCAGGCAGGCGATCTCGATCAGGGCGTCGCGCTCCAGGTCGAGCCCCGTCATCTCACAGTCGATCCACACCAGCCGGTCCGTCATCCCCCCAGCCTAGGCGCTATGTCCGGGGTATCGGGCCTGCTCGCGCCTCATGCCCGTTTCGGGGCTTTTCATCCCTTTTTTCAGGCCGAACGGCTGGTGGGTGCTAGCCCCGCCCGGACCTGAATGTGGTCCGGGGTGACGATGCCCGGCCGGAGTGCGGGGTCGGGCTCCGGCTCCCCGAAACTCTGGGCCATGGGCACGACGCCCGCCCACACCGGCAGGTCCAGGTCTTCCGGCTCGTCGCCGGGCGGGCCGGTGCGGACCTTGACGGATGCCTCGCTGAGCGGGATGCCCAGCACCGAGGTGGCGGCGAGTTCCTTACGGGTCGGAGCCCGCACGGCATCCCATCGGCCGGAGATCAGCTGCTCGGTGACGGCCCGCAAGCCCGCCAGGCGTTCCGCCTCGTCGGTGACGATCCGCGCGGTGCCGAACACCACGGCGCAGCGGTAGTTGACCGAGTGGCTGAACACGGACCTGGCGCAGACCAGCCCATCGACATGGGTGACCGTGACGCAGACCTCCTGCCCGTCGGCGGCGTGCAGGCTCCGGTTCGCAGAGGAGCCGTGCAGGTAGAGGGTGTCGCCGATGCGGCCGTAGGCGGTGGGCAGGACGAGCGGCGCGCCGTTCACGACGACCCCGAGATGGCAGATCATCCCGGCGTCGAGGACGGCGAGCAGGTCGGCGTGCTCGGTCTTGCCCCGTTCGGAGTGACGGCGCAGGCGGGTGCGCCCGGTCGCGGACAGGACCTGGTTCTGCGTGCTCATGCCGACTAGGGTAATGCCAAAGTGGCTACTTACTCATAGCCACTTCTGAGGCTAAATGAAGGACCACTATGGCCCGCCGCACCTTGGAACTGTCCCTCGTGGCCGACCGGGGCCACCCGGGACCGCTGACGTCACAGGTCGCCGGACAACTCCGCGACGCCATGGCGGATGGCCGCCTGGCCACCGGTGAGCGCCTCCCGTCCACCCGGATGCTCGCGGACCTGCTCGGGGTGAGCCGGACCGTGGTCACCGGCGCCTACGCCCAGTTGTTCGCCGAAGGCTGGGTGGAGGGACGGCACGGCTCGGGCACCTATGTCGCAGACGGCGCGCCGGGCCGGCCCGGCGGCAGCGGCGCCCCGGAACCGGCGGCCCGCCGGGACGACGGCGCGGCGCCGGCCCTGGACCGGGCTCCCGCGCCGGGCGCGGCTCCGCTGATCAACCTGCGGCCTGGCATCGCGTGGACCCAGGGGATCGACCGCGCGGCATGGCGCCGCGCGTGGCGCAGCGCTGGCGCGAGCGTGACCAGCGGTGACCTGCCGGACCCGCAGGGCAACGCCAGCCTGCGCGCCGCGCTCACCGGGTACCTGAGGCGCAGCCGCGGCGTGCACTGCTCCGCCGAGCAGATCGTGGTGACCCGCGGCGTCGCCGGGAGCCTCGGCCTGATCGCCACCGCCCTGCTGCGGCCGGGGGACCGGGTAGGCGTGGAAGAACCGGGATACCCCGCCGCGAGGGCCGTCTTCGCCGCGCACGGGCTGCGCCCGGTGCCGTGCCCGGTGGACTCAGGCGGCCTGCGAGTCGATGCGCTCCCGGACGGGCTGCGGCTGGTCTACGTCACCCCAGCGCACCAGTACCCGCTCGGCGGGCGGCTGCCGGTGCCCCGTCGGCGGGCGCTGACCTCGTGGGCACGGGACACCGGCGCGCTCATCGTGGAGGACGACTACGACGGCGAGTTCCGCTACGACGTCGCGCCGCTGCCAGCCCTGTTCGGAATGGATCCCGAGGTTGTGGTCTACCTCGGTACGGCGACGAAGATCCTCACCCCGGCGATGCGGGTCGGATGGCTGGCCGCGTCGCCCGGGCTGGCCGCGCGGCTGGCCGCGGCCGTCGGCACCCTGGGCGACTGGGCGTCCGGGCCGGCCCAGGACGCTCTGCTCAGCCTGATCGCCATCGGCGACCTGGAGCGGCATATCCGGCGCATGCGGCACGACTACGCCGGGCGCCGTGCCGCGATAACCGCGGTGTTCGGCGGCGGGGACGCCGGCCGGCTGCTCGGCGACGAGGCGGGCATGCACATGGTGCTGGAAACCCGCGAGCCCGCCGCCCGCGTCGCCGCGGCCGCCGCGGAGCGGCGGGTGGCGGTGACCACGCTGGACCGCTACTTCGCCGGGCCGGTCACCAGGAACGGCTTGGTCCTCGGGTACGGCGGCGCCCCGCTCCCCGACGTCACCCGCGGCTGCGAGATCCTCGCCGGGATCCTGGCCGGCTCCTGACTGGGGGCATAGGAGCGGTCGTGATCATGGCAGTCGTGCCCATGGAAGGTGACACGACGAATCCGAAGCCTGACCGGGGCATAGGAGCGGTCGTGATCATGGCAGTCGTGCCCGTGGAAGGTGACACGACGAATCCGAAGCCTGCTCTTCGCCAGTCACGTTTGTGGCCGATTACGCCAACGACCACATTCTTTGGTGGCCGTTGGCGCCAACAACCACAATCGAGATTCCGTGGCTGCCGTCCCGGCAGCCACGGCCGCACCAGCAAGCACAATGCTCCCGGCTGTGGCACTGCAGCGCCGCGATCATGGGAGTGATTTCGGTGGAAGGGCCAGATCGGCATGATCTCAACGGCTAACGGGGCTTCGCCCCAGCCCGACGAGCCATGTTCGAACTTGACCTTCGAACAAAACTTGACTCATCCTTCACGTCTTTGGACGTTCAAACTTGCTAGCCGGTGACCAGGGCGGGCCCCGCCAGCCCGCCCTGCCCGGGGTTTACAGGCCGTTGGGCATGCGGACCAGCATCGTGGGCGGCAGCAGGGACAGCACGGCGGCGGGCAGCCTCGCCAGCACCGGCGCGGGCAGCAGCGCCAGCACCGAGACCGGCAGCCCCGCTAGGGCCGGGGCCGGGAGGTTCCCGAGCCCTATTGCGGCCAGCCTGGCGCGCACGGCCGCGGGCAGCTTCGATTGCACCGAGGCGGGGAGCCGGTCCAGCACCGACACGGGAAGCCGGGCCAGCACCGAAGGGGGCAGCTTGGCCAGCACGGAGACGGGCAGCCTGGCCAGCGCCGAGGCCGGAAGCCGCCGCAGCGCAGCGACTGGGAGCCTCGCCAGCGCCGAGCCGGGGAGCCTGGCCAGGGCCGCGGCGGGCAGCTTCGTCAGGACCGGTGCCGGCAGCTTGGCCAGCGCGGGCGCCGGGAGACGCCGCAGCGCCGGCACCGGCAGTCTCTCCAGCACCGTGGCCGGTAGCTGGCCCAGCACCGTGGCCGGGAGCCGGGCCAGCACCGGAAGGGGGAGCGTCGCCAGGGCGGACGCCGGGAGCCGGAAAAGCACCGAGCGGGGGAGCGTGGCCAGCACCGGTGCGGGGAGCTTCGCCAGCACCGAGCCGGGCAGGTGCGCCAGCACCCAGCGCGGCAGCCTGGCCAGGGACGCGGCCGGCAGGGCCAGCAGCGCCGGGGCGGGCAGGCCGGCCAGCCGCTGGGGCGCGGGCAACGCCGGCAGCCCCTGGCTGAGCGCGCAGAGGTCAGCCACGTTCGCCGCCCCGCCCGCCGCGGCGGTCAGCCGGGCAAAACCCGGTCGCGCCAGGACCCGGCGCAGCACGGGGCTGGCCAGCGCCTGCTCGCGGCCACGGGTATCCAGGCTCTGCCGGGCCGCGGTCCGGCCGTGCTGCGCGCCGCCCGCCCTGCCGGTGAGGATCGCGTGGGCCTGCGTGGTCAGCGCGAGGCAGAGCCCGGTTACCGGCACGGCCGGCGGCCCGGCGGTTGCCGCGCCGCCGGCCCGCCCCCGTGCGGCCGGCTTGGGCAGGTGCCGCGCCACGCGGGCGGCGGGATGAACCCCGGACGCGGCGGCCTCGTGCCCGCTCACCCGGGCACTCGCGGGCGTGCTTGCTGATCCGGATCCGTGCTGGCTGCCGCCCACGGTGGCGGCGACCACGATCCCGCCCGTCGTGCCGATGACCAGCACGAGGGCGGCGATCTTCGTCATCAGGAATCGGGCGAGCGGTGGCGTGACCATCTGTCCTCTCCGGGATGCGGTGACAGGGGAGAGACGCGCCGCGTGGCAGGCGGCCACGGCCATGTCCTCGCGCGCCAGCTCGCCGGGCTGCGGCGGTGCCGCCGCGCCGGCCAGCAGGCGGGCAAGCGGATCGGGAACCGTTGCCGGGCCGCCGTCGAGCAACTGCTCCACGGTGGCGCGGCGGATCCGCGGGGAATGGCGTGTGTTCATCTCGACCTCTTCAGCGCCAGCTCGCCTGTTCGTGTCACTCCGCGGTCCGGTCCAGCCAACTGGAAAGCCTGCGCAAACCCCGGTAAGAAGCGGTCCGCACCGCTCCCGCTCGCTTTCCGAGGACTCGCCCCGCGGTTTCCGCGTCCAGGCCCATCACCACCCGCAACAACACCGCTTCGGCCTGGTCGCCCGGCAATTGCGAAATCAGCGCGATGGCCGAATCTGTGGCAATACGTTCCAGCGCCGCCTCCGCCGTATCGTCGCCGGCCGCCCAGGTTTCCATGTCCGTCACGGTCACCGAGACCTGCTGCGGGCGGCGCCGGGCGCGGCGCAGGTGATCCCTGGCGCGGTGCCGGGCTATGGCGGCCACCCAGCCACGGAAGCCGTCGCTGTCACCCTCGAAACCGGGCAGGTCACGGGCCACTTGAAGCCAGGTCTCCGAGGCCACGTCCTCGGCGTCCGCGCCTACGAGGGCGTGCAGGTAGCGGAGCACCCGCGGGTGCACATCCCGGTAGAGCACCCGGAAGGCCGCCTCATCGCCAGCTTGTGCCCGGCCGAGCGCGGGGCCAAGGTCGGCCCGGTCCCCCCATGGGCGCGATCCGGCGGCCGGCTGGTGCCGCCTGACGGGATTTTCCTGTTTCGCCGCCATTGCGGGAAAGGGGCCGGGCAGCCGGGCCGGCGGAACCTGGTTTCCCATGACATCGGCGGGAGCCGGGGGCCGCGCGGGGCTCCTGTCCATTGAAGGAATCATGTGCCTCGGCAGCGGTCACCCGCATGGCGATGACAAAGCATCCGCAAAAGATTGTCAATGCGGTTAATTGTCAGGGCCGTGGCCTATTTCCGCGTTGGATGGGACGTCCGATGCGGCACCTGGACGCGGACAGAACTCCGCGTCCAGGTACCCGACCGCCCCGCATTGAGCGGGATCCGGGAGCCGCGCCCCCGTTGGTGTGGGTAGACGCACGGGACACCGGGATTGACGGGTGCCGAGCGGGACGGTGAGCCGGGGTCTGTGTGGTTGCGGGCGGGCGGGACGGTGTGATTGGCGATGTCGGTGCTCAGCGTGGATCATGCAAGGACACCGGGGGCGGATGGCCGGCGGCACGGTGAGGAGCGGCATGGGCGATGGCGGCGTTCCCGGCGTGGAGAACACGGCCGGGCTGGCGCAGTGGATCCGGGATAACGACCTTCCCGGCGCGGGCGACGACCTGATGGTCGAGCTCATCGCCGGCGGGCGGTCGAACCTGACCTACCGGCTGGAGTTCCGCGCTCCCGGCGAGCCCGCGGCCCCCGGCGCCTCGGTGCGGCACCTGGTGCTGCGCAGGCCGCCGCTCGGCCACGTGCTGCCCACCGCGCACGACATGGCGAGAGAATACCGGGTCCTGTCCGCGCTGCACGGTACCGCAGTCCCGGTCCCGCGCCCGGTCGCGCTCTGCCCGGACGCCGAGGTCATCGGCGCCCCGTTCTACCTGATGGAGTGGGTGGACGGGGTCGTGTTCCGCACCACCAGGGACACGCGGCTGCTGACCCCCGCCCAGGCAGGCCGGATCTGCGAGGAATTCGCCGGCATGCTCGCCACGATTCACGGGCTCGACGTGAGCGCCGTGGGACTCGACGGCTTCGGCAAGCCGGAGGGGTACATGACCCGGCAGCTGGCCCGGTGGCAGCGCCAGTGGGAGCTGTCGGTGACCCGGGAGATGCCCGGCTACGCCGAACTGGTCAGCCGGCTGGCCGAAGGCCTGCCCGCCGAAGGCGGGCCAGCCGCGCCCCGCGCGGGCGGCTCCGCCGGGACCCTGGTCCATGGGGACTTTCGTATCGACAACATGCTGATAAGACCGGCCGCGGAACCAGAGATCGCCGCGGTCGTGGACTGGGAGATGTCCACCCTCGGCGACCCCCTCGCCGACCTCGGGCTGTCCTTGGTCTACTGGACCGAGGCGGGGGAGGAGGACCTGCTCCCGCACAGCATGGGCGAGTCGGTGACGACCGGCGCCGGGTTCCTCACCCGCGATCAGATCGCGTCCCGGTACGAGGAACTCACCGGCCGCGACCTGTCCCGGCTCGACTACTACATGGCATTCGGCTGCTTCAAGCTCGCCGTGGTGCTCGAAGGCATCCACGCGCGCTTCCTGCAGCACAAGACCGTAGGCGAAGGGTTCGAGCGGGAGGGCCAGGCGGTCGCGACCTTGATCGGGCGGGCGCACCAGTTCCTGGACGGCGCGAGATGACGAGGGCGGCCTCCGGCTGGAGACCGCCCTCGGAAATATTTGGGGCCCGGCTCCCCGCTTTAGCCGGACCCCAAGTTCATGAGGCCCAGCGCCCCGCTCTCGCTGGGCCTCAAGTTCATGGGGCCTGGCTCCCCGCTTTAGCCGGGCCCCAAGTTCCTATGAGGCCCGGCGCCCCGCTCTCGCCGGGCCTCACAGAGAAGACGCGCTACCAGCCAACTTGGTTCACATCTGGTTGCGAAGTTTCCCAGAGATCTTTTCGGGTGGTCCGCAGGGCCCGGCGAGCAGCGCCAGGCGGGCCATCATTGGCGGCCTACGGCCGTCCCGTCAGCGCTGTCACTTGAGGCAACGTGGCTGGCAGATGCGCCGCCCGAAGGCCCGGTAGAAGATCAGCGGGATCTGGGACGCGCTGGTGACGGGCCACACATTCCCGTTGGTCACCTTGGCTATCTGCTGGAGGTCGCCGAGGGTCTTCGGCTGGCCGAAGACGACCATCAAGATCTCCACCGGTCGGCTGGGATTGACCAGCCCGTGCAGGTCGCGCAGCAACGTGGCCGCCGAGATGTCGCCGGGGGCGTTCTCGACGCCGGCGGTCAGCACGATGATGTCGTTGACGTACTGGGGCTGATAGGTGGCGACCATCTGCTTGTAGGCGGCAAGCAGGGTGCCGTACAAGGCAGCCGGGGCGTGCGGCACCGCCTGGCCGGTGGCGGCCAGGTGCTGGATCGCCTGCCTGCGGGTGACCACGCCGAACTGGGCTGGCAGCGGGCCCATCGGCACCAGTTGTTTGTAGGGGAGGGTGCCGGACATATGGCTGGCGAACACCCACAGGCCCATCTGGGTGCTGTCCGGGAAGCGCGTCATCCCGGCCGCCGAGGTGCGCCCCAGCACCTGTTCCAGCGTCGGGCCCCCCGGCGCCACCGGGGTGGCCATCACCGCCGAGACGTCGTTGATGGCCAGGAACCGGGACCCGAGGCCCAGGACGTGCCAGGCGTGCAGTTCCTTGGCCGCCTGGGTCGGCCCCGGCGGCGCGAGCAGTTGCGGCATGGCGCTGGTCAGCCCGTAGGAGGCGGGCCAGGCGCCCGCGGCCCCGGTGCCGGTGCGGAACCCCTCGTACCGCACGTAGGCGCTGGCGTACCCGGAGCGCAGCACCCCCTCGAACGCCTTCGCCACCGCGAGCGTCACCCGGCTGGTGGTGGTCAGCACATAGGGATAGGTGAGCTGGAAGGTGCCCTGGGCCGGGTACCGCACCGCGAGCGGCTCGGCCGGATGGGCATGGTCGAACGCCACCACCGCGCGCTCGGAGGTCAGGGTGAGCGGGACGGCCTCGCTGCCTGCCAAGGGCCGGGCGAAGGTGTCCAGCGACGGCAGCGAACCGGCTTGGGTCTTCGGTTTCACGACCTGGGCGTTGAGGGCGAACATGGCCATCGCGCCCCGGCCGGCCTGGCCGTAGCCGAAGATCCGCTTGAGCTCGATCAGCCCGGCGAGCCCGGCCGCGCTCTGTGTGGGATCGGGGAACTGGACGTTGAGGCCCAGTGCCTTCGGCGGCCCGCCCGCGCCCTGCGGGAGCAGGATCTGCCAGCCGACCGAGTTGCCAAACGCGGGCGTTTGTGCGGCCGCGGGCCGTGGCATGGCAATGACCAGCGGAGACTCCGCGACCACAATCCCGGTGGGCTGGACCAGCTTCGCGGAGTCCGGGGAACCGCGGGCCACGTCCACCCATAGTGAGGAGTCCGGGATCCAGGCGTCGGCCGGCGCCCGGAGTTTCGCCTGGGTGCCCTGAGCCAGCGCCGCGGCCACCGTGGCCGCCTGCGCCGGGTGCACGGCGACCGCCGCGCAGCGCCCGTCCACCTGGCGGTGCCCGCTGTTGAAGAACACGGCGAGCCGCTGGATCACCGGGACGAGGTCACCGGAGACCGCTATCTGTGCGGTGCTGGTCTGGCCGGCGCAGGTGGGCTTAGCGCTGATGGTCTTCTCGCCCAGGGCGACCAGGAGCGTCGCCGCGAGCGCGGCTGCGAGCAGTGTGAGCAGGACGGTGTTGAGCCTGCGCTTGCGGCCCGGCCGGTACCGGCCACCTGCGCCGGTGCGCCCAGTTGCCAACGGAACCCCTCACATCCACAGATGCGCAGCCCAGACCGCGATGCCGGCTGGCGCGCTCGCCGCCGCAACGGCCGAACCCGCGAGGTTGCGGGCACGACTGTAGTGGACGATGGTCCTGGATGAGATCACTTGCCCTGTTTGTGCATGGTGCGCTAACCGTGCGCAACCGCGCTGCGTGAAGCGCCGCATGCGGGTGCCCTCGCCGCCCGGCCAGACTGGACCCATGGCAGGCATCGTCGTCGTGGACGACCCAGGCGACCCGCGACTGGCGGACTATGCCCGGCTCACCGATGTGCGGCTGCGCACGAGCATGGAGCCGGCGCACGGGCTGTTCGTTGCCGAGGGCGACAAGGTGATCCGGCGCGCGGTCGCGGCTGGCTACCGGGTCCGGTCGATGCTGGTCACCCGGGACAAGCTGGCCAGCCTGGCCGACGTGGCCGACGCCTGCCCCGGCCCCGTGTACGTCATCTCGCACGAGGTCGCCGAACAGGTCACCGGTTACCGGGTGCACCGCGGTGCGCTGGCCTCGATGGCCCGCCGTCCGCTTCCCACGGTGACCGGGCTGCTGTCCGGCGCCCTGTGGGCCCGCGGCCTGTCTGGCGGCCCGCTGGCCCGCGGCCTGTCTGGCGGCCCGCTGGCCCGCGGCCTGTCCGGCGGCCCGCTGGCCCGTGACCTGTCCGGCGGCCCGCTGGCCGGCGACGGGGCAGTGGCGGGCGACGCCGGGCCGGCGGCCGCGGGCACCGCGCACCAGGCCGACGCGGGGCGGCCCGGCTGGCCACGGCGGATCGTATTGCTGGAAGATCTTGTCGATCACGGGAACGTCGGCGGCATCTTCCGGTGCGCGGCGGCGCTGGGCGTGGACGCGGTGATCTTGTCACCGCGGTGCGCGGACCCGCTCTACCGGCGGGCGGTCAAGGTGTCCATGGGCGCCGTGTTCACCATCCCGTACGCGCGCATGTCCGATTGGCGCGGCGGGCTGGCCGAGATCCGGGCGGCCGGTTTCACGTTGCTCGCGCTGACGCCGGACCAGTCGGCGATGCCGCTGGACAAGCTGGCGCTCACGGGCCGGGTCGCGCTGCTCCTCGGGACCGAGGGAGACGGGCTGTCCTCCCGCTGGCTGGCGGAGGCGGATACGGCGGTCTGCATTCGGATGAGCGAGGGCGCGATGGCGCTGGGGGTCGATTCGCTGAACGTGGTCGCGGCCGCCGCGATCGCCTGTCACGAACTGGCGCGCCTGCCCTGGTGAGCGGTGGCGCCGCTAGCGTGGTCGCGGGGCGCTCTGCGCGGTGAAGTACTCGCTGGCGTCCCGCCGCCACAGGAAGATGACCGCGCCCAGGCCCATCAGCCAGGTGAGGATGGAAACCAGGGTGCCGGCCGCGGCGCCGGCCCGGGCCAGGCCCAGCAGCAGGAAGAGCGTGTCCAGCCCGAAAAGCACGGTGGCGACGATGCGGGCCCAGGCCTTGCCCGCCCGGTTCATCAGCGCCATCCAGACCCACAGCCCGATGCTGATCAGACCGATAACCACCGAGCCGACGATGACGACGGTTTGCAGGTTGTGCAGCTGGGCGCTGGTGAGCGAGGGGTCGGACTTGTGCAGGGCGCTGCGCAGGCTGCTCACCGTGACCAGGCCGACGATCAGGCTCAACGCGCTCACCGCGGCACCGGCGTACATCAGCCTGACCGCCATCACCACCGAAGGGGGAGGCCCCGGGCGGACGGGTTCGGGCGCTTGCCCCGCCGATGGGTAGGGCTGGTACATGACTGCTCCTCAGGGAGGTTCCGTGAGCGCGCGCAACCGGGCGGAACGCGCCCACGGGGACGATTGCGCCCTGAGCCTAGCCGTGCCGCCCGGCTCCGGCTAGCTACATACCCATGCTCGGCGGGGTCACCGCAGCAGGGCCCAGACGACCTTGCCACCCTCGTCGAGCAGGTGCCAGCCCCAGCGGACGCAGCAGGCCTCGACCACGGTCAGGCCGCGGCCGCTTTCCGAGGCGAGATCTGAGTCCTGCAGCACGGGGATACCCCGGCCGGGGTCGGCCACCATGCACATCACGAAGGGGGCCTGGGCAAGCAGCCGCAGCCGCACGCAGCGATCGCTGGCGATCCTTCGCGCGGACGGGACGCCATGCCGCAGGGCATTGGTGACCAGTTCGGAGACGACCAACTCGGCCACGTCGGCGAGCATGCTCATGCCCCACAGGCCCAGCGTCACCCGGGTGAAGTCGCGGCTGGTCTTCACCGATTCCAGGTGCGTGCCGAGCCTGCATGTCGCCGTGGGCTGGACGGGGGCCAATGCCTCATCACAGAGCAGGGGCGGTGCCGACAGCAACGTGCTCTCCTGGCGCATGCTCCGGGGCCTGCTCGCCGTGAGGAGGTCATCCTCAGACACCTCGTTGGCCTCCGTTTACAGGCGAGGTGGCCGGGTGGGAGGTGATGGGGGTCCCCATCGGCTAACGATGCCGCCGTAAGTCGTGTACTTGCGGCACAAGCGCTATCATCCCCTCTATACCTTGCAAACGCAAGGCCGGATGCACGTGCAGATGGAAGTGCTTGGTGCACGTGCGGCTGACGGGGAGGCCATACGAAGCTTTGGCGTACCCATTGCCGGAGCGACCGTCGGGGGCGGGAGTGATCACGGCACAGCCGGGTAGCGGCCCGACGGTGCTGCGCATTCTCCTGGGTTCGCAGCTTCGGAGATTGCGCGAGGCCAAGGGGGTTACCCGGGACGACGCCGGATACACGATCCGGGCCTCGGGTTCCAAGATCAGCCGGATGGAGCTGGGGCGGGTCAGCTTCAAGGAACGCGACGTGGAGGACCTGCTCGACCTCTACGGCGTGGACCAGGACGAGGCCAGGGCCCTGGTGGACCTGGCCAAGCAGGCCAACTCCCCCGGCTGGTGGCACAAGTACGGCGACGTCCTGCCCGACTGGTTCCAGGTCTACGTGGGACTGGAGGAAGCGGCGTCGCTGATCAGGCTTTACGAGGTGCAGTTCATCCCCGGACTGCTCCAGACGGCCGACTACGCGCGGGCCGTGATCAGGCTGGGGCAGCCCTCGGCGACGCCCGACGAGGTCGAGCGCCGCGTGTCCTTGCGGCTGGCCAGGCAGGAAGTGCTCAGGAAGCCGGGCGGTCCCCGGCTGTGGGCGGTTGTGGATGAGGCGGCGCTGCGCCGTCCCATTGGTGGCGAGGAGGTGATGCGCGCCCAGCTTGTCCGACTCATAGGGGTGGCGGGAGAAGCCAATATCACGCTTCAGGTGGTGCCATTCCGGTCCGGCGGTCATGCGGCCGAGGCCGGGGCGTTCGCCATCATGCGTTTTCCCGAGGTCGACCTGCCTGACGTGGTCTACCTGGAACACCTCACCAGCGCCCTGTACCTCGACAAGCGTGAAGACGTAGAGAAGTACACCGAAGTAATGGAGCGTGTCAGCGTCGAGGCCGAATCACCGGAACGAACAATCCAAATCTTGAGCGGGATGCTTGAGGAAGCCATAGACGAATGAAGTATTACAACGGAATGCCGGCCACCGAACTCCGGGGCGCCGGCTGGCGTAAGAGCAGTGCCAGCAACTCGCAGGGTGCCTGCGTGGAACTGGCCAAGCTGGGCAGCGGAGAGTTCGCTGTCCGGAACTCGCGGTACCCGGAAGGACCTGCGCTCATCTACACCCACGCGGAGGTCGCCGCGCTCATCGAAGGCGTCAAGATGGGCGAGTTCGACGATCTGGTCGGTGAAGCCGTGAGCTGAGACAGGTTTCCCGCGACCGTGGCTGAGGCGCCGCGGCCGTCCGGGAGGAAAGCTGGCCGCCGCGTTCGCACGGGACGCGGCGGCCGGCGCGTTGCTGGGCGTGGCCGCGCGTCTCCGGGGGCGGCGCGTCTCCGGGGGCGGCGCGTCTCCGGAGACGGCGCGTTTCTGGGGGCGGCGCGTTTCCGCGGGCCGCGTTGGGGGAGCCTTAGTGTTCTCCCGGGGCTCGTTGTTAGGCAAGCCTAACTTTAGTAAGCTTTGCCCGCGTTCCCATGCGCGGCTCGCCAGTCAGAGAGGATGCCCGTTGCCCGCCAGCCACATCGTCCTCCTAGGCGCCGTCGCCGGGCTCACTATTTTCCTGGGCCTGCCCATCGCCCGGATACGGGCACCCATGCCGCGGGTCAAGGTCTTCCTCAACGCGCTCGCGATCGGCATCCTGATCTTCCTGCTGTGGGACGTGCTGACCCACGCCTGGGCACCCGCCGACGAGGCGCTGAGTAGCCACCGGTACCAGACCGCGTTCATCGACGGCCTGGTGATGCTGGGCTGCCTCGGTGCCGCCCTGATGGGCCTGGTCTACTTCGACCGCTGGATGAAGCGGCGGGCCGCCGCGCTGCGGCCGGAAGGACCGGGAGCGGCGACCGCGTACCGGCCGTTGCTGGCCCCGGGCCCCGACGCCGCCCGCGCCCGGGCGACGGAACTGTCGCTGCTCATCGCGGTCGGCATCGGCATGCACAACTTCGGCGAGGGGCTGGCCATCGGCTCGTCCGCGGCGGCCGGCCAGCTCAGCCTGGCCCTGCTCCTGGTGATCGGGTTCGGCGCGCACAACGCGACCGAGGGATTCGGCATTGTGGCCCCGCTCACCGCGGCGGGGGAGCGGCCCTCCTGGGGGAGGCTCATCCTTCTCGGCCTCATCGGCGGCG
>WNFC01005442.1_pt1 | contig 13966 bp, 10 predicted proteins | sample 5400541 | NCBI WGS metagenome assembly WNFC01 (sample SAMN13153342, study PRJNA577476) | soil metagenome | isolation source: 120 cm saprolite under Douglas fir tree site 2 hole 2 replicate 1 | place: USA:California | collected 2015-04-18
AACGCCGTGCTCTGCCTTTGAGCTATGCCCGCAATTGGTGGACCGACTGAGAATCGAACTCAGCTCGGCGATCTTGCAAGGATCACCTGCACCCCAGTGCCCGGCCCAAATTCACAAACCGAAACTGCCGATCCCATAGCTGGGCGTTCGAGCCGGGGCTTCCACCGACATACCGGGTAAAACGAAAAACCCCTCGCAGGGCTGTGCCTGGAGGGGTTGGATGGCGAGAGCCATGTTTGAGGTGCTTACACCTCGCCTTCCCCTCCGGCGGAATCGGATTGCGGGCTCAGCATGGTCGCCAAGCGCGTATACCCGAGCGCGGACACGCAGAATCGACCCGACCGATTTATCTCGGCGAGTTCTCTGGCGCGTGTATGGGCAAGGTTTAGAATCATGGCGGCGGATATAGATGGTTCCAAGACGCTTGTCAATTGAGAAACTCGTGCTGCCGTGATCTCGCGTGCCATCATCACGGTTTGTCGCTGTGCGTTCGACTTCCGGAAATGCGCGGAACGGTTAATGTCGCGGCCGGAAACGGCGCTGTTCCGCGGCGGGGTTCTTAGCGATTTCGGCGGCGCCGCGAAAACCTGTTCTCTCCTTTATCGACGGCCTCGGGCAGCTCGGCGGTGATTGTATCGGCGACGCTATCTTGGATTTGCGTCAATCAACAACGCGTGGGTCAGAGTCCGCCTTCGAGCAATAAGCTGCCGTCACTCGCGGCAGGCGCCAATTCCGGGATGTGCCATGAGCGGACTTACGTGGCCAATCGTTTTAGCGATCGATGCGGGACCGGAAATGGCGTCTATTCCCGCACTTCCTCACGCTCCGTCCAGCCCTGTTCCAAACGTTCGCCTAGATCTGGCTCCAGCACTCCGATTTTGGTCAGGTCGGCAACCGGCGTGCCGTCCTCTGCCGTGGTCACGGCATCCGCATAGCGCATGCCGAAGCGTATATCTTCTGGCGCATAGTTGCGGATGTCATGCACCAAAGTCGCGAGCGTCGGGTCGCGCGCTTCGAGCATCACAAACACTTGTGCTTGCGTCGCTATCGCTCGTGCCGTGTCGTAGCCGTACAACGGGCTCCGCTCGTCCAGTACATGCATCAGTGTCCAGGTGAACGGAAAGACGGGAAGGTGCGCCCGCTCAAGCCGCACTTCCTGCGCGCGACGGAACAGCTTGCCTTCCGCAGACTTCACTGAAAGCATGACGTTTAGCTTCGCCGCCGCGTCCATTTTAGCTTCGCCGCCGCGTCCAAAAGCACGGCTGCCCGCCCGTTGCCAACCCGCAACATCAGCGTCGGCTTGCCGTTGTGCATCGCGACGACCGCCCGGGGCCGTGAGAAGCGGACAAACGTCAGGCCTGTCAGAATGGCCGTGAAGGTGAGACCACACACGATCTCGATCGCCGCGACCAAATGGCCATACAGTGTGGCCGGATACATCTCGCCGTAGCCGACCGTCGCCAGCGTTTCGATGCTGAAGAAGAAGACGTCCGGGAAGCTATATGGCCGAGCATTGGCAACTGATCCGGGACTCAGCCAAAAGAGTGTGGCAAAGACGAAATTCACCAGCAAATAAATCACAAGCAAGGCCGCTAGGAATTGCGGCCAGGTCAGTGCAACAGCGAGATGGTAGGGATCGCGCATATCGAAGCGCGACACACCCTTCTTTTTGAACTCGTAAGAGCCGACGCGAACCCGTGCTGCTTTTTCGCGGGGATCACGCTCGATTCGAGTACGGGGGTTCCGTCCCTTTCGCATCCGGTGCGCTTGGCCGCCTCCGACATTGGGGGATAGCAAGGTGTCTCTGGGGCGTCCAGCGCCTCTATGGCCACGACTTCGCCTTAGTCAGCGGGCCGGCCCGCCAACCGAAGATGGCTGTTCTTGTCGCGAGACATGATTGTGCTTCCAAGAAGAGAAATGGACGGAGATCCGGCGCGGTTAATCGGGCCTCACGAGATGGCTTGATCTGCGCCGCTTCGCCCTAGCGCGCCGCGTAGGGCGCGCTGCGGCGCATCAGTTCCTGGTAGAGGTCGTCGATCGCCTTCTGCTGTTCCTTCTCACGGCGCGCCCAAGCAGGGCCGTATTCCTCGATCTCGCGCTCGCGCACCGTGGCAGCATCGGGCTGATGATGGCGCAGGGCGTCGAGGGAGTCGTGCGGCACCGCCGGAGAAGTCGGCATGAGTGAAGGGCGCGCCCCATCGTCGGGCGAAGCCGCAAGCGCCCACCCGGAGATGAGTGGAAGGAGTATGAGAGCTTCCTTGATCATGGTCGTAATCCTAGACTGCGTCCTTGGTGACGGTCCGGGCCGCTGCGGCGGCTCGTTGCGGTCAAAGGGCGCGGCATAGCGGAGACGTTGTACTGGCTCTCGCTCCGCTTCCCGGACAGCTCCGATCCGTCCGACGATTGCGCCCCGTCTCTCGTACGAAGGTGGCTTGCGGGGCAGCACTGATGCAATTCTGCGGGACTTATGCTCAACATAGATGCCATGGATTTCCACGGCGTCGACCTCAACCTCCTGGTGTCTCTGCGAGCGCTGCTTGTGGAGCGGCACGTCACGCGCTCGGCCGAGAAGCTTGGCATTACCCAGCCCGCCATGAGTGCGTCGCTGGCGCGCTCGCGGACGCTGTTTCGCGATCAGCTCCTGGTCCGCGGTCCCAAAGGCCTGGTGCTGACGCCACGGGCCGAACAGCTTCTCGAGCAGCTCAACCATGTGATGGCTGTCATCGAGCAGATGGTCGCCCTGCCGGCGGAGTTCGTGCCGGAAACGAGCCGGCGGACGTTCACCCTTATCGGCGCCGATTTCGCCGAGTTCATCCTCCTCCCATCCTTGATGGCCACGTTAGCCACCGAAGCCCCGAACCTGCAGGTCTGGTTTAGGGCGCCGGAACCCAGGAACCTCGCGGATCCGAGGAACGCTGCGGGCATGATGGCCAGTGGGGAGATCGACCTTGTCATTGCCCACCTCCCCGAGGCGCCGGAGGAGCTGATCAAGCGCACGGTGTTTCGCGAGCCGTTCGTCTGCGTGGCGCGGCGCGGTAACCCACTTCTCCGCGACGGCAGTCTGCCGCTCGACCGCTACGTCGAGATGCAGCATGTGCAGGCGCTCCCGGGAAACGGCACAATGTATTCCGCCGCGATCGACACGGCGCTCGCCGCCATGGGATTGGTGCGCAAGATCGCGCTGTGGGAGCCGAGCTTCCTCGCCGTCGCCGATGTGGTCGCCCGGACCGACCTGATCAGCACGGTGCCGGCACGCCTTGCGAGCCATGTCGCTCAAGGCCTGCCGATCACGATCTACGACCTGCCTCTGCCGCTGCCTGCGACCGACTTCGCGATGTATTGGCACCCGCGAAACCAGGACGACGCGGGGCATAAATGGCTGAGGGAGAAAGTCGCGGCTCTGCTACGAACCTGACGTCCCGTGCTGCCGCCGGAAGGGCCGAGCCAGGTCCTCGGGCTCTCTTGCCTATGTTCACCTGAACAGATCGCGCATAGCGACAACAGTCGCTACAGCCGTCAGCCAAGGAATGCGAGCTGCAGCGTTGCCTCTCCTACTTCGGCGTTGCGCTGGCCCTTTCGATAACGGCTCTAGCAGTGGTGAAGCCGCGTAGCAGCAGTTTCGCCGATCAATATTGCTCTGACCTCCACGAAGCGATCAAGACGAGAGCTGGCACATATACAGGGTGTCTATGATGAACATAAGTGCTGCAAGATAGCTTCATCGGATTGCCGAGATTACATCGCGGCTTGATGATCTGGCGCAAGTCGGTGCCAACACTGAAACGGCATTACTCCGCACGCTGCTTTCGATCTCCCCTCGGCGTGCTCGCGGGCGCTGCCATCGTTCCGTGCGTTCTGCGCGGCGATAGCTTCTCGGCCAGAAAATCGCCGAGGACTTTGACCCGTTTTGGTCGGAGTGCACCGGGCGGTGTCACCCAGTAAACCGCGCCAAGTGGGAGAGACCAGTCCGGCAACAGTCTCTCCAGCTTGCCGGCCGCAAGTGCATCGCGCACAAAGAATTCGGGCAAGATGCCAAGGCCTGTTCCCGCAATCAGCGCCGGCATCATCGCGTCCCCATTATTCACGCGGAGCGGCCCCGACGGCCGCACGGTCGCTGATTTCCCGTCTTTATGTTTAAAGCGCCATGTGTTCGTATAGGCGTAGCCGATGCAGGAATGCTCCGCGAGGTGCAGCGGATGTTTCGGCCTTCCATGCTTGTCCAGGTATGTAGGCGAGCCGACTAGATAACGAGGCATCTGACATAGCCGCCGCGCGACGAGCGAGGAGTCAGGCAATACAGCGACGCGAATCGCCGCGTCAAAGCCGTCGCCGATGATGTCCACCATCGCGTCGCTCAAGTGAAGGTCGATCGATACCTCCGAATACGTAGCGAGGAATTCCGGCAACAGGGGCGCGAGGTGCAACACGCCAAAGGACGTGGGTGCTGCCAGTCGCACCAGGCCACGCGGCGCCGTGGATTGCGCTAGTGCGTCGTCCTCCGCTGCTTCCCCCTCGGCGAGAATGTGCGCGGCGCGGCTAGAGAGCCGCCGTCCAGTATCTGTCAATGCGAGCCGCCGTGATGAGCGGTTAAACAGCCGCGTGCCCAGCCTCGTCTCAACCCTGCTGACCGCCTTTGAAATGGTCGCTTTGGAAAGCTGCAATTCTCTTGCCGCAGCCACGAACGAGCGCATTTCCACGACCTTGGCGAAGATCACCAGACCTTCAAAATCCGGCAGTTTGGACATCCCAAATCCAGAAACAATGCGTTTCCATTGTTTCTATTCTTAATTCCTGTTCGCGTCCATACCTGTGGCTAGCGGAAACAGCGCGGGTCATTGCCCGATCGAGACCGTTTTGCTTTCTAGCGAGGAATCTATGAGGTCGACCATCAAGCCCGCCACACTCGACAATTTGGCCATTGCGCCACCAGCGCCCCCTTCTCCCTCTCGCCGCCGGTTCCTGATCGGCAGCGCTGGGATTGCCGCTGCCGCAAGCCTGCCGGCAGCGACGAGGGCTGCAACTTCCGAGCATGCGAACGCCTCGACCCCCTCCAACCCAACCAAAGGAAAGCGCACCGTGAGTACGTTCACAACCAAAGACGGCACGCAGATTTACTACAAAGACTGGGGCACCGGGCAGCCGGTGGTCTTCAGCCACGGCTGGCCGCTCTCCGCGGATGCGTTCGAAGACCAGATGTTCTATCTCGCCTCGCACGGATATCGCTGCATCGCCCATGACCGCCGCGGCCACGGACGTTCGAGCCAGCCGTGGACCGGCAACGACATGAACACCTACGCCGACGACCTCGCGGAGCTCGTCCAGAAGCTCGATCTCAAGAATGCCATCCATGTCGGTCATTCCACGGGCGGCGGGGAAGTTGCTCGTTATATCGCCCGGCACGGCACAAGGCGTGTGGCCAAGGCAGTGCTGATCGCCGCCGTACCGCCGCTCATGCTCAAGACGCCCGCCAATCCCGGCGGCACGCCGATCGAAGTGTTCGACAAGCTGCGCGCCGGCGTTCAGGCCGACCGCTCGCAATTGTGGAAGGATTTGAGCCTGCCGTTCTACGGCTACAACCGTCCGGGCGCGAAGGTCTCGGAAGGAGTGCGCGAGTCTTTCTGGCTACAAGGCATGATGGCGGGCTTCCCGGCCGCATACTTCTGCATCAAGGCGTTCTCCGAGACGGATCAAACCGAAGACCTCAAGAAGATCGACGTACCGACGCTCATCATGCAGGGCGACGACGACCAGATCGTGCCGTTCGCCGATTCCGGCCTGCTCCAATCCAAGCTCGTCAAGGGCGCGACCCTGAAGGTCTACAAGGGCGCCCCGCACGGTCTGTGCACGACGCTCAAGGACGAGGTGAATGCGGATCTGCTCGCGTTCATCGAACGCAAGGAAGCGCGGAAGGCTGGCTAGGCCCGCCGCATGCGTTCGGCCTCAACGCGGAAGTCGTCGAAGTATTCGACGGAGGGGATCATGGCGAATTCGATCGGGGTTCGGTTGGTGGGTGTCGCGCTAGGCGCGCTCGCCGTGGCGTGCGGCTCGTGTACGGGGCCGATTTCCAACGACGCAAAGCTTCACCTGGCGGCAGCTCCGGAGGACTTCAAAGCCCTCGGCATCGGAAAGGAGATTGAGGTCCGAGAAGATGGGCGGCGCACGCCGAAGTCCTCGGATTATTTCGAGTGGTGGTATTTTGATGGGTTGCTCGACGACGGGACCGTGCTGGTGGTCTGGTTCGGTGATAATTGGCTCTACGGATCGCACAAACGGGCCCTGAATATTGATCTGACGCCGCCAGGAAAGCCGACCGGGCACGTCATGCGGACCTTCGATGATCCGGGAGCATTTTCGAGCGACCATGCAGATGTTCAGATCGGCCCTCATAGCTTTAAAGGCGATCTCGAAACCTACGCCATTCACGTGGACGCCGACGAAACCGGCGGTGTGGGCTGCGACCTGACTCTGCGCCGGAGGGTCGCCTCCTACCGCCCGGCAACCGGCTACATCGAGGCGGGCGACAGGTTCTTCGCGTGGCTCGTGGCCGTGCCGGAGGGGGCTGTTATGGGGACGCTGACCGCAGACGGCGTGACCCGCCAAGTTACGGGCAGCGGTTATCACGATCACAACTGGGGCAATGTTTCACCCGCCAATCTATTCGACAACTGGTGGTGGGGGCGCGGCAGAACCGGCGGCTACACGATCATCGCCGCCGATATCCATGGCAAGGCCGCGGTGGGCGGGACCCGTATTCCACTCTTCTTCGTCGGTGATGACCATCAGGTGCAGGTCAATGCCTACGGGTCCGACGTATCGGCGGTGGAGGGCGGCCCCGTACGCCATCCCGATCCAAAGCATGAGCGCCCCATTCCCTCAGGGGTCTCCTACGCCACCGCTGAAGGAAGTCGGGCCGAATTCAAGATTTCCGATCGCCTCGTAAAGTCTGTCAATGAGCTTTCAGATCGATCGTTTTTCATAAAGACGGCCGCGGTAATCATGGCAAAAAAACCTTGGTATACCCGCTTCGTGAGCCCAATAACGCTTGAGTTACCCGGACAATCCCCGCACGAAGGGGAAGGCACACTGGAGTATTTCGAACTGAAATGAATCGAGCAGGCGCGCTGCGTCCGCAACATCCGCGATTGTCATTCCAAGTAATCACCCTCGCAATCAGGCTCTTCTCATGTCGTCTAAAATCGACTCCCCGCGCCCTATAACTCCTTCCATGCGATCAAAAATGGCTGGTCTCTTGACGTCGCACAGGCGTGAGGTTGGCTGTGCAATGGCACCAGTCTGCCTCGCTCTGGTTGCAGCACTTTTAACAGGCTGCGACCGCAAGGCTCCCGCGCCACCGGCCGCACCGCCGCCGCAGGTGGGCGTGGTCACGGTGCATCCAGAGCCCGTGGAATGCACCACGGACCTGCCGGGCCGCACCAGCGCTGTGCTGACCTCGGATGTGCGGCCGCAGGTCAGCGGCGTGATCTTGAAGCGCCTCTTCACCGAAGGCAGCGAAGTGACGGAGGGCCAGCAGCTCTATCAGATCGACCCGGCGACCTATCAGGCCTCTTACGACAGCGCCGTGGCAACGCTGGCGCATAACGAGGCAGCGCTCGCAGATGCCAATGCCAAGGCGGCGCGCTACAAGCCGCTCGCTGCCGCGCAGGCCGTCAGCAAGCAGGACTACGACGACGCCGCGGCCAGCGCGAGAGAGGCACAGGCGGATATCGCCAGCGCCCACGCTAGCATCGAGCAGGCGCGCATCAACCTCAACTACACCAAGGTGCTGTCGCCCATCTCTGGCCGCATCGGCCGCTCCTCCGTGACGCCGGGTGCGCTGGTGACGGCGAACCAGACCACGGCGCTCGCCACAGTGACCGAGCTCGATCCGATCTATGTCGATGTGAACGAGTCATCGACGACGCTGCTGCGCTTCCGGCAGGAGCTGGCGGCGGGAAAGATCGAGAGCGGGGGCGATGGCGCCGCCAAAGTTGCGCTGAAGCTCGAGGACGGCAGCTCCTATCCGCTGCCCGGCAAGCTGCAGTTCGCCGAGGTCACGGTGAACGCAGGCACGGGTACGGTGCTGCTTCGCGCGCTATTCCCGAACCCGCAGCGCCTGCTGCTTCCCGGGATGTATGTGCATGCCGAACTGCAGGAAGGCGTGAACCGCGACGGCATCCTGGTCCCGCAGCAAGCCGTCTCGCGCAACCCCCATGGCGACGCCGTCGTGCTGGTGGTCGGCGACGGCAACAAGGCGGAGCCTCGCATCTTGGCGACCGGCCCGGCGGTGGGCGATCAATGGGTGGTCACCGGCGGGCTCAAGGCGGGCGAGCGGGTGATCGTCGACGGCCTGCAGAAGGTCCGCCCCGGCACGACCGTGCAGCCCGTCCCGGCAGGCTCCACCGTCGCGAACGCCAAGCAGCCCTGAAACCCCGGCAGCCGAGCACGACTCATGTCACGCTTCTTCATCGACCGACCGATATTCGCTTGGGTGCTGGGCCTGGTGCTGATGCTCGCCGGCGGCATCGAGATCTTCCTCTTGCCGGTGGCGCAGTTTCCCAGCATCGCTGCGCCGCAGATCTCGATCACCGTCACCTACCCGGGCGCCTCGGCACAGGCGGTCGCGGACACCGTCGTCCAGCCCATTCTGCAGCAGATGTCCGCACTCGACGGCCTCGAATACATTGCCTCCAGCACGCAGTCCGACGGCTCGATGGAAATCGACCTGACCTTCGTCCAGGGCACCGATCCCAACATCGCCCAGGTGCAGGTGCAGAACAAGCTCTCTTTGGCGGAAGCATTTTTGCCCCCGGCGGTCACGCAGCAAGGGATCAACGTCAACAAGTCGGTCAAGAACTTCATGCTCGTCGTCGGGTTGATCTCCACCGACGGCAGCATGTCGGCCACCGACATCAGCGATTACATCGCTTCGCACATCCAGGACCCGCTGAGCCGCATCCCCGGTGTCGGCGACTTCACGCTGTTCGGCGCGGAATATGCCATGCGCATCTGGCTCGATCCGGACAAGCTCTACAAATATTCGCTCACGGTCGGCGACGTGACGGGCGCGATCGCGGCGCAGAACGTGCAGATCTCCTCGGGCGAGCTAGGCGGCATGCCGTCACGCAAGGGGCAACGGCTCGACGCCACCATCATCGGTCCGAGCCGCTTCGAGAAGCCGGAGCAATTCGAGAACATCCTGTTGAAGGTGAACCAGGACGGCTCGCAGGTGCGGCTGCGCGACGTGGCGCGGGTGGAGCTGGGCGCACAACAATATACTCCCACAAGCCTTTACAATGGCGAGCCCGCCAGTGCGCTCGCGCTCAAGCTCGCCCCCGGCGCCAACCAACTCTCCACCGAGGCCGCGGTCAAGGCCGAGCTCGATCGCCTGTCGCAGTACTTTCCGCAAGGCCTGAAGATCGTCTATCCGCTCGACACCGAGCCCTTCATCACTCTCTCGCTCACCGAAGTGGTGAAGACGCTGCTCGAAGCGGTGGCGCTCGTCTTCGCGGTGATGTTCATCTTCCTGCAGAACTTTCGCGCCACGCTGATTCCCACGATCGCCGTACCGATCGTCCTGCTGGGGACGTTCGGTGTGCTGGCGGCCTTCGGCTACTCGATCAACACACTGACGATGCTCGCCATGGTGCTGGCGGTCGGCCTCCTGGTCGATGACGCAATCGTGGTGGTGGAGAACGTCGAGCGCGTGATGAGCGAGCGCGGGCTCTCGCCGCGCGAGGCAGCGCGCCAGTCCATGGACGAGATCTCGGGGGCCCTCGTCGGCATAGCCCTGGTGCTGTCTGCGGTGTTCCTGCCCATGGCGTTCTTCAGCGGCTCGACCGGCGTCATCTATCGCCAGTTCTCCGTGACGATCATCTCCGCCATGGCGCTCTCCGTGCTGGTCGCGCTCATCCTGACGCCGGCGCTGTGTGCCACGCTACTGAAGCGCGCTGAACATGGTGCGGAGGGAGCCAAAAAAGGACCGTTCGGTTGGTTCAACCGCGGCTTCGCCTGGACGAACGGACGCTACGGCGCCGGCGTCGGGCGCATGATCGCGCGCTCGCGCTGGTCGCTGGCTGGTTTCGCCATCCTCACGGCGCTGGCCGTACTGTTGTTTGCTCGCATGCAAACCGGATTCCTGCCGGATGAGGATCAGGCGCTGCTGTTCGGCCAGATCGCCACGCCGCCCGGCGCAACGGCGGAGCAGACTACGGCGGTGAACAAGCAGGTGGTGGATTATCTCCTGACTCAAGAGAAGGACAGCGTCGATTCGGTGTTATCGGTTACCGGCTTCAACTTCGCCGGTCGTGCCCAGAATGCCGGCTTCCTCGTCATCAAGCTCAAGGATTGGTCCGAGCGGCCCAACGCAGCGCAGTCGGCGGCGGTGGTCGCAGCCCGGACGACGCGGCATTTTCACGACAGCCGCGACGCACAGGTCATTGTCTTCAACTTGCCAGCAGTGATGGAGCTCGGCAACGCCACCGGCTTCGACCTGGAGCTGGAAGATCGTGGACAGCTTGGGCATGAAAAGCTGCTGGCCGCCCGCAACCAGCTTCTCGGAATGGCGGCACGGGATCCCAGTCTTTTTGCCGTGCGTCCGAACGGGCTCGAGGACGCGCCGCAATACCACCTGAACATCGACCGCGAAAAGGCCAACGCGCTGGGCGTCTCGGTCAGCGACCTGGACGCAACCGTTCAAGGCGCGCTCGGCTCGCAATACGTGAACCAGTTCATGCGCGATGGACGGGTAAAACAGGTCTATGTGCAGGGCGAGACGGACGCGCGCATGCTGCCCTCGGATCTGTCCCGCTGGTATGTGCGCAACAGCGCCGGCAACATGGTTCCCTTCGACGCCTTTCTCGGCGGATCCTGGACCACGGGCCCGCAGAAGGTCGAAGCCTATAACGACCTGCCCTCCTTCGAGATCCTGGGCGCACCCGCGCCCGGCAGCAGCACCGGCGCAGCGATGGCGACGATGCAGCGAATGGCGGCCAAGCTGCCCCCGGGCGTCGGCTACGAATGGACCGGCCTCTCCTACGAGCAGCAGAAGGCGGGCTCTCAGACCGGCCCGCTCTATGCCATCTCGCTCACCGTGATCCTGCTTTGCCTGGCGGCCCTCTATGAAAGCTGGCCGATCCCGATCTCGGTGCTGCTGGTCGTGCCGCTCGGCGTCATCGGCGCGATCATCGCCACGCTGACCCGCGGCCTCGACAACGACGTCTACTTCCAGGTGGGACTGCTCACGACCGTCGGCTTGGCGGTCAAGAATGCGATCCTGATCGTGGAATTCGCCAAGGCGTTTTTCGATGCCGGCACCCCCTTGGCGCAAGCCGCGATCAAGGCGGCGCAGGAGCGGCTGCGGCCCATTCTGATGACCTCGATCGCCTTCGTGTTCGGCACCTTCCCGCTGGCGATCGCCACGGGCGCCGGCGCGGCGAGCCGGATCGCAATCGGCACGGCCGTGGTCGGCGGCATGCTCAGCGCCACGGTGCTGGCCATCTTCTTCGTCCCGGTCTTCTTCGTTGTGGTGCTGCGGTTGTTCCGGGTGAAGCCGCGGCCGTCGCCCGCGCACGTCACGCCCGACGCCGGTCAGGAGGCCTGAGCGATGCGCGGCTCTTCTCCCCCAATGATCGTGCTCGTTGCCGGCCTCGCCGGGTGCAGCTTGATCCCCGACTATCACCGCCCGGCCCTGCCGGTCGCGACGCAATGGCCAGGCGGCCCCGCCGAGGAGGCCGCCAATCCCGGGCAGGGCGCTGCCGCGCCCGCATCGGAGCTGGGTTGGCACGACTTCTTCACCGACCCGGTGTCGCAGGAGCTGATCGCCTTGAGCCTCGCGAACAACCGCGACCTGCGCGTCGCGGCGCTGAATGTTGTTCAAGCGCAGGCGCAATACCACTCCGACCGCGCGAGCCTGTTCCCGACGATCGACGCTACCGCCGGTCTGCAACGGTCCCGTACGCCCGCCAATGTCGAAGGCCTTGGACAGTTCGTCCCCTCATTGAATGTTCGCGACTACAGCCTCGGGCTGAGCTCGGTGTCCTGGGAGCTGGACTTCTTCGGGCGCATCCGCAGCCAGGCCAAGGACGCGGAGGAGACATATTTCAGCAACGCCGAGACGCGACTGAGCACGCAGATCTCGCTCGTGGCCCAGGTGGGCTCCGAATATCTCACTTGGCTGGCGGACCGCGACGCGCTCGCGGTATCGGAGGATACGGTCAAGGTCCAGGGCGACTCGCTGCGGCTCACGCAGATGAGGGTCGCGCGCGGCACGGCCAACGCGCAGGATGTTGCCCAGGCCGAGACGACATTGCGCACCGCAGAGGCCAACGTCGCGCAGTATACCCGGCAGGTCGCTCAGGACATGGATGAGCTGGTGCTGCTGGTCGGCGTGCCGCTGCCGGACTCGCTCGTGGCGCGGATGAATGCCGAGGCCGGGCTCGGCTCGGCGCCGGCCTTCCCGGCGCTGCCGGCGGGGCTTCCGGCAGAGCTGCTGGAGCGCCGCCCGGATATCCGCGCCGCCGAGCACACCTTGCTCGCCGCGAACGCCAATATCGGCGCGGCGCGAGCGGCCTTCTTCCCGCAGATCACGCTGACCGCGCAGTACGGCACCGCCAGCAACAACCTGCAGCACCTGTTCTCCCCAGGCTCGAGCCTTTGGCTGTTCGAGCCCTCGGTCAGCCTGCCGATCTTCGATGCCGGAAAGAACCAGGCCAATCTCGACATCGCGAAGGTCGAGGAACGCGCCGAGGTGGCCAACTACGAGAAGGCCATCCAATCCGCCTTCCACGACGTCGCAGACGCTCTGGCCGGCCGCACCACCTATGTCAACCAAGTCGCCGCCGAACAGGGTTTGGTCGACGCGGATACCCGCTACTACAATTTGGCGGACATGCGGTTCCGCAACGGTGCCGACAACTACCTGAACGTGCTGGTGGCTCAGAACTCGCTGTTGACTGCGCGGTTGACGCTGATCAGCCTGAAGCTCGCTCAGCTGCAGAACTCGGTAACCCTGTACAAGGCGCTCGGTGGCGGCTGGCAGGAGCATCCGCCCGAGGCTTCGCTTGAGCCTCGGCTCGAGCCGGGCCGCGCTCACTGATCGGAAGCGGACGCAGTTCACCCGGCATTAGAAGATGACCCGCACGCGCCTGCGATTTCGCAGATGTCTGCATCGGGTCACACTGAGACCAAAAGTCCCATCGCTTGAACGTCCGCTACCGATCAGCTTTCGGACACGCTCCCAGGCTTGGTATGAGCACTGAGTCGAAAATGTCCTGTGCGCGCATTTTGATATCAGTTCCTCTTCGCCGGCAGCTCGAGCCGGCACGCAAGGCGCAGAAAACCTGGACCGATAAGGTAAGTTGCCATTCCCCATCAGTCTGCTTCGCTCGCCCGTAGCCTGTGCAAATAGCATGCGTCCGTGTCCTCGTGCTATGGTCGAGGGTCGATCCGGCAACCTCCCTAGGTGGATAAGGTGCCCGATACTGACGCAGCGCCGGGTTCAGCACGCGGCACGCCGCACCAGGGGCGTGGCGGCCAAAGCGAACGCCGCCAAGTCGTCGTGTTATTCGCCGATCTTATCAGCCTCACCGCATTCTCCGAGCGTTGCAGTGATGAACCCGCCTATACGCTCATGCAGCGCATTTCGGCGTTGATGACCGACGTGGTCCATCAGCAGCGCGGCACCGTGAAGAGCTTCACGGGACGGTATCATGGCGCTCTTCGGCGTCCCAGTTTCGCTGGAAGATGCACCGCTCAGAGTTGCCGCGCGGCACTGGACCAAACCAGCGGCAAACACCGACGGGTCAGCATGTGCTTCGGTACCGGCGTGGGTGCAACCTGGCTTTTTGAGGCGGTGTGACGCCGTGAACTCGACGAGGCGTCGAACGAATGTCGACTGAAGTTAGCACCACCGGTGGCAGTGAATACGGTCCCTGGAATCCGGGTATTCATTCCGAGTTGCCGTCACGCC
>WNFC01005678.1_pt1 | contig 13965 bp, 11 predicted proteins | sample 5400541 | NCBI WGS metagenome assembly WNFC01 (sample SAMN13153342, study PRJNA577476) | soil metagenome | isolation source: 120 cm saprolite under Douglas fir tree site 2 hole 2 replicate 1 | place: USA:California | collected 2015-04-18
GAGGCACGCAGCGCCTTCGGCCCCGTCGGATCGGCGGAGCCGGCCGACGTCGCGACGAACGCCGGGCCAAGTGCATCCGCCGCACGCACGAGCGTGCCGACGTTCCCCGGATCGCCGACGTGCCACAGCGCGAGGCCGACGTCGGGCAGGGCGGTTGGCCGTGGCAGATCGCTGCGCCGGAAGACCCCGATCACCCTCGGCGGATGCCCGAGGGTCGAGATCTCGGCCAGGAGCACCGGCTCGACGTTCTCGCCGGCGACGAGCAGCTCGACCGGCTCGACCCCGGCGTCGACCGCCGCCTCGACGAGATCCTCACCCTCCGCGACGAAGAGCCCGAGCTTGTCGCGCCAGCTGCGGTCCTGCAGCTTGCGGACGAGCTTGAGCTTCTCGTTGTCGAGAGAGGTGATCAGGACTGCTGAGCAGCCAACGCGGACTTCGCCTTTTCCGCTATCGCTCCGAAGGCCTGCGGATCGCTGACGGCGAGGTCGGCGAGCTTCTTGCGGTCGCGGTACGCATACGTCAGCGAATGGTCGACCTGTTCCTTGGCATAGCGGTAGGAGGACTTCTTCAGCCCCCAGTAGCCCTTGGCCTGGTCGAGAACCTTGCGCCGCTTCTTGCGCGAGGCGACGGAACGCTTGACGCGGGGCATTAGTGCTCCTTCCAGTGATGCTGTCGAGTTTCTGGGTCGCGAGCACCAAGCCAGAGGCCGCACTCGACCGCAGCAAGGCTGGTCTGCCTTGCTAAGGGCGAGGGTGGGCTCTGGCGCCGCGTGATCGCGGGCCAGAAGCCGACAAGTATTGCTGGAAGGAGCACTACTGCCTCCTCGCCCGTTTGTCGAGCATCTGCTTCAACGCGCGCACGTTGGCCTCGGCCACCGGCTGGTCCTTGCTGAAGCGCCGCTTCACCTTCGAGGTCTTCTTCGTCAGGTTGTGGCTCTTCATCGCGCGGCGGCGGAGGAGCTTGCCGCCGGCGGTGACCTTAAACCGCTTCTTCGCGCTGCTCGATGTTTTCGTTTTGGGCATCTCTCTTGACTCCTGCGTTCTTCGTCGGCGCCAGCACCATCGTCATGTTTCGCCCGTCGAGCAGCGGCTGCGATTCCACCATCCCGATCGCCTGCACATCCTCCGCGAGCCGCATCAGCAGATCGCGGCCTCGCTCGGGATGGGTGGTCTCGCGGCCCCTGAACATGATCGTCACCTTCACCTTGGCGCGCTGGTTCAGGAAGCGCTCGACGTGACCTTTCTTCGTGTTGTAGTCGTGAATCCCGATCTTCGGCCTGAGCTTGATCTCCTTGACGTTGATCTGCGTCTGGTGCTTGCGCGCGAGCTTTGCCTTCTGCTCCAGTTCGTAGCGGTACTTGCCGTAATCCATCACCCGGGCCACCGGCGGATCGGCCTGGGAGGCGACCTCCACGAGGTCGAGTCCCTTGTCGAAGGCGTACTGCATCGCTTCCTTCGTGGGCTTGATCCCGAGCTGCGAGCCGTCGTCGTCGATCAACCTGACCTGCGAGGCGCGGATGTAGTCGTTGATCCGAGCTTGCGGAGCGGGCCTCGAAGGCGGTTCGACCGTGCGCCTTGGCCTCAAAGGGCTATCACCAAACTAAATTCGATCCTTTCTGTAAAACGACAGAGCCGCTGCAGGCAGCGGCCCAAAATCCTCGTCCTTCAAGACTCGGTTGAACCACGCAGAGCTCAAGCTCGCGAGGTGAGGAACGTGGGCGCTCCTGCTTGCAGGCTTACAGGGTAGCAACCTCTGAGATTTCCGCACGCAGCCGGTCGAGACTCAGGGTCGACTGCTCCCCGCCCCGTTTCCGCACCGCGAGGGACTCGTCGGATTCCTTGTCACCGTAGACGATCACGTACGGGATCTTCTCCAGCTCGGCGTCGCGGATGCGCTTGCCTACGGTCTCGTCCCGCTCGTCGACCTCGACCCGGTAGCCGCCGAGATGCTCCTTCAGAGCGCGGGCGGCCTCGCGATGGTCCTCCCCCACCGGGATGATCCGGATCTGCACCGGCGCGAGCCAGAAGGGAAAGGCCCCTGCGTAGTGCTCGATCAGGATTCCGGTGAAGCGCTCGAGCGACCCGAGCAGGGCACGGTGGATCACGACCGGATCGTGGTCGGTGTTGTCGGCCCCGGAGTAGGTCAGCCCGAACCGCGTCGGCATCTGGTAGTCGAGCTGGATCGTCCCCATCTGCCAGGACCGTCCGAGTGAGTCCGTCATGTGCAGATCGATCTTCGGGCCGTAGAACGTTCCCTCGCCCGGGCTGACGACGTAATCGATCTCGTGCCTCTTCAGGGCGGCTTCCAGTGCCGCCTCCGCGCGGTCCCATTGCTCGTCGGTGCCAAGCCGCTTCTCCGGTCGCGTCGAGAGCTCCGCGCGCGCCGTGAGGCCGAACAGGTCGTAGAGATACCGGGCGTACTCGACCATGCCGTGGATCTCTTCCTGGATCTGTTCCTCGGCGACGAACACGTGCGCGTCGTCCTGTGTGACGTGCCTGACCCGAAGGAGGCCGTGCAGCGTGCCGCCCCGTTCGTCCCGGTGCAAGGTGGACGACTCCGCGTAGCGCAGCGGCAGCTCGCGATAGCTGCGTCGGCGGCTGCCGAAGAGGAGCATGTGGCCGGGGCAGTTCATCGGCTTCAGCGCCAGCGGCTTCTCGTCCCCGTGGCCCTTGACGAAGTACATGTTCTCCTCGTAGTTCTCGTAGTGGCCGGAGGTGATGTAGGTCTCGATGTCGTAGAGGAGCGGGGTCTTCACCTCGACGTAGCCGCGTTTCGCGTTCTCGCGGCGCCGCAGGTCCTCCAGCTCGTTCCAGATCACCATTCCCTTCGGATGCCAGAAGGGCGACCCCGGTGAGTTCTCGGCGAGGTGGAACAGGTCGAGTTGCTGCCCGAGCTTCCGATGGTCGCGCCGGCGCGCCTCTTCCAGCCGCTCGAGATAGGCGTCGAGATCGGCCTGGGAGTAGAACGCGGTTCCATAGATGCGCGTCAACTGCTTGTTGTTCTCGTCGCCGCGCCAGTACGCGCCGGCGAGGCTGGTGAGCTTGATCGCCTTGATCGGCTTCGAGTTCTGCAGGTGCGGGCCGCGGCAGAGATCGGTGAAGTCGCCCTGCGTATAGAAGGAGATCGGGCCCTCGGCCGTGCCGACGAGCTCGACCTTGTACGGCTCGCCCTCGGCCTCGAAGCGCTTCCGCGCCTCGTCGGCGGAGACCTCCTCTCGGGTCCATTCGCGACCCTCCTCGAGCTCCCGCCGGATCTCTTCCTCGATCCGCGGCAGGTCCTCCTCACCGATCGGCTCGGGGAACTCGAAGTCGTAGTAGAAGCCGTTCTCGATTGCGGGGCCGATCGCGACCTTCACTCCGGGATAGAGGCGGTGCACCGCCTCGGCGAGAAGATGCGCGGCGGAGTGCCGCAGAACGGCGAGTGCGTCCGGGTCGTCCTTGTCTCTCGTGGTGAGAATCTGGATCGGCCGACCATCCTCGAGCGGCAGCCGGAGATCCTGGACCCGCCCGTTGGAGCGCACGAGAACCGCGTCCTCGGCGAGCTTGGGCCCGATCGCCCTGGCAGCGTCAAGCCCCGTTGCGCCGTCCGGAAGTTCGAGTTTCGAGTCGTCCGGGAGAAGGACCTTCATGACGGAACAGGATAAGGAACACGCGCGCGAAGACGATCGCAACGAGGGGCTCGATGAGTCCCCGGCGCCCGATCCGACCGACGTCGATCAGCCGTCAGACGACGATCCGGAGGCCGACTGAACTGCTTCCGAGCATGCCTCGGAAGAATTGTCAAGTCTCTTCCACCGCACTTCGCAATCTCGCCGGCGCCTTCAGCCAGTAGCTCTCTCGGAGCCATTCCAGCGCGCTTTCGAGCGTCTCCTCGTCGGACACCTCCGTCGTGACCCATCCGTAGCGACCGACGTAGCGCGCAACGCTGACATGTGGGAAATGCAGCGCAATTTCCCTTTCTTCGGGAGTGAGCTTCACCGTCAGCGTTACCGAGGCTTCTCCGTCCGACATTGCTGCGAACATCTTGTTGTCGCCAACCTTGAAAACCGGATGTCCCCAAGGCGAGTCCTCATATGTCTCCGGAAACGACAATGCGAGCTCGCGAATACGTTGTCTGTACGACATGTGTTGTATTTTCATCGTTTCGTAGGGAATCGCGCGGGGTACGCAACGTGCGGTTCAAACTGCTAGGAGGAGAGATGCCTCAAAACATACGAGACGTCATGACCTCCAATCCGTGCACCATCGACGCAGAGAAATCCGTTGCGTACGCCGCGAAGATGATGCTCGAGGAGGATGTCGGCCTCGCACCAATCGTGGAGGGCGACAAGTTGATCGGGATGCTGACCGACCGCGACATCGCGATGCGGGTCGCAGCAGAGGGGAGAAACCCCGATCAGGTGAAGGTTCGCGACGTGGCGTCGAAGCAGCTGATCACCATCGATCCACGGCAGGATCTGGACGAAGCGCTGCGAAAGATGGCCCAGCATCAAGTACGCCGTCTACCGGTAGTCGAGGAAGACGGTCGGCTCGTAGGTGTCGTTGCGCAAGCAGATATCGCGCGGGACGGTGACGACAGGCAGACGGGTCAGCTCGTAGAGGAAATCTCCGAATCAGGAGGACGGATGTCAAGCATCGAAGAAGGTCAGTTCCCAACGCAGGTGGAAGTGGTACCGCCGCAGGTGGAGACCCTGATGGGCCAGGAGCCCCAGGTCGAAGAGCGGCAGCAGGAAGAGGAAGGCATCTCCAAGGTGCAGTCCTCCAGCCGCGGCCGCCGCAAGCGGGCCGCCGGCAAGCGCAAGACGGCGGCACGGAAGTCCACGGGGACCCGCAAGCGTAAGACCGCTTCGCGGAAGCGAAGCACAGCGAAGCGGGCCACCGCGAAGCGGAGTACCGCGAAGAAGCGCAGCACGGCCAAGCGCAAGACCACGTCACGCAAGCGCAGCACGGCCAAGCGCAGCACCGCGAAGAAGCGGAGCACGGCGAAGAGGCGCGGCACGGCGAAGAAGCGGAGCACCGCCAAGAAGCGTGGCACGGCGAAGAAGCGAAGCACGGCCAAGCGCAAGACGACATCGCGCAAGCGCTCCACCGCAAAGCGCAAGACGACGTCGCGGAAGCGGAGCACGGCCAAGCGCAGCACCGCGAAGAAGCGGGGCACGGCGAAGAAGCGGACGACGGCCAAGCGCCGCAGCACCGCCCGCCGCTCGACGGCGACGCGCAAGACTGGCACGCGCCGGCGGACGACACGCCGCAAGACGCGTTAGTACGAAGCTCAGCACAGCGAAAAAGGCCCCGCACGAGCGGGGCCTTTTTCTTGCCGAGGTCGCGGACGCTAGGGCCGGGCCAGCGTGATCGGCGGAGTGGTGAAGGTTTCCCAGTCGGCCGAGTTGCTCGCATTGCCCAGGGCCTTCAGGACGCTCAGCTTGAGGATGTAGCGCCCGTTCGGGACCGTTTTACGGTGGTCGCCGTTCCCGGCGCCATTGTCCTGCGATCGGGTGCCGTCCCAGTCGAACTGGAAAAACGTGTTCGCGGCAGAGTTGCGGCCGAGGAACTCCTGCTGCGTGACGTAGTTGAACACCGGGTGAACGGGTGAGCCGTCCGCCTTGAAGACCTGAATGTTCAGCCTCCGCACCTGATGGTTCAGGTGGAAGAGCAGGATCGGAAAGTCGCTTCCCTGCAGCGTGAAGGTCGCCCCCCGGGCGCCGAGGCGGGAGATGCCGGAGCCGAGACACCCATCCGTCGAGCCTGCCCTGATCTGGAACACGGCCGGCAGGCCGCAGTTGGCCCCGGTCAGGACGGGCAACGACTGGTAGTCGCCGAAGAACCCGACGTACGGGACGCGTAGCGTCACGCCGCCGCCGCGCGGAGTCAGGACGACGTAGCCGCCGTACAGGCTCTTGTCGCGCCAGGCGCCCGCCTGGATGTTGACGTTGACCCTTGAGCTGCCGCCCGCGGCGACGGTGACGCTCGGCGAGCTGAACGTCGCCGTGTCGGTTCCGACAAGGTACGCGAAGTTGAACGGATACACGGCGCCGGCCGCGGTCGACGGTCCGGTTCCCATCGTCGTGACCTCGGAGAGGTCGTATGTCACGGGCACGGTCCCGCCGTTCGTGACGGTGAGCTGGGAAGCTCCGCTGTTGCCCTCGCCGAGAGAGATCTTGTCCGGCGTGACCCAGGCCGGTGTGGTGACGGCGTTCACGACCTGGGCGAGGCCTGCGCCCTGGCGCCACGTGGGCTCGAGCAACCCCGAGCGGGGTGCGATGTTGACGGCCTTCGGCAGCGCCGTGTTCATCAGGAGTGTGCGCACCATTGCCGGTGAGATTTGCTTGTCCTTCGCCTGCAGGATCAGCGCCGCCAGACCGGCGATGTGCGGCGCTGCCATCGAGGTGCCACTGATCGTGTTGTGGCCGCCGAATTGCTGGTGCGGCCACGTGGAATAGATCTGGCCACCGGGCCCGCCGAGGTCAGGCTTGAGCCCGAGCTCCGCATCGGTGCCGAATGAGCTGAAGTCGGAGACCAGGCCCGCGGTTGCCAGAGGCGTCTCGAGTACTTGGTCGGTCCAGGTCAGCGTGTGATTTGTCGCCAGTCCGCCGAAGATCGACGCACCGTCGGCCGCGGTGATTGCGCCGACCGGAATCGTAACGGGCTCCAGACCTGCGGGAACCGGCGCCACCGTCGGGCTCAATGCACCGGCTGCGTTGTTGTAGAGCACGACACCGATCGCCCCCGCGCGCTGGGCGTTGAGGGCCTTGTTGTAGAAGCCGCAGGCGCCTCTGCGGATGAGAGCGATCTTGCCCGCCAACGAGCTCGACAGCGGGGCGACGCAGCCGTCGTTGGCCGTCGTGGGTGTCCCGGTCGCGACGAGCTCCGCGCTGCCCGACTGGGGCACGGTCGCAAGCGAGCCGGACGCGCGGTTGTAGGTGTACAACGCGGTGCCGACCTGGAACGCCGGCAGGGTCGCCTTCCTGTTGTCGAACGACGCCACGCCGATGACGTTGCGTCCGACCCCGGGAGCGCCGGCCGACCAGAGCTGGCCGGAGTTGACGCCGCTGTTTCCGATCGACGCGACGACCGTGACGCCCGCGCTGGCGAGGTTGTCGGCCGCCACTGCCGTCGGGTACTGGGGCCAGTTCGTGAAGGCTGCGCCGATGCTCATGTTGAGGATGTCGGCGTGATCGGCGAGCGCGAGCTCCATCGCGTGCACCATCACGTCGCTGTCCGTGCCGCCGTTGCAGCCGAAGACTCTGTACGCCAGCAGCTGGGCGCCCGGAGCGACACCAACGACCTCACCGTCGGCCGTGTCCCCCCGGCCGTCCGCGGCGGCGATACCCGCGACGTGCGTTCCGTGCGCGGCGTCCGAGGCGCCGGCACCGAGAACCTCCGCCTGGTCGGCGACGTTGGGATCGCAGGGAAGAGGATCTGCGTCCGGGTGCGGCACCGGCTGAAAGGCCGGGCCGGGGGTCGCGTTGTAACTGTCGCCGACGAGGTCGAACCCGCCGCGCACCTTGCAGCCCGGCCCGAAGCAGCCGCCGAACTCGGGCAGCGTGTAGTCCAGACCGCTGTCCATGATCGCGATCGTCACGCCCGAGCCGTCGAGCCCGAGCTCAGTCTGCGCGACGTCGGCGCCCGTGAGCCCGACCGCGTTCTTCAGGTCGATGCTGTTGTTGCCGGCGGACTCGGATGGAGGGAGGGACAGTGTCTCGACCGGATAGACCGCTTTCACGCCGGGCACCGAGCGGAGGGCTGCGACCTGTGTGGGCGCGACCGAAACCGAGAGGCCGTTCCAGAGCGAGTCGTACGAGTAGCGCTCGGTCAGCTTGACGCCGTCGGCAGCGGCATTGGCCTTGAACGCGTCGCGTTCGGCCTTGAGGGTCCCCTTGCTCGTGCCCTTCAGCGCGGGCGGGCTCGACAGCTCGACGAACCATTTCGTAGCCGTCTCGTTGGCCGCGCCACCGATCGGACCCGAGCCGGAACCGTCTCCAGCGGCGGCCGGTGCGACCGCGAGTCCGGCGATGCAGAGAAGCGTGACCGCGAGCCGCAGAAACTTGCTCAACTTTCCTCCCGTTTCAATCCCATCGGTGTCAGAGAGCCTTAGCGACACCCCCCTCGGCAAGTCGGATCGTTGGCGATATCCAATCTCATGTCAAGAAAACCTCTACCCCTTTCGGGTAGCCGCATTTACAGGTGTTTTCTGCGACGAAGCAGCCAAAGAATCACTGTGATGGTTTCGTCGCCCGGCCCGGTCATCAATCGCTCGGACTGCCGAGTCGGCGTGTCCAGCGTCAGTGGTCCCCGACCCTAGCGAGATGTTTCGCGGTTCCAAGGAGGACCCCGCGAGCGAGAGCAGGGAGCTGCTCGCCGCGGCGGTAAGAAGGACTGAACCGACAGCGAGGGCGCCCAGGTTCCAATGCTCCCGCTAGCTCAGCCAAATCCGGCTGCGCCGGTGGGAGACCCGTTGCGAGCAGCACCTTGCGCACCGTCGTCGCCGAGACGCTGATACCGAGGCGTTTTGAGCTCGCCGGCGATCCGCGTGTATCCCCAGTGCGAATTCTCGCGGGCGAGACGCAGGATCAGGTCACGAACCGAGCGCTCAAGCGGCGACGATGTGCGTACGTCCAACGGCGGCGGGCGACCCAAGAAGCATCTGACAGCGAGCCGCGAAGCCGACAACGGCCCGAAGAACGTCTATGGGCCAAGCCTCCCGCGGGAGTGGACCGCGCCGCGGGAGGCTCGGCGGTCTGAGCTTCGCGCTCTATTGGGAGACGAAGAGGGTGTTCCCGCTAACCGACTGGTTGAAGTTGAGATGGCCCGGGACGTCCACGGTGATGCCCTCGGGCTGGCCAGGAGGCGGGGAGCCTCCGCCGGTCAGGTCGCACGTCACGGTCAGGATCGCATCCACATTCACCCCAGGAGCGTCAGCGGGGTGGGCCTCCATGGTCAGGATCGCCCGGCCCCCGCAGAAGTTGGGAGGCAACTGATTGCCATCGGGAGTGAACCCGCAACCGAAGAACTGGAAGGCCGTGAGGCCAGTGATGGTGAGAGTTCCGCTATTCAGAAGCGTGCCGTCGGACGCCCGATGCATGAAGGTCCCCGACCCGCTCGCCGTCTTCGCCGCAACGTCGAACACGCCCGTCACCACAACGGTGGTCGTCTCCCCATTCGCGGCCATAGCCACGTCCCCGCGCACGTGGACAGCAAAGACATTCTTCGATGTAGCCGCCCCCGCAGTCGGGCTACTGACCAGCGCAAAGCTAACGATGGTAGCCAGCGTTACGCCGATGGCCAGCATGACGCCGACCCTTACGAGGTTCCCATGTCATCCCTCCCGGGATTAGGTGTTGCTTGGCAACGACCACGACAGGATGACGGCCCTCGCGCGCGCTCGTCCTTGGCAGACAGTTTACGCCCTTTCAGGCTTCATTTGGTCCAGGCGGTGTGTGGTGTTGGCTGATCCTGGAAGACCGAATAGAGGTGTTCGATGCGCGCGAAGCGCTACGGCCCGTTCACCCTCGGTCGGCCCGTTCACCCTCGGCACCAGTCACTTTTTCGGCTCCGGAAACGCCGGCCGCACGCACAGTTCGGTTCTTGGAGAATGAGTGAGGGTGTCTGGCGGCGCTCTTGCCTGTGCCGGGCACCCTCACCCTCTGCGTCGTTTTAGCCGCCGGTCTGGCTGGTGAAGTCGTAGGCGGGTGCGACGTCGATCAGGTTGAAGAAGGAGCCGCCGATCCCGCCGCTCGAGGGGATGCTGTTCGCGGGCTGCGGCAGCGTCATCGTGCTTGCGGTGACGCTGTAGAGCGCCTGGTTGATCGCTCCCGGCTCGGTGACGTCTTTGATCGGGACGTTGATCGTGATTGTCCCCGGCGAGGTTGCCGTGTAGGAGCCCGTCACTTGCGTCGCTCCCGGGTAGGTGAGGGCGACCCCGCCGCCGTCGAGGGTGGCGGCGTTCTCGCCGACGTAGAACTTGGGCGGCGCGCCTGCGGTCGACTCCATGTAGGCGAAGAAGTTTTTGCCGCCGTTTGGATCGGTGCTGGAGGGGACGAGCCACTGTGTGAGCCAGACGAGGTCTGTGTCGCTGTCGCCGCTGGTCGGCGTCGGCGCCAGGCTGGTCAGGTTCGCCACCTTCATCGTGATCCGGTAGTTGCTCGCGTCCGGTTTACTGACGCTCGAAGCGAGGATGTCGAGGTTGGCGATGTTCTGGCTCGTCGCGCGGTTCGCGTCGTAGGTGGCATCGCCGGCCGGATCGCCGACCGAGTTCTTCGGCGCCGAGCCGGCGGAGACGGAGCTGCCGAAGAGGCCCGGGCCGCCGATCTGGCGCACGAACATGCCGTGCGGCGCGAAGGGCTCGTCGATGTTGTTCGAGTCGGCGTAGGCGATGTTCGCCTCGCCCTGGGCGCCGATCCGGATCTGCAGGAAGTCTCCGAGGGTGCGATCGCCGCACTGGCCGCCCATCACCGTCTGGATCGAGCCGCGGTGGACGAAGTGTTCGCTGGCGAGCGTCGGCGGGGTGAAGGTCGGTGACGCGCTGTTCGCGTTCGCCGACTGGGCGAGGAAAAGGCTCCAGTCGCCCCGCACCGAGTCGGGGCCGGTGCAGCCGTTGTTCGCGGTGCCCGCGGGCGCCGGCGTCCCGTACCAGGCGATGTCGACGCGCCCGGCAGCGCCCGCGGCCACCCAGGCAAAGACGTTGTTCAACAGCCCCGGCGTCGGGATCTGCACCGGGGTCGTCCAGGTCGTCCCCTCGTCCGCGGAGGAGGCCATGAACAACGAGGTGTTGCCGGTGATCGCACCCTGCGAACCGGGTGCCTCCTCCCACACCGCATACAGCGTCCCCGCCTGGTCGATCGCCAGCGTCGGGAAGTTGCCGCCGGTCACATGGCCGGGGAAGCTGGCGACGGGAAGATCGAAGCAGGATAATCCGCTCGGATCGGTCGTGAAGGGAACGGTCTGGCAGCGGCCGAGCCGGATCTGATCGAGCGTCGCGTTGTCGTGAATCACGAAAACGTGATGGCTCACGGGACTGACCGCGTCATTACCCATGATCCCCTCCTCACAGGAGCCGACCGGCGTGAGCTTGTTCGAGGGGTTGAACTCGATCCCCGCCGAAGCGTTCGCGCCCGGCAGCGGCGAGCGCGTCAAGACGACGACGTTGTTCCCCAGCGACGAGCCGCAGACCGGGCTGCCCGCGCCGACCACGTCATAGGTCAGATAGATGTTGCCGCCGCTCAACGGATCGCCGTCGACCGCGTACCACTGCCGATCGACCGGCGTGTCCAACACACCGGCGCAGCTGCCCGTGAAGCTGGCGCCCCGATCGCCCGAGCGCGCGGTCGAGAAGTTCGCCAGCGTCAGGTCGGCGAAGTAGAGGTTGCCCGCCGAGTCGGTCGCCAGCTCGCTATCGCCACCACCGGCGCACGTCGGAAGCTTCCCCTGCAGCGGCGTCGCCGCGGGCACCCACTTGAACGTCTGGCCACCGTCGAGCGAGCGCCAGATCCAACTCGTCCCCGAGGAGAGCGAGTCGGGGACGCTCGTATAGATGCGACCTTGCGCGTCCACGCGCACGTCCTGCTCAAAGCCGTTGCCCTGAACACCCGAGATCGTCGGCCGACCGAACGCGATCGCACCGCCACCGCCCTTCGCGAGCGCCCCCGGAGAAGGGCCGCCCAACCCGAGCACAATCACCAACACCGCCACCAGCCACGGAAACCGCCGCATGAAAACCCTCCTGAACTCGACGCCTCCCGGCGACGGCTGCCCTCCATTCACCGGCACAGATCTCCAAGCCACAGATCAGTACCCAAACCCGAGAAAATTCATGCCCGACCGGCAGCGCCATTTCCCGGCGCCGCGCTTTCCAGCCGCGATCAGTCTTTGCTCTCGGCGTGCGCGGCTGCATGACCTCACCCCGCGCGATCAGCCACCGGTTGAGTGGCAGCGCGAACGCGAACGCGATGATCAGGCTGACGGCCACGCTCGACCAGAAGAGCGCTTCGCCGAGCTCGGTCGCCATCGCACCGGGCACAAGCAGGATGAACGCGTTGTCTACAACCTCCATAACCGAGATCGACGCCGAGTCCGAAGCGGGGACAACCTGCAGCGCGCGGCCGAACGTCACGCCAGGCCGCCGGACCGGCGCGAGCGTCAGTGAATATCCAAAGAAGAACGCCAGCGTAACGGCAAGAGCGACCGAGGCGACGTCGCCCCAGCCCAACGCCGTTGCAACCACCATCCCCGGAACCTCGCCGATTGCGCAACCGGTGAGGCAGTGTGGACGGTCGCGCTAAATGCGGCGTGATTCAGGGCAAACGAATCGCGGCCGCGTCGACTCGCGTGCACCGCGTCGCCCATCGCGTCCTCCTTTCAACCCACCCTCATCGGCAAGAGCGGGCCGTAAGAGCGAGGCGCCCACTGCGGCGCCGAGGATGACAGCAACCACCGCGAGCGAAACAAGCACCGGACTTTCGTAGCCGTCGGTCAGTGTCATCTTGGCGCCGACGAAGACGAGGACGGCCGCGCGACCTAGGTTGAGGAACCGGAACCGCACCATCACATCGGCCAGGACGAAGTAGAGCGACGCGAGCCCGAGCAGCGAGAACGCATTGGCCGCGTGGACGATGAACGTTTCGCGGGCGACCGCGAAGATCGCGGGGATCGAGTCGATGAATCCGGTGTCAGACACCGAAAGCTGTCAAGTCCAAGCGGTGCCGATAGTCGCGCGCCGGAGCGCAAACATTCGCCGCCGATGCCTGCTTGGCCGGTGTCGGCCGCTACGGCTCGGATCGAAAGACGAACCGCTCGAAGATGGCATGAAGCAGGACCTCCTTTGGCTCAACGCGAGATTGTTCGCGTGTTTTGTCAAGTCAGGAGCTCAAAGGAGGCCCTTGTGGCGATCGTAGCCGGGTTCGATGTGCATAGACGACAGATCACATTCGATGCGCTTGATGTCGAGACGGGGGAGGTGAGCCGTGGCCGGATCGCCTCGACGCGCGCCGCCGTTTCCGATTGGGTTGGCCGCTTCCCTGGGCAGGAGGTCGAGGTGGCGGTGGAGGCCTGTACCGGCTGGTTGTTCGTTTGCGAGGCGCTGGCGCAGGCGGGCGCCTGCCCGCATCTGGCCGAGCCGGCCGAGACGAGCGCGCGGCGCGGCAAGAAGCGGCGCGCGAAGACCGACCGCGCCGACGCCTGCCACCTGCGTGAGCTGCTCCGCCAGGGTCGCCTGCCGGAGGCGTGGCTGCCGCCCGCTCACGTGTGTGAGTGGCGCACGCGCACGCGTTTGCGCAAGACACTCGTCGACGAGCGCACCCAGTGGCTGCAGCGGATCCGGGCGACGCTCTTCCACCACGGCGTCCCGGTCGCAGAGGTGCCCGAGCGCTTGCTGAGCCGCGACGGACGCGCCTTCCTCGAGCAGCTCGCGTTGCCCGCGGCCGCGCGTGAGCGGATCACGGTCGCGCTGGCGCTGATCGAGTCGATCGAGACCCAGCTCGCCCCGATCGAACTCGAGTTGCGCAGCCTCGCCCGCCGCCAGCCGGGCTGCCAGGCTTTGATGCGCCAGTTCGGGGTCGGCGAGCTGCTCGCAGCGACGATCCTCTGCGAGCTCGGCGACGTCTCGCGTCTGTCCAGCTCGCGCAAGGCGGTCCGCGCGGTTGGCCTCGACGTCGGCGTCCACCGCTCCGACCGCCGCTCCCGGGTCGGCCGACTGACCAAGCAAGGCTCCTCCGTGGCGCGCTGGGCGCTCTACGAAGCCGCCCAGTCGGCCAGTCGGCAAACGAGCCCCGACCACAGCGCCTATCTCGCGCTCAAGGCGCGCGGCCTCTCACACACCCGCACCTCACTCACGATCGCGCGCAAACTCACCCGCCGCTGCTTCCACACCCTGCGCGAGCTCGGCCCGGCGGCACTGGAACCCGTCCCCGACTGAGCGATGCCAGGCCAGCCGATCCAGTCCGTTCGAAAAGCCCGCCGGCAGATGGCCCAC
>WNFC01032616.1_pt1 | contig 13965 bp, 9 predicted proteins | sample 5400541 | NCBI WGS metagenome assembly WNFC01 (sample SAMN13153342, study PRJNA577476) | soil metagenome | isolation source: 120 cm saprolite under Douglas fir tree site 2 hole 2 replicate 1 | place: USA:California | collected 2015-04-18
ATTGGCGGCACGCAATGCGCGGCGCGCGCTGCTGAACGGTTTCACGACGGTCCGCGATCTCGGGTCAGCAGGATTTGTAGATGTTGCGTTAGCGCGGGCGACGGATGAGGGTTGGGTTGACGGACCGAGAATTTTTCCGATTGGACATTACATCACCATCACAGGCGGACACTGCGATTTCACGGGGCTTGCGCCAGGCATTCTGGAACGAGGACCAGAGGCGGGGGTCGCCGACGGTCCGGATGAGGTGGTAAAGGCGATTCGATATTAGATTAAGCATGGCGCAAAGTGGATCAAGACGATCCAAAGCGCCACGATTCGAGCTGCGGAGTTGCTGGAGGTCGAGGACCGTGGCCGGCTCGCACCAGGCCTCCTTGCTGACGTCGTGGCCGTGAGGGGTGATCCAACCCAACACATCCAGGCAATGCAAGAGGTCCAGTTCGTGATGAAAGGTGGCAAAATTTACAAACGTCCGTGACTGCCAACCGGCAAACTGTGTTCGCATCCCGCACATTCTGGAGGTATCGTCGGCAATCGACGAATTCACTACGCGGCACTAGAATGGCCGGCACCATAAATCCACATCTCAATCACGAGGCGATATGAAAACAAGGATGGTTATAGTGTCTCTGGCGCTGTGCCTTGTCGGAGTAACCGTGTGTTACGCCGCCGACGATGTCTTCATGGGCACCTGGAAGCTGAATGAAGCCAGGTCGAAGTTCAGTGCCGGCGCGCCGAAGACCACGACGGTTGTCTATGAGGCCGCCGGGGACGGCGTGAGAATCACAACCGATGGCAGCGACGGTGACGGTAAGCCGATGCACAACGAGTGGACGGGTAAACTCGACGGCAACGACTACCCGCTAACTGGCGATCCAAATTTCGACACCCGGTCGTTCAAGAAGGTAAATGATCATACCTTGGACATCACCAGCAAGAAAGACGGCAAGGTTACGGGTACTGGACGCGTTGTCGTGGCCGCCGACGGGAAGAGCCGCACCGTCACCACAAAGGCTACCGATTCCATGGGCAAAAAAATCAGCATGACTGCGGCATACGACAAGCAGTAGCGGGAAAATCCCTGGGCAATGGCAGTGAAGCGACGCCCTTCCGCTCGGAGCCGACCGGGAGGGCATTTTCAACACGTGCCTGCGGCAAAGCACAAGGCCCGCGACGAGTGTTCTATCGTGAGTGGGCGAGGCGGTTGCTCACATCTTTAGTGACGTAGCTTGACTCGCAACGCACTGCCACTGTCCGTTCGGCATCTTCACCCATGTATCGGTCCAGCGCTCATGAATATCGAGAGGCTTTCCCGACGCATCGGTGCCCGTAGCTTTGAAGCCTCCTCTCGCGATGGCCGTATCGCCAAATACTGCTACCTTCACATCGTCGTACTCGACGCTTTCATATTTGGTCGCTTTTGCTGTTGCTAGCAACTCAGCCTTGCCGGTTACTTTCCCGTCGTTCCCCGTCATCATGAACTTGTCGGCCAGCAGTGGGGCCACCAGGTCAGGATTGTTTGTCTTCTGGGACTGAAGCCATTGTTGTTCCAACGCTGCGACAGCTTTCTCGGTCCCGCCGCTATCCTTCTTGTCTTGCGACCATGCGGCGCTCCCCAGTGAGAGCAAACCGATTAAACACCACATCCAAGTTCTCTTCATAGACATCTCCCATAATTTGTTGAGATTTTCGAAACAGTTGGCCTACGATCCTACAGTCGTCCTGTGTGCCGGCCCAATGTAGGCTCCTGCACCGCGCTTGTCAAAGGAAGGCTCGCTGGCAACAGCTCTTACCCAGCCGCGATGCTGGACGGATGGTCGCTAGCGGGAAGCAATTCGGTTACTTCCGGATCGCCCGTGAAGCACTAACGTGACTCGCCCAGAATCTGAAACCAGCCAGTCCGGGTCGTGAGCGCCATCGTATCGTCATGCGACATCGGATAAAAAGCCTTGGCGTGTTTGTTCCTTGACACCATAGTACGTCATACGTACTATATCACTATACGTAATACGCATCACGTATTACGCGGGGCGATATTTATGATGCGAAAAACCAAAGACGATGCTGAGCTGGATGATTTTGGCCGGTTCTCGGAGCCGGCCTTGCTGATTCTGGTGAGCCTGGCAGAGGGACCCAGACATGGTTATTCCATGACAGAAGACATAGAAACCCTTGCCGGTGTGCGGCTGGGGCCGGGAACGCTGTATGGGGCCCTGGCCCGGCTGGAGGCACGCGGGCTCATTGAGCCGTTGAAAAGCGAAGACCGCCGTAACCCATATCGGCTGACCGCCCTGGGCGAACGCGCCTTGCGCACCCGCCTGGATTCCATGATGGCAGTGGCGCGCACCGGGCAGCGGAGACTGGCCCACGCATGAACTGGCTGCTACCGCTGTATCCCGCGCGTTGGCGGGTGCGTTACGGCGAGGAATTTGGCGCCGCGCTGGCAAGTCAGCACGCCTCTGTGGGCCTGGTTTTGGACGTCTTAGCTGGAGCCGTCGACGCGCACCTGTATCCACAGATTCAGAATTCTCAATCGAAGCCGATTAAGGGAGATGACACAATGACACTCGAAATGTTGCAACGATGTGCTGTTGGGGGGCCAAAACTTTCGCCTCAGGATCGCCGGATCGCGTCGCTTTTCATGTTAGTGAGCGCACTGGTGATGGCCACTCTCGATATAGTGCTCACGAAAATCTATCGTGCGGCGCCTGCGGTGCAGGCTCTCTTCTATGCGACTTTTCCCGCCCTAACCCTGATCTACGGACAAACGGCATACTTGCGAAAAAGGCCTTGGCTAACCCAAGTCTTCATCCTGGGTGCGGGACTCTTGGGGATGTACCTGTTTATGCTGGCCGCGTGCGTGGTTGGCAACAAATTGTGATTCCGGTCCAGGGAAAAAAAGGCGCGGCCCGCTAACCGCGCCTCAGAGTTCCTCCGAATCGTTGGCGTAATCGCCCATCGCACTCACAACGCAGAATCGGCCCGTCACGTGGCCAGTCGTACCTTTAGTGATTTCATTGGTCTAGCTGTTTCATATCACGGAGTCTGCAGGAGCGCGACTTACGGCGGTTCCGAGGGCAAGCAGGAAGAGAGTTATGCCTATCTTTTCTGATCGGTTGAAGTTTGCATCATTGAAGTAGCCTTCACGATCGGCAGCCGGGCTATGACAATCGCGCCGGTGCCATCGGGCACAGTGTCGATTTCCAAGGTGCCGCCCAGTTGACGGAGCCTTTCTCGCATGCCTCTGATTCCAACTCCAGTCTTGCCCGTCGATTCCATTTCCGATCGCTTCTCAGGCGATATGCCCGTGCCCGCGTCCTGTACTTCAACGCGAACCTCCGTTTCAGAACGGTAAACGTGAATTCTGGCTACCTGGCTTCCCGAATGGCGATGAATATTGGTCAGAGATTCTTGCACTATCCGGAAGATAGTCGTTTCCCAGTCCCGTGAAAGTCGTCCAAAATTGCTAGGGATTTCCAAATCCACGGCAATCTTGCTGCGCTCTGCAAATCCCTCCACATAGAGTCGGAGAGCGGAGGAGAGCCCGACTTCGTCCAATAGAGGCGGATGAAGCAGGTGAGAAATGGTCCGCACTTGCTTGGACAATTCGCCCACTAGATTCACGCTCTCTCTTACAAGATTGGCAGCGTTTGGGCCAATTTTGCTGGCTTCAGTCTCCAGGGGCGCCAAGTTCATACTCAGGGCCGCCAACATCTGCCCTGCGCTATCATGGAGCTCGCGAGCGAAATGCCTTCTTTCCTCGTCTTGTATCTGCAGCAACCTGCCTGAAAGCTCACGGACGCTGTCTTCTGCTCGCTTCCTTTCGGTAATATTGCGGGTCACCCTTGAAAAACCCTGCAAACGTCCCTCGTCGTCCCGCAAAGCGGTAACCACCACACTGGCCCAGAATCTTGAACCGTCCTTGCGCACGCGCCACCCTTCGTCCTCAACCCTGCCCTCAGCGGTCGCAGTCATGAGCTGGCGCTCCGGCTTGCCGTCGCGAATATCCTCTTCCGGATAAAAACAGGAAAAGTGTCGTCCGACGATCTCGTTGGCCCGATATCCTTTCGTTCGCTCCGCTCCAAGATTCCAACTGGCGACGTGTCCATCCGGGGTCAGCATGAAGATTGCATAATCCCTGACGCCCTCGATCAGGGACTGGTACCGTCGCTCGCTTGCATCGAGCTGCAATCGCTGAGCTGCGAAACGCCTATCCACAGCCGATGTGAGTACAGCAACTCCGAGAACCAACAGAGTGACGGAGCTCACCCCTGTGAAGCCGAGCGTCGAGGTACTAACGGCATGAGCGGTATCGGGGACCATAGAAGAAGGCGTGAACCTGGCCGCGGCCATTCCCGTGTAATGCATGACTGGGATGGCGGCGCCCATCACGATGGCGCATCCGACCTTCCATCCGGCGGAAGCTCTGGCTTCCTCGCGAAAGTGAAAGGTGAGCCAGATTGCAGCTAGTGAAATTACGATGGCGAACACTACGGAGAGGGTCAGGAGCAAAGGCTCGTAGGAGCACATTGCGGATAGCCGCATGGCTGCCATGCCTGTGTAGTGCATGGTCGCAATACCACTCCCCATGATCGCGCTGCCAACCAGCGCCCGAGGCCAGCCCAATTGTTTGCGACTTACTACGAATAAGGCTACAGCGGAGGCAAATACCGCGGCGAGGAGGGACAGCACGACCGTGGGCCAATGGTAGAGCACTGGTATCGGCAAGCTAAAAGCGAGCATTCCGATATAGTGCATGGACCAAATCCCCAAGCCCATCGCAGTCGCCCCACATGCAAGCCAGGCAAGGCGTAACCTTCCGCTCGCAGCCGTGGTCCTTCCAGCGAGCTCAAGGGCGGCGTAGGAGGCACAAACCGCGATTAAGACGGAAAGCGCAACCAGATGATAGTTGTAGGAACCGGTCATCGTTTTTGGCGATTCGTCATGGCCCCATGGGGCCGTTTTGCGAATTCATCTACAAAATCCAATTCTCGACTGAAAAGTGCAGAATAGCTCGCCGCCGCCGCAAAACAGCAAGCGGCGTAGTATGAACCGTAATTTTTCACCGGTAAAGGGCCAGCGGGCCTATTCCCAGCTCTACGCGTAGAGCCGATTCGGGGAGACGGCGCAACTTGGCGCTAATGATGTCATAAGGAAGCTGCCTTGGTAAAGCAGAGTTCCACCTTGTCGCAGCCACATGAGAAGTTCCTCTTGGAGCCAAGTAGAAAGTTCCGCTTTGATAAGGCATGGCGGAACGACAAGAGGAGCTGTGGATGTCAAGCAAGGATCGCGACCGGTTGAAGGTGCTGAGGTGAAGGCACATCACACAAGTGAAGGCGGCGGAAGAGTTAGGGGTCAGTCCTCGTGGGCGCGGGAGTTGTTGCGGCGGATGAGAGCGGGCGGCGACGGGGCGGCACAGAAACCGGACGCGGTCGAACGACAACGGCGCCACCAGCAAGCGCGGTCTGCGTTTGAATGTCGCCGACGGCCTCATACTCGTTCGCGTTCTTCTGCCGGATCACCGATACCGTGCCGTCACCATTGGAGGCGAAGATCAATTTATTGTCCATATCGAAGGCGACCGCATCGACTCTGTCACCGATCGGAAGAGTAGTGATCACCTGACCGCTGTTAGAATCCATCACTGCCAAGACTTTGCTCCTGCAGCCTATAAACAACCGAGAGTTGGGAACATCCAAGGCCAGCCCGGTGGGAGTCTTACACCCGGCGATCGGCCATTTGTGAGTGACGGTCAGAGCCTGTGGGTCGAATGTGACCACCATGGCCGCTTCCTCCAGGTTCACGAAGCCTGTGCCTTTTCCGTCGACGACCGCGGCTTCCGCACCTCCGCCAAGGTCTATTTTCCCGATCACCGCCTGTTTCTCCGGATCAATCGCGGTGATCGCAGCCGCATCTCCGTGGCAGACCAACACTCGGTTCGTCCGTGAATCGTAAAAGACAAAGTCCGGATCTTTGGGAACGGAAATGTTCTTTATCGTCTTGAATGTATTGGTGTCGAAGACCGAAACAGTCGAGTTCTCGCCGTTGGTCGTGAATCCAAGGTGCAGGTTCGGAACAATCGCAACGCCGTGCACGCCGGGCGTGTCTTCAATCCTGCCGAGCGCCGTTCCGGACTCCGCGTCGAGAACATTCACCTCTGTCCCATGCGAAACATAGAGGCGCTTGGAGGAACTATCAAATACGATGTAGTCAAAACCGCCATCACCCGGAATGGGGTATTTCTTCGTGACTTTGAATTGGGGGGCTTCCGCGGCCATACAGAGGCCCGCTAACGCCAGGACAATCCATAACCGCGCCAGTGTTTTCATCTTTAACTCATCCTCCTTCAGAGATGTACCTCAGTTTGTGCCTTCCTCTGTTCGGGGTGATTTACTCGTGCCCCAGATCCCAACGAAAGCCAAATGTATAGGTTGGTTTGTAGTACTCACGCTGCACCACAAACTGCGGGCTGCCGTTGTAGAACCCGAAGACCGCATTGTTCAGATTTAGGCCCGAGACAATCGCCGTGACGCCCTTCCCAAGATAGTAGCTGCCCTGTGCGTCGACCTGGAAGTGCGCGTATAGATAATTGTCACCACCGGGACCCTTGATGCCACCAGGCTGTGGGTTCGGAGTCGTAGCTGGTGGTGGTGTGGGGTTGAGAGAAAGATCGTGATACTGATATTGGAAAATATTCGGGCCATTATAGGCCAGACCCACGCGGAGGGAAAGCCGTCGTCGATCATAGGTTGGACTAATATTCCAGGTGTTTGGCGCTTGGCGGAGAAGTGCTGGGTTGTCGGTGCGCAGCGGGTCCACTTTTGTGGTCCCCGAAGTGGTGTAACTGTAATTCGCGGAGACGCCAAGCCCGCCCAGCAAGCCCGGAAGATAGGTGAAGTGTTGCTGGAAGGCCACTTCCAAGCCGGTTACGTATGCAGTGCCCGCGTTTGCTGGTATTGCCACAAAGTGACCTGCAAACGGTCCCGATGTCGCCAGGGTTACATTTGTGACGATGGGAGCAGTGATGCTCTTGTAGAAGAAACCTGCCTGCACCAGGCCGAGCGGAGTTAGATAGCGCTCATAGAGCACGTCGTAGTTGTTCGCATGCTCAGGCTTAAGTACGGCGCCCACGTTGAAGGTAGAAGGGGCTGTGCTGGTGTCTTCGGAGATCGCGGTCGTCAATTGCTGGGGAAGAGGACGCGACAGCCCGCGTCCGTAGACCAGGCGGAGCCCGGAGTCATTATCGATCCGGTAGCGCAGCGAGGCGCTCGGCAAAACATCAATGTAGGTGCCCGCAGCCTTCACGCAAAGACCCACGCAAGGGTTGATTGCCGTTGTGTTAATGGCAGCGGAGTAAAATTGCGTGCCTTCCAAGCGGACTCCGGTGACCAAAGTGAACCGGCTGAAATCAATCGTGTTCATTAGGTAACCAGTCGTGACGCGCTCCACGAGATCGAAATTGGCTGGGTTTGTCCCATACGTGCTGCTGGGATTGTTGGGGTCCAAGATGAAGTTACTGGGGTTAGCCTTGAAATACGCGCCAATCTTATCCCAGCTAGCCAAGGCCCCTAACGGATAAGATCCGTCATAGTAGTTCTTGTCGGTAAGATTGGTGGGAAACGTACTGATCGGCAAGTTTAGGTTCAACGCGGGATTAGGCGCGTAGAAATTTTCGAAGGAATCATCGAACTTATGGGCATTGCGAATTCTGAAGCCCATCTCGAATCGCCCCAAGTGCGACCCCACTTGATAGATTCGGCCCGCCGACACTTGAGCCTGTAGATTAAGTTGGCTGGCCTGCCCGTGGGCTGCGTCTTCAATGGTAGTGAGTTGGAAATTGGTAGGCTTGTAAGCTTCCGTATAGCAAATGGGCGTCCACTGTGGGCGATAAACGCTCTTGGTTGCGTTGGGATCGTACTGACACTGACTCGCAGGTCCGGTATACGAAAAGGTGTCAATCGACTCACCTCCGTTGATGGGATTAAAAACTCGAGAACGTGAGGCGGAGAGTCCCCAGCTGGCATAATATTTAGCAAAGACGTGGTTGCCACCCAGCAGCAGGCTTCCCACCTGATAGTGCGCGGCGCGAATCTCGGTGTTGAAAGATGGGTTACCTGGCGACCCCAGCGCGGGATCATTATTTACCAGCGAATAAGCCCACCGGCGACCGGAGTCCTTGAAGTCCGAGAAGAGGCCGCGAACGTAAACCACGGAAGAGTCTGCAAGTTTGTAATCCACGCTCCCGCCGATACCGTAGCGGTTGCGGTTGAATTTGTACTCGCGGAATTTGTACTCGCGAATGTCCGTTCCTGAGTAGTCAGGGGCAAAAGCCGTTCCGGGAAGAATCGTGGGAATGGGTTCAATGTCGTTGATGCCGCGGCCATTGTAGTCATAAGATCCGCTGAAGAGTACGCCCAGGCGCTTCTGCAAGCCGAAGCGCCTGCCCGCGGTCAACCCGAATTCGGACACGGGGACCTTGTTGATGATGGGCGTAAACCCTCCCGATCCGTAGATTGAGAGGGTGGGGCGATCGCCGGCTTTCTTGGTCACCAGGTTCACGGTTCCGCCGATAGCATCGCCATCCTGGTTGGCCTGCAGCGTCTTGTTGATCTGGACCGATTCGATCAAGTCCGCCGGAATGACGTCCAACTTCACCTGCCGTATACCGCCCTCCGGCGAGGGAACTTCCACTCCGTCGATGGTCAGATTACTCAGGCGCGGCTCCGTACCCCGAATTTGGACGTACTTGCCTTCACCCTCGTCACGCTCCAGCGTAACCCCAGGCAACCGGCCCACGGCGTCGGCAATATTCGCGTTGGGCAGGCTCGTGATCACCTGGGCCGGCAAAACATTGAGGATGTTATCCGCCGTCCGAATTTCGTTGATCGCCTCGGCTTCCCCGTGCGCGCGTTCCACGGTTACGATGACGCTTTCCCCTTCGGAAGAAACGTTCAAAACGGCGTCCACGCGCGCCGTCCGACCGGGAGCTACCGTGACCGATGTCTGGAACCTGGCGAATCCCACATACGAGACCACGAGCGTGTAGTTGTCCGGAGCCAGGTTCGCAATCGAGAATTGACCTTCGGCGTCGGAGACGGTTGACAGGCCCTTCGGCTGCAACTCAACGCTGGCACCTGGTAAAACGGCGTCGCTCGTGTCTTTAACCACACCGCTAATTTTGCCGGTTGCCTGCTGTGCGCTGGCTGGCGTCAGCCCCAACAAGCTCACGATTACCGACACCACGACGAGCGATCCCAAGCGAGCCCGCATAACCAAAATCTCCAATTTGATTTGGGGTTTCTGAGTAACAGTCGGAACTCTTAATATAGTAAGACTTCCCACTGTGCACAGTAGAAGGGAAGTGTGAACGTGGGGTTACAATGAGGTTAAGATGATGTTAAAAAATTCGCCAGGCACCGGGACCGGCAGCTCGTGTGCTTAAGGTTCCCTTAAGGTTCGTGGAGTATGGAGCTCGATGCGGAGATGCTTAGCTGTCGGCGCGAACACATTACACGCAGAGCCCAGGTCTTGCTGGTTTTTCTTTCTTTTGAAGGGTTACGCCGCGCGGCAAGCCTCACGCGCGGGCTTAGAACTTGGGAGGTGTACCGGGCTCTTGCAACTGGGATAGTTCGGACACGCCAAATAGATCGTTAAAAGCGACCGTCTGACTACGAGCTGTGTGTGGCAGCGGGGACAGCACGGTGTCGATTTCATCGATTCGCCACCTCTGCCCCTATTCAAATATGGGTCAGCACATGTGCGCAATACAGGAATCACCGTAGAAAGCTGGGTTGATTTGCAGTGATTGAATCTGCACAAACGCGGGCTTCTGTCATTTTGAGATGTCCAGTCCTTCGGCGGTGGCTGATTCGGACCTTTGTTTCTTCTTGCCGAAAATGTCGAGGATCTCGTCTACAGGGTTCGGTGCCGTTGGGTGTTCGGCTGGCCTACGACCGAAAGAACTGCTTCTCCGGAGTTTCCGGAATCGGCGCAAAACCGCTCTTGCTGAGTCACCAGTGCTATCCGGTAGTGCCTCAGTTTGAATCTAAAGACTCATTCGGAATCGCAGTGAGGGCTATAGCGTTCGAACCAAGTGGCTCCTCCAAAGGGACTGTGGCTAGCGAAATCCGGGAGGGGCGGCAAATAACTACCTTGAACCTCAGAAGCCTCTTGCATCCAAGGCGGATTGTTTTGGACGTGCTGCACAAAGTCAGACCAGCGGCATAAGAGATGTCCTGTCTCCATTCGCCATGATGATTTCATTGCAGCGAACCTCTCCTTAGCCCATTAGCGGGAAGATCCCACAACACCCCATTGTAGATGTAGACGCGCCAAAAGCGAGTATGCCACATGTCAGCGGCTATTTTGAAACTGAGACACCACCTGCTATCCCACTCTCTTCTCCTTCCCTAGTCGCCACCTATTGCGCGCCCAGAATGCGCGTGCCGCCGATCTGTTTGAGGAACCAGGCCCGCGTAACGGTGGTGCTAGGATCCACGTGCAGATCGTCCGGATATGTGGCCAGCGCGTTGCCGTCCAGATACGTATCGGGGAAGAAATACTCCAGCAGGTTGCGGGTGCCGTTGGGACAAGCCGTGCCGTTCACGCAGATCGCCCCTTTGTGCATGATCCCGGTTGCCGGCTTGATATATAGAACGGGTACGTTGCGGAAGGCATTCTGAGTTTGCGCCATAAAGATTTGCCACTGCGCATTCGGGTCCATATAGTCCGATGACGACGTGCCGTAGAAGAAGATGTTCAGCTTGCCGGCATCCCCTGCGACTACCCATGGCTCTACCGACGTCTTCGCGTTGGCGCCGGTATTCACTTGCACCGGCGTTGTCCAGCTTGCGCCCTGGTCGCGCGAACTGGTGAGCAGCGAGCGCCGGCCGTCGTTGAATACGACATGCAGGTTTCCGCCGCGGTCGATCGCGATTGCCGGGAACACGTGCTGGAGCGACGTGCCGCTGGGCGACTGGTAGATGAGCTTAAGCAACCAATTCAAGCCGCCATCGGTGGATTTGGCCAGATAAACCTGGTTGGGATAGGCACCGATGAACACCATGTAAACGTTGCCGTTGCTCTGGTCTACCACCATGTTGCCCTGGTCGCCCGGCTGCACTCCCAGCACAGGCTTTGTGACTTCGGCGACTTGCGGGAAGCTGATGCCGCCATCGAACGACTTGGCCACGTAAATGGTCAGAGTGGAGTTGTCCAGTGTGCCCAATTGTTTGGTGGTCAGATAAACCATGTTCTGCCCGTAGAAGGCCAGCCACTGGCGATCATCCTCCGGCAGGTCGGAGGCAAAGGGATTGCAAAGCCAGGTGGTGGCACTATCGGAAGAGGCGCAGTTGGTGACCGATCCCAGCCACAGCGAAGCCAGCGCCAACTTGCCGCTGGAACCAACAGTGATGTCTTCATCGCCGCCGCCTATGCCCACGCCTGTGCCGGCGCCCGCGGCCGCTGCGGCTTGGGTGCCATCGGGTTCGCCCAGATAGTCAAACGTATTGCCGCCATCCATCGACTTCCACAGGTCGGTGCCCGCGGGTACGCCCTGTATGGCCGCCACGTAGATGTTCCCCAGCGGATCGTGGACCACCCGGGGCTCCGCGTCTTGCTCAAGGAAGAGAGGCGTCGCCGGATTGCTATTTATGGTTTGCGGTGGCCGCGCCAACACCTGTGAGGTGAAGGTAAAATTCCCCAGCTTGTATTGGACCTTGCCTACCGGCGAGGCAAGCTCCTGCACCATGCTGATGGTTCCGCCGTAGAATGTGGCCACGCAAGAGGCGGGCACGATCTGGATCTGGTAGCTACCGGGGGGAAGCTGCCCCAGGTCGGCGTCCTCGCTGCTGGTGCCGCCAGTGGCCGATGCTCCCACTAAGTTTCCGTTGCCGTCGAAGACGTAAACATCGATGTCCTGGATGTTAGAGCTCCAGCCTACCGTCACATGCACCGCAAAGTTGGGATTGCTCGAATAAAAAGTCGACGGAATGTCGAGTGTCAGGTTGTAGATATCGCAAATGGTCGAGTTGCATGGCGGCGAGAGCCCCACCAGCCCACCGTAGCCCAAAGCGCCAGTCATCGGGCCTCCGCTCCAACTGATGCTGGCGGGGCCGCTTTTATCACTCAATGTGCCGCTGAAGCTGGCGGCGAGGGCCGCCGTGGTAGTCAGGCACAGCAAGACCAGGGGAGGGATGCTTTTCATCTCGACCTCCAATCAACTTGGGAGCTGTAAGCCAAAAAGCCCAGAATCGCCCTTTGCATTACCCTTTTGGGGAGCACATTGTTATCCGAGCGAAAAACCAGTGTCGATACGGAAGTGACTGTAAATTGGCGGTTAGACTCCTGTATCTGCGGGACCGACGGCGGCCGATGCCGGGACAATGGCGGCGCCATTTTGGCCGAACCTGATCGAATTCATCAGTATGAACTGTTCCTTTTGCTCCTTTTCATCATTTGCGATGAATGATTGGGAATGAAACGAGTCGATGCTTCACGGACGGCAGCCTCTCGCCGTTGTCAGCCACGGTTCTGCGCGGAAAGATAAAAATTAAGGCAAGCTAAATTCAGGGTTCCGCGCTCGGGATCGCTGCTTCACCCACGCTGCCACGGTCGGTCCCCTGATCGTCAACCAGGTGTATCGACATCCTGGCCGGTCGTCGTCCCTGCAGTTGTATCTCTCCCCGCAGTTCCACGCGGGTTTGGGGCGCGACCGTTTCGATATCAACGCTCTGCTGTTCCACTCCATGCCCATCGACCAGATGTGCGCGCAGCTTGCCGGGGAAAAACACGCCGAATGAGCCAGAGAGCACGAGCCCATTGCCGGAGGCGGTGACCGAAAACGGCGTCAGGATCACGCCGGCACTGGTAACGCCGCGCAACTGGCTGTCCGCGCGCGTGGGAAACCAGGCGGTGTCCATGGCATAGGTTTCGTCCGGTTGCAATTCAATCATGGGACTGTTTATCTCGGCTTCCATGTAATACGGAGTACTCTCGACATCGGTACCTCGAAGCACGGGCATGGCGCTCTGGTTCAGTTCCAGCGCGGCGCCATTCTTGTAAAAGATCGCGGATGCTTTCCCCGGATAGTCTGCTCCTTTGAAATATTGAAAGCGTTCCACCATCGCGAATTGACTCGCACCATCGACCACGGCGAGCCAGCCCGCGGTGGAATCGAGCCAGACCTCGTTTTCCAAATAGATCCAATGCAACTTGAACAGACCGTCACCCACGGCAAAGGAAGGGTCATCAGCTAACCCGTTACGAACCTGGTAGCCGGTGAAATATGCGCTCTGCGGATTGACCGGCGTAAACGCCCAAAAATCGCGATTGTATTGGGTTGGGTTGTGCACATCAGAAGTGTCGTACTGGGTTACAGACTGCATGGACCATCGAATCGGATGTCTGGTTGTGTTCTTCATGACAGCGTGGAACGAGATCTGCGGAGAGTCGCTCCTGAGGCTGATTTCACGAGAATACTGGAGACCCGTGCGGGGATCGGCGGGGCCATCCAGACGCAGGGCACAGATCGGGGCCTGGGAGATCATCTTCAGATCATAGGCGCCATCGTCGAGCTGATCGGCGACAGGACCGGGCCAGTGCTGTTCATCTCCGTGCCCCTCCGGCAGAGGCCAGAGCTTATCTCCTCCATAGTTGAACCACTGACCGTTGGCTTGTTCGGGGGGGATGTATTGTCCCTTGTATTTGGGATTCACGAATAAATAAGCGTGACCGGCAAAGCTGACCTGCATTAAGCGGCCACCAAGTTGCTTTACGATCGTAAGCTGCAACCACTGATTGGAGAGCTCCTCCGCAGCCCAGCCTTCAAATGTCGTGCTTCGGATCTGGCAGGTTCGGTGAACCGTCTCCGCGGCGAAGGCAGGACCCGGAAGAAGGTTCATCTCTAGCAGCCCAAGAATAAGGAACCGGCCAAGGCTTGACCTCCTGAGATGGAAGCTCATCGTC
>WNFC01005443.1_pt1 | contig 13963 bp, 12 predicted proteins | sample 5400541 | NCBI WGS metagenome assembly WNFC01 (sample SAMN13153342, study PRJNA577476) | soil metagenome | isolation source: 120 cm saprolite under Douglas fir tree site 2 hole 2 replicate 1 | place: USA:California | collected 2015-04-18
AGAAGATGCGCCCACCTTCAAGGCTCATTATCTGTTGGGAACTATTCTGGAAAAACAAGGAGACAAACCAGGCGCGGCCCAGCAATATTCTGCCGCGTTGACGCTGGCGAGGAATTTCTCCCGGGCCAAAGATGCCTTGAACCGCGTCAATCGCTGATGCATTAAGCACGGTTTCTCCATTCTCGATGTCTCATCTGAGGCGTGCCTGCGCTTGAGTTCGTCCCATTCGTCCCTCAGTTACAATCGCTTTTTCTACGATGCTTCCAGCTCAAAGGTGGAAAGATGAAACTTGTTTCGTACTATATCTCGCGTCATCTCAGCCGATTATTGTTTCTTCTTGTGGCTGTACCCATGCTCGTGGCTGAGCCTTTGCCTCTGCAACGCGCGGTCCAGTTGGCTCTGAGCCACAGCACGGCGTCGGGCGCCGCTTCCGCGGACGAGCAGCGCGCCTTTGCCTCTTACCATGAGGCGCGCAATCAATATTTGCCACAGGTCATTCTCGGCTCTGGCCTCGGCGCGTCGTGGGGGTTTCCCTTGAGCTTGGAGGGCTCGGCGCCGTCCATCATCAACGTCAATGCGCAATCCGCGCTCATTAATCCAGCTCTGCGCGATTTTGTCAGAGCCGCGAAGACGGAGTGGAAAAGTTCCGGCATGCAGACCAAGGACCAGCGAAACCAGGTTATTCAGGATACCGTCCTCAGCTACGCCGAACTCAGCAAATGGGAGACACTGCAAAGTCACCTCCACGAGGAACAGGCGGCTGCGCTCAAAATGGAGCAGGTGGTCAATGAACGTGTCCAGGAAGGGATAGATAGTTCACTGGCACGGAACAAGGCGCGTCTAAGTACCGCCCGAGTGCGCATGCGGATGGCTGAGGCGCAAGGAGCAGTCGACGTGTTGCGCAACCGGTTATCGCAAATGACAGGAATTCCTGCGAGCTCGATCGAGACCATTCCCGGATCGATTCCCCCGCTTCCCGAGGTGAAGCAGGAAGACAATCTTGCTGGCCAGGCGCTGGAGGTCAGCCCATCCGTAAAGGCGGCGGAACATCATGCCACTGCTCAAAGTTTCCGGGCGCGGGGTGAACACCGGGCGATGTGGCCGGCGGTGGACTTCGCCGGTCAGTACGCCCTGCTCTCCCGGTATAACAATTACGACCAGTTTTACAAATCGTTTGATCGTCATAATGCGACTCTGGGCGTGGCGATCCGTTTTCCATTTCTGAGTCCTTCACAGCATGCCCACGCAGCCGCTGCCGATGCCGAAGCCGCCAAGAACCGAGTATCGGAAGAGACCTTAAAGCTGCAGCGCGCGGTGGAACAACTGAGCGCGGCCCACGAGGTAGCGGATCTGGAATATCAGGTGGCGCAGTCCAATCTGGAGGCGTCGCAAGTCCGCATGGACGCCGGTACTGCCACCCTTCACGATGTGGAGGATGCGCGCATGCAGGCCAATGAGCGCTACAACGCTTTGCAGGACACCAGTTTCGAGTTGCAGAAAGCCCGCATCACGCTCTTGCGGGCCACGGATGAGTTGGCTGCATGGGCCGGGGTTGGTAAGTAGCTCTATCGCGGTCCCCGAGGATGCTCCCATTCCCTGTGGGAGCAGCCTGTTGAAGCAGTAAGAGCGGCCATTCAACGCAAACCCTTTGTGCATGGCGAGGGTGTCCCCTAACCTGAGTGATAAGCGGGTCGTAGGCCTGATACGTACCCGAAACGTACCCTGCGGGTAGGGAAAAATCCGCTCGAGGATGTTAGTATAAGTTATTCAAACATATGCCCTTAAAAACATTGTTTCTCAATCCGCCTTCGTTTGAGAATTTCGACGGAGGAGCGGGATCACGTTGGCCGGCGACTCGAGAAATTGAGTCCTATTGGTATCCGGTTTGGCTTGCCTATCCCACCGGAATGCTTGAGGGCGCGCGCCTGCTGGACGCTCCTTCCCATCACGTCTCGGCTGAAGAGACCATCAAGATCGCGCATGATTACGAGTTCCTGGTTCTATTTACCAGCACGCCTGGATTCCCCGGCGATATCGGGCTGGCGAAGGCGATCAAGGAAGTTAATCCGGCGATCAAGATTGCCTTTGTGGGTCCTCATGTAACGGTGCTGCCGGAAAGATCGTTGAAGGATTGTCCGGCGATTGATTTTGTCTGTCGCAAAGAATTCGATTATTCGGTGGTGGAGTTCGCCCAGGGAAAACCGTTGGATGAGATTCTGGGCATCTCCTACCGTAGCAATGGATCGGTGGTACACACACCGGATCGGCCGCAGATCGAAGACCTGGATTCCCTGCCCCACGTGACTGATGTTTATCGCCGCGATCTGGACGTGAAGCGCTACAACGTGCCCTTCCTGCTCTATCCCTACGTTTCGCTTTACACCACGCGCGGATGTCCCGCGCAGTGTACATTTTGCCTGTGGCCGCAGACTTTGAGTGGTCATCCGTGGCGCAAGCGCTCCACCGACGACGTCGCCCGCGAGATGGCTAAGGCCAAAGAGTACTGGCCCGGGGTGAAGGAATTTTTCTTCGATGACGATACTTTCAACATTCAGAAGGCCCGCACCGTCGAATTGTGTTCCAAGCTGAAACCACTGAATCTGACGTGGTCCTGTACATCGCGTGTCACCACCGATTACGAAACATTGAAAGCCATGAAGGATGCGGGCTGCCGGTTGCTGATTGTTGGCTATGAGTCCGGTGACCAGCAGATTCTCAAGAACATCAAGAAAGGCGCGACCATCGAGCGCGCTCGTCAATTTACGAAGGACTGTCACAAGCTGGGACTGGTCGTCCACGGCGACTTCATTTTGGGTCTACCGGGCGAGACTCGGGAGACGATTCGCAACACCATCGATTTCGCGAAAGAACTCGACGTCGAAACCATTCAAGTCTCGGTGGCGCACGCTTATCCCGGGACTGAACTCTACGATTACGCAATGAAGAGCGGATTCATGGTCGCCGATACGAAGATGGTGGATGAAGGCGGCCATCAGATGGCGCATATTCAATATCCCGGCTTGCCCGCGGACGAGATCATGGAATCAGTCCACCGCTTTTATGACGAGTACTATTTCCGACCCAAAGCTGTGTACCGCATTTTGAGAAAGGCCGCGTTCGATGGCGGAGAACGCAAGCGACTGTACAAAGAGGCCAAGAGCTTTCTGAAGCTGCGCGCCTCGCGCAACAAATGGGTCAAGGAGAAGCGAGAAAAAGAAAACTCCGCCACTGCGCCGGAACCGGTCAAGGCCTAGGAAAGAAGATGTGACCTTTCGCAAGTATCTGGTATTGGCCGCAGTGACCGTTTTCGGAGCAACTGGAGATTCCCTGTTATCCCGCGGAATGAAAGATGCGGGTAACATCTCCCTCCATCAACTTCCAGATCTTATTTTGACCATTCTGAACCCGTGGGTCCTAGCGGGAATTCTTTTTTTACTCGGGTTCTTCGCGGCTTACATGATTGCCCTCTCCTGGGCCGACCTGACTTATGTGCTGCCGGCGACTTCTCTTGGGTACGTCCTACTGGCTCTCATAGCCAAATTTCTACTGCACGAGCAGGTTACCGCGACTCGCTGGCTCGGAATCATCCTGATTTCTGTTGGAGTAGGGTTTGTGACGAGAGGCCCCGCGCTAACGCATCATCCCCCGGTTAGGCAGCCGGAAGACTACGATGCCGAACCCGTCTCCACGAGAGCAGAATTATGAAGCAACTCTACACATGGGGCGCAGTTGCCGCCATCGTACTGGCATCCACGATTGGCGATGTGCTTCTTTCGCGCGCCATGAAGCAAGTGGGCGACGTAGGAGAACTCTGGCGGACTCATGGCCTATTGGCTGTAGTGGGTCGCACCTTGCACAACGTAAATTTTGTTCTGGGCATTCTCGCCATGACCGTGGCGTTTTACAGCTTGCTGATCGGACTTTCCTGGGGGGATGTAAGCTTGGTGGCGCCGGCGTCAGCCTCTCTCACTTTCGTTGCCACCGCGGTCGCCGCAAAAATATTCCTGCACGAACGGGTTGACCCACATCGCTGGATGGCGGCGTTGCTGGTAGCAGGCGGCGTGGCGCTGCTCGCGGCCTGATGAGCACGATTATCCAAACAACCGCATAAATCCTGTAGGTGGAAGGTCGGCTACCAAGAAAGCTGCGTCCCGCAAACCCGCGACCCGGGCTACGCATTGCGCAGCCAGGTATCCGCTTCGTACTGCGCCTTCCATGGTCGCTGGCCATCCGGTCGCGGTCCAATCTCCAGCCAGAAAAACGCGGGGCCAGATAGTTTCCGGTTGCTGACGGAAGACGTCCACACCAGGCTTAGGAGAATATGTGGCGTGTATTTCTTTAATGACGGCAGACTTCAAGAGTTTCGCCTGATGAGCTTCGGGCAAGAACTCGCGCAGTTCGCTTAAGGCAAGATCCACGATTTCCTGTCGTGATTTCTCCACTAACAGCTTGGAGGAACTCACCACCAATTCCACATAACTGCCATTGCGCGGGGCGCGGCTGTCCAGCAGCATCGATTTGTGAAACATCCACTGAATTGTACGGTCGAGCAGGACGGCATGCTTAAGGTCGGTAATCTGGCGATCGAACCACAGATGAATGCCTGTAATCGGCGATGTCTCAAGGGCGTCCAAGGCTTGCCGTAGAGGGTCTGCCGCTGTAGTTTCGGGCAACACCCGCGCCAGCACGTCGAACGGAACAGCGAATACCACAAAATCAAAGCTCTCTTCTGCTCCGGATACTGCCAACTTGACTGCTGCAAACTCAGCGCGAAACGATTCCACACTGGAACGGAATCGCACTTCGCCACCACGGCTGCAGATATGGTCCCCGGCTGTGCCATAGAGCTCGGTCAAAGGAACTGTAGGCACACCCATCCGCCCGGCCGCACGCGATTTGAGGAAAGACTCGCGCATCACCTGCGCCGCGTATGGAACGGACACGCGATCGATGTCCTCATTCAGAGCGCTCACCAACACTGGCTTCCAGAAACGTCCTATAGCGCGGTCAGTCTGGCCGTGGCGATGCAACCACTTTAAGAAGGGTTCTCCGGTATCTCTCGGCATGGCAGGAGCAAGCGCCGCCATAGCCGCAGCGATGGACAATTTGTCCGTCAGATTGAGGCAACGGGCTCGCAAAAATGCAGGCGCGGTGTGTAAGGGAGCTGGTAGCGAAGACGGTCCGATGACGGAAGCGCGTCCCCCGGGCTCCAGAAAAGTCAGCTGATCGTACCAGCGGATCTTATCTTCAACTCCGACCCGCCGATAAAACTCAATCAGATTGGTGCAGCAACCAAGCAGCACGTGCTGACAGTTGTCTACGACCTCACCGGTGGCCGGATGCTGATACGAGGAGGCCCGTCCGCCAAGGTAAGCGCGGCGTTCGAAGAGCGTGACGCGGAATCCGCTGGCGGCGAGGGCAGAACCGGCGGCCAGTCCCGCCAAACCACCTCCGACCACGGCTACGTGCGGAGTCTGTGTCCAGGGCTCGGTCATCAGGACAGGCGTTTGAGAAAACCCTTTCCCAAAATGACGAGCTTCTCTCGCGTGCTAAGCGCAACCTTGCCGCTGAATACGTCATAGTGGCGGCTTTCGATCTTGTCCAAAAGTCTGCGATAAATAGTTAACAACACCCACAAAGCGGGCTGGCTATCTTCTTCGATCAGCGGAATCAGAGCGTCTCCGGCACGATAAAATTCGCGGGCGCGCTCGGCCTCCATTGCCAACAGAGGCCGGAAACGGGCCGGATCAGGGTTAGAGGACAACTCAGAAACTGAAACTCCGAACTTAGCCAGGTCTTGCCCGGGCAAATAGACGCGCCCCATGGTCGCGTCTTCTTTCACATCTCGGATAATGTTGGTGAGCTGGAACGCCAACCCACAACGCTCCGCAAGTGCTTCAGCCGCCGTATCCCGATAGCCGAACACGCGAATGCAAACCAACCCTACGACGGACGCGACGTAATAGCAGTAACGATAAAGATCCTCAAAAGTGTGATAGTGAATATGTGGAGTGCGTCTGATCTCGCCCGATCCCAGGCTTTCATCAAGGTCGTCCGTGAGATCCATGGCAGTGCCATAAGCCAGCTGATCAAGTAGATCCGACGGAATGCCGTGCCGGCGCTGGGCGTCCGTGAGCGCCAATAGCACGGGATCATCCGTGGGCTGTCCGGCTTGCGCGCGGTGGAAAGCGTTCAGCCATAGATCGAGTTTTTGCCTTCGTTCGGGTACCGGCACGGTGGTATCGTCGGCAATATCGTCACAACGGCGCATGAACGCGTAAACCGCGTTCAAAGCGTGGCGCTTGCGCTTGGGCAGTACCAGGAACGCGTAATAGAAATTCGTGGCTGCCGAGCGGGTGATACTGCGGCAAACGGAATAGGCGACTGCGAGTTGTGATTCCGTGGCAACGGATTGCGTGGTAGCTTGGTGCACCGCCGTACTCATCGCAGCTTTCCCAGCGCGGCACGGGCCAGCAGCGCCAGTTTGCGCGTCTTAGAGATGGTCGGACGTCGGCCCAGAACTTTGTAGTTCTGCCGCTCAATGGCATTCAGGATTTCTTGACCGCCACGGCTGAATAGCTCTATATCAATTGCCAGTTCACGATTTACTTCCGCGATCAGTGGCAACCCCTGCTGAAACCAGTCTCGAGTCCGGTTAACTTCAAAGCGCATCATCTCGCAGAAAGCTGGAGTGTTTTGTGCGGTGTCGATGTCTGCTTGGGCAACTCCAAACCGGTTCAGGTCTTCGAGCGGCAAGTAGATGCGCCCCTTGCCATAATCCGCGGTGACGTCCTGCCAGAAGTTGGCCAACTGCAGTGCGGTGCACGTGAAATCGGAAAGCGCCTGCCGCCCGGCATCGCGGTAACCGCAGACATAAAGCACGAGATGGCCCACCGGATTCGCCGAATAGCGACAGTATCCAAGCAAATCTTCGAACCTGGGATAGCGAGTCACCTGCTGATCTTGGCGAAACGCCTTCAGCAAGTCAGCAAATGGTTGCCGCGGAATATCGAGTGTTCGCACCGTCTCGGCAAGAGCAACGAAGACGGGATGACGCGGCTGGCCTGCGTAGCAGGCATTGAGTTCGGCTTCCCACTCATCGAGCAACCGCAATGACGCTTGCGGATCGCCGGTTTCGTCGCCGAGATCGTCCGAGATGCGGCAATACGCGTAAATGTTAAAGAAATCCTGCCGTAATGAGCGCGGCAGAAACCACGTGGCTACTGAGAAATTTTCGTAATGACTGCGAGCCAAGCGCCGGCAATATTCCTGTGCTTCTACTAGAGAAGAGGCTCTCTCGGGAATTTCATAAACGGCAGGAACCCTGGCCCAGTCGGACAAACTGGAAAGATCGGAAGCGGACCGGGACTCGTTGCTGGCAATGGTTGACATGGTCAGTTCGGTTCCCTGGTGCTACGCAAGGTCCGTTCTAGTGCCCGGGAATGATCGCCGTCTTGATATCGCCGTTTCGGTTCAGCATGTGGCGAAGAACCTGCTGCAGGCGCGAAAGCGGCGCTTCGCCGGTAATGTAATCGGTGGAACGAATCTTCTTTTCAGCAATCAGCGCAAACGCCTTCCGGACGGTTTCCGGCGTATGGTGGAAAGTTGCCTTGAGCGTGATTTCCGAATAATGGAGACGATCGGTATCGAGTTGGACCTTAGTGCCACTGGCGCAGCCGCCAAAGAAATTGACCGTGCCGCCCTTGCGCACCATATCGATCGCCCATTCCCAGGCTTCAGGACGCCCAACCGCTTCGATGGCTACATCGCTGCCACGTTTGTCAGGAGAAAGCATTCGCACCGCTTCCACGGGATCTTTTACCTGCGTGATCTGCACTACCTCATGCGCACCCATGCGCTTGGCTGCTGCCGCCTGTGAATCACGCTTCACTACCGATATGACGTTGCATCCTGTCGCCTTGGCCACCTGCACGAACATTAGACCGATGGGGCCGCCGCCCACGACAGTAACAGTGTCACCGATTTCCACGCCCGTCTCGTGCAGACCGCGGAGAACGCAGGCCAGCGGTTCCACCATCGCGGCTTCCTCGTAACTCACGTCTGACGGAACGGCAAGCATGTTGGTTTCCACAATCCGCCGCGGTATCCGTATGTATTCCGCATACGCGCCGTTGTTGAACAGCAGGTCCTCGCACAGGTTCTCCTGGTGCTTGGAACAGTAGAAGCACATCTGGCACGGGGCCGAATTCAGCGCCACTACCCGCATTCCCCGCTTGAAGCCGCGCACGCCGGGGCCGACCTCTTCGATCACACCAGCCAGTTCGTGGCCGAACAAGGCGGGAGGAACAATCATGCGGGCGTGATATCCGCGCTGATAAACTTTCAGATCCGTGCCGCAGGTGAGCGCGACTTGTACCTTGACCAGTACTTCGCCCTGCCCCACCCGGGGAATCGGAACCTTTTCGATCTTTACATCCTCTTTGCCATAGAGGACGGCCGCTGTCATCTTTCCGTTCACGCTGGACTTCCTTCCCACGAGCTGCCCGGCTGAATGACGATTTTCATGGAATCTGGTTGGGGATGGGCAGCCAGGTTCAAGGCTTCCACGCTGCTGGCCAAAGAGAACCGGTGACTGATTAGTCGTTGCAAGTCCATTTCACGGCTCATTACAAACCGCACCGAATCCTTCTGAAGCTCGATGGAAGCGCTGTATGACCCCAACAATGTTTTCTCATCCACGCAAATCCCCGCGGGATCAATCGTGGTGTCGCCGCGCACGGTTTGCGCAAACAGTAAGACCCGCCCTCCAGGACGGACTGCATCCATGGCAGACCGGATCAGGCCATTCCCGCCGACCGCCAAAATGACTGCGTCGGCGCCACGCCCCTCAGTGAGCTCGCGTACCGCTTTTACAGTGTCGGCACGCGACGCATCGATGCTGCTCCCCAAGCCGTATGTTTTACTTATTGTAAGCCTCTGGCGATACAAATCGGAAGTGATTACGGACGCTCCAGCCTTTTGCGCCAGTCTTGCTAATATGATACCGATCGGCCCCTGGCCTATCACCAGAACCGTTTCTCCAGATTGGAGACGCAAAGTCTCGATACCCTTCATACAGGTGTTCACAGGTTCAACAAAACAGGCCTGTTCGAACGAGACGTCATCGGGGATGGGAATTGTTCCGCCCTGAACAATCCAATCCATAATGCGAACGTACTCGGCGAATCCACCTCCGGCAGGCTCGAACGCTGCCGTACAACCAACCTTCTTGTAGGTTTCACACTGGGCAAATGTTTTATGACGACAGTAATAGCACTCGCCGCACGGGATGTGGTGGAAGACCACGACTCGATTACCGACCTTAAAGTCAGGCACGCCGTTGCCTATGGCCGCGATCTCGCCAGAAGTTTCATGACCGAAAATGCGGGGCGCCGAATGCGACCCAGTGGCGATCTTCTTCAAATCTGTGCCGCAGATTCCGCAGGTGTGCACTCGTAGCAGTAGTTCACCTGAGCCTATCCTTGGCACAGGCACCGTTTCCAGGCGAATGTCGTTGACGCCCCTGTAGACAGCGGCGAGCATCGTGGCGGGAACGGACCGCTTTCTTTTCTCGACCGCGAATTGTCCGGCAATCGACATACCTAGGTCCCTATTTTCGAGATTGGATGCAATACGGATTGTTCTAAATTTTGCGCGCCGTGGGTGTATTCCTCCAGTGCTAGGCACAGGGTTCTCGACGCCTTCTGCGTATTCGCTCGCAGACGAATCACTCCTGGCCAAAGCCAAGGCCGCACCGCGGCGAAGAGGACGAATCTCCCAGCCTGAAACTGGCCATCGCTGGCGATGAATTTGTCCAGCGAAGGCATTTCAAATCCCGTTTCGTCGGAAATTGCTTTCACTGCCATGAATGGAATGCCGTGGGCACTGGCGCCGAGAGCGACTGAGGCCGCTTCCATATCTACCGCGTCCGCGCGGTAGGCTTTTCCCAGCTTCAGCTTCTGGTTCGCATCCGCCACCGCATCGAAACTAACTAGCACACCACTGCCGGAACCCACCTGCGTGCGGCTGCCATCGCGCGCGTCAATCACGAGACGGGGCGTCAGCACCTGACCGAGCTCCAACCCTGGATCAATTGCCCCCGCGAAGCCCACGGATATTACGAGGCGTGGCTGATACAGTTTTATGATGGCTTCACATGCTCTGCGTGCAGCCTCAACCCCGATTCCTCCACATACCAGCACAGCTGGATCATTCTCGAAAAATTTGAAATTCCGGCCGTCATGCTCGCGATGATTGATGCGCCAGCTCTTAATTAGCGGCCGGATCTCGCGATCCAGGGCGGCCACAATCGCGACTCTAGTTGCTGGCATAACCATTTTCTGTAAACCACTGGACGGCACGGCGGAGCGCAGCGTCCACTGGAACGGCTTTCCACCCAAGTTCGCGTTCAGCTTTCGATGACGAGACAAACATCTTCTTGCGCCCCATGCGGACCGCGTCAAGGGTGACCCGTGGCTCGCGACGAAGCACAACCCCGGTCACGACCGTGTCCACGACGCCGCTGGCCAGGGCGACCGCATAGGGTAATCGCACTCTCGGCGACGGCAAGCCGGTAATCGCAGCCAGCTTGTCGAGAATCTGCTTCAAGGTCAGATTCTCGCCTCCCAGGATGTAGCGCTCTCCGCTGCGTCCCTTTTCCAGAGCGGCCACGTGTCCGCGGGCGCACTCCCTGACATCCACCAGATTCAATCCAGTATCCACATATGCGGGGAATTTCTTCTTGAGAAAATCCACCACGATCCGTCCCGTAGGCGTGGGCTTAATATCCTGCTCGCCGACCGGCGTACTGGGATTCACTACAACCACATCGATTCCATCACGGCCGGCCGCGATCGCAACCTCTTCCGCCATGTACTTCGACCGCTTGTAATGCCCGATCATATTTTCCAGCGAGACCGGCGAACTCTCGTCAACCGGAAGGTTTTTGACTGTGAATCCCATGGTCGCTACGCTTGAGGTGTAAACTACACGCCGCACACGGTTCTTGCGCGCCGCTTGCAGGATTGTCTGTGTGCCCTCGACATTCGCGCGGTACATTTGCGCAGGGTCACGAACCCAGAGCCGGTAATCAGCTGCCACATGAAACACGACATCGCAGCCAGCCATTGCTCGGTCGATAGATTCCGGATCGCATAGGTCGCCAATGACCCGATCCGCATTCAATTCCTGGATGTTTTTCGGATCGCTGCCGGTGCGTACCAGCAATCGGAGCTCGGCACCCTGCTCGGCAAGAACAGTTGCGACGTGACTACCCACAAATCCGGTGGCGCCTGTAACAAAGGCCTTCATAAACGCGGGCTGCTGAGCGATGACCCGCTAACCAAGTTTTTGCGGCTCGAGCGAAATATCGCTCTCTCCCGCCGACTTCTTTTCCCAGTAATGGCGGACCCAAGCCTCCCAGCTATTTCCCGCAGCCATGTCCCGGCCAGTAAATGCGAGTGCGGCGATATCTGCGTAGGGCAAAGAAATCCTGGCGCTACCATCTTTGGGCAATAAACGCACATACGAATCCGCAAGCGTTTTTCCAGTGCGACGATCGAAAATGTAGCCTTCGATTTTCGATCCGTCCTTGCGAGTGATCAGTACATCGCCGCGATAATCGAATGCCTGTTCCAGCGCGGAGCGAAGCTCCTGAGCTGTTGCGAGCTCCGGGATCCGGCCTTGAAGCTTTTCGTGGGACGCACCTGCAACAACTTCAAGTGAATCAGGGTCCGGCGCTGGAGAATTCGGTTGACTTGCTGGGGAATCGTTGTTGCTCAAACCCTTGTTTCCTCCGCGGCGTGATCCTCAATCTGAATCAGAGGATTAAAGGCATGGACGGGGCGTACCGGCTCGTCGAGCAAATCCTTGGCGGATGCATCGGCGTAACGGTTTGAAATCATGGCGCGCGCGGTGCCCCACAAGCCTCGCAGCGATCCGAAAGTGTCATTTACGGCAGACGCTTCATAACCGCTGTGCACCATGCAGTTCGCACACTTGGGATTACCCGACTCGGTGCCATAGTTTTGCCACTCCGTGGTTGCCAGAAGCTCGGCAAAGGTGTCAGCGTAGCCGTCCTGAAGCAAATAGCAGGGCTTCTGCCAGCCAAATACGTTAAATGTGGGCATGCCCCAAGGAGTACAGGGGTAATCGCGCTTGCCCATAAGGAATTCTAAAAATAGAGGGGACATGTTGAAGCGCCAGCCCGAATCGCGGTTCGACAAGATGGCACGAAATAGACGGCGGGTGCGAGCGCGTCCCAGGAAATGGCTTTGGTCGGGGGCCTTGTCGTAGGAATAGCCGGGCGAAAGCATCATGCCCTCGACACCCAATTGCATCATCTCGTCGAAGAACACGCGGACACTCTTGGGATCGGCGCCGTCGAAGAGAGTGGTATTAGTGGTGACACGGAAGCCGCGAGCTAGCGCCTCCTTGATTCCTTCGATAGCTTTGTCGTAGCCGCCTTCCAGGCACACGGAAAAATCATGATGCTCGCGCTGGCCATCCATGTGAACCGAGAACGTCAAATACTTGCTGGGCTTGAATAGATCGATTTTCTGTTTAAGCAATAGCGCATTCGTGCACAGATAAATGTATTTCTTGCGCGCCACCAGGCCTTCGACAATTTCTCCGATCTGCGGATGCAACAAAGGCTCTCCGCCGGGGATGGCGACCGTCGGCGTGCCGCATTCTTCGACTGCCCGAAAGCATTCATCCGGCGTGAGCTGCATTTTCAAAACATGGCTGGGATATTGAATTTTGCCGCAGCCGGCGCAGGCAAGATTGCACCGGAATAGCGGCTCGAGCATCAGGACGAGCGGGTACTGCTTGCGTCCTTTAAGTTTCTGCTTGAGGACGTAAGTTGCCACCGTCCACATCTGCGAAATTGGTACTGCCATTTTTCTCCCGTTCCGTGACTAATTGCTAAGCGCCTTCAAAAATCATTCCCCCGCTTGCGCCAACTGGGCACCAACTTGCGTCCCTGCCATGACCTTTGTATAGGTGGTCAGGGCAAGCAGCGGAAAATACTGCCGATACATGTGGTAGCGCAAGTAAAAGACGCGTGGGAAGCCTGTTCCAGTGAAATAGGGCTCGTCCCACGATCCATCTTTCTTTTGCGTGCGCAGCAAGTAGGCAACTCCCCGAGCCACCGAGTCACTGCGGGTGTCATTTGCGGCGAGCAGCCCAGCGACCGCCCACCCGGTCTGAGACGGAGTGCTCGGGCCGACGCCTTTGGTATTCGGGTCGTCGTACGAGCCACAAGTTTCTCCCCAACCCCCGTCCGGGTTCTGCACCATGCGAAGCCACTCTGCGCCCTGCTGGACGTAGGGCTCGTGATAATCCACGCCAATCGCTTCCAGCCCGCGAAGTACCTGCATCGTCCCGTAAATGTAGTTCACGCCCCAGCGACCAAACCAGGATCCATCTGCGTCCTGCTCCTGCCGAATGAACTTGATCGCTTTTTTCACCGCAGGATGATTCTTGTCGTAGCCGTAGGTGGCCATCATTTCTAAAATGCGACCTGTGATATCAACCGTCGGAGGATCCAGCATCGCGTTGTGGTCTGCGAAAGGAACGTATTGGAAGACCATGCGGTCGTTATTCTTGTCGAACGACGCCCAGCCGCCATTGCGGCACTGCATGGAAAGAATCCAATCAATCGCACGCTGCACAGACTCGCGCTGATACCGCCCATTCGGATGTTCTACTTGTGCCAGGGCCAGGCATACCATGGCGCTGTCGTCCACGTCAGGATAGAACTCGTTGTTGAACTCAAAGTACCAGCCGCCGGGGATTCCCTTTTTATTTTTTACCTTCCAATCGCCCGGGTTGCGAACCTGCTTTTGCAGAATCCAATCGGCGCACTTGACCATGCGGGGATCATTGGCCGGCACTCCACTCTCGCCGAGAGCGAAAAGTGCATAGGCTGTATCCCACAAAGGGGACTTACAGGGCTGGACGC
>WNFC01005445.1_pt1 | contig 13962 bp, 6 predicted proteins | sample 5400541 | NCBI WGS metagenome assembly WNFC01 (sample SAMN13153342, study PRJNA577476) | soil metagenome | isolation source: 120 cm saprolite under Douglas fir tree site 2 hole 2 replicate 1 | place: USA:California | collected 2015-04-18
GTTTACTTTGGGCCGCTGCGTCTCGGGCGCCTGAGCGAGCGTCACATGCGGATTGAGGATGAGTACGGGAGACTCTATCGCCGCCATGTGTAACCCATGTCCCCGGACTCTTTTGTCACCTATCTCCCCGACCGTTCAGACCGGGCCTTGCTCACCAGCGGGAACCGTTCGGGATGCTCGATCGACTCCACCGCGAGGTCCACGTCTAGGCCGGGCCAGTACAGGTGATCCGGCGAAGGCAACTCCACTCGAACCAGCTTTGCAATTGGAGCATCGCGGAACCACGGGAACTTGTCGAACGGCAAGAAGAGTTCGCGCTCTCCAAGGAGGAGCCATAGACCGTGCGGAGAGACGTTGGTTACTTCAACCACCGAAGTGCGTTTGCCACGCTGTGCGGATCTCATTCTCGTGCTCCTGTACCAGTCTGAGCGCAGCCGCAAGCCGCGCCGGGCTCAACCCGTAGTTCTGCGCGATCGCAATCTCTGGTTCCAGCCAGATCTTGGCCTCGCCTGTCTCATGTTGCACATGAACGTGCGACCTGGACTCTTCCCGAGAGAAGAAGTAGAAGCGGTACCCTCGCGCCCGAAAGATAGTGGGGCTCACCGCACCATCCTACCTCACCAGCTGGAGCTCCCACATGCATGACAACAAAGGTCTAACGCTCAGGATCACCCGCGGCCGAAGGCCGCCGGGTGAATCCTGTTGTTAGGCAGAGCTTATTGACGCCTGCACACGCTCGGAGATCCAAGCAATATCCTCGCGTTCGAAGGGTTGAGTGACCCTGAGCAGCGCAGCGGCGAGTACAACTGACAGTATCAACGCCACGACGGCAATCCAGAAGGTGGCATCACGGTGCCCGTTCGCGGCCAGGACCGCTGCGCCAAGAACTGCTAGAGCTAGCACGAAGACCACTAGAACCGCGACGAACGCAATCAGCAGCAATCGCGTCATCCACGGGTAGGCGAAACGCCCGTCGAGAACCGTCCGACCAGCATCTTCGCGAAACCTGCCCCGGAACACAGGTCGTGCTGACGTTCGCTGCCCTGCGCGATGTCGGGCGATACGAACCTGTGGGATGGTGACGTGCCCCACGAGGCAATCGATGCCCCAGTTTGCAAGCTCGCTCCGCTCTACTACCGTTGCCAGGGACCGCATAGCATCCTCAAGCGGCAAGCTCGAGACGAACACCGCCGACTCAGCGTCCGAAATGCTCTTCCAGATCCGTAGCCGCATGTTTTTTCTGCCTAACGCTCGCGCTCACAGGCCGGGGCGAGCAACGCGAGCGCCGGGCCGGTGCAGCGCGTTGTTCGGCGACTCACCCCGGCCAGGCGTCCGGCCCCAGTTCTGCACGAATGAACCATCCCGTCTCCTCCTCGTTGAGGAGGTACCCGTGATAGAGGAGCCAGGGGCGTGTAGTCTCTACCAAGGACTCGTCCGGGGTACCGGCACTCCGGACCAGCCAACTATGTTCACGCCACAGACCGTCCGCCGGTAAAGCCCATTCCCCGCCACGTGGCGGGGCAGTTCGTCACCCTCATGGCTCAAACGCGACGAACCAGGCGCCGATGTGGGTGAGCACGTTGCGCAAGACGCCCTCTTGTTGCCCGCCAAGGAACGGCGCGAGTCTGGCGGCTCCGCGAACCGTCACCAGAGGTCTTATGATCGACCATGTCCTGAGAAGCCGAAACCCATGAGCCAGATAGGCTTCCAGATGTTGAGTCGAGTCATCGATCGAAAATCGTTCTCTCCCGAACAGGTCAACGCGAATGACGTCGGACGACCCCGAAGCTTCTTGCCCGACCGACACCACCGCACGCGACTCCGGATGCTGGCTGACATAGAGACAGGTCGCCACGGACCGGCGAACACCCTTCCCGATGAAGGTGAACGCCTCTGGTGACACGTCGATAAGGACGCGAGGCGCCCAAAGCCGCATGAGCCAGGTGGGAGTCTCAGGCCGAGTCTCAGGCCGAGTCTCAGACCTCATGCTACGCGGCATGAGTCGCCGAACGTGAAGTGGACGGAACCATCGAGAAACGGTGACGCTTCGCGCGGCGCAGTATAGCAGCAGCGCGGACAATGACTTCGCGTAACAAGTTCAGCCAGAACATCGCCAGGTTACATTGCCACGTCGCGCGGATGGCGCCCTTGCTATGCGGAACTGCCCAGTCCGATCGGAAGCGGCGGCGTGGCGGCCAGGAGTCGAGCGTGTCATGCCGGGAAAATGCGGTCGGCAGGGCTTCGGACGGCGCCTGGGCCCCGGTTCAGGACGTGTGTGTAGATCATGGTGGTGCTGACGTCCTGGTGGCCGAGGAGTTCCTGGACTGTCCGAATGTCGTGGCCGTCCTCCAGGAGGTGGGTGGCAAAGGAGTGGCGAAACGTGTGGCAGCTCACGCGCTTGGCGATGCCCGCTCGAAGGGCGGCGATCCGGACGGCACGCTGGAGGACGGATTCGTGAAGGTGATGACGTCGGCGTTCGCCGGTGGTCCGGTCGAAATACATGCGGGTCGCCGGGAACACCCACTGCCAGGGCCACTCGTGCCCGGCGTTGGGGTACTTCCGGGCGAGAGCCCACGGCAGCTCGACCCAGCCCGCGCCGGCCTGAAGATCGATCTGATGCTGGTCGCGAACCGTGTTCAGGTGCCGAAGAAGATCGGCCTTGACGGCGACTGGCAGCATCGTGAGGCGGTCCTTGTTGCCCTTGCCTGCGCGCACCACGATCTGGTTCCGTCCGGGATCGACGTCCTTGACACGCAGGCGCGCGCACTCGAGCAGGCGCAGGCCTGCGCCGTACAGCAGGAACGCCATCAGTCGCGGGACGCCGTGGATCTCGCTGAGGACGGCGCGAACCTCCTCGCGAGTGAGCACGACGGGCAGATGATGCGGGCGCTTGGCATAGACGAGGTCGTCCAGCCATGGGACCTGCTGCAGAAGGACTTCGCGATACAGAAAGAGGAGAGCGCTGAGGGCCTGATTCTGGGTCGAAGCAGCAACCTTGCTATCGACGGCCAGAGACGTCAGGAAGCGCGTGATCTCCGGTGCTCCCATCTCGGCGGGATGACGCTTGCCGTGGAAGAAGATGTAGCGGCGGATCCATGCGATGTACGCCTTCTCCGTGCGGCGGCTGTAGTGGCGGGCTCGGATGGCATCGCGCACGCGGTCGAGAAGCCGCGGCTTGGCTGCTGAGGTGGGGCCGATTTCACGGACGGCTAGCACCGCCGCACGCGGCGCCCGATACAAAAGTGATGGACTCGGCTCGAGAGTGCCCATGTCGAGCTGCGCTAGGCTGGACTATACGCCGTTCTGATCGCGCTGACCAACGCCCGCGCAATGCATCGGATCCGATACAGTCAGAGCCTATCTCATTTGACACCAGCGGAAACGCGTGACACAGTCTCGCCACCGAAGCGCACGAGGCGCCGCGTTCCCAGGGGAGACTTCGCATGGCCATTGCCACCGGCCGGACCGCCCAACCAGAGATGACCGACTCCTATGCCCGGCTCGAAGAGAAGATCCTGGAACGCGACCAGACCGGCGCCAGCAACATCTTCTACGACTTGGTCCGCGCCGGCCGGCCCCTGCCCGAGCTCGTGGGTGAGATCGTCCGGATCCACGCGCCCTACACCCACGTGCCCTATCACCAGCGCCTCGACGACGGCGTGGTGAAGTTCGTGAACAACGACCACTGCTTCTTGAGCTCGCGGGCGAGCACGGAGCTGATGACCTTGCTCAGGCCCGAGCTGGCGTACCTGCCGCTGGCGCAGACCATCTGGTACCTCCCCACGGGGCTCGACCCCTGGAACCAGCTCCTCGGCAAGATGCCCGGTCACTACGTCCGGCTCTACGAGCTGAAGTTCGAGGGCAAGCCGCCGCTGCCAGAAGTCCACTGGGCCCAGCAGGAGCCGCTCGCGATCGACGGCACCTTTTCCGAGAAGCTCAACACCTGGCTGACGCTCGTCCAGCGCGGCGAGGTCGTGAACGCCTACCGCGTCTTCCTCGGGCTGTGGGAAGAGGCCAAGCAGAACGGCGCCCTCCGGGACCAGCTTCTGGCCCAGCTCGTCTTCGCCGGGCTCATCGACGTGCAGGATCGGGTGCTGCACAACCGCTCCTATACGACGGGCCACAAGTCGTTCCGGGCCCGCGCCACGGTGCAGCTCGCTCGAATGGTCGGCTGGGAGCATGCGCGCAGCATCCTGTACGCCGGCGTGCCGGACATCGCGGTCGGCCCACGCTGGTACTCGAACTACGAGATGGCCTGCCAGATCGTGCAGAACTTCCTGGACAACCGCGATCGCGATCTCCTCGCCAACGATAGTGCTCTCACCGCGGCCGAGTCCCTGGCCCTCGTGGAGGCGCTACTGAGCGGCGAGGAGCCGGTGTACATGAACCTGATCGTGGAGCTGGTGAAGTCCGGGACGGGACTGCGGCAGATCCTCGACACGATCCAGGTGGCCTCGGCCCAGCTCATCCTCGAGACGGGCGATCCGAACAACTATTCCATTCCCCAGCACAGCTACGAGTACTGCAACACCCTGCGCTGGTTCTTCGACACCTTCGACCACCCGCACCGGCTCAAGCTCCTGTTTGTCGCGGCCGCCTTCGTCTGCCGAGGTGCCCACAACCAGCGGTACATGGGCGGGAACGGCCCGATCAAGATCGAGGCGCCCCGCGGTGCCGACGCCATGCCCCAGCACCAGCTGCTCGAGCGGCTGGATGAGGCCCTCATGGGGCTCCGCGCGTTCGAGGCCGTCAACTGGACCGCCGCCTACCTCAAGGCCGGCTTCGACCGCGCGCCGCTCATCGAGACGCTGGCCACCGCCGCCGCCAAGACCGGCAACGACCCGCACAACCAGGAGCTGGGCTCCTGTCTCCTCGAGGACTACGCGCACTCGACCGCGCGCGATCGCGACCGCCTCCTCCTCGCGCAGGCCAAGCACACCGGCGGCCACCGGAAGTACGGCGATCACCTCGAGGCGTATCGGAGGTTCTCGGAAGCGTTCGGCCTCGCCGCCGGGCGCTAGGGAGGGCGCGCGTCGGCCGCGGATGGCGCTCCCCGTCGGGCTCCGCGCCTTCCATCACGCCGACTTCCGCAGCTTCTTCTGGGCCCAGCTCGTCGCGCAGACGGGCACCTGGATGCAGACGGTCGCCCAGTCGTGGCTGGTGCTCCAACTCACGCCGTCGCCGTTCAAGCTCGGCTTGATCGGCTCGCTCCAGTTCGCGCCCATCCTGCTCTTCTCGGTCGCCTCGGGCGCGCTCGCGGACCGCGTGCGCAAACGCCGCCTGCTCATCGGCGCACAGGCGGCGCTCGGCTGCCAGGCCCTGGGGCTGGCGGCCCTGGTCGCCTCGGGTCGCGTCGAGTACTGGCACGTGGCCGTGCTGGCCTTCTGCTCCGGGCTCGTCAACGTGCTCGACCAGCCGGCGCGCCAGTCGCTCGTGGCCGAGATGGTCGGGCGCGCCGACGTCGCGAGCGCGGTCGCGCTCAACTCGGCCTCGTTCAACGCCGCGCGGATCGTCGGGCCCGGGCTCGGCGGGCTCTTGATCGCAAGCTTCGGCGTGGTGCCGGCCTTCGTCCTGAACGGGCTCGGCTTCGTCGTGGCTGTGATCATGCTGCTCGGGCTGCGCACCCAGGGAGCGCCGAAGGCGCGCTCAGGCGAAGGCGTTCTACGCGACGTAGTCACGGGCCTCCGGTATGCCTTCAACACGCCGGAGATCCGTCTGACCCTCGGATTGCTCTTCATCGTGAGCATCTGCGTCTTCAACTTCACAGTCTACGTGCCGCTGGTGGTCCGCACGGTGCTGCACCTGGGCGCCGAGGGCTTCGGCCTTCTCATGGCCTGCCTGGGCGTGGGCGCGGTCACGGGCGCGCTTACCGTCGGCGCATTGGGCGCGCGCCGTCCACCCGCGGCCGTGCTGTTCGGCGCGGCGGCGCTCGCGTGCAGCGCGCTCATCGCGCTGTCCACGGCGCGCGGCTTCTGGCTTGCCGCGGTTCTGCTCTTCTTCACGGGCCTGTTCGGCCTCGTGCTAGTCGCCAGCTGCAACACCGCCATGCAGCTCTCCGCGCCCGACGAGCTGCGCGGCCGGGTGATGAGCCTCTACACTCTGATCTGGGGCGGCGTCTTCCCGTTCGGCGCCTTCATTGTGGGCGCCATCTCAGAGCACTGGGGTGTGGGCCGGGCCCTCCTCGTGAACGGCACGGCGGGACTCCTGGGCGTGGCGCTCCTGCTCGGCTGGTGGACGCTTCGAGGCGCACAGGCCAGGAGAAGGCCTGCCGAAACCTAGCGTCTTCCCATCAGGGATCGCCGATCGGCGGCGGCTTCCGTACATCGTTCCACGGGGCAAACGGATTCTTGACGTGATAGAGCGGGGCGGCGAGGACGGGGTAGTGTCGCAACAGAACCGTCCGCATGGTGTTGTTCTCGACCCAGTCGATGCCGGCGCGGCTGTAGATCTCCGGCGTATAGTCTTTCGTGAAGAACCGGTCGCTCTTGAGCCGCCGCGAGGCCATCAGCAAGAACACGCGAAACGCGGTGTCGCTGATCCCAAAGCCCTCCGGCTTCCGCTCCGCATACATGCCGACCATGAGGTCGACCCGGTCCACGTGGTCGTAGATCGCCCGGAGCTCTTCCGCCCACTCCGGCCTCGCCGCCAGCTCCTCGAAGGATTTGACGCGACGGAGATGGAACAATTCCCGGAAGCGGTTGTACCGGGGCACGCCTCGCTCGCGGTCCCTGACAATGTCGATGGCAGCGAGGTCGATGAACTCGTCGGGCGTGCCGTCGCTCTTCCGTCTCTGGAGGCGGCGCATCCAATCCGGGTAATTGTGGAGGACCAGCGCGCCCGGGTTGGCCCTGCCCATGGAATAGAAAAGATCCTCCGTCCCGACCTGGTTCGCCAGCGCCCGATCCCTGGCCCCGGGATTGACGACGTCGACGGACGTGCGATCCTTCTCGGCGTCCAGCGTGAACCTCGTTTCGAGCTCCTGGCCGTCCGCGACCCGATACACGGCCACGCGGTCGGGCATCAAGGCGTGCATGCGGTAGACCGAGACGAACTCTTCCGTCAGGCAGTAGTCCGCTCCGTGGTGATTGGTCTCCGAGCCCGGAATGCCGCTCACCAGCTCGCCTTCGCTGATGCGCCGGAGCACCTTCTTGATCCGCTCCGTCGCGAATCCCCACCAGTTTCCTTTCATCCCGACCTGCAGCACCGGGTGGCCGAGGATGGCGGGCGTCCATTCGAGCGTATGGATCTTCGCCATCAGGGCGACGTTCACGAGGCGGGCCGTCCGGTAGAGCTGCTCGTCGTCCCAGCCGGGGTACTCACGTCCGAGATGATCGCAGATCGCGTTGTGCTCCCTGGCGAACAGGTTGTGCATGAGGCTGAGCCCGATCCACGAGTTGGCGGGGAGACCCGTCCGCTCCAACCCGTTCTCCTCCACGAGCAGCATCCCGCGGTCATCCAGCGCGAGCCTGCCTCCCCGGTGGTCGCGAAGGCGCCCCTCCGCCTCCTCACTGCTGCCGTAGATCTGCGAGCCGTCCCACCAGTGAGACTCTGCATTCACGTACGTTACGGGGCCGTTGCCGTCATCCTCCTTGCGGGTGGGATCGCGCCGGGTACGCCGTATCCGCATCGGGCACACCAGAGGCTCGTCACCGGGCCTGGTCGGAACCTCGATCACGTCATCGATCTCAGGATTGCCGTGGTTGAACCAGTCGTGCACCTGGAACTGGATCCATGCCGCTGCGAGAAGGTTCAGTGACTCCGCCGGTATGAAGCCGCCGGGCCGTCGCGCGAGCAGCCGGTTGCTGATCTCGCGAGGATTGGGCTCCAGCAGGCCGCCGTCGCGCTCCGGATCCACCTCGCTCAACGGGATATTCCGGCCGAAGCGGGCCCCCGGGCTGCTCAGCGTGAAGTCCGGCGTGTCCGTCGGGTTCGCCTCGTTCAGGCTGGCGCTGCCCATCTCCGGCTTCGTGAGGTCGTTGTACCAGCCGTCGGCCTCTCTCGAGTGCAGGTACGCCGGGCGGTAGGGCACCGGCGGCCGCAGCCCGGCGGGGTTCGACACGGGAATGTCGGACGTGTTGTGAAGGTTTCGGGCCCGCAAGACTTCGCGAAGCGCATCCAGATTCCCAATGGCGAACAGGAGCGGCATCCGGTGCCAGACCAGCCGGCGCCCCACGACGATGCGGATGCGGTTGATGATCCGAAACAACGTCACGTACACGAAGACGCCGAACGATTTTGGATCGGGCTGCCTGAAGATGACGCGCGTCATGTAGGCGGAAAGGACGATGCCGGCCATGAGCATGCCGATGAGGTGCGCGCCGCGGCTCGCCTTGGGTGCCATCAGCGCTTTGACGAACATCGCGAACACCAGCGCGTGTACGAACCCGGTGAACCGCCGAATCCACGTGTAGTCCTGCCGTACGAGCCACAGCAGCGCGATGTCGAAGCCCCACAGGATCGCCAGGGCAAGGTCCGGCCCAGGGTGCTCGACGGTGCAACCCGGGATCATTTCGTTCCCGGCATGACCGTGAAAGATCGCTTTGAGGTTGCCCTGGCAGATTCCGAAGATGGCCCAACAGAGGTGGAAGAGGAGGGCGATGTAGGCGAAGGTCCAGAACGAGCGGGAATACGTCTCGACCGCCCCCGGCTTGAGGAGGATGAAGAAGCATAGCGCGGGCGTGAGCAGAATCACGGTGGCCCAGATGGTGAAGATGACGCGGTAGTAGGTGACGCTGTGGATGAAAGGCCACCCAGTGCCCCACACGTTGTAGGTGGCCGCATCGTGCGCGACGATGTGCGCGAGGAGAACCAGCAGCCCGGATAGGATGGCCACGCGGACGAATCTCCCATTGATCGGGCATTCGGCATTGGCGGTCATCTCGCTCCTCCTTCTTCCCCTACGAGCTTCCGCTCCGGGCTTCCCATGACGAGGCTTGCTCAGGCCGGCAAGGGCGCGTCCCACTCCGCGGCCAAGCGCCTGGTGCGCTCGACGTAGCGCGGCACGCCCAGGCGCGTGAAGAGTGCCAGCGCCCGGGCGAGGTGTGCGCGGAGCGCGTCGCGGTCGCCCTGGATATGCGCCAGCTCGGCTAGCGTCAGCTCGGTGCGGCCGACCTCGTGCTCCATGCCTCCGGACACGAACAGCTCGCGCGCCTCGCTCAGCAGCCTGAGCGCGTCCGCCGGATTCCCTTCGGCGCGCGCGAGGCGACCCAGCAACCGGTGGTTGAGAGCGCTCGCGTAGTGGAACTTGCCCTCCTTGGCGAGCTCGAGACCCTCCGACGCCACCTGCCGCGCGCGGGAAAAGTCGCCCATCAGGAACAGGGCCTCGGAGAGATAGGCGGTGACCAGGCTCTGGAAGTGCCGGTGGCGGAACCGCACGAACATGGCGAGCGCCTGCTCCAGGTGGCCGAGGGCTTCGGCGGGCTGACCGTTCTCGAGATAAGCATAGCCGAGGAAACAGAGCGCGTCGGCCGTATTGAAGGGATCGGGCGAGCGCTCGAGGCTCCGCCGGCAGCCTTCGATCCCGAGCTCGGCGTCCCCCATGAACGCCCGCATGCCGCCGGTCGCCCACGCCGCGTAGCTCTGCAGCCGCATGCTGCCGATCGCCGAGCCGAGGGCATCGACCTTTGCCTCCTCGGCCAGCGCCGCGTCGAACTGCCCGACGAAGGCGTAGTTGATCCCCAGGATGAAGTGGGTCATCCCCAGCCAGTACGGCTCGCGGGTGCGCTCGAGCAGCGCGATTGCCTCGGACGCGTGCGTCGTGACCTCGTGCGGCCGGCCCCACCAGATTCCATTCTGGGCGAGGACGAACTGGGCCTTGCCCATGGTCGCCTCGTCTCCGGACTGCCGCGAGGCTTCCAGCGACTTCCGGGCGTGCGCCTCGGAGCGCTCGTTGTCGCCGACGAAGCTCCACACCAGTCCGATCTGGAAGTGAAAGAGGCCGGTGAGGCGAGGGTCGGCTATCCGGTTGAGTCGCTCCTCGTGGGCTGCGAGGACATCGAGGCTTTCTCGGAAGCGGCCCAAATAGAGCAGGGAGTTGGCCAGCCGGAGCACGAGCCCGAGCGTCAACCGGTCCTGACCATCGGGTGGCAGCTCGGGAACGCGCGCGAGCGCGCCCTCGAGAGCCGCGATGGCCTCGGCGTGGGCGTGGCGGGAGGCCGCCTTCTCCGCGAAGCGCGTCAGATAGTCGACGGCCTTGGCGGTCTCGCCGGTCCGCGCGAAGTGATAGGCGAGGCGGTCGTAGACGTCTTCGAGCCGGTCCGCATGCAGCGCCTCGAGCGCCTGCCCCGCCGCGGCGTGGAGCACGCGGCGCTGCGGCGCGAGGATGCTCTCGTAGGCCACCTCCTGGGTCAGCGCGTGCTTGAAGACGTACGCCGTCTCCTCGCCGGCGCGCTGCTCAAACAAGAATTCGAGCCGCCCGAGCTCTTGCAGGTGAACGGCCAGGTCCGCCGTGTCTCCCCACATGGCCGCGAGCGGCTTCGATGACGCGGCACGCCCGAGCACCGAGGCCGTCTGGAGCAGACGTTGCTGTTCCTCGGTCAGCCGCTCGATGCGCGCCATCAATACCCCCTGCACGGTGTCCGGGACGGCGATGTCGACGTGGCGGTCGCCGCGAGCCATGACCGCGCGAGTCAGCTCCTCGAGGAAGAAGGGATTGCCCTCGGCCCGGCTCAAAATGACCTGGGCCAGCGGCTCCGGCAGCTGCTGGCTCGGCAGGATGGACTGCGCGAGGCGCAGGCTCTCCTCCGGGGACAGCGGCGGCAGCGCGATCTGCGTGGCGTACGACTTCTCGATCCAGGGCGGGCGATACCCCGGGCGATAGGTCGTGACGAGGAGGAGAGGGATTCGCGCCAGGCCCTCGATCAGGGAAGCGAACAGCTCTTCCGACGTCCGGTCGATCCAGTGCAGGTCTTCCAGGGTGATGATGAGGGGACGCGCCTGATTCGCCCTCAGCGTGACCCGCTTGAGCGTCTCGAAGGTGTTCGCCTTCACCGCCTCGGGGCTTAGGCGCTCCACTGTCCTCGTCTCGTCCTTGAAGCCCAGCAGATTCAGCAGGTATGGCAGCGACTCCTCGGGAGGCAGGCGCAGCGCATCGAGGCCGAAACGGATCTTCTCCGCGGTCAGCTCGGGCCCGTCCGCCTCGGTGAGACCGAAGCCCTTCCGGATGAGGTCCAGGAAGGGCAGGTACGGAATGGCGCCGCCGTAGGAGACACACCGTCCTTCGAGGTAGCCCACGCCCTGGGTTGCGACCCGCCGGCTGAACTCGTAGAGGAGCCGCGATTTGCCGATTCCGGCGTCGCCGACGATACAGACGATCTGACCCTGGCCGGCCACCGCCGATGCGAGCCGGCTCTGCAGCACGTCCAGCTCCTGGCTCCGCCCGACGAACGCGGCCATCACCCCGGCGTGGCCAAGCCCGTGCTGCTCGTGCCCCGTGAGGCGGTACGCCGGCTCGGTCGCCTCCCCAGCCCGGGCCACGCGCTCGAGCTTGAACCGGCGGTCGAGAAACGGCCTGACCGCCGCGCTCACCACGGGAACGCCGGGCGCGGCATCCTTTAACAGCGCCGTGAGGGTGGCCCAGCTCTCCTGCCTCGACTCGCCGGCGATCTCGACGCGGCCGCGCAGCGGAGTGACCAGGCACTGGCTCGTGTGAATGGCGATCTTGACGGCGAAGGGCGTCCCCTCCTCCGTGGCCAGCCGCTCCAGCGCCTTGCCGATGGTCAGCGCCGCGTGCGCTGCTCGTTGCGGCGTGTCCTCGGCCGGCTCCAGGCCGAACACGGCGACAATTCCGTTCTGACCCAGCTCGTCGATGTGCCCGCCGAATCCGCGCACCTTGGCCATCAGGGTCTCGAGCTCACGGGCCGTCCCGGGCGAGCTGTCGCTCTCGCCTTGGTGGATGAGCGAGGCCCGCAGCAGGGTGATGCGGCGGCGCTCCCAGCGGATCCGCACGGGCGCCGCCACGGGCTCGGCAGGGCGAAGGGAGGGCGCCGGATCGGCGGCGGGCTTGGGCGCGGCTTCCTCGACCTGTCCCGAGCCGGTGCGGAGGCCATACTTCTCGATGCGCGCGCGCAGCGTGTTGCGCGAGATCCCGAGGAGAGCCGCCGTGCGCGAGACGTTCCACCCCGTCTGGGTCAGGGCGGCCAGCAGATGCTCGCGCATCGCGTCCTGGAGCGAGGCCTGGGGCGCCGCCTTCGCGGAGGCGGCCGCCGGCGCGGCGGCCACCGCCGATGGCAGCTCGAGGATGTCCGCGCTCACGACGCTGGCCTCGGTGAGGAGCGCCACCCGCTCGGCCATGTTGCCGAGCTCGCGGACATTCCCCGGCCAGCTGTGCTCGAGCAGCCGCGCTTGGGCCTCGGGCGAGAGCGTCTTGGACGGCAAGCCGTAGTCGGCGCAGGCGCGGGACAGGAAGCGCTCGGCCAGCAGCAGCACGTCGCGCCCGCGCTCGCGCAGCGGCGGCAGCGAGAGCGTGAGCACCGCCAGGCGGTGATAGAGATCCTCGCGGAAGCCGCGCTCGTGCACAGCTTTGCTCAGGTCGGCGTTCGTGGCGCTGAGGATCCAGACGTCCACCGGCTCGCTCGTGGTGCTCCCCAGCCGCCGCACCGCCTGCTCCTCGAGCACCGTGAGCAGCTTGGCCTGGAGCGGCCCGGGAAGCAGCCCGATCTCGTCGAGAAAGAGCGTGCCGTGGTGCGCGGTCTGGAAGAGCCCGGGCTTGGCACGCCGCGCGTCCGTGAACGCCCCGCGCTCGTAGCCGAACAGCTCGGACTCGAGGAGAGTGTCGGGGATGGCGGCGCAGTTGACGTCCACGAAGGGACCGTCGGCGCGCGGCCCCAGGCGATGGATGAGCCGGGCAACTAGTCCCTTGCCCGTTCCCGTTTCGCCCTGAATCAGTATGGACGGCATCCGGCGGCCGGCGTGGGGGCGCCCGAGGAGCCTGCGGATATTGTCGCGCACCGCCTGGATGGCGGCGCTCTCTCCAAGGATCTCGTCAAGGCCTGCCATAGCGCCCCAATCTACCCGGGTGGTTAGATCACTGCCCAGGAATCTACCATTCTCCGGACTGTCCATCTGGGCAGTCCGAGCGAAACCGTTGATCCCATGTGCTCCTCGATGGCGCCCTTCCTCCGTGTGCGGAAGAAACGCACACGGCGTGCCATGAGGAACAGTAAGCGCAGCTAGATTCGCTTGAGCACCAGACTCGATGGCGAGCTGGGAAAGGGCCAGCCGGGGATCCAGGCGGAGAAGCGCCCCGCCGTGCCGCCGGCGACGACGATTCGCACGTTGGCCGGCTCGCGGAACTTCGCGACGCCATGGCCGCCCATGTCCGCCTGCGTCTGCTCCCAGACGAACTGCCGCGCGTCCGCCTTGGACCAGCCGTCGGCCGCGATGGTCCGCGCGTGCTCGGGAGCGATCACCAGCACGGTGTCGCCGAGACCGGCGTGCGTCTCGCTCGCGATCACGATGCCGCTCCGCGCGATCGTCGCCAGGATCTCGCGCGCCGTGCGCCCCAGGGTGTTCGCCACGACCTGCGGCGCCTCCGCCGCGATGGCCGCCACCGTGCTCTCTCCGGCGGCGAAGCCGTGCTCGACGTGCAGCGGCTCCCATGGGCTCTCTTCCTCGTTCTCACCGATGCAGTAGGAATAGCGGCCGGGCTGGGAGAAGGTGGACATGCTGATGCCGCCCGCGGCGGCCCCGCCGATGTTCTGCCACACCAGCCGCACCGCGCGGCCGATGGTCGCGTTGGCGCGCCAGCCCGGGCCGAAGACGCCCGCGCCCGAGTTGACGTCGAGCGCGGCGCGGACGGGCCCGTTGAGAATCAGCAGCGGCGCCACCGCGTCGGTCGTGCCCGAGACGCCGACCAGCGCGAAGGCGGGATCGCAGATCGCCTCGACGGCGGCGATGACGGCCGGCATGTACTCGGGCCGGCAGCCGGCCATGACGGCGTTGATCGCGACCTTCTCGACCGTG
>WNFC01020764.1_pt1 | contig 13962 bp, 10 predicted proteins | sample 5400541 | NCBI WGS metagenome assembly WNFC01 (sample SAMN13153342, study PRJNA577476) | soil metagenome | isolation source: 120 cm saprolite under Douglas fir tree site 2 hole 2 replicate 1 | place: USA:California | collected 2015-04-18
ATTTCGTTCTGATCTCGCTGGGTGACTTGTTCGTCCAGCGGCGAAATGCGCGGCAGAAATTTGCGGCATCACTGAATCCGAGCGCCAGCGCAATATCCTCGTTTGCAAGCCTTGTCGTGCGCAGGTATTTCAGCGCGATTTGCATTCGATTCCTGACCAGCCGGGCGGAACGGTGGCAGGAAGTGCAAGGATTGCGTTGCTGTGGATAGGCATCGAATTTTATCTTGGGCGCGGGGCACAGTTCGTCGGGCCGATCGGGCTACTCAAAGCAGACCTAGGCTGCGGGCGCGGGCCACAGCCTGCGCGCGCCGCTCAACGGACAGTTTGCCGAACACGTGCTTCAGATGCGTCTTCACCGTCTCGGAAGTGACGCCGAGCGCGCGGGCCACCTCCTTGTTCGATCGGCCATCGTCGATCAGGGTTAGGATCTCGAGTTCGCGCCGGCTGAGGCTCGCAGCCGCGGCCAGGGCGCGCGCCGATCGGCCCGCGGAATCGTTGTATCCCGCACCGCGAACTGGCCCGGAATCGCTCAAGCAGTGGTCCGATATCCCGTCCGGCGTCGAGTATCGAGCGGTACGCTGCGGCTGGCGCGGCAATGTCCAGGGCAGCGCGTAAGGCCAGCAAAGCGCCATCGGCATCGTTCGATGCCATGAGCGTGATCGCCAGCGCCGATTTCAACTGCATCATCAGGCGGCTGCTACGCACTGTCTGCGCATCGCGATACAGTCCTTCGAGGAGGTCAACGGCTTCGGCCCACCGGTTGTGCGCAAATGCCACCTCGACTCGGGCGAGATCCCGATCGCGATGAATTTCGGAATGCGCGCACCGCACCGTGACTGGATTGAGCGCCGCAAGCCGTTCCAGCCGGACCACGCACGCCGAAGCCTCAGCGAAGCGACCTTCGACCAGATTTAGCCGCGTGCGTTCGAGCAGGATGCCGGACACGAGCCGGTCCCACTTACGGTGGTACCCCAGCGCTTCCGCGTGGGCCAGCAGGGCATAGGCTTGCTCGATGTCGGACCGCGACGCGGCGATGCGCGCGAGGACGATGTAGCCGCGTCGCACGCCCTCCAGCATGACGAGGGCGTCGATCGTCGGCATCCGTTCGACGAGCAGGCTTTCCGCTTCGTCGAAATGGCCTCGCTCGTAGAACAGCTCTGCCAGGAGTGGCGCGCTAAAGCCCGCCGCGCTCGAATGCGGCCCCACATGCTCCTCGGCTAGACGCATTGCCTCGCGCGCATCACGTTCGGCGAGATCGAACCGAGACTGGTCAAGCTCGATCATGCCCAACAGGCAGTGGTGATATACCGACGAGAAGACGTTACGCCGATCCTGCTCCAGCGAGTAGGGGATCCAGGGTGCGGCGTAGACGCCGTCGACATCTCCCGCCTTCCAGCGCGTAAACCGCAGCACGTTTGACAGCACGTTGGTATTCCAAGGGTCGGTGCTCGGTCGTTTGATGCACTCTTCGGACAGTGTCAGTGCTGCTATCGTATCGTCAGACAGCGCGAGTATGACGGAGCGCAGGACTTGGCATTCCCACAGAACGTCGGCACGCTCCTGGCCGGCTGTTTGCTCCTGGGCATCGTGCTCGACCTGCTCGAGCATGGCCTGGGCCTCGTCGGCGCGCATCGCCAAGGTCATGCCCCATGCGATGGCTAGCCGCACCTTGACCTGGCCGCGCATGACCTCGGCGGGAAACTGGCGCTGCCAGCCAAGCAAGGTGAGCAGATCACCACGCCTAACCAGAGTCATGCCGCAGCGCGAAATCCATTCGAGCGCACGTTCGATATCGCCCGCGGCGATGGCGTGCCGCGCCGCATCTGTCCACATCTCGTGCTCGGCGTACCAGGCGAACGCGCGTCGGTGCAGGTGTGGCTCCTCGTCGGGATGGCGAGCCCGCAGGCGCTGCCGCAGGTAGTCGAGCAGCAGTCGGTGGAAGCGGTACCACTGCCCTTCGCTGTCCACCGATTCGAGCAGCAGATGGCGTCGCGCCACGCTTTCGAGCAACTCGCCGCTGGCCGGCACTCCGGTAACCGCTTGGCACAGGTCATCGCTCAGGCTGTCCAGCACGGAAACGCGGGTCATGAAGTCGACCGTTTCGTCAGGCCAGGAAGCCAGCATTTCTTCCAGGTAGGCCGCGAACGGCCGGGAGGGCCCTGCCCACACATCGGCCGGCGACCCGCTCCGCACGATTCCGGCGGCAGCGAGTCGGAGCGCAGCTGCCCAACCTTCGGTGCTGGCGTACAGGCGCGAAATTGTTGCTGGTGCCAGCCGGCCCTCACACACCTGGTGAAGGAAGTGTCGGGTTTCATCGGCGTCGAAGCGCAGCGCCGCAGCGTCGATCTCGAGCAGCTCGCCGTTCGCCCTCAGGCGGGCCAACGGCAGTGGCGGTTGTAGTCGCGCGGTTAGCACGAGATGAAAGTTCGACGGTGCATGTGTCACCAGCAATGACACCGCCTCGTGGATGGCGCGGTCCGTAAGCCAGTTGAAGTCGTCGAGCACGAGGAAAATCTCGTCATCGATGTCCGTCAACTGGTTGATCATCGCCGACACGATGGCGTGTGGCGCGACCAGCGACGTCTGGCTGTCCAGCCCCACAGCCGAGGGATCGATGCCATCGACCGCCCCATACAGCGCGCGCGCAACGCAATGCAGAAAGCGCGCTGGTTCGTCGTCCTCTGGATCGATTGTGAGCCAGGCGGTACGGTCGCCTGCGGCGCGAAGCTGAGCAAGCCATGCGGCCGCGAAGCTGGTCTTGCCGAACCCTGCCGGCGCGTTAATGACAATGAGCCGGGCCGATTGCGCTGTCGAGACGAGCTGGAACAACCGCGGCCGGTCGATGATGCCGCGGCCGAGGCGGGGCGCGACCAATTTGGTCGTGATTACCAGCGACGATCTCTCATGGGTCATCCCTTGCTCCCTGCGCGAGCGGGTGATGGTCGCTGTCGCGGCGCAAGACTGCGGCGGCACGGTAGCTTGCACTAAACCACACCAAGGCACCTTGGCGAAATGCCCATGCCTTTGCCCTGCGGGGGATGTCCCCCCGACACACGCGCGTCCCCCGAGGCCTCCCCCGACGAACCGCCGCGGTGCCACCTCTCGGGGGATACCGTTCCGAAGTCAGCGCGCGAAGAATGACTTCCAAAGCGGAGGAAAGCCCCACGACTGCAAACCTAACCTCGGCACGTCCCGGGGCGGGCCAGGCAGGGCTCGACTTCGCGGCCACCGCCGCGCGCATCTGCAGCGGCACGTTCAGGATCCTAGCCGACTTCAGAGGCCGACATGTCGAATCCATCGATCCAACCGCACAAGCTCGGTCCGCTTGGGGCCGAGCCCGAAAGACGTGATGCGCCCCGTCGGAATCAAGCTCGACCGCATGACGCCCGAGGAAGTCATTGCCCCCGGTTCGCCGTACTGGGATGCGCTCCGGCAGTTCAAGGAACTCGGCTTCGGGGTCGAGGGCCTGCTGGCCCTCGAGCCGGCGGAGCGTGCCAAGACGATGTGCATCCTGTTCGAGGAACTCGGCTGGGGCGATGCAGGCCTGGCGATCTCGTTCGGCGTCACGCTGCTGCCTGCGCTGATGTCCGTTTTGCTCGACAACCCGTTCTGCCGCGAGGTGGCGTCCGACGACAAGATCGGCTGCTGGGGCATCACCGAGCCCGACCACGGCTCCGACATGCTCGATGCGAACCGGATGATCTTCCACCCCCAGGGTACCTACGGGCGCCCGAACTGCATGGCCACGCTGCGCGGCGACGAGGTGATCGTCAACGGCCAGAAGTCGGCTTGGGTGTCCAATGGCACCATCGCCGACGTGTGCGTCCTGTACTGCGCCGCCGACATCGGCGACGGGCCGGATACGCGGCGCGGCGTGGCGGTCATCGTGCCCCTGGACGCCAAGGGCGTCTCGCGCGGCAAGCCCCTGGACAAGATGGGGCAGCGCGCGCTGAACCAGGGCGAGATCTTCTTCGACAACGTGCGGCTGTCAAAGGCGCACCTGCTGGCCGGTCCCGACCAGTACCTCGACGCGGTCTACGCCATCCACACCTTCGCCAACGCGATCATGGGCACGGTGTTCACCGGCTGCGCGCGTTCGGCGTACGAACTGGCGCTCGGCTACGCACACGAGCGCCGGGCCGGCGGAGTGCCGATCATTCGGCACCAGTCGGTGGCCTGGCGACTGTTCCACATGTTCCGCAAGGTCGAGGCTGCGCGTGCGTTGACGCATCGCGTGGTGCACTACAACTTCGCGTCGCCGCAGCCGTCGCTGCACGCGGCGATGACCTCGAAGATCACCGCCACGCAGACCTCGTTCGAAGTGGCGAGCGACTCGCTGCAGATCTTCTGTGGCAACGGCCTGACGCGCGAGTACCCGATCGAGAAGATCCTGCGCGATGCGCGCGCCTCGTTGATCGAGGACGGCTGCAACGAGATTCTTGCGATCAAGGGGGGCTACTACCTCATCGACCCGGATCGCATCTGATCCGATCGCCTTCTGCCCGATACCTCTATCTGGAGTCAAACGACATGAAAACCTCGTACGACGTGGTGCTCTACGGCGCAAGCGGCTACACCGGCAAGCTAACGGCATGGAAGCTTGCCGAGCGCGGCATTCCCTTCATCGCGGCCGGCCGCAACGCTGAACGGCTGCAAGCCGAGCTCTCCAACGTGCCGGAGCTCAAGGGTCACGACTACTCCTGCGTCTCGGTGACCAACGAGCGCAAGGCGTTGGCCGAGTTGTTCGAAGGCAAGAAGATCGTCATCAACATCGTCGGGCCCTTCATGCAGCTCGGCCAGCCGGCGGTCGAGGCGTGCTTGGACGCCGGCTGCCACTACTTCGACACGACCGGCGAGATTGATTGGGTATTGTTGCTCAGGCAGGAGTTCGGTCCAAAATTCAAGGCCAAGGGGCTCGCGCTTTGTCCGGCCAACTCGTACATGTTTACCGAGGGCAATATTGCCGCCGAGATTGCGCTCGAGACGCCTGGGATCAACACGCTCGATATCATCTATCTCGCCGACTCGCAGGTGAGCGTCGCGTCGACCGCATCGTTCCTGCGCATGTGCACCAACCCGCAGTACTACCTCCAGAACGGCGAGCTCGTGATGTGGCCTTATGCCACCAGCTACAGCGTGCAGCTGCCTGGCGAGCACAAGGTGTTCAACGCGCTGCCGTGGAGCGGCGGCGGCGAACCGGTATGGTTCGAAGGCGATCCGCGCGTGCGCAACTGCAGCGTGCTCGTGTCGTTCCGAAACCAGGCCATGTTCGCTGCCGTGTTCGGGATGCTGCGCAAATTCGAAGCCGAATGCCGCGAATTGCCGCAGGACAAGCGCGAAGAGATTGCCAACGCCTGGGGCGCCGACCTGACGAAGGTCGAGCCGCCGCGCGAGAATCCGGACGTCAATCGCTGCATCCTCTCGTGCCACGGCCGCGGCAACACGAACTCGATCAGCGTGATCCTGCGCGGCAATTCGCCGTATGCGCAGACCGGCGTGCTCGGCGCGGAAGCTGCACGGCGCGTGCTGCGCGGGCAGCTGTGCGAGACGGGCTTCGTCTCGCCGGCGAAGGCCTTCGGTGCGCGCTCGCTGCTGGCGTCACTCGCAGAGGAGGGTTACCTCACGCACGAGGTCAAGAGCGTCTGAGGTCGAAGGAGGTCACCGTGAGCACTTCTGTCTTCGTCGCCGGCGTCGGCATGACGCCATTCGGCAAGCACATGGACACCAGCGTCAAGCAGCTAACCCGCCAGGCCGTGAAGGCGGCGCTCGCCGACGCGCAGAGCGAGCCGGCCTCGCTGCAGGGTGCGTTCTTCGGTAATTCCACGCAGGGCCACATGGACGGGCAGCACATGATTCGCGGCGAGCTTGCGCTCGGCGACATCGGTGGTTTCCCGGTCGTCAACGTCGAGAATGCCTGCGCGAGCGCCAGCACCGCCTTCCACTTGGCGGTGACCTATGTGCGCGCCGGCGCCGCCGACGTCGTACTAGCGGTCGGTGCAGAGAAGATGTACTCGACCGACAAAGCGCGCAGCTTCAGTGCGTTCGACGGCGCCTGGGATGTGCACGACACCGAGGCCGGCAAGGAGCGGCTGCTGCGCATGGGCCGCGGGGTCGAGCCACCGCCTGGCAGCGTGTCGACCAAGCCGTACAGTGTGTTCATGGATATATACGCCGCGATGGGCCGCATGCACATGCGCGAATACGGTACGACGCAGCGGCAGTTCGCTGCGGTGTCGGCGAAAAACCATGCGCACTCGGTGCACAATCCGCTCGCACAGTACCGCGAGGCGTACACCGTGGAGCAGGTCCTCACCGCGGCGCCGATCACGTATCCGCTCACGCTCCCGATGTGCTCGCCGATCAGCGACGGCGCTGCGGCGGCCATCGTCTGCAGCGAAGCTGGGCTTGCCCGTCTCGGCGTCGCGCGCAACCGCGCGATGCGCGTGCTGGCGTCAGTGCTGCAGACCGGCAGCGACCGTCCGGCCGAAGCGCTGGACCGGCATCTGGTGCGGCAAGGATCGGCCAAGGCCTACGAGCAGGCGGGCGTCGGACCAAAGGATGTCAGCGTGGCGGAGGTGCACGACGCCACCGCGATCGGCGAAATCATTCAGTCCGAGGTGCTCGGGCTGTGCCCTGCCGGCGAGGGTGGACCGATGGCCGAACGCGGCGAGACGCGAATTGGTGGGCGTATCCCGATCAACCCGTCAGGCGGTCTCGAATCGAAGGGCCACCCGATCGGTGCTACCGGGCTAGGGCAGATCTTCGAGCTGGTAACGCAGCTGCGCGGCGAGGCAGGCGCGAGGCAGGTGGAAGGCGCGCGTATCGCCATCGCGGAGAATGGCGGCGGTCTGCGGGGCGTGGAAGAGGCGGTGGCGTGTATCACGCTGCTCGGGCGATGACACAAACGATAGGCGGATGACATGGCCTCCAGACCCGACAGCATCCTGGCGAACGTGATCGCCAACCGTGCCGAGGCGCTACCCGACCTCAAGGTGCTAACCATCGATGGCGGCGGTGTTCGTCCCGACGACGTGCGGACCTTTCGCCAGCTTTGGGACAACGCCCAGCGAATGGCGGGAGTGTTGATCGACCAGGGGTTGCAGCCGGGCGAGCATTTCGCGCTGCTGATGGCCAACCACGCGGAGTTCGTCGAGGCGATGATTGCAGCCTCGGTCGTTGGCGCGGTGTTCGTGCCGATCGACCCGCGCACCAAGGGCGACAAACTGCGTTTCATGCTCGACAATGCCCGCTGCCGCGGCGTCATTGCCGCCGACTACACGCTCGATAACCTTGCCGACATGCGCGATGAGCGGTCGGAACTGCGCTGGGTGATCGGCCTCGCAACCGACGAGGGGCCACGCCCGCTGTCAGATTACCCCTGCGTGCGTTCACTGCACGAGTTGCTGCCCCGGGACGCTCCGGTGCTGCCGATCCAGGCGACCGACCCCGATGGCCCTATGCAGCTCATCTTCACCTCGGGTACCACGGGCGATCCGAAGGGCATCGTGATGACGCACCGTCGCTATTGCGACACGTCGACCGCTGTGTGGAAATTGTTCGGCTACGAGCCGCACGATCGCCCGTACTCGGGCCTGTCGCTGACGCACGCCAACGCGCAGGTCCTCACGCTCGGCGCGGCCCTCGTCGGCGGCCTAAGGGCGGTGCTGTCGCGCCGCTTTACCAAGTCGCGGCTATGGGACATTACGCGGCGCCACGGCTGCACGACGTTCACGCTGCTCGGCGGCATGACCACCGCGGTCTACAGCGAACCGTCCAAGTCTAACGACGCCGACAACCCGGTGCGCTTCGTCGTCTCGGCGGGAATGCCGGCAGCGATCTGGCAAGCTTTCGAACGTCGCTTTGGCGTGCGCATTGTCGAATTCTATGGCGCGGCCGAAGGCGGGCTGACGCTGAATCCGCTTGGGAGCGGCCCAGTGGGCAGCATCGGCAAGTGCGTGCCGAGCCTCCAGTATCGCATCGTCGCCGACAATGGGCGTGACTGCGCGCCTGGCGAGTCGGGCGAACTCCTGTTCCGCCACGCGGATGGAGCGCCGTTCAACGTCGAGTACTTCGGCAATCCGGAGGCTTCTGCGAAGAAATCCGCAGGCGGCTGGTTACACATGGGCGACGTGGTGCATCAGGATGACAATGGCTGGCTGTATTTCGATTTCCGCAAGGGCAGCGGAATCCGGCGCAATGGCGAGTTCGTGAACCCGGCGTTTGTCGAGAAGGTGATCGCAGAGTCGCCGGCGGTGGACGACGTGTTCGTCTACGGGGTGCCGGCCAAGTCGGGCGTGCCGGGTGAGAAAGATGTGGTTGTCGCGGTGGTAGCGCGACCCGGTGCACAGTTCGATCCGCAAGTCTTGTTCCGCGCCTGCCGCGCCAGGCTGGACCCCGGGCAAGTGCCACAGTACCTGCAGGTCGTCGACGCGATTCCGAAGACGGCGTCGGAAAAGCCGCAGGAGCGGTTCCTCGTCGACGCACTCCACGCCGAGCCGCATCGGGTGCACGTCGAGAGATAGTGCCAAGCCACAGTGCCGCTTATCAGCGGTGACCGAGAGGCGAGGTGCATTGTCGACAATTGGTGCGAGAAGGCGCTGCGCGAGCAAAGTGTGCCGGTGGTTGAAACCTGGAGAGATGCAATGAAGGTCATCGTCCCCGTCAAGCGCGTGGTCGACGCCAACGTCAAAGTGCGCGTGAAGGACGACGGTAGCGGTGTGGAGTTGGGGAATGCCAAGATGAGCATGAACCCGTTTGACGAGATCGCCGTCGAGGAAGCGGTGCGGCTCAAGGAAAAAGGTGCCGCCAGCGAAGTCGTCGTCGTGAGCTGCGGCGGTGCCCAATGCCAAGAGACGCTGCGCACTGCAATCGCCGCTGGCGCAGACCGGGCGATCCTTATCGAAACCGATGCGGAACTCCAGCCGCTCCCGGTTGCCAAGCTCCTCAAGGCGGTCGTTGACAAGGAGCAGCCGCAACTTGTCATCCTCGGTAAGCAGGCTATCGACGACGATTGCAACCAAACCGGCCAAATGCTGGCCGCGCTTCTCGACTGGGGACAGGGAACCTTCGCGAGCAGGGTCGAGGTCGCCGATCACGCGGTGGCCGTCACCCGCGAAGTCGATGGTGGGCTGGAAACGCTGAGGCTGAATTTGCCGGCCGTCATTACGACCGACCTGCGTCTCAACGTGCCGCGCTACGCGACGCTGCCCAATATTATGAAGGCCAAGAAGAAGCCGTTGGAGATCGTGAAGGCTGCGGATCTGGGCGTCGACGTGGCGCCGCGGCTGAAGACCTTGAAGATCACCGAACCGCCCAAGCGCAGCGCCGGCGTGGTGGTGCCCGATGTGGCGGCGCTGGTCGCAAAACTCAAGAGCGAAGCAAAGGTGATCTGACCATGAGCACACTCGCAAACATTCTTGTGGTAGCCGAGCATGATCATGGTGCCCTCAAGAGCGCGACGTTGAGCACCGTTACCGCCGCGGTTGAACTGTCCAAAATGAGCGGCGGTGAGGTGCATGTCCTGGTCGTTGGCCACAACACTCGCAGTGCCGCCGACGCGGCAGCCAGGGTTGCGGGCGTCGCGCAGGTGCTGTTGGCCGATGCGCCGCAGTTGGCCGAGCAGCTCGGCGAAAACGTCGCCGCGCAGGTACTGGCGATGGCCGCGGACTACGGGCATATCCTATTCCCCGCGACGGCGCACGGTAAGAATGCCGCGCCGCGCGTTGCCGCCCGGCTCGACGTGGCGCAGGTGAGCGATGCGACCCGGGTGATCGATCACGATACCTTCGAGCGGCCGATCTACGCCGGCAATGCGATCGCGACTGTGCGAAGCGTTGACAAGGTCAAGGTCATCACCGTGCGCACGACTGCCTTCGATGCTGCACCTTCCGAGGGGGGCAACGCCGCGGTGCAGGTGGTCGATGCAGTGGCCGACAGCGGCAAGAGCGCCTTCGTCAGCGCCGAGATCGCAAAGAGCGATCGCCCCGAGCTGGTGGGGGCCAAAATCGTCGTTTCCGGCGGGCGCGGTATGGGCTCGTCGGAAAAGTTCATTGAGGTGCTGACGCCGCTGGCCGACAAGCTCGGCGCTGCGCTCGGTGCGAGCCGTGCGGCGGTCGATGCGAGCTATGCGCCAAATGACTGGCAGGTAGGGCAGACCGGCAAGATCGTCGCGCCACAGCTATACATTGCCTGCGGCATCAGTGGCGCAATCCAGCATTTGGCGGGCATGAAGGACTCGAAGGTGATCGTCGCAATCAACAAGGATCCGGACGCGCCGATCTTCGGCATTGCCGACTACGGGTTGGTTGGCGACGTGTTCGAGCTTGTGCCTGCACTGACTTCTGCTCTGGGCTGAACGCCGCTCGTTGATCGTGGGTAAGCGGGGAGCCGCGGCGCCCAATTCCACCGGGGCATGAGATCGCTCGCGCGCAGCTTGGCCACGAGTGCCTACCGTGTTATGTAGCCGCTCGGCAGCTGCCATGCTCATAGAGGAGGGACAGGATGGGCGCTCTTACATTTGCCAGTCTATACGAACACGTTGGACGGGAGCTCGGTGTTTCCGATTGGGTTACAATCGATCAGGCGCTCATCGACACCTTTGCTTCCTGCACCGGCGATCGCCAATGGATTCATGTCGACGTTGAAAGGGCGAGGCGGGAAAGTCCTTTCCGCGGTCCGATCGCGCATGGCTATCTAACGCTGGCGATGGTGGCGCCGCTCGCGATGCAGGTTGGCGTCATCCCGAGCGATGCCGCCGCCGGGCTGAACTACGGGATCGAGAAGGTCCGCTTTCTGGCACCAGTGCCGGCTGGTGCGCGCGTGAGGTTGCGCGTCGTGCTCGCCGGGGTCGAGCCGAGGGAAGGCGGGCAGGTGATCATGAAGACCCAGAACACGCTGGAGGTGGAGGGATCCGAGAAGCCAGCCCTGATCGCCGAAACGCTGGCGCTTCTGATTCCCGCCAAGGGAGCATGACGGCAATGAGCACGGAAAATCGCGAGCAAATTCCTCCAATGGAGGGGATCTCCGAAGAAGCATCCCGAAATACGCTGGCGCTCAACCCCCTTGTTGGCATCCGGGAGCAGGATTTCGTCGACAGCGCCGGCACCCTGTTCAAGGCTATCGTCAACGAGCCGAAGGTCGCTGCCGAGCAATGGCTCTCCTTTCTCGATGAACTCGGCTCTATCGTCGCCGGTAAGTCGGAGCGTGCGCCGAAGGCAGGCGACAGGCGATTCTCCGATGCCACCTGGAAGGAGAGTGCGCTGCATGGCGGGATGCTCAAGGCCTATCTTGCCTGGGGTGATGCAGTCAGCGGCTTTGTAGACAAGACGAGCCTGAGCGACATCGACAAGTCGCGGGCGCGTCTGGTCACGGAAATCCTGATCGATGCAGTCGCGCCCACCAATGCAATACTGACCAACCCGGCGGCGGTGCGCAAATTCGTGGATACCGGCGGCCAAAGCCTGTGGTACGGGCTGAAGAACTACTTCGATGATCTCGCCAAAAACGGCGGCATGCCGTCGATGGTGGATCAGAGCGCCTTCAAGGTCGGCGAAACTTTGGCGACCACGCCGGGTGGCGTGGTTTTCCGTAACGAATTGCTGGAGCTGATACAGTATTCGCCGACGACGCCGAATGTGAGAAAGCGGCCGCTGGTCATCACCCCACCGCAGATCAACAAATATTACGCGTTGGATCTGTCGCCCGACAAAAGCATGGTGCGCTTCCTGCTCGACAGCGGCATTCAGGTATTCTGCGTCAGCTGGCGCAATCCCACAGCGGCGCATCGAGAATGGGGGCTCGACACCTATGTCGCGGCGCTTGATGAAGCTGTCGACGTTGCGCGGGAGGTGACCGGCAGCGACGATATCTCGATGATGGGATCCTGTTCCGGGGGCATCACCGCGACGGCATATTTCGCGACGCTTGGAAGCGCGGGGCAACAGAAGATCAGGAATATGGTGCTCGCGGTCTGCCTGCTCGATCCGAACACCGCCGACGAGAGCGCATTCGGCTGCCTGATGACGCCGGAGACAATGCACGCGGCCAAGGAAGCCTCGCGGCTGCGCGGTATGGTCGACGGCCACGAACTGGCACGAATGTTCGCGTGGATGAGGCCGAACGACCTGATCTGGAATTATTGGGTCAACAACTACCTGCTCGGCAACCAGCCGCCGGCCTTCGATATCCTGTACTGGAATGCCGACACGACCCGACTGCCCGCCGGTCTGCATGGCGACTACCTGGATCTCTATTTCACGAACCCGTTCGTCAGCGCCGGAAAGCTCACGTTGAACGGCAACACGATCGACATGAACAGAACCAGGGTCGACAGTTACGTGGTCGCCGGCATGACCGACCACATCACGCCCTGGAAGGGTGTGCACAAGACCGCGCAGATCATGGGCGAGGGGACGACCTTCGTGCTTTCGAACAGCGGCCATCTCCAAAGCCTCATCAACCCGCCGACCAATCCGAAGGCCTCCTTCATGATCGGATCCGTCAATCCAGCCGGCCCGGACGCGTTCCTGGCCACGGCCGAGAAGCGTAAAGGAAGCTGGTGGCTCGAGTGGCGCGATTGGCTGCACGCACGATCGGGCGAAGATGTTGAGGCAGCGGCGTCGCTGGGTAGCGAACGTCATCCCGTCCTTGCCGCAGCTCCGGGGACTTACGTCTTTGACTAACGATCCTGCAGAAGGGGGCCGAGGCGCGACGCCGGAGATCGAGGCGCGGCAAATCAAGGTCGAGGGGCAATTGCTCCAGGCTGCCATCAGGCGCGGCAGCGGCAGCGGGCCGCCACTGTTACTGTTCAACGGAATCGGGGCCAACTGGGAGTTGGCAAAACCCTTTCTTGAAGCGCTTACGAGCACGACGGCAATCATCTTTGACGTGCCTGGTGTCGGCGGCTCACCCAAGCGGCTTTTGCCGTATCGCCCATCGACGCTGGCGCGGCTCGGCGCCGGCCTCGTGGCAGAGCTCGGCTACGCGGAGATCGACGTCGCCGGCGTGTCCTGGGGCGGTGGAATCGCACAGCAGTTCGCGCATCAATATCCAAAGCTGTGCCGGCGGCTGGTGCTCGCCGCGACCGCACCCGGGTTCACGATGGTGCCGGCAAGTCCCTCGGTGTTGTGGAAAATGGCGACGCCGCGCCGCTACACCGACAAGAACTACATGAACGGGATAGCGGCGGATATCTACGGAGGAGCCTTTCGCGACGACCCATCCTTGATCGGCCGGCATGCGGCCGCGATGCGTGGCGCGCGCAACCTGGGCTACCTGTATCAGCTTCTCGCGATGAGCGGCTGGACCAGCCTGCCGTGGCTGTGGTCGCTGCCGCAGCCGACGCTCGTGCTGATGGGCCGCGACGATCCACTGGTCCCTCCGAGCAATGGTCGCATTCTGGCGGGCCTGATCCCGAACGCCGAGCTCCGGATGATTGATGACGGCCACCTGTTCATCGTGACGCGGCCGGTGGAAACCGCCGCCCTGATCGAGGCATTTCTGGCCGGCTCGAGCAGGCAGGTCGACCCATCATCTCCGCTCTCGCGAACGGCCAATTTGGTCAGAGGTCTCGTTTCGACAATCGGAGGACGCCGCGATACCCAAGCGCAGCATCCAGCAAGGAAATCATGACGGACACGACCTCACCACTCAGCGCAGGGAGGAATCGATGGCAACCCAGCAGGCAGCATCAATCGGGAAAACGGACTACACGCCGCCTCCGATCGAAGGTGATTTCTACAGGATAGCCGCCGTAATGAACGACAGCGAGCGGGCGCTGCTCAAACGTGTTCGCGAGTTCACGGAAGGCGTCGTCGCACCGGTGATCGAAGACTATTGGAGCCGCGATGCATTTCCCTTCGAGATTATCCCGAAGATGGCGGAAGTCGGTATCGGCGGGGTGGGCTATCAGGGATACGGCGCCGTCGGCGGCAGCTGGCTGCTGAACGGCCTTGTCGCGATGGC
>WNFC01020981.1_pt1 | contig 13962 bp, 9 predicted proteins | sample 5400541 | NCBI WGS metagenome assembly WNFC01 (sample SAMN13153342, study PRJNA577476) | soil metagenome | isolation source: 120 cm saprolite under Douglas fir tree site 2 hole 2 replicate 1 | place: USA:California | collected 2015-04-18
AACGACGATCGTGGCGCCGATCTTGATCGCACCGATATCCTGATCGAGGACGACCATATCGCCGCAATCGGGCAGGATCTTCGTTCGACAGTCAACGAGCGCTCGAACGCCTCGCAGGTCATCGACGGAAGGCATTCGATTGCCATTCCAGGGCTCGTCAACGCACACCTGCACTCCAATGAGAGTTTCGAGCAAGGCATGTCGGAGCGGATGCCGCTCGAGCTGTGGCGGCTGCGTACCTATCCGCCGTTCGGCGTGCCGCCGCTCACCGAGGAGGACTACTACCTCCGCGCGCTGATGTCGGGAATCATCTCGATCCGCTGCGGCGTGACCACCGTTCAGGACGACGTGTTGAACATGGCGTGTACGCCGTGTTCGGTCGACGGCGCCTGTCGCGCCTATCGCGACCTTGGGCTCCGTGCCTGGGTCACGACCAGTGTCGGGGATCGCAGCTTCGCGGCAAGTCACTCGTTCGTGGACAGCGCCCAGGCCGCTCACCTGGGCAACGCGATCGGCGGCACACACCCGGTCTCCGCTCCGGCACAGATCGAGCTGTTTGAACGCAACCACAGCCGATGGCATGGCAGCGAGCAGGGTCGCATCCGCATCAACATCGGGCCGCGCGGACCGCAACGCTGCACGGACGAGTTGCTTCGCTTGGTCATCGCGGCGTCGGAGCGGCATGGCTGCGCGATACACACCCACGTGCTGGAGACCCGCGCGCAAGCCGTGACCGCACAGCGCGACTACGGACGATCCATGATCGCGCATCTTTCCGATATAGGATTCCTCGGCCCGCGCCTGACAATCAATCATGGCATCTGGTTGACCGACCAGGACATCGAGTTGCTGGCTCGGCACCACTGCTCGGTGACACACAATCCGTTGAGCAACCTGAAGATCGGCAGCGGCATATGCAGGGTGCGCGATCTCGCGAGCGCCGGCGTTAACATCGCGCTGGGCACCGATGGGCTGGCGACCTCCGATACCGCCGACATGATTGCGGTGCTCCGCTCGGCGACCATGCTGCACACCGTCACCGATCCTGACTTCGATCGGTGGGTCTCGGCGCGCGAGGCTTTCCGCATGGCGACGCGCGGCGGCGCGACGAGCGGCCTGATGGCTGCCGATCTTGGCGAGCTTGCCGTCGGCCGGAAGGCCGACATGGTTCTGCTCGATCGCCGGCACTGGTCCTTCCTGCCGCTCCACGATCCGGTCGCGCAACTCGTCTACTCCGCCTCGCCGGATGCCGTCCGCACTGTGATCGTGGACGGCCGGATCGTGATGCAGGACGGCATTGTGCGGACGGTCGACGAGGCCTTGGTCCGGGACGCGGTGATCGAAGCCGCCGAGCGTTGGCGCCACGACATCAAGCCGCTCGCGATCGCTGCGGCTGAAACGATGATGCCGGTGATGGCTGCTGGCTACCGGGAAGCAATCGAAGCATTCGAAACCGAGGACTGGGCAGAACCGCTGCGGCGCCGGTGCCCGTAGGTCAGTCTGCTCATTCTATCGCCAGAATGCATAAGAGATGGACTGCGATGCCATTTAGGCAACGGTAGGTACGAATATTGATGCTTTTTTCTACCCGAGTCGTGTGGTCCCGTGGATCGGGCGCTTGGCTCCGGTCTTGCATCAATTGTCATCAGCCGCGCCGGTAGGCGCTGACTGGTTGCCCAAAGCGTTGGGTCGACGAAGCCTGGGAGACCTCCTTCGGTGCTCAATCCCGACCCCGCTCGGCCTGTCGTTCGCGACGAAATAGTCGCCGCTCCGCCGCGCTCCGCCAAACCGCTGGTCCGGCTGGAAGACGTCAGCCTGAAATACGATACGATGCTGGCGCTCGACCGCACCACGCTGTCGATCGAGCCCGGCGAGTTCGTCGCGCTCGTGGGTCCGAGCGGTTGCGGCAAGTCGACCTTGATGAAGCTGGTGACCGGTCTTCTGCCGCCGACAACCGGCGAAATCTGGTTTGGCGAAACACGTGTCACGGGGCCGCTTCAAGGCGCCGGCATGGCGTTCCAGAACGCAACGCTGTTGCCGTGGCGGAGCACGATCGACAACGTGATGCTGCCGCTCGAGATCGTGGATCCTTACAAGCGCATGCCGCGCGGCGCCAATTCGGAATTGCGCCGGCGTTCGCAATCACTGCTCGACATCGTCGGGCTCGGCGAATTCGGCGACCGACAGCCATGGCAACTGTCCGGTGGCATGCAGCAGCGCGCCAATCTCTGTCGCGCGCTCATTCACGAGCCGAAGCTCATGATGCTCGACGAGCCGTTCGCGGCGCTCGACGCATTCACCAAGGAAGACCTGTGGCAGGTCCTGCAGGACCTGTGGATGCGCCGCAGGTTCACGGCAATTCTGGTGACCCATGACCTGCGCGAGGCCGCTTATCTGGCAGATACCGTGTACGTCATGAGCAACCGGCCGGGGCGCATCTTGCATCGCTGCCCGGTACTGTTGCCGCGACCACGTACACCGGAGACGACGTTCGACGCCGCTTACACCGACCTCGTCAATGAGCTCCGCGCGATGATTGCGGCCGTGAGGTCGAAATGAGTGCAACGCTCACGCCCCGACAAAAGCTGATCAAATACTCGCGGCCGTGGCTCGTCGCGCTGGCTCTGATTTTGGTGTGGGAGGGCGCCTGCCGTGTCTTCCACATCCCCGAATTCGTCCTGCCAACGCCGTCCCGTGTCGCTGCCGCGACCATAGAGTTCAAGGATCTGCTGGCGATGCACGCTTTGCAGACCTTGATGACCACGCTGATCGGCTTTTTCATCGCAATAGTCGTCGGCGTCTTGCTCGGTGTCGCGATCGGGTCGTCGAGCGGCATCTATGACTCGCTCTACCCGCTGTTGATCGGATTCAACTCGATTCCGAAGGTCGCGGTCGTGCCGCTGATCGTGATCTGGTCGGGAATCGGAACGGTCCCCGCGATCATCACCGCCTTCGTGATCTCGTTCTTCCCCATCGTGGTCAACGTTGCCACCGGGCTTGCCAGCGTCGAGCCGGAAATGAAGGACGTGCTTCGTGTGCTGGGTGCGTCGCGTTACGAGGTTTTGACCAAAGTCGGCATTCCCCGTTCGTTGCCTTATCTGTTCGCGTCGTTGAAGGTCGCTATCACGCTGGCCTTCATCGGCTCCGTCGTGTCTGAGACCATCGCCTCCAATGACGGCATCGGTTTCCTGATGCTGTCGGCCTCCTCGCGCTACCAGGTGGCATTGATCTTCTCCGGCGTCATCGTCATCGCGGTGATGAGCATTCTGATGTTCCTGGTCTGCGTTGCCGCCGAGAGGCGCCTGGTGGGATGGGCGTTCCGAGGACAGGCGGGCTGAAGGGGAGGGCAGGTTCGGTGAGCCAGATCCGGATTACCGGCGCCAGGATTGCCCCGCTCGGCGATTCTTCCGACGTCCTTGAAGGCATGGACATCTGGATCTCCGGCGGACGAATCGCAGCGATTGCTCCGACGGACGCGGCCCCATCGCTCTCCGGAAGCTACGAGACCCATGCGTTCTTGAACGGCTTGGTCCTTCCGGGACTGGTGAACTCGCACTCGCATTCGGCTTCGGCCTTGCTGCGCGGCACCGCGCCAGGAGCGCCGCTCGATCTCTACGTCATGGAGGCAATGTCGCGCCGCTCGCGCAGGACGATGCAGCATGTCCGTGTCGGCGTTCTGATCCATGCCATCGAGATGCTGAAACACGGCATCACTGGTGTGGTCGATCATTTCCGCGGCGGCCCCGTACCGACTGTCGAGGCGGTGTCGGCCGTATTCCAGGCATACGAAGACATCGGCATGCGCGCCGTCGTTGCGCCGATGTTTGAAGACAAGCGCTATATCGATTCCCTGCCGATCGACCAAAGCCGATTGCCATCGGATATCCAGGATCGCTGGAACGGCATGAAGGCGCCGTTGGCGGATGACTATTTCGCCATGATGGAGGAGGTTGCCGCCGCGTGGGGCGGTCGGGATCGCGTCCGTCTCATGCTTGGCGTCGATGGGCCGCAGCGCTGCACGCCCAGGCTTCTGGAACTGGCCGGCGACTTCTCGGCGCGTCACGGCGTCGGTCTGCATACCCATCTGCTGGAGGCCAAAACCCAGGCTTTGATGGCGCCGCCGGAATTCGAGGGCAGCTTCGTCGCCTACCTGGACCATTTCGGCCTGATCGGTCCCAAGAGCTCGCTCGCCCATTTCGTCTGGTGCACCGACCGCGACATCGAGCTGGCGGCTGAGAAGCAGGTGAACGTCGTCAACAATCCTGTCAGCAATCTCCTGCTCGGAAGCGGGCTGCAGCCGACCTGGCGGCTGCTCGAGGCCGGCGTCAGCATCGGTCTCGGTTCAGACGGCTGCAGCGGCAACGCTATCAGCGTGCTGGAGCAGGCGAAGTTCTCGATGCTGCTGAGTCGCATCAGCCAGCCGGACTGCGACCGCTGGATCACGGCGAAACAGGCCATGCGCATGGCGACCGCGGGCGGCGGTGCCGTGCTTGGCGAACCGGAAACGCTCGGCGCGATCCGTGTCGGTGCCCGCGCCGATCTCGCGATCTACGATCTTTCGGATCGCATGCACTGCCCGCTGGGAGACATCTGGAACCATCTCGTGATGTACGAGACGGGGCAGGCGGTCGACACCGTCCTCGTCGGTGGCGAAGTCGCATTGAAGGGCGGCCGCTGCACCAGGATCGACGAGAACGACATCTACGATCAGGCCAATGAATTTGCCGCGCGCGACCATGCGGAAAATGCGCCGTATCTGGCGGCGACGCGCGGCGAGCGGCCGGCGTTCCAATCGCTGATTACCGAAATTCTGCAGCAGGACACTTCGATCAACAGGTTCGCTCGTTTGACGTGATGCACGGGAACGCGAACAGCAGCCGCAATTGTAAGGACAAGGTATGCCTCTGAAACGCTGGTTTCGTCCTATCGGTCGGATGGCAGCAGCCGTGCTTGTCACCTTCGGCGTCGTGACGAGCGTCAGCGGCCACACCGAAGAGCTGACGCCGGTTCGACTGCGGCTCGATTGGGTATGGCAAGCGCCGCAGTCGATTTGGACGCTTGCCAACGAACGGGGATACTTCAAGGACGAGGGGCTGAGTGTCACCATCGACCGCGGCTATGGCGGTCTGGAGAACTTAGCCGCGTTGGCGAGCGGCAACTACGACATCATGTTCGGTGACATCAACAGCGTCATTCTGTTCAACGCCAAGAGCGCCGAGCATAAGTTGATCAGCGTCTTTGTCATCTATGACGCCTATCCCGGCGCAGTGATCGTGCGGAAGGGCAGCGGAATCACCAAGCCGAAGGACCTGGAAGGCAAGACCATCGGCGCACCGCTGACCACCGGCGGGCGGACCATGTTCCCGGCCTTCGCCGCGGCGAATGGCGTCGACGAAAGCAAGGTGACCTGGCAGACCGTCAGCATCCAATTGCAGGACCAGCAGTTCGTGCAGGGGCAGTTCGACGGGGTCGCGAGCTTCGCCACGACGTCTTTGCTGAATCTCAAGCAGCTCGGTGTGGATCGCGACAAGCTCACGGTCTTCAACTTCTGCGACTATGGCGTCGATTTGTTTGGCAGCGGCCTGGTTGTCCGCAGCGATTTGGTCGAGAAGAAGCCGGAGGTCATTGCCAAGTTCATCAGAGCAACGCTTCGCGGCATGAAGGCGATGATGGAGAACAAGGTCGAGGCGATCGAAACGCTGAAGAAGCGGGACCCTCTACTCAGTATTCCGATCGAGGTCGACCGGCTGAACCTCATGATTGAGATGACGCTCAAGCGGCCGTCGGTCGAGCAGAACGGCGTCGGCTACGTTGACCCGGCTCGTCTGCAGCGCAACATCGATACGATGACTTCGGTGTTCAAGATCGCGGAAAAGCCGAAGTCGGAAGAGGTTTATATCGGCAAGTTCGTTCCGCCTCAGTCAGAACGCATGCTGCCGTTCTGATCGGACCATGACGCCCGGGTGGCCCTCGATGGCATCAGGCGAGATTGGAGCGTGGTGAGCGTCCCCGCCATCGCCGTCGACGGCATCGCGGCGTCGAGAAAGCGCATACCCCCGTTTGCGCTGTTTCAGCCGGCTTCGGTGACCGAAGCGCTCGAATTGCTGGCGGCGTGGCCCGCTGCGGTACTGCACGCTGGCGGCATCGACCTTGCCAACCGAATGAAGGCCGGATTGGTCGCGCCCGCTGTCATTGCGCTCGATCGTATCGGTGAGATGAAAGGCGTGGTCCGCTGCCGCAACAGTGTGAACATTGGCGCGGCCGTCACGCATTGGCAGATCGAGCATGACAGCGTCGTCAAATCGTGCCTGCCGGCTGTCGCGGCATACGTGGCGGGCCTCGGCAACGTCCGCGTACGTGTGCAAGGCACGATCGGCGGCAATATCATGGCGGCCGAGCCGGGCTACGAGATACTGGCGCTGCTCGCAGCGCTCGATGCAAATTTGCATTTTGCGAGGCGTTCAGACGGAACGAGATATGCCGTCGAGGCGCGCGGTTTTCAACCCGCAATTTCGGCAGCTGCGGACATCCTTCTGATGATCTCGCTTCCGCTTCATCCGACGGACTTGAAGTGGACGCGCGAGATGCGTCCCAATCTCGGAATTGTTGCATCGCTCAACCGCGATGGTGATTCCATCCGATCCGGTTACGGGGCCGTGACCGGGCAGGTCACGGCTGGTTCGCGCCTGGGCATTACGCAATCGTTGTCGCAACGGGAGATCGCGGCTGCTGATAGGCATGAGCGGGCAGGATCGATGACCGAAACGACGATCCAAGTCACGATGAAAGTCACGGTCAACGGCGATTCGCGTGTCGTCGAGATTCCAGCCAACCTGCTGCTGGTGGATCTACTGCGGGATCGGTTGGGGCTGCGCGGCACCAAGGTGGCCTGCGATCAGGGCGCCTGTGGCGCCTGTACGGTTCTGGTCGATGGTCTGCCGATGACGAGCTGCTTGACATTCGCGTTCGCGATGGACTGCAAGAGCATCGTCACCATCGAGGGCGTCTCGAGCGCCGATGGAGCGCTCGACAGCGTCCAGCAGGCGTTTCACGACGCCGGCGTTCCGCAATGCGGCTTCTGCACGCCCGGGATGGTGCTTTTGGCCAAGGCGCTGCTCGATCGAGCTGAAGAGCCGGACGCAATTGCGATCGATGACTGGCTCACCGCCAACATCTGCCGATGCTCCGGCTACCAGGTGTTCCGCCGGGCGCTTGGCTGTGCAGAGAAGCCCGCGTCATGAATATCCGCGGCAACGAGCTCCTTCATGTCGGGCACAGCGTTCCGGGCGTGGACAGCCGCGCCAAGCTCACGGGCCGTGCGGTCTACACCACGGATCTTCAGATCGAGGGCATACTGCACGCCAAGATTCTGCGCAGCACCGTGCCGCATGCCCGCATCAGGGCAATCGACGTCTCCGGCGCCTTGGCGATGCCCGGTATCATCGCCGTCGTCACGGGTGCCGACCTCGCCCAACTCGATCCCTGTTATGGCATGTACATTCGCGATCAGACCGTGCTGGCGATCGACAAGGTGCGCTATGTCGGAGAGCCCGTGGCGGCGGTCGCGGCGCTCGACGAAGCGCAGGCGTGTCGCGCGCTCGAGCGCATTCGCGTCGAGTATGAGCTGTTGCCGCCGCTCATGACCGTTGAGCAGTCGTTGGCGACGGACGCTCCAACGCTGTTCGCAAACGGTCGGGTCCATGACCATGCTTTGCCGCCGCCGCCGCCGCACGGCGAATACACCCAGGAGCCTTCGCCAAACATCTTGTTCGAGTATCGCCACGGTTTCGGCGATGTCGACGAATGGCTCGCTCGTTCTGCGCACGTGTTCGAGCACAGCTTCGGCTTTGCCCGGCTCAGCCACTACGGGCTTGAGCCTCATGCGTGCATCGCCAGGTTCGACGGCGCCGAGGTGGATGTTTGGGCGAACAACCAGGACCCGTTCCTGCTTCGCCAGGACATCGCTCGGATCTTCAATCTTCAAACGGAACAGGTGCGGTTTCACGCCGGGTTCGTCGGCGGCGGTTTCGGAGCCAAGAGCTATTGCAAAACCGAGCCGATCGCCGTTCTGCTGGCGCGCAAGGCGCAACGGCCGGTGCGGCTCGTGCTCGCCATGGCCGAAAGCATGATGACGGTATGCGAGCACGCCGCGCAGATCCGCTTGCGTTGCGGTGTGAGCGAATCCGGCGAAACCCTGGTGCGGGAGGCGTTTGTCGATCTCGACGGCGGAGCCTATGCGGATGCATCGCCGTCCGTGGCCATGAGGCTTGGCACGCGAATGGGATCGCCGTATCGGTGGCGTGCGCTGAGGACGCAGGTCCGCGTGGTCCGGACCACGACCGTGCCGGCAGGCTCGTTTCGCGGATTCGGCTCCGGCCATATCGCCTGGGCATCCGAGTCTCAGATCGACGACATTGCCCGCCGGATCCAACATGATCCGTGCGAGTTCCGGATGCGTAATATGGCCCCGTTGTGGACGTCGTTCGCGCCGGGCGAGAATCCGTTCGATAGCGATCTGCTGGCCGGCCTGCGCGCCGTCGCCGAATGCATCGGCTATGAGAAGCCGCGATTGGCCAGGCGGGGTATCGGCATTGCGGTGGCGATGAAGGGCGCAGGTGCGGCGCATTGCGCCGATGCCAGCGTGCAGATTTCCGCGAGAGGTTACGTCGAGATTGCGGCAGGCGTCACGGAGATCGGCCAAAGCACGCGGACAGCACTGACTCAGATCGCGGCCGAGGTCCTGCACGTTCCGATCGATCGCGTTACGGTCTTGGATATCAACACCGCAAAGACGCCATTTGACGCCGGGACGCATGCGAGCTGCGGGTTGACGGTCGCTGGATTGGCGATGCGCGAAGCCGCCGAAAACGCGCGGCGAGCGGTGTTGGCGTTCGCGGCCGAGAAGCTTGGCTGCCGACCCGACGAACTGACCTTCGATAACTTCGACATATGGCATGGCGGCGAACGCCATGCGTTGGTCGATCTCGCCGCGGAGAGCACGGGGGCTGAGCCGCTGTTTCGCGGGGAAGGCTCGAAACAAACGCCGAGTGGCTCGTTTTTCTGGATGCCGTCGTGGACGGCTGCTGAGGTCGAGGTCGATACGGAAACGGGACTTTTCAAGGTGTTGAGGCTGGTGACTGCGGTGGATGTCGGCAAGGCGATCAATCCGCAGCGTTGCCTCAGCCAGGCCGAGGGCGCCGCCGTCCAGGGACTCGGGCAAGCCATGTTTGAACAGCTTTCCTACGCCGGAGAGTCGTGGCCGAATGCCGAGCCGCTGCGTTATCGCGTGCCACGCATCGCCGATGTGCCTGCGCAGTTCGATACCTTGGTTCTCGAACAGGAGCACGGACCGGGTCCCTTCAGCGCGAAGGGCGTTGGCGAAGCCGGCAACCTGACCGCTCCGGCCGCCATCGCCAACGCCATCGCCGACGCGGTCGGTGCCCGCGTGACCGATCTGCCGTTGACGCCCGATAAGGTGCTGAAAGCAATCTGGAGCCGTGGTGCAACTCAGCCGGTCGACCGAGCGACGAGGCGCACTGGCGACATCTTGGCTGTCTAAGCCTCTCATGCTCCGCTGATCGGGCGGCTCGCAGCCAATCAGACCATCCGGCATGTTCCGATGGCGCGCGAGGCTGAAGCCATCGCGATATGCAGCGGGACTCGGTGGCGTTCGTGCGGTCGGGGTGATGCGAGCGACCAGACTTCTGAACGGTGTCGCCGATCTCTCCGCCCGGATGCCGAAGGATCGAATTGAGGGGCTCAAGGGGATCCGCGACCAGGCTCGTGTTGACGCGGAGTAGGCCGAGGATGCGATCGGCAGGTGTTCATCAGGTTGCGCGCAAAGGTGAGGACAGCCGTCCCGGCGAAGTCCTGACCCGCCATGCTTTTCTCATCGGCGCGCTCGGAGTCCGACGTTACACGAGGGCCACACCGGATCGAACTCGGATTTGCCGAAGGGTCCGATAGGAAAAATCAAAGGGAGCTACTGCTCACCAACGCCTCGCCCAGATTTGGGCGAAGCGGACAGGGCCAACTGGCACAACTCAACACATCGAGGGGACTAAGTCGAAATCTTGGGCCGAATAAGAGTCTTCGCCCCGTTGGTCCTCCGCTACCTCGTCGGCACGCTGCTGAAGAAGTAAAGGCAGAGGCCGAGAGCCTCAGCGGTCTTGAGATTCATCGCCAGCTCGAGCTTGGCCCCTCACTCCAAAGGGCGGTGGCGCTGTACTCTTCGTGTTGGTCGCGTCTCGTAGCGCATGGCCTGGAAATTGCTTTGAACTGTAGTTGTGGGCGCTGCACCCGGGCATTGAAGCGGGCGGCACCTATTCGTGACGGCGGGGAGAACGGTTTCATGCCCTTTTTTTTCACTCGAAATGCCCTTGCATTGATCATCTTGGGCGTCGCAGTCAGCCTCTCGCACAGCGCGATTGCGCAAGACAAGAAGACGCTGCTTGTGGCCGAGCCTGGGCATGGGATGGCAACGCTGCCATTCTATATCGCGATGGCGAATGGCTTTTTCGCCGAGGAGGGGCTCGACGTCAAAATCCTGACCACGGACGGCGGCGGCGCGCACACCAATGCCGTACTGAGCGGGCAAGCCTTCGCATTTATTGGCGGTCCCGAGCACAATGCTTTCGCGAAGCTGAAAGGCGCGGACCTGCGCGCCGTCGCGAACCTCAACGATCGTGCGACGGCCTACTTCGTCGCGAAGAAGGGTCAGGGTCCGGCGCCGAGCCAATCGATGCCCGATTTCATGAGAGGCAAATCGATCGCCGTGACTTTGTTCGGCGGCACGCCTAATTCCATTCTGAGAAATCTGCTCGGGAAATGGCATCTAGATCCGAAAACTGACGTGACGCTCAACGAAATGGGCGCGTCCGCTATCCTCGCCGGCGTTAAATTTGGCGGCTCGAGTGTCGGCGTCGCACCGGAGCCATTCGTCACCCAAGGCGTGCGTGCCGGCGTCTGGGACGAGCCCTTCATCAACATTCCCAAGGAGCTCGGCCCTTACGTCTATACGACCCTCAACGTCAAAATGTCTTCGATCAAGAATGATCCTGACACCGTCCGCAAATTCGTGAAAGGCGTCCTGCGCGGCTTGAAGTACACCTATGAGAACCGCGAGGAAGCCGTGTTTTTTGCCAAGAAGGAGTTTCCGATGATGTCCCCAGAGGATCTGAAGGGGACGATTGATCGGTCGTTTGCTGATGAAGCCTGGAGCACCGATGGGATCGTGTCCCAACAGTCGTGGGACACGGCTAGCAGAATCGTCCTGGAGGCCGGCATTCTCAAACAACCGGTTCCGTTCGATGATATTATAGACATGCGATTCGTAAGGGCGCTCAAAGCTGCATCATGGCAGTGATCGCCTTGCTACACCGCCCGCTCAGTATTCGAACAAGGTCTCCCGTAGGGTCGATCCGGTGTATTCGGTCGGCACCAGGCCTCGCCGTTGCAGCGCCGGAACTAGGCCTTCGGTCACCTCGCTGATGTAGCGGCGGCTTAGGTAATTGAAAGGCTGTCTGAGCAGGAAACCGTCGCCGCCCACCTCGGCCATAATTTCACCCATGCGTGTGGCCACCTGATCGGGCGTTCCGATCAGATCGACGCCACCCTTGCTGGCATCGCGAACAAGCTCGCGGAGCGTTTTCTTGCTGCCGTATTGGGCGAATTTCGCAAGCATGGTCGATTCGCCGTTGGTTGTGAGATGTGGCAGCGGCTTGTCGAGGTCGAACTGCGAAAAATCGATATCCGTGAGTACGCTGATATGCACGAGCCTCTGATCGATGTGACGTTGCGATGAGATATTGCGCTCGTTGGCGGCTTGTGCTTCGGCCTCTGTCTCTCCCAGCACTGGCGCAAGTTGGTAGAGCACCTTAATGGCATCGGGATTGCGCCCGAAGCGAGCGGCGCGCTCGCGCACGTCATCCCGAAATTGCTTCATCGCCTTTACGCCGTTCGCGGTGGCAATGATCGTGTCCGCATGTCGTGCGGCAAAGTCGCGGCCGCGCGGTGAGCCGCCAGCCTGAAAATAGATTGGCCGGCCTTGAGGTGAGGGGGCGGTGTTCAGAGGTCCGCGGCATTTGTAGTATTTGCCGACAAAATCGATGGTGCGGACCTTGTGGCCAACCGCGTAGGTGGAGCTTGCGCGATCCATGACGACGGCGTCCGCATCCCAAGAGCCGAAAAGCTGATTGACGACGTCCACATACTCGTCCGCCATTTCGTAACGTAGGTCGTGTTCGGGGAGACGGTCGAGGCCGAAATTCTGCGCAGCTGAGTCTTCGCCGCTCGTCACGATGTTCCAGCCGAATCGGCCGCCGGCGATGTGATCGATGGTGCATACGACGCGCGCAAGCAGGAAAGGCGGATAGGCCAAAGTGGACAAGGTCGCGACGATGCCCAGGTGGCGGGTCTGCGCGCCGATCACAGCCGCAAGCGGCACTGGATCGTGTCGCGGAACGTTCACCGCGTTCTTCAGCGCGTAAGACATGTCCTTGCCATAAGAGTCCGAAACCATGAGCGTGTCCGCGAACATGATACAGTCGAAACACGCCCGCTCCAGATTCCGGGCCATGTCCACGTAGAATTCGCCTGACCACGGCTTCCCCCCGGCAGAGGACATCGGGTCGAGCCACTCGTCGACGCCAAATGTCGTGAACCAAGCGAGATGAAACTTTTTCGGAGACATCGGAGCCCTTTTTGGCTTGAAAGAAGCAACGGAAAGGCAGCGCGTGCCACTTCATTAGGCAGGCAAAAAGGATGCCATGCACTCGGATATTGCAGCGGGCGCTAGCCCGGCTTATTTATAGCTGCAACGAACCATGAACGTCCGCGCTGCCATAGGCGAGGTCAACCAACGGGCCTTAGCCCGCGGAAGAATAAGATAAATCCGAGAGGCTGGTCGCCCGTTTCCCTCTGCTGCCGGAAATGTACGAAACGAGCCCCCCTACCATCATTTCTCGGACTTCCCCCTAAAATCGACGGCGAATTTCCTTTTTCAAAAACGGTTTGCCGCCCTTCCTGACATTTTCAGCCCGAAAGGCGCCAGATGCGGATCGTCTTTGAGAAGTGGAGAAACATTCATCCTGCCCAGGAGGCCCTTTGGCCGGATCTTGCTTGGCGCCTGCAGGTGCAGAACTGCGTGCCCACCGTTACGTGTAACGTCAGATCACTGGGCCCCCCATCAATCTTGGAGCCACCGATCGCAGGTGCCACCGTTACACGTCACGTCGGGTCCTCGGTCGCCCGGTAGACAAGGGTCAAGACCGCAGCCCGCAGTGCGTCGATATCCTGACGCTGGTCCTCCTTCAAAAGCCTAATGCGAACGAGGCCGTCGATGTCCACTACGTCTAACGGGACAGGAATATACCGCATCCCTCGCGGCGTCGTTTGCGATAGAGGCGCATCCGCTGGGCGGCGGGGGAGGAGGAGCGCGTAGAGGCAATATTGCTCACGGTCCTGCTCGATACGGCTCTTCATCCAGTTTATGAGTTACCCTATCGGTGTCATTACGCCCACCGGCGCCTGGCTCGGCGCGGTTCTCCCGATCATGGTCCCCACACGGGCGGACCGTGCCGCGCTTTCATCGGCCATTCTGAAAGACCAGCTAACCCATTGAGAAGCAATCCGTAGGATTTGGGTTATTTTTCAGAATGGGCGCTGACGCAACAAGCGAATTAGGTGGATTTTGATTCCGCCATTCGGAGGTTCGAGTCCTGCACAAATAGGCGCGAGATTTCCACGAGTTAGCAAGAACTGGTCGAGTCTCTGCGGCGCAATTTTTTAGATCTCATGCTGCAAATGGTCAATTTCGCGCGCCAGTCTCTGGTCGCGAATTTTCAATATCCGTGTTGGGATCAAAGAGACTCGGTTCAAAGTCGCATGAGACTGGTTCGACTTTCGCATCGACGCGTATCGGACGATGCTGTCTTAGCCGCGAGGCTTGCTTGACTACGTGCG
>WNFC01029369.1_pt1 | contig 13962 bp, 17 predicted proteins | sample 5400541 | NCBI WGS metagenome assembly WNFC01 (sample SAMN13153342, study PRJNA577476) | soil metagenome | isolation source: 120 cm saprolite under Douglas fir tree site 2 hole 2 replicate 1 | place: USA:California | collected 2015-04-18
CGTACCGTCGGTTGATCTGCTCCTGGAAGGCCAGGACGTCTCATTATCTCACTGGTACGTCACGGTTTTGCGAAGGTCAGAGGCGAATGCATCCAATGTTTCATTTCTTTGGCGCCGAGTTTTGATTTGGCAACTCGGAGGGACCTCGGTGACATCATAAATTCACACTGCTGAACCAACGAATTATTATCAAAGTCGCGAGAGCAACCCAAATGCAAAACAGCCATGAAGGGTTCAAGGTTGAGCCGTCCGCCGCGTGGCGTGGCGTGGGGGATGAGCCTGGCAAGACCGAGATCTCTGACTCGGAGCCGCCGGCCTCGGTGGTCACGGTCGCGGTGGCGGCGCTTGGGCGATCATCCGATCCCGGAGTCCAACAAGTTGACAACGGGTCCGCTTCCGCGGGCGCTGTCATCATGACCTGGCGGCGCGGCGTTGCCATCTGACCATTTAAGTAGTTACCCATATCTACCCGTTCGGCCCACACCCACTGGCACAGCACAGCCCACATCGACTTCGAGGACATTCAGCGCCTCTTGACTTCGCCGCCGGAGGTTCCGCTGTGCCTGCTCCCCTTCAAACGCTTGGCGCCGCAAAATTACTGTAAAGGTACTGTAGTACTGCACGTAAAAATTACAGTACGTAGAATAAGCTACTACCCGCCGGCCATATGATGCCATGCGCCACCGGTTTCACCCAGCATTTGGACCCGAAGATATTCAAGAGTCTATCGACGCCTATCTACGGCACATGGAGCGGGGTGGGTGCCTTTTTGAGCTGAGCTCTGATCATCAAGAATCATGATGGACGAACCCCTGGCTCTGTGGCCAGCACAAACACAAACACCCCGGGTTTTCGCAACAGAGCAAGTGCATGTTCCTTTTTACAGCATTATGCAGTCTGTAGTAACATGCCGATACTGCTGATACAATAGGTCGGCACCTCTTAGTATCCGATGAACCATAGTACCCTATGGTACTAAGTGACGTGACGGTGTATTTTCTTTTCAAAGGTCGAGATAGAGTCAGAACAGGGACCGACAATTGAATATGGGATAATGCGAATAAACTGCATGCCGCCAGCGTCAAAGTACAGTGCCATGGCCGTGATTGTCATTGTCACATATCGTTGTCAGTGGACCCACGCCACCAGAGTGCGGATATATCGGCATGAGTCAACTCCGAGCATTGCTTTCCGTCTCCCCCTCTCAAAAAAATTAATCGCCCCCTTATGGTAAAACCCGCTGGCTACACTATACAGCAGTGCGGTAGACTTCTTCACTGACACTGGCACTCGCGCGGTCGGTAGATAAATGCGGACTCGGACTTTCATTCCATTTAGTCAGCAGATAAAAAACCGCGCGCGCGGACATCCCGGGCAGATCTTCCCGTGTCAATGGCAATGCAAACTCGAATGGGCGACCCGTGTGGCCCGTTCGAGTTCGCGATGTGGTGGTGGTACCTATGGAACGGCCAGGCCCAACTGCTGTAATTGCCAGGCTTGCCTGCTCGCGCTTCGAATCAGAGTACGAGTCCAACTTGCACTGGCAGAGAGCAATGCAATTGAACCCCCGGTGATTTCAGTCCTGTCTATAGTATAGGCAAGGTCCGAAGACCGAAATCACCGGGGGTTCAAGTTCAATCATACGCGGCGAGGCGATCCATTGTTCTTCGCTAATATTCTCGGTCTATTAGGTTTACCGACGTTCCACATCGAGGTACCCTGTTACTGGTGCTCGAAAAGCACCGAGAGGGGCGCCAATTGGATGGTGTCACGATAGGAAATCGTATGAATTATTCCATGTGCCGAACGCGATACGTCGCCAGAGGCGCGGAATGAACAGGAAGAGTACCTGAACTTACTTTTGTCGGACAACCAGTCATATCTAGATCACTCGATCTGTGTATATTCCGTCAGGCGAATTGATTGATTAAGGTAGAAATGGACCTTGCCGCGGGACGCTGAGTAGAATAGTGGTGGCACTGGACACCACCAGAGGTTGTGTCTCGGTAACTATGGAGATCGGTAGTAGGAGATATTCAAAAAAGGAAAACCACCACGACATGCACAAAATCGGTCTGGATACCATCTAGCGTCGCCAACTATGCAGGATCCTCGAAGAACGTCAAGAGACGGTGGTTCTCCGCGCTGGTTCGCTATGCAGTGTCAATAATGACCTTTATTATGATGACAATGTTACATACATGTCGAGTAGTTGCCGTTGTTGTTGTGATGTTCATTCTGTGAGGCCGACAGTCACAGGTCAAGGCAGCGATGGTCGCCCAACCTACCCTCCCGCCACACACACACACATATGGATGAAACGTACGTATTGACTTTCTGATTCTAGGGTTCTTCGACTGAAGGTACGGATATTCTGTGAAAGTGTTTGGATGATTAAGTTATCATCGAGAAGCGAGGCAGTTGATGCGATGCACGCTTGGCTTCATATAACCACAAGTGTCAATATGGACCTCTTCGGATGACACCAAGAGGCGATTATGACCCGTAGATACGGGTTGATGTTCAGTTAAACAGCTCGTATGGCATCGGAATAGAAGAGACGCAGGAAGCATCGGTCACAGTCCGATACCCTCTAACGACCATCATTTTGTGACAGGGAGCAGAAGGAAGAGGCGAGTCCCAGATATTCGGCAGAGGATTTTGACCCGAAATTTGGCCTTCGGACTAATGTCAGACCTGCAAATCATACACCATTCCCTGCTAGATCCAATAAAGACCACACCGCCGGGATACGGGGCTGCTGCCGAGTTGATTATTGTATGCTGCAACGCACTGTCATTCGAGATGGCATTCCCGGCGAAGGGTGGGGGACACAAAAAGGCTGTCCAGAATCAAAGCATATGACTAAGTTGTTTTACTGCTTCAGAACAAGTCGATTCATACTTTTAATTTATTAAAGCTCACCTCTCCAGCTCACGGCATAGGAAGGCTGATAAATGGTAATAACTTTAGCTGATCTCACACTGATTATCGCTGTAACACACAGGCGTAGAGAACATGGTGGAGGGCGACAGTCGTTGAGACGTTGAAGAACGAACAACGTCTCGCACGCAGGAGCACGTAGACACACGTACATCGGCCGCCACGGAGCGGACTAGCCGGACCTTCAGGACACGACGTTTCGTAGGGGTACTATAGATGACGGCGAAGACGTCGAAAATAGGTGGGCCACAGCTCGCCAGGTTTCGCCAACGCCCCTTCCTATTAGGTTGGGCAAGGCAGGCCACTGGCAGAGTCTGGACAGAACCCGGACTGAGCGACCCCGGGTAGATAAAAGGTCTCCGAACACACGTAATGAGCAAAACCCGAAAGATGGCCCATTATAGCGCGCTCCGGTGACAGATAAGGGCTCGTTCCAGGAAACGCCGCGCTGCCATTCCGGTAGTAGGCATCGATGACCACGAAAAACATAGCCCTCGATGACGCCCTTTATCCAATAGATAATAATAACCAGGGTCACTCGTTTGTCGAGTGCCGCAAAGCATGGTCTAGAATGAGCGGAGTATCTTCAGTTGTCCCCGCCGTCTTCGAGTTCGGTGAGCCTGGACTCGGAGGTATCGTCGATCGACTACCAGGATGATAGTGGATACTGAGAAGACCAGTCACGCCCTCGCTGGAAAGTGCAAGGAACAGTAATAGAGCTTCCTCCTGCGGTGTGTACTACCAGAACGATTGAGTTGGTGGTGCCCTTGCATCACTCTAGGCCAGCCCAGAGCGAGTCAAACTCCGGTGCAAGCCTTGAAGCTTGAAGCTGGAAGATCAAGAGGAGGAACAGAGGAACCTACCTCAGGCTACGAGTTGATCACGAGACCTCACTTCTTAACTTCACGTGACCGACTCTATATACGCCTCGACGACCTCTCGTGCATTCGCTCTCTCGACGTCTACAGCGACTGAGGCTTCCTATCAAGTCTAGAAACTCCGAACTTGAATGCGCGCATGTGGTCAGAGACTGCTACTGACCCACGGTGAGCGATACTCACACTCCCACAAGCCTGTGACACCATGATCTAACTGAATCCCCACCCGCGGAGCATAGTATCAATCACGCAATCACGTAGTATCGCTGCAATGCAACGCCCACCCAAAGAAGCAATTCGCTTCAGACAAGCGACGGCCCAACTGGATCAAAAAACAACTCACCGCGCAACTAATCATGATGTGCTTGATTTTGTTCCGTGGGATGAAAGAAGCAGCACTGGCACACTGGCACCGACTGGTTATGTATGGCAAGAGATCGATCACGCGGGCGTGCCCCCGCCTAGCCTAGCACTGGCAGACGGCCACGAAGCAGATGCGTTTTTTACTGCGCACAGATCCAGACGTGGAGACTGAGAACGCTGTACCTAGATACCAACCAACAGTAGCCACGCGCAAGCCGCGGCATCCGTCATGCAGTGCCTTACCGGGTTAATTTAGGATTTCAAAGTGACGACAACAACCGTCCGATGCGAGAGGGTACAATTCAAGTTGGACCGCATGGCGTTTGATGGTGCAGAAGGGTGTTGATCCTGTCGCACGACAACCTAGGGAACAACAACCAGCCCTGGAAAGCCACTTCCTGGCTCCCCTAGATAAGCCATCAACTTGGAAGTCGAACCTCGCGTTGATTAAATAAACCAAAGGACATAGAGTGTGCCCCGTGGCCTGTGGACCGAGTAATTACGATCTAATGTGATCTCAAGACGAGTCATATTATTAGTGTTGAACGTTGAACGTTGAACATTCATGTAACGGCGGGGCACGGCGGTAGAATCCGACAGCCAAAGGTTTGAATTTGAAATCAAACACAGGCGACCTGAAAGAAGCATACCAACATCATTAGGGTAGGGTCTCAGAAAAGAGGCGGCTACAAGTAGATTTCATGGATTAGTTGAGACATAATTTCCGTATCGTCCGCAAACGAGTCCTACACATCTAATAATGAAGAATAGTGACTTCTCAGATAATGCTTTGAATCCACGGATGCTCACGCCGCGCAGGTTTGCATGATGACGCCATCACTGCACTCACAAAGCCCGCAGGATGACGGGGTTCTCTATGCTGTAGCCGTATCTGTTTGTTTTTTCGTGATCACTAACACATGCTCTCTATCTAGAACAGCCCCAGAAGATCTTCTTGCTGGTTCGACGATATCGATGACGTCCCCGTCGGTGGACGGGCACCGCCAAATGTATCGAGCGCAGGAGCCCCCGCCGGGGTAATCGGCACACTCGGTGTCGATGACAAGGATGCGTTCCCAAAAATAGAAACGAGGTCGTCCAGCGGATTGGTCGATGTACCGGACAGAATGTTCTTCGCCGCTGGCTGCTGCAGCACCTGCGTTGCCGCAAGCCCCGTCGGTTCCTCCGATGCGGGTTCGTCGTCGAAGTCGAGCAGGTTTTCTGATGCCTGCCCTGCGGCGACGGTATGCAGCGCCGTCTTTGCTGAATCTGCAAGGCTTCAAACGCGCACCCTCAGAAACTTACGCTGCCTCTAGAGACGCGGAAAGCAACTCACTTGGTCCCTCTGCGCTGCATTGCTTCGGCGCCGATCCGTCCCTGGCCTATGAATGTCGCGGCAGGTTTCTGATATACGCTTGCTAGGCTCGAGATCTCCCCGACTAGCTCGTTCAGGAGCGCAGGTGAAACAGTGGTGCGAGGCAAGGATATCGGCGGCCGATGTGCAAGAACGACGGACTACAAGAGAAGAACGTTAGGAAGCGTACCGATAGCCATGGATGTTGGGTCTCGTACCTTCGCTGCTCCCGGGTCTGTCGAGAGAAGGCGCCAGTAGATGTACGCGCGGTCCCGGACATCAGGTGAATCACAGTCCTTCGTTGCAGTGTTAAGGACACGCTGAACCAGACCCTGGGATGTATCGGGCTTGAAAAGGAAGAGCTTCACAACAGCCGTAAGCGTCTGCAGTTGCACCTATAACGTTAGTGCGTGAGTTTATAATCATGTATCGCGAGATGAGCGATATTCGCACGGAGTAGGACTCCTCGGTAAATGTGTCTACAAAAATGTTCAATAGTTCGTCAGCATTCTCGATCTTATTTGCGTATTCGCCGATGATCCAAATAAGCGACGCTTTTGCTTCTGGCTCATCCAGTTCCTCCAAGTTCGCGCATAGAGTCGGGATGACGCCTTCATATGTCATTGGGTATCTGCGGAAAATATCCTGAAAAGTGGAAATTAGCTAATGGCAGTGGTATGCGGATAAAGGGCAAGACCTTCATAACCACGACAGCCTCCTGCACAACGTAGCTAACCCGAGTGGAAATAAGGTCCAGTAGTACATTGACACAGCGCTCAGCGCCAGCCTCAATCTTCACCGCAGCTTGCCCTATGGCCTTGATGCTGCGCCTCACAAAGTCGACATCGACCTCGGAGGCATATCTAGCATGTAACCGGTCAGTGCAGTGGAACCCGATGGAACTGGTCGACGCACTCCTTCAGCTCGCTCAACAATGCGTCGACATTGTGTTCGTCGGCCAAGCGAACCATGATGTCCAACTTTTCCACTTTGACGTACAGAGGGTCGTTATACTTGCAGAAAAAGACGCGCATCTCGTTCGAGAGGATATCACTACGTTTTTGTAATAAAAGATTGATGTTTCGCAGTGTAATCCACTGCACTTCTGGCGGAGAAGAAAGCAATGTAACCAGGGGCGGTGCCATCTTCCGGATGAGTTGCTTGTTGAAATCTTCGCGCGACACATTGCGCATGTGGATCATGATCACCTATTACCGAAGTTACCCCCCGACCCGCCAAACGAGAGGAATGAACAGCGCAGACATACCCTCACAGCACCGAGGACGACGCTTCCGTTAACGTGCTGGAACTGCGGAACGACGCGTTCGCATATGTGTTCGCTCTCCTTCTCATCCTGTGCTTCGTACCGGGATAGCGCAGAGAGTATAGCGACGCGGCCCCACTCGGAGCACTCATTGAGCGCGATAAGGAGTTTGCTCAGGATTGTAGGGGTGACAGTGAAGACGGCCGAATCTGACGACGAAGTAGACGGCTGTGACGTCGCTGATGTGTGAATATCTGCCAGCGCAGTAATGGTGTTCGCGACAACCTTTGGGAAGTATCGATCAGATCAATGACGCGAAAAAGGAGAAAAAAAATACGAGCACCATAGGGTTGCTATCCGAAATCATCTCGTGGAGTTGCTCTAGAAAGCCATTCTCCATCACTAGCTCCGGCTTGAGATCGTATAACTTGGCGACGCATATGGCTGCCGTCTTTCGCACATACGGGTTCTCGTCGTGTAGACACTTCTGCAGTGGGCCTGCGAGGTAGTCGATGATCTTTTCGACGCGGATACAACCCATCGTGCGAATAGCGAGCGCGCGGATGAGCGGATTATGATCGTCCGAGTCTTTGACGAACGTATTCACGGCGAGGATGACTAGGTCGGGCTGTGTTTTGGCATAGTTAATGAGATAGAGATAGACGAGTTTCTTTTGTTCGATATCCTCGGTTTGCATGTTTTTGAGGACATCGGGGAAAAGGCCGCTGACATCTTGCGGGAGGCTTAAGAGAGGTCCCCTATCGAAGGAGAAACTTCGTACGTACCCTTTCCGACTGTCATATTAGCAATGACCCTCTTGATGGCATCCTTCCGTTTGTCACGATACTCGCTGTTAAGGTCGGCGCGAAGTTCAAAATTCTCGCCTATCTGATGGTGAATTGTAACAACATCAAAGACGCGAAAGGACCGAACCTTTCTTGGGAGCTGCCCTGGAAAACACGTTCATGTTAGCAAGGAAAGATAAAGCCTAAGCGCGTTTGCTTGAATCGCATTTCAAAAAACTCAACGGTCAATATCATATTATGTAATCACGACTGGACGACCAAAACCAAAAACATCGCCAATATTGTACAGGGGTCCGAACTGTAGTTCAACTCCCTTAGTCATGCGACGCCCGGGCCTCTCCGGTGACGGCCTTCTTCCCGCCTGCCTCACGGAGCTCGCCAGCTTCCTGCATATCCGCATTCCGAGTAATCTTTCCTATGACCTACATCCCGAGACATTAGAGTAGAGATATAGCAGCAACGCAAGATCCCACCTTTTCTGTTTTGCCAATAAACTTGTCCAAGAGATTTGCCTCGCCCACAGGGAGGTCGGCTTGGCCATCACGAGCAACGCCCCCTAAAAGTTGCACAGCGACCGCTCAGGACGAGCCACGGAGATGACAAGGACAGCTAACACCCACCTGCCGAAGTAGGCTGAACATTCAAGGGACGCTCAGAATTGAAAGCGTTCTGGCCCTGCGCATGCGCCGGCACCCCTTCTCTGGAATATTGCACCCCAGATTGCTGCTGGTCTGTGCAACTGCCGGGAAGAGGCTCGTTGGGATTGTGCAGCCGATGCTCGGGAGCACTATAGTCTTTGGGGATATTGTCTGGATAAGCACCGCTCATGATAAAACGTGTCTTCGAATATAGCCTGAGAGGTGGGTGTGTAAGGTATGGTTAAGTTAGGTTCTGAGTGGGACCCGGCGCTGTGATGTGTGTCTTTTAAAGGCCCCCAGGACCGTGACTGGAGTCCTGCACCAACATAAATGACGTCACGGATAGTAAACGCCACAGCGACTCCAGCGATGATGAAATATGCACTCCAATCTCTCCAAGGAATGTTCTCCGTTTAGCTCCACAGCGCAGCACGTAAAACGTAGAAAACAGGCATTGACTCGGATTGCGCTTCGCAAGGCTCCAGTTTATATTCTGTCTCTAGTGCGTTCTTTGGCCATATTGTGGTCCCAGCTGGTTGGTTAGGAGTTAGGTTAGGACATGTCGGATAGGAGCCGCACTGCGGCCAACTTCCCTATATAGCGGGCGCGTGTTCATCACGTTACATAAGCGCATCTAGCAGTCCATCTCTGAATCCGCAACAGCGAGGCAATGTCAATCAGAATCAGTGAACGGCCTACATCCGCCGAAAATCGTCTTGGGGGAAGCAAGTCGCGCTCTCAACGGACTTTGGTCGACCGCGCTAGCGGAATTTGCGCCGAATATGGCGGTCTTACTAGTAACCCGCGGGCCGCTGCGTCTACTACAGTAGTCCAGTCGTCCAGTCACTGGCATCTGTTCTTTCTAGAATTCTACTCGGGAAGATCTCTTCCTCCTCGCGTGCACAGGCCTGATGTTGATGGCAACCAGCCGGCATTGGAACTGCATAATAGTATCAGTTTCCTAGACGGCTTACCCTTATCCGTCAATCACCGGCGCACCAGGCAAAAAATTTCTCTGATAGGTCTATTTGAATGCCATCAAGGTCCCTGGTATCATCCTGGACAGCTTCCGTCGTATCTCCAGGCAGTCATGTCCCCCCCGCTCCATACAAGCCATGCCCCAGAAATTTGCCTATTTCTCACACCCGCCTGCCTGTGCTCAGGCATCTCCATGGACTCTGGAAAGGTCTGGAATGTTCGCATCGTAGCAGGGAACGGTGACCTGACGATCTTGCGCAGGCGTTTCACTTCCCAGAAAGAGGCAGTTGGCAGGTGACCCAATGCTTCGTCGGGCCTCATCTACCATCAGCATACAAGGAACGATGCTCCTGTCTACGGTCACTCCAACCCCCTCTCCTGTCATCTTCCCACCTTCATCTCCGACAACCCCGACGCCAGCCTTCCTCCCCCGTGGCGTAGATACGGATAGGCCTGCTATCACAACCGTTGAGGCCGAGGCTAGAAGCAGGTTCTCCCCGCCCTTCAATCACGATGGCTTATCCCCTGTAGTTCCTCTTACTGGACGGGGCGCCCAACCTTCCCCGGTGCCATGCACACAGCCAGGTTCTGTTTCCAACCACTCCCCGCTCTCTTGTATACGCCCGACTTCCCAAGCCCCGGGCGCCCCTGTATCGGTAGTGCTCGATGCAGCTACCCGACTGCAAGACTTCCGCACATTAATTGCCGAAATGAGGGTCGCGCTCTTTCATCACTATGACTTTGAGGAGGAGTTTGATGCCGTGAACTGCGACCACGACGACGACGAAGAGAAAGAGCGACTTCTCCGGTTGCTAGAAGATGTCATGCGAATAGTTAAGCACCTGGCTGAGAAGGATGCGCCGGCTTTGGCCAAGATTGACGCTCCTGTCTCCTCAGTACAATGCTCCTTAGGGCTCTCCCCTCCCTATCGTCAAATGTTCCCAAGTTACTACCCAATGAACTGAGCGTCCTCACTTGTCAACCATGAACTGTACCTCCTGGGTACCAGGCACTGCTTTCCTGGAGTCGGGACAAGCATTTTTTGTACGTTGCTACGGAAAGGACTATGGTTTGAAAAATCTACTGGCAACAAATCCACCAAGTTGAGAAAGCCCCACATATACGTTGCCGGAGATCGCGCTGATTTTGTATGGGATCGCCCACGCAACGCCCCTATCACGAACGACTTGTAATCCTCCCATACACCGGCGCACCGAGAGAGTGACCCGTATAACATAGAGATATCAATTTCGTCATGTAATAGCTCAAAGCATATTATACATAGTGTTTAGAAACTGCAAAGAGAAACTAGGGTGAAACCAAACCTGGCACTGCAAAGCAAGATGTCCAAGGGCCCAAACGAACGCAAAGCCCTGAAAAAAGATAGAATCCTAAAGATAAAAGATACAGAACACCGTAACTCATAACTCTTGGAGAAGATGGAGCAATATTTGCCGCCAACACCCCGAGGTCTGGGCCTGGCTTCTACAACATGATCTCCGGGAGACTGCGTTTTACAGAGGGTGATGGCGAGAGGCTGACGGTATTGGGGCCAGCCGCGACGGACTGCTGGGACTGCTGGGTGACGTTGCCTGTGCCCTGCACGCCAGTAGCGCTATTGTTGCCCGAAACAGACGAAGAAGCGTTGGAAGGTGTGGTGTGGTGGGAGCTGTGATGCGTGCCGCCCACGGCGCCTCCTACTATGGCGGCGATGATCAAGACGAGCCCGATGACGATGAAGATGACGCCCCGGCGCGTGCGGTACCACGGCACCTTGGGGATGACGGGCTCGAGGCCGTTCGACGCGACTTCCTCCTTGCGGGCGTAGCTCACCGCCCCGGGGCTATAGCCCACGGTCGGTCCGTGCTGGTGGTCTGATGTCGGTGCCAAGTCGTTTGAAGGGGTCGTCCCGCGTCGATCGCGACCTTCATCTAGCAAGTCGACGTTGTACCCTTCCTGTGAAAAAGCAACAGAAAAAAGAAAAAAAAGAACGAATCGCGAGAACGGAGTTGTAGATAGGCGGGCGGGGAAACCGGGCGAGAGGGGGGTATGTGTGTTAAGGGGAAAAGAGGAAACGAAAGGGAAAAAAAAGGGAGATCGTGACACGACTCAGTCAGCTTGCTGATTCGAGAAACGGGGATTGGGAGGATAGAGGATAGCGGGGCACGTACCTGTTTTTCTGCCCGTGTGGGATCAGGCACGGAGGATAATAGGGTGCGATCGTAGCCCGCGTCGTTGTCGTTGCGATAGGACATTTGCTCGGTGGAGAGAGGGGAAGAGAGAAACCGTTCTGGCGTTGTATCAGGTAAGGGGGGGGCACCGAGTCGTGTGTGAGGAAAGGAGCAAATTGGGCGACGGTGTATTTACCGTGGGACGACGTTGGCGACTGATGGACGACGGACGGGACAACACAGCCAGCGTTTGCCCAAATGTGGTCGTTTAGGCGCGCATTGCAAGCGCCTTGGCCTTGGCCTCCTGTCCCGAACAAACTGGCCCGTGATCGCATCCTTTAGCGATTTGCCCTCACAGACACGCCCTGATGACGGTCATACAGCCACCGCTCAGAACTCCAACGTCAAAGATATCAACTTGCAGTAACGAGAACACATCAATGTCGTATGCGTATGCATGCCGTCGACTCCCTCTCCATTCTAATGATCTCCATTTGGCCCACCTTTGTTTCACCATACATTGCACATTGGTGGTCAAGAGGGCGCCGCTCAGCGGACTTATCATTGCTTGTTTGTTCGATGCGTGCTCTCTGACCGAATGGGTCAAAAGATTGGCTGCTATTCGTAGTATCTAATCCCCCAGGGCCCGTCTATAATCTATGTACCATGTGTTTGAGGTTTGAGGGCCGAATTTTGAACCCCCGTATAAACATTATCACGCTGCGCCTTTCCATACGGGCCACCCAACTAATGGTCCCTCCCTTTGCCCGGACAACGGACGTTATTATACAGCCTACCTTTTTCAATTTCCTTCCTGCGGGCGGGTAACCATGCGTAAAAAGGTTATCACGACGCGTGAGTGTCTGGTCGCTCGAGCGTAGTATGGGTTTAACCGTTTTACAGTGCCGCCAGGAGTACTAAAAGTATACGTTCAGCCTGCGCGCGGAATGTTCACGGTGTCGCGGTGATCATAACCCTTTAGGTTCGATCCCAGGGTCATTCGAGCGCCAGAACAGGCGAGTGAGGATGCAGTGAGGGCAATGCTAGTGAGGAGGGAGGCTTTTGAACCATGGCTGCGAAACCATAATGTAATGTGACTGATGATATCATCGAACAGTGTTACTGACCGAAAACGGTAGCTTGCCTGAAGGCTGTGGCACTAGTAATCACCAATCGCACGGAGGTTGAATTTTTTTTGGGGGGTGGAGTAGAATTCTCAGCTTCAGTTCATAGCTCCGTGTTCGACATCGAACGTTGCAGTGGAAACCGTGAGAGGGCGCCGTTGTCCAGGGTTCGAAAAGATAAACCGTCGGCTGCCGCTTCATAGTGAAACTGAGCGTGTGTTGCCAGTACATATGCTCAGGGTTCAGGGGATGTCTAGCAAGGTTATCGGAAGACATGGTGAATTCATACCGGTCATCAACATGTGGGGATCAGGGGACAACGTGGCGGGCCAAACGGTCGATTGATAAACGCGTGAGCGCATAAGGGCGTGCCCTAACGCGTGCCAGACTGTCGAAGGTGACCTTGGGTCACATTGGGAGGGGGGGTTATTAGGGGGTAGAAACCTAATATAGTGCAGTCGTCTCCATGAGAAGAAGGGACGTCCCTGCTCCCTGCTCACCAGTTTGGTATTTGATGGCTTCTTGATGACTACGACCACCTTTTCAACGTTCCCATTTTTATGTCTTCTGGGTAGGAGGAGCAAACGAGAGGGGGCATGTTGGGAGAGTGGTGTATCCTGATCCAAGATGACGGCCACATATGATAGCTAAGCATGATGAGTACCGTGGTGCGAATGGGAAACCATGACATACAATACGCACCGGAAAGCCGTACAATCCCCGACAAGAATTCCCGGCAAGAAGCAGCCGTCTAGGATCCAAAGGGAACTAGAAGGGATGTGATGCAACGTGGCAACGTCTACGCCGTACAGTATCCGTTGAGTTGCTGTCCACGTTCGAAGGTCGACGGTCAATGATCAAGCCTTTCAGCGCCGGCGGAATTTTGGCCATCTGCCAGTGGCATCTTCCCGTCGAGATTGAACGCGTTCAGTGCTCGGCTCAATGGCATTGTCTAGCACCGACCTGAAGTGAGAACCATGCATTCTTACAGCATGATGAGTAACGAGTTACGCGCTTACGGGCTCTGTTTTCCAACCTGTCATCGAGCATTTAGTATGATCCGAATACAGCTCATGATGTTCTCAAGAACGTAACCTTATTGCAATGTAGCGAACATCAGGAGATGACATGGTACTTCCCGCTGCGCATTGTACCATCCGGAGGTACAGCAAGCACCCCATGGTTTTAAAAAAAGACTTTGATGGGTGTAAAGAGTTCGCCTAACGGATTGAAGTTATCAATTAGGCATAAGTACCCTTCGTGAGTGAATGACAGGTGCATAGTCCTATTACGCAAGCGGGCCAGGTTCTCCACCCGGGATCCATCCCCAGGCTTTGGGGAGCGATAGTCGCATCGCGACGTTGCACTCCAGCATCAACGCGTCTCGGTCTCGGTTACGCCGCACCGGGGCCCAATCGGCAAACATCTGAATGCAGGGCGCCA
>WNFC01005446.1_pt1 | contig 13961 bp, 10 predicted proteins | sample 5400541 | NCBI WGS metagenome assembly WNFC01 (sample SAMN13153342, study PRJNA577476) | soil metagenome | isolation source: 120 cm saprolite under Douglas fir tree site 2 hole 2 replicate 1 | place: USA:California | collected 2015-04-18
CCGTGACCATGACAGCAGCACCCAAATGCTCAACTACCCGAAGCGGCCCTGCCCGAGCACGGCTCAACTACACACAAAGCCCCAGCTCAAGCTGCTCAAGTCCATGGGTTCCCTACACTGACGGCGCACTCCGGGTTCTGCTGCCCGTCCACGAGCTTCCGCATTACCGTCGGCCGCGCCAGCATCAGCGGGTACGCGGGCGGCGCGCAGGAGGTCAGCGATGTTCCTGCCGATCATGTCGCGGGCCCTGAGCCTGCCGGATAGGGCCCTCCAAGGCACTGTGAAGCTTGTGCAAGCTGGCGGGCGGCTACCCACCTTCGGCAATCCTGATGCCCAGCGCGCGCTCGCCGGGGTCGGCGGCCACGCACCTGGACCCAGGAGGACGTAGCCAGTCGGATGTATCAGATGGCTGCGCCGTTCCTCTTGAAGGGTAAGTCCAGATCGACTGATGGGGCGAGATGACAGATGAGCGGTTCGTCCGGACCGAAGCGCCAGCCCGCCGCACTGTCATGTGTGAGCCTTCTGGGCGTAGTATCCCGGCCGCCGTGGGCGCTAACAGAAATGAGCGAAACAGCGTGGCGCCCGCCGCAGGCAGGTCCGGCTTCGTCAGAGAAAAAGACAGCACATGGAGCTCGTGCCACCGCGTCGCTTAACCTTCTCTCCCCTTCCAGTGCGGTAATCACCTTCCTCAGCGCCCTGCGCGGGCACGGTTGAATCAAGCATTCTAACGCAGTTCATTCACGCTGCGCACTGGTAACCCTCGCCATGAGCGAGCTAATAAGAGAGGACAGGATGATGTCGCGCTACCACTGGAATGAGACCCACCTACGTATCGATTGGCTGACCAAGGAGATTGAGCCCATCCGGGTCAAGGTCGTTACTCATCCGATGTACAAGCAGCTGAACACCATCGGGGCGATCAACACGTTCATGGAGCATCACGTATTTGCCGTATGGGATTTCATGTCGTTGCTCAAGTCCCTGCAGCGGGAACTTACCTGCGTGAACGTTCCATGGATACCCATCGGCGCTACCGGCAGCCGCCGCCTCATCAACGACATCGTGCTGGTGGAAGAGAGCGATGAGCTGGATCACGGTTTCATCAGTCACTTCGAGCTCTACCTGCGCGGCATGACCGAATCGGGTGCGAGTACTGCAGCGATCGATGCGTTCATAGCCCTCCTGAGAGATGGCCAGCCTGTCCAGTCGTCACTCGAAGCGGTCGCCGCGCCCAAGCCGTCGGCCGATTTCGTAAAAGCCACCTGGGACTTCATCGAGAACGCGCCGGTGCACTGCAAGGCAGCGGCATTCGCCTTCGGGCGCGAAGATCTCATCCCGGATATGTTCGACCAGGTCGTGGCCGTCCGCGCGAATGAGAAAAGCCTCGACACATTTTGTGATTACCTGGCCCGCCATATCCAGGTGGACAGCGAAGAGCACACTCCCATGGCGATGCAGATGCTGGCAGACCTCTGCGGCGACGACGATAGCCGCTGGAAGGAATGCGCCGTCACCATCAATAGCGCGCTGGAGGCGAGGATTCTCCTCTGGGACGGTGTTCTCGCGGCCATCGAGAAGCAACAGGCGCCGATGCCGAGAAGTCACGGGTGAAAGGAGGATGAGGAGGAGCGAACCCTATGAGCAAGGACGCAGAAGCACGACCGAAGGCTCGGATGGTGATCGCTGCCGGCCGCGGGCGGAGGCTTCATATGAATCGCTTTTACAGTTGGCGCACAGGTGTCGAGAAGCCCCTGTCGGGGGGGTCCGCTCCACCGCTCGTGGTGCGGACCCAGGGATATGACCGAAGCCTGCCGGCAGGCCCTTCGTACCTGGTCGGCCGCGATCCGGAGTGCGACATCGTGATCACCGATGTCCGTGTGTCCTTGCATCATGCCATCCTCCGGCTGGAAGACGGCCGTTGGGTGCTGGCGGATAATGGCAGCACAAACGGCACCTATGCCGGAGACCGGCGGGTGGACCGGCTTGAGATCAACGGGGAGTGCCTGGTCCGGCTCAGCGATCCTGCTGACGGGCCGGTCCTGAGCTGCGCCGCGACTGGGGCCGCATCGTCCGGGCAGCCCACCCTGCGGCCAGAGCCGGTCCCGCCGGCCCACATGCCAAGCGTGGTGTGGCCGCTGCCCACCACCACGCTGCGCATCGGCCGGGCGCCGGATAACGACATCGTGCTCTCCGACCTCAGCGTGTCCAGCCACCATGCCGAACTGCGCAACGTAGCGGGCGCATACCGCATCGTGGACCTTGACAGCTCTAACGGCACCTTCGTCAATGAGCAACGCGTCACGGCCGCGCTGCTGTCCGACGGGGATATCGTCGGTCTCGGCGACGCCACGTTCCGGCTGGCCGGCCAGGAACTGCAGGAGTTCATCCACACCGGCGTCTACGTCGAGGAGGCACGGCTGCCGGTCGCCGCATCGCCTGATGCTGGCGACAGCACGCTCGATATCCCGTACGCGGTTCGCTGGCTTGTGCCGAAGGGTGAGCGGTTCGCGAACTTTGACATCCTGAATGACAATGACACGCAGCTCGAGTACTACCGCCGGTTCGGGCATATCTACGCGGTTGGGATCCCGACAAAGAAGTGGCGGCTCGTCGTCGTTTCGGACCCTGAGCTGCTCGACGAAGTGGCGGCGGACGAGGGGCAGTACGGCAAGCGTGTCGAGGAGATCAACTTCTTCGCCCAGCTGAGCAACTCCCGCGGCGGCGGCATTTCGGTCATCGGCGACGGCGAGCACTACGAGCAGATCCGCCGCGTGATGCTGCCGTGGTACGCACCGTCGCACCAGCGGACGCAACTCGAGCGGATGAAAGAGCAGGCGCGGAAGCTCGTCGCTGCGTGGTCTGCGATCCCCGACGACGAGCCGCTCGACGCGCGCGCCTGGATGGAGCGTTACACGCTCGAGGTCTCGGGACGTGGCGCGTGCGCCTACGACTTCGGCCTTCTCGACGGCAACGGCGACCCCCACCCGTTCGCAGCGGCCGTTCCACAGAGCACGAAGGAGAGCATCCTGCGCGTCGCCGAGCCTCGCCCCGACTTCACGGTCTTCGCGGGGCGCGCGCGACGCGCGCGCAGGAAGCTCTACCGCCGCCACAACGAGGAGCTGTTCAGGACGGCCGACGCGCTCGTGCGCGCCCGCACACACGCGTGCCCGCTGGGGCAGCAGACGGATCTGCTCAGCCGTCTCGTGAGCACGCCGGATCCCGAGACGGGCGAGCTCCTCGACGCCGAGACCGTCCGCGACCAGATCCTCATGCACCTCTCGAACGGCTTCAACGGACCGTCAATCACGGGAGCGTGGCTCGCCTATGTCCTCGCCACGCACCCGGACGTCGAGGAGAAGCTGATCGCCGAGATCGACAGGATCACCGGCGGCGATCCGGACTACGACCTGCAGTACGACGACCTGATGGCGCTGACGTACACGACGCAGGTGATCAAGGAGGCAATGCGGATTTACCCGCCCATGCCGGTTACGATCCGCCGCAGCCTCAAGGACGGGATGCTCGGCCGGTATCGCATCCGGAAGGGCGACATCATCCTCGTCGGGACGCTCGCGGCGCAGCGTGACCCGCGCTACTGGGGCCCGGACCCCGACCGGTTCGATCCGGAGCAGTTCGCGATGGAGAAGGTCGTCGACCGGCCACGGCACGCCTTCATCCCGTTCTCGATCGGGAAGCGACAGTGCATGGCGCAGGAGGTCACGTTCATGATGCTCCGCATCGTCCTATTCGAGATCTACCGGCACTACCGGCTGCGGCTCGCGCCAGGCGCGACGGTGACGAAGAACACGGTCGTGACGACGAAGCCGGCCGCGGTTCCGATCACCCGTCTTCCGCGCGAGCCGTACGGGCACCGGCGTGCGCCGGTCGCGTTGCGCGACCGCCCGGATGCTCGTGCTCCCGCTATCGCGCGCGAGTCGGGAGAACCGACAGAGATCCCCGGAACGAGCGCCTACCGCCATCTCGTGATTGCGTACGGCAGCAATTTCGGCGCGAACAAGGAGCTGGCCGAGCGCTTCGCCGAGCGGAGCGACTTCCACGGCTACACGAGCGACGTGATGACGCTGAACGAGCTCGCGGCTTCGCCGCCGCGTACGCAGCCCTGGCTGCTCGTCGTCATGACGTCCACCTACACGTCCAACCCGCCCTCAAACGCGACCGCGTTCAAGTCGTGGCTCGAGCGCGCGGAACAGGGTACGGAGACGTGGCGGAACTGCCGCTACCTCGTCTGGGGGCTCGGCAACAGCCAGTGGAACGCGTTCCTCGCGTTCCCCCGCTACGTGCAGAAGAAGCTGTCCGAGCTCGGCGCCACACCGCTCGCCGAGCTGGCGTACGGCGACGTGGGATCGCCCGTGTGGGAACGCCTGTTTGCGGACTGGAATACCCGCGTGTGGCCCATCCTCCTTAAGCTGTCCGGGGCGCGGCCGACGTCGGCCGCAGCCGCGCGCGTCGCCGCGGAGAAGGCGGTCACAGGCACTCTGATGAGCACCGACTCGAACACGGCAATGCAGAGATCGCTCTACGGTGACGATGTCGCGACGCAGCCAATCGCCCGGTCGATGAGCATCCCTTCGATCATGCGCTTCATGCCGCCAGGATCACAGAGCTCGGCCACCTCGGTGGGCGCCGGGTCGCCGGGAACGAGCGATCGAAGCCGCAGCCAGTCGCGGGTGTTGCTCGTTCCGACGATCCTCACGAACGCCGTCGGGAAGGACACGGCCGAGGCACGCGCCCTCGTGTGCCGGGAGCTCCAGGCGGCCGAGCCGACAAAGCGGACGCGGCATCTGGACATCAGCCTGCCGCCCGGCGTCACCTACCGGGCCGGGGACCACCTCGGCGTCTGCCCGAAAAACGACGAGGAGCGAGTCGAGCGGCTCGCACGGCATCTCGGCACTGCGCTCGATGGCCTTTTCATGGCGCCCAAGACTGTGAACGTCCGCGCAGTGCCGAAAGGCGTCGTGCTCCAGGTCCGCAACGTGCTCACCAACCTCATCGACATCACCGGTAGGCCGACGGTCCCGTTGCTCGACCTCCTGCTCGAGAAGGTGACCGACCGCGCCGAGCGGTCGAGGCTGGTGGAGATAAGAGACGTCCTGCAGGCCTCGGACGGTCCCGGTTCACCGCTGCGCGCGGCGATCGACGCGGGCGGCTACGACGTGCTCCGGCTGCTCGACGAGTTCGCGTCCTGCTCGCTGAACATCTTCGAATTCCTGCGGGTGGCGCAACCGCTCCGGCCGCGCTACTACTCGACGAGCTCGAGCCCGCGGATCCACGGTGACGGCCTCGCCCACATGACCGTCGGCCTCGAGGCCACACCCGTGCCGGGCATGCCCGACCGTGACTTCTGCGGGATGAGCTCGCACTACATCCACACGCTTCGGGAGGGCGACCGCCTGAACATCTTCCTCGACAGCACCGACGGGTTCCACCTGCAGGAGGACCTGACGAAGCCGATGATCTTCGTCTCCGCCGGGACCGGCTTCGCCCCGATGCGAGCGTTCCTCTGGGAACGGCTGGCGATGAAGCACGCGGGCGTCTCGCTGGCGGAGGCGGCGCTGTTCAACGGCATCCGCTCGAGCAGCCTCGACTACATCTACCGCGACGAGATCGGCCAGTTTGCCGCCGAAGGAGTGCTCAATCATGTCCACGTGGCGACGTCGCGCGAGCGGCCGGGCCGCCGCGACTACGTCCAAGACCGGATCCGAGAGCAGGGCGCGCTCGTCTGGCGCCTGCTCGCCGCTGGCGGCTACGTCTATGTCTGCGGCTCACAGCCGGTGCGCGACGCCGTTCGCACCGCCTTCGTCGACGTCATCGCCGAACATGTGTCGCTGCCGCGCGAGCGCGCAGAGGCCTACCTCGACGAGCTGGAGACGACCACACGCTACCGCCCAGACCTCTGGGGTTGACCCAAGGAGCCCACATGGACGCCCTCGCCCTCATCCTGACCGTCGCGGCAATGGTTATGTTCCTGTTCGCCGCCAGCGGCCGCGAGCTGCGCCGCTTCAACGAAATCGCGCTCGGGCTCGTCTTTCTCGCCGCGGCGCTGATTTGTCAGTTCACCTCGATCACGAACACACACATCGGCCGGTGAGCGCGAGCCGGTCGCGATGCGAGCGGCGCATCGCCGAGCAATAGGCGCAGCGGCGGGTTCTGGGTGTCCACCAGCCGCAGTACGCGTCGCGGGTCACCCCTGGACCACATGGCGTGAAGCGCCTGGCGCGCGCCAGCGCGGCCTGCTGCCGGACCGGCTCGCAGGCAGGCAACTCCGTCGCGTGCCTGGCGGATGATCCATGAGCGCCATGATCCCGCCGATCAAGGACACCTGCGCAATGTGCCCGCTGCCCTGCTCGCGCAGGTAGGGCAGGGCCGCCTGGGTGACCTACAGCGCGCCCAGCAGGGCAGGCACACCGACGTCACGATGTCAGCTATCGCCAGCCTCCTGCGACCGGTCGCGTTCACGGGCTTAGGCCCGGTCTGCTGCCTCCGCGCAGCCGTACTAGTACCGCGGGCACCCCGGCTGGCGCACCGCCTGGCCACAACTGGCCACTTGCACTGTGCCCTGGCGGATACGAACGCGGCCCTCCCTACCTGACACTCACAGGGAGGCAGCCGCTGACCGGCACCTGCCGGCGACAAGGCGATTGGTACGTACGCCGGCTGGCTGCTGGAACCGGAAGGGGAAGAAATGACCGACCTGCTGGAAACTGTCATTGAGGCCTACGGTGGCCTCGAACGCTGGAACCAACTGGACGCCGTCTCGGTCCATGGCGTCAATGGCGGCGTTCTGTGGGCGCTGAAGGGCCAGGCGGGCGTGGTCGACGACGTCTTCGTCCGGGCCAACCTGCACCAAGAGCGGGAATCGCATCATCCGTTCGGCGCCCCCGACCGTCGGAGCGCGTTCACCCCGGAGCGCGTCGCTATCGAGACCACCACGGGTGACGTCATCGACGCCCTGGAGCAGCAACCGCGGGCCTCCTTTGCGGGTCATACCCTCGAGACCCCATGGACCACTGTGCAGCTGGCCTATTTCGTCGGCACCGCGATGTGGACCTACCTCACCCAGCCCTTCACGTTCGCACTCCCGGGATTCGAGACGACTGAGCTTGACCCATGGCAGGAGAGAGGCGAGCGATGGCGCAGGCTGCACGTGGTCTGGCCCGGCTACCTCGCCACGCACAGCACCGAGCAGACGCTGTACGTCGGTGACGACGGCCTGTTCCGGCGCCACGACTACGACGTCGAGATCATGGGCGGCAGCACCGCCGCGCACTACATCTCCGATTACACGCAGGTAGCTGGCATCATGGTCCCCACCAGGCACAGGATCTTTCCGCGAGCGGCAGACGGCCAGGCCCTGGGCGAGCCGCTCCTGGTCTCCATAGATGTCAGCGAGGTCGCCTTCACCTGAGCCGGAGATCACGGCGGAAGCAGCGGAAGCAGCGGAAGCAGCGGAAGAAAGACTGGGAGAACAGCTCGTCGACGGCGGTGTCGTCGCCGCCCACCGCAACGGGCATGTCAACGTCGGCCAGGGCTGAAGGCAAAGTTGAAACAGGAACCCGTGGGCCGAGTCCGGGGTAGATCTTCACCCGAGCCTGCGGGTCGCCGAATCACGGCTACTGACCCCGCACCCGACGTGTCCGGGGAACGCGGCAGGTCGCTCCGGTACAAGCGGGCACCTGGCACGAACCTGAATCGCGCACCGGATGGCCGTCAGCCGACCGGGATCATGACCGGGTATCGTCGCAGGCGGCTAGCAGCGCGGCCACCGCGACCTCGGCCTCCGCAGGTGCCGGGAGTACCGTGGGCAGCGCGGGGACCGTGGGTAGCTGTCCTTCCGACTCGTAGCGGGTGATCAGCCGCGGATCGATGTATGACCCGCGGGCAACTGACGGGGTGTCGCCGAGCCAGCGCGCCACCTCCCGGACGCTGCCGGCTATGACGCGCTTACGACTCTGCGGTGCCGGCGCGGGCCCTGCGTTCGCGAGCACCAGCGCCATCAGCACGGTGGCATTCCAGGTGCGGAATTCCTTGGCCGTGAAGTGGCCGCCGGCCCGGGTGGCAATGTAGTTGCCCACGTCGCGGGAACGCAGGATGTGCCAGCTGTCGTCGTGCTCGTAACAGAACAGGGTCTCGTGGCCATTGTCGGTGCGGGCCAGTGCCCGTACGGTGGGCAGGACTATCTTGTCCCTGACGCAGATCGTCCGGTGCTTGCCCGCCTTGGCGATGTAGTCGAACAAAATGCCGTCATGCGTCAACCTCACATGTTGCTTATGGAGTGTGGTGGCGCCGTAGTGGTGGTCCAGCTCGGCGTACTTCTCGCCGCCGATGCGGAACAGGCCGAGGTCGATCAGCCGGACAGCGCCGGCGGCGACACGGTCGCGATTCAGGCCGCGGCGCTTCAGGTCGTCCACGGTGGCCGTCCGCAACGCAGGCAGCGCGCTGGCGAACCGCAGCATGTGAGCGAACTTCTGGGCGTCGCGCTGCTCACGCCACAGCCGGTGGTAAAGGTACTGGGTCCGGCCCCGGCTGTCCACTCCGGTGGCCTGGATGTGGCCGAGCGGGTCCGGCGAGATCCAGACGTTCTCCCAGGCCGGCGGGATCCTAAGCGCGCGGATGCGGTCCAGGTCCTCTCCTTGCGTGATCTCCGCGCCTGACGGGTCGCGATACCGGAAACCTTCCCTGCCCCGCACACGGGTGATGCCGGGACTCTGAGGATCGCTGCGCACTAGTCCGGAAACCGCGGCCGCCAGCGACGACGCTTCGAGGCTCATAACGACACAGCGTATGCGGCACTGGTCCACATGCTGATCAACAGATCTGGTAGCAAGATGCTGACTCACCCGCGCGTTTCCCGCAGCAAGAAGAAGCCGATCCACCAAGCGGAAGCGGCGCAGGGAGGAGGCCTCGCGCGCGAGACGGCGGAATCCAGGTGACGGCTGACCAGGATCTGTGGTGTGCCGCGATGTGGCTCAGGGGGCACATGTCATCCCCGCTGCCGGCCTGGCCAGGTCTCCGGCCCGCCTCCCTGCCGTGTATCTAGGTCCGCCCACACGGCTTTGCCCGTTGCGGTCTCGCGCACTCCCCACTTATGAGCCAGGGCATCCACGAGCACGAACCCGAAGCCGGACTCATCAAACCCGGCCGGGGTGCGCGGCTGAGGCCAGCGGGGGTCACTGTCCTGGACCTCGATCCGCAGCCAGGTTCCCGCGGTTTGCAGCTTCAGCGCTATCGCATCAGTGCCCCGAGCATGCCGGACTGCGTTGGTGACCAGCTCAGATACGAGCAAGACAGCGGTCTCCTCCAAGCCGGCCAGCCGCCATGTCGCCAGCGTGTCGCGGGTAGCTTGTCGCGCCAGCCCCACCGCATGGCCGGCGGCCGGCAACGTGATCTGCAGGTTCCGCCGGGTTCCCTCCGCCCCGTCAGAGCGTGCGCGAGCGCCGCGGGGTCCGCCTTGGTCAGCCGTCATCGCTTAAAGTGCCTCAACCTTTGTCTCCGCCGGGCCGCCCGGCTCTGGTCACGGCGGATGCGATAGCGGGCAGCTGGCCCGGCAGCGGTTGCCACGTCATGGACGGCGCCCATAATGTGGTCCTTGGTACCCATTTCCCCCGTGCTGTGTGTCGCTACGAAGGATCGGGCTCATAGCTGAACGAGAACTCAAGGCGGGCCTACCGTACGCTGTCAGTCCTCCGGCTACTAGCTGACCGCTGGCTGACCGCCAGCTGACACGCGGAGTAAGCCGCGCCGCTGAGGGGCAGGGAGAGCCGGGAAAAGGAAATGAGAGCCAACGCAATCAGGCGCTAGCGGACTCGGCCGGTCCAGCCTGGATTGTTCATTCAGGTCAGGGGCTCGAGCCTGGGCGTGCCCATTGCTGCTCGGAGCGGCGTCGGCGATCAGTGCCGTAAGCCCTCGGCGCTACTGAATGAGCTTGTCAGAGATCAGGCTGATGCTATTCATCAGCTGAGGCATGTGCGGGGAGTCCTTGAGGACGGCAAGCGGGAGGTCGTGACCATGCCCTCACTAAGCTAGCCCGGGCGAGCGGGCGCCATGCCGCGACCCCTTCTTTACGGGCTTCTTTCTCGCCGGCTCGCGACCGCGACGCAGCCCGCGCTGGGCCCCGATCGGCCGGCCGGCCGACGTCGCGGCGAGCACCGATGCCAGGTCCAGGCCGTTCCCGTCGTATGCGAACCCGTCGCGGGCGCTGGCGATGCCAACGACCGTCGAAGGCCATACCTGGCCGCGAGCCGCTCCGCCTGCGAGTCCAGGACACCGGCCAGCCATCTGCCGACTGTGCCAAAGCCGACAAGCCAGGTCCGCAGCGGTTTCACCAGACGACCGGGCGACCTGTCATGTGTCGAGGATACGTGGGGTGCCTGCCCTGTACGCCGGAGCATCCTGGAAACCCGGCTCCCGCCCAGCGCCGTCCACGATGGTAAGGGAGAGTGTTCCGCGAAGCCGTGCTGCCGGGGGCGAGGCTCAGTACGGACGCCTGACCCCTATCACGTCGAGTTCGCCGCGCCCCTCGGCAGCCCGGTCCGGGATGAGCAGCAACGTAGCCAGGCGCTCCCGCCGATCCGGTGCGCCTCCCTGAGCTGGCCCGCATTTTCCGCCGCGGCACCCTGCGCGTCCAGCGCGACCGAGAGGAGAACGGGGTCTCCCACCGAGCGCGCGATGTCCACCGCGCTCTGTGCCCGACCTCGACGACGGCCTAGCCGCGGTGATGGCTTAGCCAGCCATTTCATCGACGGAATTCCGCCGCGGTGGGGCACCGATCGCGCAGGCCAGCCGCGGCGGGGCGGACACCGTCGGCCTGCTGTCGAACCGCATGGCGGACCGGTTCCCTGAACACCCCTTGTCTCCTATGCGTGTTAGTAGTTGATGGCGGCACCACCCCCGCTGCGCCGTCGCGGCCCCTGGCCCGAGCAGAAGGAGGACCGTGGAGATGACCGACGGACACCAGCGTCAGCAGCGGCCGCTGCAAGCAGCGGTGGGGAGCCCGGAGCGGCCGGTGCTGCCGGCCGGTGCGCTGCGGCGTACCAGCCGGCTGGCGATGCTGCCGCTGCGCCATGCCGTCCGCACCGCCGCCGCCGCCAGCCGGCTGTCCCGGGCCGCTACCGACCAGGTCGCCGCCCGCACCGCCGAGCAGCTGTTCGCCACCCTGGGCGAGCTCAAGGGCGGGGCCGCGAAGCTGGGGCAGGCGATGTCGGTGTTCGAGGCGGCGATGCCGGAGGAGGTCGCGGCGCCCTACCGGTCCGCGCTGCGGCGGCTCACCGACGCGGCGCCGGCCATGCCCGCCGAGGTCGCCCGCCGGGTTGTCGCCGCTGACCTCGCCGCCGCCTGCGGATCCGGCTGGCAGGAGCGGCTGGTGGCCTTCGACGACAGGCCGGCCGCGGCGGCCTCGATCGGCCAGGTGCACCGCGGACGATGGCGGACCGACGGCGGCCAGATCGTCGAGGTGGCGGTGAAGGTGCAGTACCCGGGCGTGGGCCAGGCCCTGCGCTCCGATCTTCGCCAGGCCCGGCTGCTGGCGCGGGTGGCGGCCCGGCTCACCAGGCTGAACGTGTCCGGGCTGGCCGACGAGCTCGCCGGGCGCATCGTCGAGGAGCTGGATTACGTGCGCGAGGGACGTGTCCAGACCGAGGTCGCGGCCGCGTTCACCCGCCGCGTCCCGGCGGCGCTGGCCGCAGCCCGCGCCGCGGGGGCGCACGAACCGCCGGGCCGGACCAGCGTCACGGTCCCGGCCGTGTACGCCGCGACACCACGGGTGCTCATCACCGGCTGGCTGGAAGGGACGAGCCTGTCCGCGCTGCTGGACGGGCGCACGGATCTGCTCCCGGCGGGCTGGCGCGAGCTCAACGGCAGCGACGCAGCGGACCTGGCCGCCCGGCTGCTCGGGCACGCCATCTACGCGCCCGCAGCGTGCACCGGCTGGATGCACGCCGACCTGCACCCGGGCAACTTCCTGCTGCTCCCGGGCGGCCGGCTCGGCATGCTGGACTTCGGCGCGGTCGCCGCCACACCCGGCGGCATCCCGGCGCCGTTCGGGCAGCTCGCCGCCGCGGTGCTCGCCGGGGACGGGCCAGCGGCGATCCGGCTGGCCCGGCAGGCCGGGGCGCTCGCCCCGGACGCCGAGGTCGACCCGCAGCTGATCATCGAGCTGCTGCACCCGCTCGCGGCCACCGGCGCCACCACCAGCTTCACCTACTCCCGCGCGTGGCTGCGCGGGCTCATGGCCCACCTCACCGAGCCGCGCTTCGCGCCAGCGTTGCGGAACCTGACGCCGCCGGCGGAGTACGCCCTGGTCTGGCGGGCGACGCTCTCGGCCGCCGGGCTCTTCGCCCAGCTCGGCGCCACCGTTCCCACCCGCGGGTTCCACCTGGCCTACTCGCCAGGGTTCCGCAGCGACACCCCCTCAGCCCGCCCCCGGCACACGGGCGCGACGCTCCGCCACGCCAGCTGAAGAGCAGCCGCTCCCCCAGCAGCGGCATCCGGGCGGAACGCTTATGCTCATCGAGCCCTTCGCCCACGACGACCTCGCGGCCAACCTCAACCCTGTCGGAGCCGCTTACTACGGGTTCTCCACCCTGCTCTGCACACCCAGCTCACTGTCTCAGGATGCCGGCGCCGCGCTCGGCGCACAAGCCAGCGAGGCCCGGCTGCGCGAGATCGTCACCGGCGCAGGTTTCAAGACCCTCCGCAGGGTCGCCGAAACACCGTTCAACATCGTCCTCGAAGCCAGGGCCTGACAGCGGCGCGCTGGCCGGCTGCAGCGCGCTGGCCGACCCGGGCGAGGGGTCCCAGCGTGCGCTGGGACCCCTTGCCGGTGATGGGTGGGTCAGGGCGTGGGGTCGGAGACCGCGGCGCCAAAGATGTCCGAATTGCCGAACGTGGCAGGGCAGTCAGCTTGTGGTGCGGGTCTGGGGACCGACGTGCCGGTGCGCAGTGACAGCCTCCACGCGTCCAGCTTTGGACAGTCAGCGGCATTGCGGACGTCGTTCCACACCCCGACCGCGCCAGTGCGCGTGGCGGCGGTGTACACGTAGTCGCCGAGGAACTCCGCCTGGAGGTTGTTCTGCGACGATGCGCGCGGGTCACCGACCACACCGCGAGCCAGGGTGCTGAACGCGCCGATAGTCCCGCCGCTCACGTCCGCGTGCAGGATCGTGCCGACCAGGCCCCTCGAGGTACTGGTGTCGTTGCGGTACGGGGTGGTGAACGCGTTGTAGGTGATGTACACGTCGGTGCCGTTTGGTGAGATCGCAGGTGCGGTGTAATAGGGCCGGTCTCCTGAGGTGAGAGGCACCGCATTCGGCCCGTTGAACGATGCACCGCCGTCGGTGGAGGTCATCAGCAGCAGCTGCTCGTGGTTGAGCCCTTGCGCGCCGTCTGCCCAGGTCAGCACGATCCGGTTGGTCGCGTCCGCTCCGGTGGGCGCGCCGTTGGCGATGTCCACACTGGGCGCATCGGCAAGATCGTTACGCGCGCCGGCGATGCCGTCCATGACCGGACGTCCGATGACCGGGTCGATGACCCCGGGATCGACGGCGGTCGAGACGAGCGTCGGGCCGGTGAAGTGCACGCCGCCGTCCGTGGACTTATACATCATTTCAAAGGTAACCCCGTTGCGGTTGCCCACACCGAACACGTAGACGTTGCCGTGGCTGTCGGTGCGGACGGTGCAGCCGTCGGGCTGGCTGTTGATGCCGTTGTTGGTTGCCGGGCCGACCTGCTCTGGCGTCCAGGTGCTGCCGCCGTCGGTGGACCGTCCGACCATCAGCGGCGTCGGCGAGGCGTGGCCGTGGCTGTTGCTGCGGAAACTCGCCCAGCAGACGTAGACGCTGCCGAAGAACGGGCTGGTCTGCGCGTTGTCCGCCCAGATCTGCTCCTTGTCGGAGAACGTCGTATTGCTCTGCTTGGAGATCACCACCGGGTTCATCCAGGCCGAC
>WNFC01011808.1_pt1 | contig 13961 bp, 11 predicted proteins | sample 5400541 | NCBI WGS metagenome assembly WNFC01 (sample SAMN13153342, study PRJNA577476) | soil metagenome | isolation source: 120 cm saprolite under Douglas fir tree site 2 hole 2 replicate 1 | place: USA:California | collected 2015-04-18
GCTGGTCGTGAAAGCCAAGCTGGGCGCGCAGACCGGTGCTGCGGCTGCGCCACGAGCGCCGTCTTCGGCGAAGAGCTGGGAGGCGCCGTTCGAGGGCGAGAGCGAGCAGCAGCGTCTTGCGGAGCGGGCACACCAGGACCGCGAGATTGTTTATTTCCTGCAGCAGCCGGAAACGCACGCATTCAGCCTCTATCACGACTACACGGAGTCGCGAGCGAGTATGGACAAGTACTTCAACGTCGTGCGCAGCGGCAGCAAAGTGTCGGATCCGTCCGCCTACGTGCTCGACACCGGCGAAAAACTGAGTACGAAAATAATGACCGGTGCCGAACTCGCGGCTGCAAAGGTTTCGGTGGGCGAGCCGGTGGAAACGGCGGCTCAAGTGGTGGTGATTCCCTTCTCTCCGGTGAAGCCGGGGCAGTCCTTACGCTTGCGAATTTCAGAGACCTACACGGCCCCGGTGAGCTACCGCCTGGAGGGAGACGAATTGGTGTTTGACCGCAGCCTGGGACGCCCGCGCAACGCCGTAGTGCTACCGGAGGGATGGTATCTGACTGCTAGCTCCATTCCAGCAACGATTACACAGATGGCGGACGGTCGCATCCGGCTGGATTTCTGGAATGGACGGCCGGACTCGGTGGACGTGCTGATCAGGGCCAAGCGGCGTCGACACTAACGACGTTATGAAGCGCTCGCACTCGAGCTGCGCTGAAACGTGTGCAACCACTGCCGGACCACCTCACTGACGGCATCGTAGGCGGCAGGAAGCAGATGATACGGGGCGATTTCGTCCGGGAGCTTCGCGAGCGCATCTTCCAGGCCTCGACGCCACGCCACGCGCAACTCAGCGAGAACCTGATCGCCAGCGGATTGCCCCTGGGTCATTTCAATTTCTCGGAGTTGGTGGTCCTGAAGGCCGTCGCCGCCACTGCGCGCCAGCTCGGTGTCCCGGTCCTGGTCGGCGTGTCCGAAAGCGAACGCGAGTTCGAAGGCATCTTGCAAGCTAGGAATAAACATTTGCAGACTCCGTATTAGGAAGCGGCCTGCCTCAACGCAAGCGTACTGCACCCCTACAAACGGGAGAGGGCTTTTTTGGCGGCGTGGTAGCCGCACATGCCGTGGACTCCGGCGCCCGGGGGCGTGGAGGACGAGCAGAGGTAAATGCCGCGGGCGGGCGTGGCATATTGGCGCCACGTGGGGCGGAAGAAAAATTGGCGGAGCTCGGCGGCGCCGCCGGAGATGTCGCCGCCGATGAGGTTGGCGTCCATTTTTTCGAGAGCGGCGGGAGAAAAGACGCGGCGCGCGAGAATGCAGTCGTGGAATCCGGGAGCGAAGCGCTCGATCTGCGCTTCGAGGGCTTCCAGCATATCGACGGTGGACCCGTTGGGAACGTGGCAATAGGCCCAGGCGGTGTGCTCCCCTGCCGGCGCGCGCGTGGGATCGAAAAGGCTGGGCTGCGCGAGCAAAACAAACGGGCGCTCGGAATGGCGTCCCTGGCTCATATCGTGTTCCGAGGCGGCGATTTCCGCGGCGCTGCCGCCGAGATGCACGGTGGCGGCGCGCCGGCATTCGGACGCCCGCCACGGAATGGGATTTTGCAGGGCGTAGTCAACCTTGAAGACGCCCGGGCCGTAGCGATATTTCGCGAGCCGGCGCAGGAAGCGCGTGGGAAAGCGGCCGCCGGCCATGCGCGCCAGTTGATTCGGGGTTACGTCGCAGAGCGTGGCGTCATAACCGGTCAGCTCGGACAGCTTCCCAATGCGCGCGGAAGTCTTGACCGTGCCGCGGAGCGAAGCCAGATGCTCGCACAGCGCGTTGGCGATGGATTGCGCGCCGCCACGCGGGATTGGCCAGCCGACCGCGTGCGCGGCGGCAGCAAGGATCACTCCGAATCCAGCGCTGAGCGGCTCATCGAGGCTGAGAAATGAGTGCGCGGCGAGGCCCGCGAAGAGCGCTTTGGTGCGCTCTTCGCGGAACAGATGCGCGAGCATGTTTGCCGAAGGAAACGCGGTGAGGCCAAAGCGTGCGAGCAAAAAAGGATGACGCGTGAGCAGGTGCAGCGGCTGAAGGACTTCGGAAGAAAGCGCGGTCCAATGAGTGACGAATGGCTGCAGCAGGCGGCGCCAGCGCTGGCCGTCGCGGCCGAGGACCGATTGCTCATCGCGGAGGTCGCGTTCGAGAGTGACGGCGGTGCCATCGTCGAAGGGATGCGCGAGTGGCGCCGGGGAGTGAATCCACTCCAGGCCGTATTCCTGCAGCGGCAGCGAAGAAAAAAATGGCGAGCCGGCAGCGAGCGGATGGACCGCCGAGCCAAAATCATGGAGGAAGCCGGGGAGCGTGAGCTCCAACGTGCGCGCGGCGCCGCCAGGCTGCGGCTCGGCTTCAAAGACTTCGACTTGCACGCCGCTTTGCGCAAGAACGATCGCAGCGGCGAGGCCGTTGGGTCCAGCACCGACGATGCAGGCTCGGCGAATCATGGCTTAGCGCTACCGCCCAGTGGCAATTCGTCGCGGCCTGACAAGAGTTCGTGTTGAGTCCGAGGATTTCGCAATCGCGTCTCGCCGCCCATGCAGTATAAGGGACGGAGACACCAATCCAAGGTCTCGCGAGAATTCTCAGAGCTGCATTTACCGCGCGGTTGCGCCGAGGTGGGCGGCTCTTTTACACTCACAGTTTCGTCTCTCGGAAAGGGCCGGCTTGCGAACTATTCTGCGAATTTTGTTTTGGGTCGTCGGAATTGCTGTGGTTGTGGGGGGTGGAATTGTTTGGTGGTTCGTGTACCGGCCGTTGCCGCAGCTGGATGGAACCGCGACGTTGCCGGGCCTGCAAAACGAAGTGACTGTGGAGCGCGACCGCTGGGGTGTGCCGCACATTCGCGCGAGCTCCGTGCAAGATTTGGCGGAAGCGCAAGGATACGTGATGGCGCAGGACCGTCTTTGGCAGATGGACCTGCTGCGGCGCGTCACGCGCGGACAACTCTCGGAAATCTTGGGAACGCGCACGCTGCCCATCGATAAGGAATTTCGAACCATGGAACTCGGGCGCGCGGCGGAGAGCGATTTGCAACTGATGGATGCGGAATCGCGCGGAATTTTGGAGGCCTACGCGCGCGGCGTGAACCGCTTCATCCACACGCACACGAAGCAACTGCCGCTGGAATTTTCGCTGCTAAGGTACACGCCGCAGCCCTGGCAGGCCAGCGACAGCTTGACGATTACGGCATACATGTACCGGACGCTGACCAACACCTGGGAACGCAAGCTGGATCGCGCGACCGTGGAGGCGCGCGTAGGGCTCGAGCGCTCGAAGGAATTGTTTTCGCAAGAAGCGGCGATGGATCATTTTGTAATTGGCGATCCCAATGTGGCCAATGACGGCTCGCAACGCACACGCGTGGAGACGGACGACGAAGATGATGATGACGATATGGAGCCGGACACGGTCATTAAGGCGAGCGTGGCCGACGTGAGCGATGGCGCGCAGCCGGAGCGCTTTCCCGATCTGGCGTCGGTGCTGGCGGAGTCGGTGTGCGATTCGCTGGCGGATATGCGGCGGGACATTCGTCAAGGGTTGGGCAGCAACAATTGGGTGGTCAGCGGGGAGCACACCGCCACGGGCAAGCCGCTGCTTGCGAACGACACGCACCTGGACCTTTCGCTGCCGCCGATTTGGTATGAGGTGCATGTGACCGCGCCGGGATGGAACGTGAAGGGGTTCACGCTGCCAGGCGCGCCACTGGTGGTGATTGGGCACAACGAGCGGATAGCCTGGGGATTTACGAATAACGGCGCGGATGTGCAGGATTTGTACATTGAGACGTTCAATCCCGCGGCGCCGGATGAATATCGTGTACGTGGGAACTGGACCAAGGCGCAGGTTTACGACGAAACGATTCGGGTGAGGGGCACGGCGGATCAACATTTGCAGGTGGTGGCAACGCGACATGGTCCGGTGGTGCATCGCGAAGGAGACAAGGCTTATGCGCTGCGCTGGACGGCGACGGAGCCTGGCGGACTGGCGAACACCTACACCTGGCTAGGGAAAGCGCGGAACTGGGAAGAGTTTCGCAACGTGATGAAGCGCGTGTGGGGTCCGGGGCAAAACGTAGTGTATGCGGACGCGCAAGGAAATATTGGGTACGTGATGGCGGCGAGAGTGCCGATTCGGAAAAAAGGGCACGGAGAAATTCCGATGCCAGGCGACACGGACGATTATGAGTGGACGGGGTATATCCCATTCGAGCAGCTTCCGCAGGCGCTGAATCCGGACGGCGGCTTGATCGTGACAGCGAACGCGCGCGTGGTGGGACCAAGCTACAAACCGTATCTGACAGATCGCTGGGAAGAGCCCTATCGCACGGCGCGGATTTACGATTTGCTGCGCGACAAGCACGGGCTGCGGCCTGCCGACATGCTGAAAGTGCAGACGGACACGTACAGTTATCCGCACGCGTTTTTGGCGGACCAGTTGCGGCGGCCAAGACCGCGCAGCCGAAAGACAAGCGCGCACGAAAACTCATCGAAGGCTTGAAAGATTGGAACGGAATCGCGGACGCGGACTCGCCGGAGGTCTCTTTTCTGGATGCGACGCGGCGGGTGGCTTTGGCGCTGATTCTGGAGCCGCATCTTGGCAACGACACAAATTTATACGAATGGCGAAGCGTTGCATTCTTGCAAAAGGTCTTGACGGAGCGTCCGGCAAAGTGGCTGCCTGCGGCGTACAAGAGTTATGACGAGTTGCTGGCGGCGGCCGCGGACCGCGGCGTGGCCCGGCTTGCCGAGCAAAGCAAGAAGGCGCGAGTGGAGGATTGGGCGTGGAAGCGATTTGATTCGCTGGACGTCGCGCATCCGCTGGGACGCGAAGGCTTGCTGAAAAATTTCCTCAGCATCATGGATAAGCCGCAGTCGGGTACGGCGTATAGTCCGCGAGCGGCGACGAAGCATCACGGGCCCGCGATGCGCTTCGTAGCCAATCCCGCCAATTGGGATGAGTCGATCATGCTTATTCCGGGAGGGCAATCGGGTCAACCCGGGAGCGGGCATTATACGGATCAGTTTCCGTATTGGTATGAGGGGCGGGCAATTTATCAGGGGTTCAGCGATGGGGCGGAGACGCGCGCGCGGAAGCATACGTTGACGCTGAAGCCGGGGACGTGAGAGTAGCTGCGACCTGAGGGCGGGTGCGCGTGAAGCTTACGGCCGTAAAGCGGCGGCAAGACCGCCGCACTCCCAAAGTCCCGATAGGAATTGTTTGAACTCTTGCACGTGACTTACAATCGAGATGTTCGATTTCTTAGGAAAAGGTTGATTGCGTGAACTCTACTCCTGTGAAAAAACCCGAGCCGGTGAAGAAGCCGGATTTTGAGAAGTCCCTGGCGCGGCTGGAAGAAGTGGTGCGGCGCCTCGAGAGCCCACAACTCGCGCTGGACGAGGCCATGAAATTGTTCGAAGAAGGCGTGCAGCTCTCGCGCGAATGCCAGAAGCAACTGGAAGAAGCGGAAGGGCGCGTGGAGATTTTGCTGAAGAAGGCGGACGGAAAGCTGGCGGCGCAGCCTTTCGAGCCGGAAAAAGAGAACGAACCTTGAGCGCGGCGCAATTCGCATGGCGCACCCTATCTCGGCCGCGATGAAACTCCCTTCATTTTTTGAAGAAGACCGCGTAGCGGTGGACGCCGCGCTCGAGCGCTTGTTGCCGGCGGAGGGAACGCCGCCGGCTTCCATTCATCAAGCGATGCGCTACAGCGTGTTTGCAGGCGGCAAGCGCGTACGGCCGATCCTGTGCCTGGAGACGGCGCGAATCTTCGAGAGTGATGTCACAGCGACGCTGCATCCGGCCTGCGCGATGGAAATGATTCACACCTACTCGCTAATTCACGACGATCTGCCGGCGTTGGACAACGATGATCTCCGCCGGGGAAAGCCCACGTGTCACAAGAAGTTTGGCGAGGCCATCGCCATTCTCGCGGGCGATGCGCTGCTCACGCTGGCGTTCGAAACGATCGCCGCAACGCCCGTTGCCGCATCGCGATCTGCCGCGATGGTGACGGAGGTGGCAGCCGCAGCGGGCACCGTGAACGGCATGGTCGGCGGGCAGGTTGCTGACTTGGAAGCGGAGGGCAAACGCATTGGGCCGAAAATGCTGGAATACATTCACCGTTCGAAGACGGCGGCATTGATCCGCGCGTCGGTAGCGGCGGGCGCTCTGTGCGCCGGCGCCAGCGTGCAAGACGTGGCGCGGATGCGGCGCTTTGGCGACTCGATCGGGTGGTTGTTTCAGGTGACCGACGACATTCTGGACGTCGAGGAATCGTCCGCGGCGTTGGGCAAGACGGCGGGAAAAGATGTAGCGCAACAGAAAGCCACCTATCCGGCGATTCATGGATTGCCGCGCTCCCACGAAATCGCCAACGAACTTGCCAGCAAGGCGATTGCAGAGCTGGAGCCGTACGGCGAGAAGGCCAGCCGCTTGCGAGAGATCGCGGAATATTTGGTAATCCGCCGCGCGTGAGTCGTTCCCTGCCATGAAAGCGAAGCCCGGCAAAAAGCGGCTCGACGTCCTGCTGGTCGAGCGCGGGCTGGCCGAGTCGAATCAAAAAGCGCAAGCGATGGTTCTGGCGGGCGAAGTGCACGTGGATGGCGCCCGCGTGGAGAAAGCGGGCACGCGCTTCGCGGAAGAGTCGCGGATTGAAGTGAGCAGCCGGTCGGAAAAATACGCGAGCCGCGGCGGAATCAAGTTGGAAGGAGCTCTGGCGGATTTTTCAGTCGACCCCGCGGGTCGTGTTTGTCTTGATGTGGGATCGTCCACCGGAGGATTTACGGATTGCTTGCTGCAGCAGGGCGCGGCGCGCGTATATGCCGTGGATGTAAACGTGGATCAACTCGCATGGAAGCTGCGCCAGGATGAACGTGTCATTCGCGTGGAGCGCAACGCACGAGAACTGCCGAGCCAAGACATTCCGGAGCGAGTCGATCTTATTGTGGTGGACGTGTCGTTTATTTCGGCGGGCAAAGTTTTGTGGCCGGCGGCAAAGTTGGCAAAGGGCGGCGCGGAGCTGCTCATCTTGGTGAAGCCGCAATTCGAGCTGCCGCGCGAACTTGTCGGTGCCGGCGGAATCGTGACAGAGTCCGCCCTGCACGAGAAGGCGGTCGCGCAAGTGCGCGAGGCGGCCGTTGCAGCAGGGCTCGAGGTGCTCGGAGTGTGCGCCAGCCGACTCGCGGGCGCGCAAGGCAATCAGGAGTATTTTCTGCACGCGCGCAAAAAGTCCATGGGGTAGAATCGCAGGCACATGCCATCCTCTTCGGCGTTCCACACCATCGGAATTATTTCGCGGCCGCGGCGTTCAAATCTCGCGGTGGTGGTGCCGCCTTTGCTGCACTGGTTCGAAGCGCGCGGCGTGCGCACGCTCTATGACACGGAAACCGCGAGCGCGCTGCGCGATCCCTCGAAGGGAATGAGCCGCGAGCAGGTGGCGGAAGAATCGCAATTGCTTTTGGTTTTGGGCGGCGATGGCACCTTGCTTGCCGCGGCACGGGTCGCTACGCCGCTGGGGATTCCCATACTGCCCATCAACATGGGCAGCCTCGGTTTTCTGACCAGCTTCAAACTGGAAGAAATGTATCCAGCGCTGGAAGAGATTCTCGCGGGGCGGTTTTCGTCGAGCGAGCGGACCATGCTGAACGTGGAGCTGCATCGCGGTGGGAGCATCGTGGAGCAACAGAGCGTGGTGAACGAGGCGGTGATCAACAAGGGAGCGTTGGCGCGCATGATCGATCTGGAGCTGGCCATTGACGCTGACTTTGTTTGCCGCTACCGCGCCGATGGCTTGATTGTGGCGACGCCTACGGGCTCCACCGCGTATTCCCTTTCCGCGGGCGGACCGATTGTGCATCCTTCGGTGGAGTCCTGGGTGATTACGCCGATTTGCCCGCACACGCTGAGCGACCGGCCGGTGGTGGTGCGCGACTCATCATCGGTGGAAATCCACTTGTCGCGGGATACGGAATCGGTGTTTCTGACCCTCGACGGGCAGACGGGAATTCCCATGCAGGCAGCGGACACCGTGCACATGCGGCGAGCGGCTCAGCGCTTGAAGCTGATCCAGCCATCGAAAAAATCCTATTACGAAATTTTGCGAAGCAAACTGAAGTGGGGCGAAGCCTAGCAGTTTACGCCCAGGAAAGGCGTTAGAAGGGTTGTGTACGGATGAGGTCCTGGTGCGTTTCGCGGCGACGGATGATGCGGCTGCGTTTTGCTTCGACCAAAACTTCGGCGGGGCGACGTCGCGCGTTGTAATTTGAAGTTTGCGACATTCCATAAGCGCCGGCGATCCAGATGGCCAGCACATCACCAGCTTTCACCGCGCCCAGCGGCCAGTCGTGCAGGAAACAGTCGCCAGTCTCACAGACTGGTCCGACGACATCGACGCGCCTGCGATCGTTGCGATTTTCGCTGTTGCCGGTGATCCGCGTGATGGGATGGATTGCGCCGTAGAGAGCTGGGCGCATCAAATCGTTCATCGCGGAGTCCGCTACCACGAAGGTCTTTCCGCGATTTTCCTTCACATAAAGGACGCGTGTGAGCAGCACGCCGGCGGGCCCGATGATGGCGCGCCCCGGCTCGAGCAGAAGATGCAGGCGCAACGGCCGTACGGCGCGAGCGACCATGCGCGCATAGTCCTGACGCGTTGGAATTTTTTCCTTCGTGTAACGAACGCCGAGACCGCCGCCGAAGTCCAGGTACTGCAGCTGGATCCCTGCTTTGCGCAGTTCGTTCACGTAAACCGCCAACCGCCTCAGAGCACGGCGAAACGGATCGAGCGAGACGATCTGCGAGCCGATGTGGACACTGATCCCTCGCCATTGCATGTGCCTTGCGCCGCGATGCGCCAAGTACAGACGGCGAGCCTGTTCCCAATCAAGTCCGAATTTGTGCTCATGGCGGCCGGTGGCAATGTGCGGGTGACCGCCGGCTTGCACGTCCGGATTGACGCGAATCGAAACCGCGGGGACCGCGGCACCGCGCTTCTGTTGCTTTGCGGATTCTTCCAGCAGCGCATCGAGTTCAGCTTCCGACTCGATATTGAAAAGGAGAATTCCCCTGCGTGGGCCGCGTCGATCCCATCCGTAGCGGAGCGCTTCGCGGATTTCCTCGCGCGTCTTGCCAACACCGGAGAAGACGATGCGGTCACCACGCACGCCGATGCGCTGCAGATGCAGGAGCTCGCCTCCCGAGACGATATCGAAGCCGCTGCCCAGTTTCGCGAGATGTTTCAGAATCGAGAGATTGCCATTGGCCTTCACCGCGAAGCAAAGCATATGAGGCAGGGCGCCCAATCCACTGACAAGCTCGCGGTACGCGTCTTCGATCGCGCTGCGGCTATAGACGTAGGTCGGCGTCCCAAACCTATCGGCAATGTCGAGAAGTGACACGCCGTCACAACAGACCGCTGCTTCGTGACCCGAGTTCCCTGTCAGCGTCTTCCAGGAAAAGTACGGCGTGAAGCTGGCGGGGTCCACGAAAGACAGCTTTTGACTGGAATTTGCAGGCGCGCTGCTCATCGCACTTTGAGCACGACGAGGGTGCGGTCATCGGAGAGCGGCGCGGCTTGCGAGAACCAATCGACTTCGCGAAGGACGAGATCGGCCAGTTCCGCGGCATTCGTTTCGTGCTTGTCTTCGATCAACTTGCGCAGCCGCTGCGTGCCGAAAAACTGGCCCTCGGTGTTGGTGGTTTCTGCGATGCCATCGGAATGGAAAACCAGAATGTCGCCAGGCTCGAGCGTAACACCCCACTCGTCGTAGCTGACGTCCTCATAAATACCCAGCGGAAAGCCGGTGAGCTCGATTTTTCCGCAGCGGCCATCTTTGTACAGAAGGGGCTGGGACTGGCCGGCGTTGGCGACGCGCAGCTTGCGGCGGGCGCGTTGCCAGGTGGCGAAGCAAGCAGTCATGAAGCGTCCCTCGATGCGGCGCTCCCCGACGAGTTGATTCATCTGGTGGAGCATCTCCGCGGGCTGTAGCTTTTGCGGCGCCAGGCTGCGCATGATGCCGATGGCAACCGCCCCGTACAAAGCCGCCGCCGTTCCCTTGCCGCTGACGTCGCCGAGCGCGAGGCCCAGCTGCTGCGAGCCGTAGCGCAAGAATTCGTAGAGGTCACCGCAGACCTCGCGGGCGGAGAGATACCGCGCGGCGAGATCGACGCCGTAATCTTCCGTCGGAACGGGACGCAGCAGCGCGCCCTGGATGCGCTTGGCGGCCTGTAAATCGCGCTCCAGGCGAGCTTCATCGCGCGCCACTTGTTCGTACAAGCGCGCGTTTTCCAGAGACACCGCGAGATTCGCGGCGAGGATGGAAAGCGTCTGCACGTGGTCTTCAGTGAAGTAATTGAGTTGAGGGCTCTCAAGGTCGAGCACGCCAATGACTTTGCCTTTGTGAATCATGGGAATAGCGAGCTCGGAGCGCGTCTCAGGATTGGCCATGATGTAGCGCGGATCCATGGTCACGTCCGCGACCAACACCGGCTCCTTCAGAGTCGCCGCGGCGCCGACGATGCCTTCGCTCACAGCCACGCGCAGCTTCCCCTGCACGTGCTGGCCGTGCTTTACGTCCACGCGATGCCGGAAGACTTTTTGTTCTTCGTCGTACAGCATAATGCTGAGGATCTGGTAATCGATCACCCGTTTGGTCTGCTCCGCGGCGCGACGCAAGAGCTCCTCGACGTCCAGGATGGAGGCGGTTTCGCGGCTGACCTCATTCAACAAGAGAAGCGTGTCGGCCTGCGCGCGAACTTTCTGGAAAAGGCGCGCGTTCTCGACGGCAATCGCGAGACGGCTGGCGAGCAGGGTCAGAATTTTCTGTTGGTCGCGGGTGAAATAGTCGAGATGGCGGCTTTGGATGTCGAGAACGCCGATGCAGCGATTCTGCAGCATCAGCGGCACCGCCAACTCGGAGCGCACACTTTCGATGGCGTTGATGTAGCGCGGGTCCTTGGTGGTGTCGCCAACGCGCACCGAGCGGCCGGTGGCAGCGGCGGTCCCGGTAATTCCCTGCCCCAGCGGGATGCGCAGATTTTCGGCCAGCTCGCGAGAGTAGCCAATGGAGAAGCGATGCTTGAGGTACGTCCCGTCGCCTTCAAACATCAGCACGCCAAAAATTTCGTAGTCGATGTGGCGTTTGATGAGCGCGGCCGTGCGCGCCAGCACTTCATCGAGATCGAGCGAGGCGTTTACCTCTTCGCCTATCTCCGTGAGCGTGGCCAGCACTTCGGGAGAAAGCTCCGGCGCGGGGCTGGAGGCGAGAGTATCGGTTTGTGCTTCTGTGGGATTCATGGAATCTCACCATTATAGCAGGCCCGATTAGTAGGCTGGACGAAACGGCTGCTTGTTGCAGGAACAAGACTAGACGGGCTTCTTTTCTTGACTTCCCAAGGTGAGCACGCCAACATCGGCGCGGTTGCGGTAACGCTCGTCGTAATCCAAGCCATAGCCGACCACGAATTCGTTGGGGATGGTGAAGCCCACGTAGTCGGCACGGACTTTCGCGACGCGCCGTTCGGGCTTGTCCAGCAAGACGGCCACGCGCAGGCGGCGGGGTTTGCGCTGCTCGAAAACGCGCAGCAAATACTGCAGGGTCATGCCGGTGTCCAGAATATCCTCGACCACGATGACTGTTTTCCCTTCGATGCTGGAGTCCAGATCGCGCGTGAGCTTTACTTCTCCTGACGAATGCGTGCCGCTGCCGTAACTGGAAACGGCGATGAAGTCGATCGAAATTTCCCCGGTCATTTGCCGCGCCAGGTCGGTGAGGAAGAACACCGAGCCTTTGAGCACGCCCACCAGATGCAGCGGCTCGCCGGGAAAATCCCGGCGAATTTCTTGCGCCATTTCCGCGATGCGCCGCTGAATTTGCGCGCGAGAGAGCAAAGTGCGCACCCCTTCCGCGGCCTTGCGTTTGGTCCGAGGCTTGTAGCTTGAGCGTTGAGCCATAGCTTTGCTTCGATGGCGAAGGGAAACTGTAGCGTAGGGACGTGTACTTCAGCAAGGCGGACACCCTTCGCGTAGTGGGTCAGTTGCCGTGTTACCGGCAATACACCCGGAATCGATGGGGCGGTATGCGACGCGCTACGTGGACGGCAACCGGAAAGTTGGTTGCAAGAAACTGAAAAACGTCATAGTCGAAGCGGCGAAGAACGCAAATCGATCATGACGAACAGCCAAACCGCTGCAAGCGAGTTTGGTGTAGGCTTTCCGCCGGAGAGAATCATGTTCAAGTTCAGACTTCTACAGTTGTCGCTTCTTCTTCTGGCTTTGACTTCCCAAGGCAGCGCGCAGTTCGCACACACCGACCACAAACAGATCGTCGATGCCGCTGGTAAACCGCTCCTTCTTCGCGCGACGAATCTGGGCAATTGGCTGGTGCCAGAAGGTTACATGTGGCTGTTCCAAGGTGGTCCGCAATCTCCAAGTGAGATCCGCGGATTGGTGTTGGAGCTCCTTGGACCTGACGCGTCGGCCGCATTCTGGCAGAAGTACCGCGAGAACTACGTCACCCGCGAGGACATCGCGCTAATGCATCGGGCCGGGTTCAACTCCATTCGAGTTCCTTTACATTACAGCCTGTTTGACAGCGACGACGCGGAAGGTTTCAAGCTGCTGGACCGGTTGATCACCTGGAGCCGCGCCGAAGATCTATATCTGATCCTTGATCTGCATGCCGCACCGGGCGGACAGACGGGCACGAACATCGATGACAGCCCCGGATATCCTTGGCTGTATCAGAGTCCACGAGAGCAAGAGCACCTGCTCGCCATCTGGCGGCGGCTGGCGACGCACTATCGCGATGAGCGGGCCGTGCTCGGTTATGACCTGCTGAATGAGCCCATCCCGCATTTTGCCAAGCTGGCGCCTTTGAATTCTTCGCTTGAACCGCTGTACAAGAAGTTATCGGGCGAGATACGAAAGGTTGACGCTCACCACATTCTCTTTCTCGGCGGCGCGCAGTGGGACGGGAACTTTTCGATCTTCGGCGAACCTTTCGATGCCAACGTCGCATACACGTTCCACAAATATTGGACGGCGCCGGATCAAACCGTGCTGCGGCAATACATTGATTTTCGCCAGCGCTATGATGTGCCGCTTTGGATGGGCGAGTCCGGGGAGAATACCGATGAGTGGATCGTGCAATTCGTGAAAGCGCTGGAAGAAAACAACATCGGATGGGCTTTCTGGCCCTATAAGAAGATGGAAAAATCGTCGGCGGTCGTCAGCATTGTCCCGCCCGCGGATTGGGGAAAGATCGTGGAGTTCGCAAAGCTTCCGCGCGGCACCGCGCACGCGGAAGAACGGCTGAAGGTTCGCCCCGAGCAGGAGACGATCACCCGCACTTTCGCCGAATTGCTGGAGAGCGTTCGCCTGCAAAATTGTCGTGTGAATGAGGGCTATTTAAAAGCGCTCGGCATGAAGTCTGAAATAGCGCCGGTCAATGCTGTAGGATCGGCGAACTGAACGATTCCGCAATCACTGATTCGCTCGTCGTCTCATGTAAATTTCATGGCACGAATCGCGAGCAGATAGCGGGCTACCCGGAAGCTGGCCACTACCGTCCTTCGCACTAAGGCGGAGAGCGGAAAAGCCGCGTTTAAAGTCCAATGCAGGGGGGACAATACTCGCGGACGTTGACTTGCCTTCAACCGCAACCTAACATGCCTCGCCAAGAGCCGTCTCCTTGCAATGATTGGCCAGACCATCTCGCACTATCGAATCCTGGAAAAACTTGGCGGCGGCGGGATGGGTATTGTTTACAAAGCCGAAGACCTCAGCCTCGGGCGTTCTGTCGCTCTGAAATTTCTCCCCGAAGAACTGCCGAATGATCCGCAAGCGCTCGAACGCTTCCGGCGCGAGGCGCGGGCCACTTCGGCTCTCAATCATCCCAACATTTGCACCATTCATGAAATTGGACAGCAGGA
>WNFC01006639.1_pt1 | contig 13958 bp, 16 predicted proteins | sample 5400541 | NCBI WGS metagenome assembly WNFC01 (sample SAMN13153342, study PRJNA577476) | soil metagenome | isolation source: 120 cm saprolite under Douglas fir tree site 2 hole 2 replicate 1 | place: USA:California | collected 2015-04-18
CGCTCGGCGGCCGCCGAGAGGTCGCGCAGCGCACGGGGGTGGCTCGCCCCGTCGGCGAAACGCTGCAGCATCGGGCCGGTCGCCCCGCTCTCGCCGCTCCACCCGACGAGCAGGTAGAGGCCGCGCGGCAGCACCCGCGCCCTGATCGTGACCTCTCCGCCGTCGCGCCGGAACTCGAGCACGCCGCCGCGCACCGCCGCGGCCACGTCGGCGCCGCTCCCCCGCCCCTCCTGGAAGAGCGCGTGCGCGGCGAGCGCCGCCTGGAGGATCTCGCCCCGGTCCTGGCGTCCGACGCCGGCGAGCAAGGCCGCCGCCGCGGCCGCGACGGTGGCAGCGCTGCGCCCGAGCCCGAGCTTCTGGCCGTCGGCGAGGAACGCGCGCGTGTCGACCACCACCCGGGCACGCACGGCCTCCAGCGACGGCGCCGCCGTCCGCGCGATGCGCAGCGCGGCCAGGACCGCGCCGGCGTCTCCGCCGCCGAGCGCGTCGCGCTCCGGGTCGTGGATCACGCGCCGCGTCCCCTCGGCGAGCGACTCGATGTCCAGCGGGCCCGCGCCGGGCTCGAGCACGGCGCGGACATGCGCGCGCCGATCGACGGCCGCGACCAGCGCGGGCGCGCCCGCGAGGACGGCGTACTCCCCGGAGAGGAAGAGCTTCCCGGGCGCGCTCGCCGTGACCCGCCTCACGCCATCACCTCGGCGCCCCCGCCCGGCGCGCAGGTGAGCACGCGCTCGACGCCGGGAACCGCACGCAGGGCCTCGGCGACGCGACGCGCGTCGTCCGGCGTGCACAGCACCTTCACCTGCGGCCCCGCATCGATGGTCGCGAAGGCGGGCGTACCCTCGGCGCGGAGCTTCCACACCCGGTCGAGGCAGTCGACGGTGGCGCCCCGCCAGTAGAGGAGCGGCGGGCGCGCCGCCATCCCGACGGCGTGCATCTTGAGCGCGCTGTGCTCGGCGAGGAGGCCGAGGGCCTCCAGGTCGCGCGCGCGGATCGCCGCCCGTGCCTGGGCTAGGTCCGCCTCCGCGCCCGCGACCCACGCCGGGTAGAAAGGCGAGGTCGCGGCGCGCTCCATCCCGGCGCGCGACGAGACCGCCTTCGGCGCGCTCGAGGTCACCGCCACCACGACGCGCACGTCCCAGAATCCCGGCGGCGCGAGCGCCTCGGCAACCGAGTCGCGCCCGTCGGCCCGCTCGCCGCGCCGCCACTCGACGAAGCCGCCGAAGATCGACCGTGCGGCCGAGCCCGAGCCGCGACGCGCGAGCGCCGAGAGCGCGGGTGGATCGAGCGCGAACCCGGCGGCACGGCTCGCGGCGAGCGCCAGCGCGGCGAAGGCCGCCGCCGAGGACGCGAGCCCGACACCGCGCGGCAGGGCGTCGAGCGTGAGCGAGATGCTCCCCGTGGCCGGCAGGTTGAGCGCCTGATCGCGCTTCCCCCAGTACTTCACCAGCGCGAGGTTCACGTTGGCGCGCGCGGTCGTCGCTGGGGCAGCCATTCCCGCCGGCTGTCTTCTATCTCTTTGGCTCGGCTCGCGCACCATCGGTTGCCTGACCGACCACTCTAGACCGATCGGTCAGGCGGCGGCTCAAGAAAATCCCCGTGACCCGGAAAAGCCCTCCGGACCCGCGGGGATACGCGCCTGATCGAGTTTCGCCGCTCTATAGAGGGTACAGGGGAGTCTGTCAACGCTCCGCGTCCACGCTCCCCGCCTCCAGCGCGTGAAAGAGGCTCGACTCGCGCTGGTAAAAGCCCTGCGTGTGCAGCGAGTCGCGCAGGTGAAGGAGTGTGTAGTCGAGGTGATGGCAGAGCTCGTGGAGGAGGGTGCGGAGAAACGTGCGGAAGGCCACCACCTGCCCGCGCTTAGCGGTGAGCATCCACACGGTGATCAGGTCGCGGCCGCGGCCGTCGGCCGGCGTGTACAGGCCCTGGAGCTCGCCGCCGCGCAGCGGCGGCCGGCGCGCGGCGACGCGCACGCGGACGCCCGGGACGCGAAGCCCAGCGCAGATGTCGTCGCTGATGCGCTGGGCGAGCGCCTGCACGTCGCGCTCCCGACCGGTCGCGAGCACCGCCGGCAGCGCCGCGACGGCGCCCTTGAGCGTCGCGCCGGCGCGCAGCGGGAGCGTGGGTACGCGATCGCTCGCCGCCGCGACTCGCTTGAGCGACGCGGGAAGGCGCCGGTACCACGCCGGCCGTGGCCCGGGCGGACGGATGGGCGGGTTCGCAAGCACGTGCGACGCGAGCTTACGCGAGCGCAGCGTCGGGGCCAAATCTGTGCTACGCGGCCCGCCATGCCCGAGGCGCCCGTGGCGCGGCTCGCAGCGGCGATCGAGACCCTGGTGCGCGCGCACAAGGCCGCGACGCCGGCGCCGCGCGGGCTTCAGTACCTCGGGCTCGAGCGCGCGAGCGGCACCGGCTTCCACCTCCTCGACGCGCTCGCCGCGCGCGGCATCTTCCGCAAGTACGAGCTCGTCCTCGACCTGGGCGCGGGCCTCGGCGGCACCTCGCGCTGGCTCGCGGCGCGTCTGGGGTGCGAGGTCATCGGCACGGCCGCGAGCCGCGCCGAGGCGGATGCCGGCGAGGCGCTCACGCGCCGCGCCGGGCTCTCGCCGCAGGTCCGCCTCGTGCCGGCCGACCCCGCCGCCCTCCCCTTCCGCGCCGCGCACTTCACGCACGTCTGGATCCTCGAGGCGCTGCCCCGTCTGCCCGACCCCACAGCGGCCCTCCGCGAGGCGCACCGCGTGCTGCGCCGCGGCGGCACGGTCGCCATCCAGGATCTGGTTTGCCCCGATGCGGTCCGCGCAGCCGCCATCCCCGGCTGGACGCCGGCCACGGCCGCGGAGCGAATGGCCGCGCTCGAGCACCTCGGCTTCGTCGAGGTCGCGCTGCGCGACCGGACCGCCGAGGCTCCCGAGCGCTCCGCCCAGGTCGTCGCCGCCCGCGACCGCCTCCTTGCCCGCCTGCGGCGCGATCCGCGCTGCGCCCAACTCGTCCGCGAGCGCGAAGCCCTCGCCGCGGCGCTCGCCGACGGCGCGCTGCGCGTCGTCCAGATCGTCGCCCGGCGGCCCTGAGGGACCAACCGTGGACACTAGCCCGGCGGCCGGCGCCGGTGCCAGTCGGTCACGCGCTGGTACGCGTGCCCCGCCGCGAGCACGTCCGCCTCGGCGAACGGCCGCCCGACGAGCTGGAGGCCGATCGGCCGCCCGTCGCCCGTGAACCCGCACGGCAGCGCGAGCGCCGGCAGCCCGGTCAGGTTGAAGGGACCCGAGAGGCGGCAGACCGCCTCCAGCGTGCCCATCTCGGTGTCGCCGACACGCACCTGGAGTTCGTCGAGGCGCGGGGCCGCCAGCACCGTGGCCGGCGTGGCGAGGAGATCGACGCGCGCGAGCGCGGCGCGCATCTCGTCGTAGAGGCGGGTGCGGAAGCGCTGCGCCGCGAGGTACTGCTCGGCGGTGACGAGCTTCCCGAGCTCGAGGTAGACGCGCAGCTCGACGCTCACTCGCTCCCAGCGCGCGGCGAGCACGGGCGCGAGCGCGCTCCGCGCCTCGCCGAGGATGAGCGCGCCGAGGGCCGGGCCTGCGTGGTCGAGCGACGGGATCGTCACGTCGCCCACGGTCGCGCCGGCGTGGCGCAGCTCGCCGAGCGCCGCCTCGAAGGCGCGCGCCACCTCGGGATCGACGACGGCGCAGGCGAAGTCGCGCGGCACGCCGATGCGGACGCCGCGCAGCGAGCGGTCGAGCCGCGCCGCGTAATCGGGCACCGGGACCCGCGCGCTGGTCGGATCGGCGGGGTCGTGACCGGCCAACGCGCCGAGCAGGAGCGCCGCGTCCTCCGCGCTGCGCGCCAGCGGGCCCACGTGATCGAGCGTCCACGCGAGCGGCGTGACGCCGGCGCGCGTGACCCGCCCGTAGGTCGGCTTGAGCCCGGTCACGCCGCAGAGGCTCGCCGGGATGCGGATCGAGCCGCCCGTGTCGGTGCCGAGCGCGGCCGGCACGAGCCGCGCGGCCACTGCCGCACCCGAGCCGCTGCTCGAGCCGCCTGGCAGGCGGCCCGGGGCCCACGGGTTCGCCGGTGTGCCGAGCGCCGGGTTGACGCCCGTCGGCCCGAAGGCGAGCTCGTGGAGGTGCGTCGTGCCCACGATGACCGCGCCCGCGGCGCGGAGCCGCGCGACCGCCCCGGCGTCGGCGGCGGCGGGCGGGTCGCCGACGAAGGCCGCGCTGCCGTTGGTGCGCGCGACGCCGCGCACGGCGAGGAGGTCCTTCACGCCGATCGGCACGCCGGCGAGGGGCCCGGCGTCGCCGCGCGCGAGCGCGGCATCGGCGGCACGCGCCGCGGCGAGCGCGTCGTCGGCCGTGACGGTGAGGAAGGCGCGCACGCGCGGGTTACGCGCGGCAAGCGCCTCGAGGCACGCCTCGGTGATCTCGACCGCGGTGGCCTCGCGGCCGGCGAGCACCGCACGCACCCCCGCGACCGAGAGCTCGGCGAGCCGCGCGGTCATCCGGCGGCGTCGTCGGGCAGGCGCCGCGCCGGGGAGAACGGCTCGAGGTCGCCGAGGTCGAGGGCCAGGAGGGCGTCGAGCGAGGTGATCATCGGCCCGGCCGCCATGGCGATGACGTCGACCAGCTCGGGGGGAAGCTCGACCCCAGCCGCCGCCATGCGCTCGCGCAGTCGCTCGGTTGCCTGCATCGCGCCTATAAATGCCAGGCGCTCGCGGCACGCAAGGACTGCGCGCTATCGCCCACCGGGCGTGCTCGGCGAGGAGAGCTGGAACCGGCGTTCCTGCTCGCGACGACCGGCGACCCCGTGCTCGCTCTCGAGGCGGCGCTGGCCAAGCAGCCCTGGATGCGGCATCGCAACCGAGCCACCGGGGATGGCCGGTGGGGCCGGGCGGACGGCGCCGACGGTCGGCCCCGTAGGCCGACTGAGCGGCGCGCGCGGCGGGGTCCACGCCGGAGCCGGCCGGACGACACCCAAGCGCGGCGGGGTCTGCCAGGTCGGCCGGCGAACCTGGTAGGCCGGTGCCCCCGCTCGCGCGGGGAGCCCGGGCTGCCACGGATTGCCGAGGCGCGTCGGGTTGCGGCGCGCTCCGCCGAGGCGCGGCTCCGCCCGAGGACGTGCCAGCTGCCGCGCGCTCGGACCGCGCGGCGCGAGCGTCCCCGGCGGCCGGTGATCCATGCGCGTCACGGGATGCTGCGACACCCGCTCGATGTGGTGCCGGCCCGGGGGATGGCCGCTCCGCCCGTCGTGGTGCTGCCAGCGATGGATGACGTGGTCGGGGACCAGGTGATGGTTGACCACCTGCTGGACCAGGTCGTGCGAGCAGAAGTCGCCCTCGTGCACGAAGACGAACTCCTCGATGACGAGCACCTGGGCCGCGAAGGGCGAGAGCGGCGCCCAGCCGACGAAGCCGTCGCCCCAGAACCAGTCGACCCAGGCGGGACCCCAGATGGTGCCCGGCACCCACGCCCACCCGCCGGGCAGCAGGGCCCAGCGCCCATAGTGGAAGGTCCAGCCCCACGGCTCGGACGACACCCACGTCCAGCCGTACGGCGTCCACGCCCAGTAGCCGTCGGTGTAAGGCGCCCAATCGACGCTCACCGCGGGCTGCCAGGCCCGCCCGTACTGGTCGTCGTCGATCCAGCTCCCGTAGGGGTCGAGGGCCTCGCCGTAGCTCCCGGGATCGGGCGCCGTGTCGGCCGCGTACTGGCCGCCGTCGTCGTAGCCCTGATCGTCCTCGTACCCCTCGTCGTCCTGGGCGTGTGCGAGGTGCGCTCCGAGAGCGACGGCGCCGAGGAGTACGGCAACGGCGAGGACGAGGGGCGCGGCGACTCGCACGGGCTCGGCCAACACGCGCGTCGCGGGGAGGTTGCGCCCTCGCTAGTGTCCCGGACCCTAGCGGAAGCCGACCTCGTCCACGACCTGGAGGCCGCCGAGCACGCCCTCGGGGAGGTCGGCCAGGAAGCGCGAGGGCTGACCCAGGACCATGCCCGAGCTGCGGTCGTAGATGTCGATCGGGTAGCTCAGGTAGAGGTGCTCCTTGGCACGCGTCACGGCGACGTAGAGGAGCCGGCGCTCCTCCTCGATCTCGTCGCCGTCGTGCAGGTTCTGGTACGAGGGGAAGCGACCGTCCACCAGCCAGATCACGAACACCGTGTTCCACTCGAGCCCCTTGGCCGAGTGGATGGTGGAGAGCGTCAGGAGCCCCTCCTCGACGTCTGCCGCCAGCACGTCGCCCACGCTGTCCGTCGGGGGCTCGAGCGCCATGTCGGCGAGCAGCGAGGCGAGGCTCCGGTAGCGCCCGGCGATGGTGACGAAGTGCTCCAGGTCCTTCTCGCGCTTGGGGAAGTCCTCGGGGTGGAGGTGGCGGAGCATGGGCGCGTAGAAGCCGACCACCTTGGCGACCTTCTCGCCGGGGGGCAGGGTGTCGGGGGCGAGCTCGCGCAGGAGGGCGGCCAGGTGGCCGAGATCCTTCGAGTACGTCCCGCGGCGCGGGTAGGCCGCGAGGCGCTCGGCCGCGCCCGCCACGTCCGCCGCGGCGGCGAGGTGCGAGAAGATGTCCTCGGCGGTGCGCGGCCCGACGTGCTCGAGGAGGAGCAGCACGCGGTGCCACGACACCGCGTCGCGGGGGTTGGCGACCACGCGGAGGTGGGCCAAAACATCCTTCACGTGGGCCGTCTCGATGAACTTGAAGCCGCCCCGCTTGACGAACGGGACGTCGGCGCGCCCGAGCTCGAGCTCCAGGTCGAAGGAGTGGAAGCTCGAGCGGAAGAGGACGGCCATCTCGTTGAGCGGCACGCCCTCCTCGCGCAGCTCGAGGATGCGCTGGGTGACGAAGCGCGACTGCGCGGACTCGTCGCTGCACTGGACCAGTAGAGGCGGAGGGCCTTCGGCCCTCCGCGTCCGAAGCACCTTGGTGTGCTTCTCGGCGGCGCGGTCGATGATCGCGTTGGCGAGGTCGAGGATGGGCTGCGTCGAGCGGTAGTTCTCCTCGAGCTTGACGAGGCGCGTCCCCGGAAAGAGGCGCGGGAAGTCCATGATGTTGCGAAAGGTGGCGCCGCGGAAGGAGTAGATGCTCTGGCTGTCGTCACCGACCGCCATCACGTTCGGGTGCGCGGAGGCGAGGCCGCGCACGATCTCGGCCTGGAGCGGGTTCGTGTCCTGGTACTCGTCCACCATGATGAAGCGGTAGGTCCGCGAGAGCTGGGCGGCGACCTCCGTGTGGTCGCGCAGCAGGTCGCGCAGGAGGACGAGGAGGTCGTCGTAGTCGACCAGGTTCTTCTCGCGCTTGTAGCGCGCGTACTCGAGGCCGAGGCGTTCCAGGTCCTCGAGGTGCTCCGCGAGGTGGATGTAGCTCTCCATGACGACGTCGTCGAGCGGCTTCGCGCGGTTGACGGCCATGCTCAGGATCTCGAGGATCGCGCGCTTACGCGGGAAGCGGCGGTCCTTCCGGTCGAGCCCCGCCCGGCTGCGCAGCAGGTTCACCACGTCCTCGGAGTCGCCGCGGTCGAGGATGGTGAAGTTGGGCTCGAGCCCGACGTGCCGCGCCGCGCGCCGGAGCACCACGTTGGCGAAGGAGTGGAACGTCCCGCCCGCGACGCGCTCGCAGCTGGTACCCACCAGCGCCGCGGCGCGCCGCAGCATTTCCTCGGCCGCCTTGCGCGTGAAGGTGAGGAGGAGGATCTGCCCCGGGTTGACGCCCGACTCGACCAGACGCGCGACCCGGTACACGAGCGTGCGCGTCTTGCCGCTGCCGGCGCCGGCGATCACCAGCACCGGCCCTTCGAGCGTGGTCGCGGCCTCGTACTGCGTCCGGTTCAGCTCGCCCGCGTAGTCGATGCGGTAGCGGTGGTCGGCCCGGGCGTCCGGCCGCGGGCGAAGGGTGTAGGTCTCCATCGGCGAGGTCCGGTGCGCGGACTGTACCGTGCGGGGTGGGGGGCGGCAAGAAAGCGACCGCCCTCGGCCGAGCGCCCTCCCCTGCGCGTCGGAGTATTCCGCCCCTATGCATTGACTGTGCCCCGGGTCACGCGTAGCCGTGCTCGACATGGCGATCGACCCCGCGCTCCTCGAGAAGGCCCGGCTCCGCCCGCACGCGCTGCGCCTCGAGGAGGCGCTGCGTCTCTCCCGCCAGCTCGGCTTCGCGAAGGTGCGGCAGGTGCGCGGGCACCGCATCCTGCACCACGCGACCGCCGTCGCCTTGAATCTCCAGACGGGACGCAACGGCTACGCCAAGGCCTACCAGGTGCGGCGCCTGCTCGAGGTGAGCGGTGCCTGAGCTGCCGCCCTACACGTACCGGACGTCGTGGTCGGACCGCGACGGCGAGTGCGTGGCGACCTGCGCGGAGTTCCCCGGGCTCTCCGGCCTCGCGCCGACGCCGGGCCGCGCGATCGACGAGCTCAAGACGGCGATCGCCGCCTGGCTCGACTACCTGGCCTCGCGCGGGCTGCCCGCGCCGCCGCCAGCCGCGCGCGCCGGGTGAAGCATGGCGCATGACACGCTCGATCTGCGCGGCGTGAAGTGTCCGCTCAGCTGGGCCAGGGCCAAGGTCCATCTGGAGACGCTCGCGACCGGCCAGGAGGTCGATGTCCTCCTCGACGACGCGCAGGGCGCGGCCGACATCCCGCGCGCCGCCGAGGCGGCCGGGCATCACGTGGTCGGGGTGATGGACGAGGGCGGCCGCTGGCGTATCACGATCGAGGTGTGACCGCGCGCTCGACGCGCACCTCGCGCGGCCGGCGATCGGTGCGGAGCCCGAGATACACGGGGTGGCGGACGAGCCCCTCGCTCGTCCACTCCGAGAAGCGCACCTCGCACACCAGCACCGGCCGCACCCAGTGGTGCTCGGGCCCGCGCGGCGGGCTGCCGCGCGTGAACGGGCAGCGCTCGGTGGTGAGCGGGCGGAGCCGCGCGGCGAGCTCGTCCAGGCCCGCGCGGTCGAGGCCCGAGCCGGCGCGGCCCGCATAGACGAGCGCGTCGCCGTCGTAGACGCCCAGGTGGACGGCGCCCAGCCCCGCGCGCGTCCCCTTCGGGTCCGTGTAGCCGCCGATCACGAACTCCTGGCGCTTGACGCACTTGATCTTGCGCCACTCGGGGCGGCGGCCGCCCAGGTAGCGCGCGTCGGCCCGCTTCGCGACCACCCCCTCCAGGCCGGCCTTGCAGGCGGCGTCCAGGAAGGCGGCGCCGTCGCCCTCGACGTGGTCGGCGTAGCGCACCGCGCCGGGCGCCGCCAAGAGCTCGCGGAGGAGCGCCTTGCGGTCGGTGAGCGGGAGGCCGCGGAGATCCCGCCCGAAGAGGGCCAGGCAGTCGTAGAAGTACGCCGTCGCCGGCACCCGGACGGCCGCGCGGGCAACGTCGCGCACCAGGTGCATGCGGCCCTGCAAGCGCTCGAAGCTCGGGCGTCCTGCCGCATCGAGCGCGACGACCTCGCCGTCGAGCGCGAGGTCTCCGCCGCCGAGCGGCGCGAGCGCCGCCGCGATCTCCGGGTAGCGATCGGTCACCCGCGCGCCGCTGCGCGCCCAGAGCTCGACCTGCCCCCCGGCGCGCAGCGCGAGCACGCGCACGCCGTCCCACTTGAGCTCGAAGAGCCAGCCGGGCCCGCGCGGCACCTCCTCCACCAGCGTCGGCAGCATGAGCGGGAAGCTCGCGGGCGCGAGGCGCACGCGCGGCAGGGTCGCGAGCCGTCGGGGCGTCCGCATGGGCGGCGCAGCATGGTAACACAGCGCCGGTTTGACATGGGCCGGTGCCGTGCGCTTTCCTAGCCCGCGAAGGAGGCCGCATGCCCGCTCGCTCCATCGGCTCTGGGACGCTCAGCTTCGGGCTCGTGTCGATCCCGATCCGCGTCTTCGTGGCGACCCACTCCGAGCAGCTCTCGTTCAACCTGCTGCACGCGCCCTGCGGCACGCGCATCAAGCAGCAGCTCTACTGCCCGCACCACGACAAGGTGGTCGAGCGCAGCGAGCTCGTGAAGGGCTACCAGTTCGAGAAGGACCGCTACGTCACCTTCACGGACGAGGAGCTGAAAGCCCTCGAGGCCGAGGCCAACCGCGCCATCGACATCCACGAGTTCGTGCCGCTCGCCGGCGTCGATCCCATCTACTTCGAGGACGCGCACTACCTCGGCCCCGACAAGGGCGCCGAGAAAGCGTACCACCTGCTCGCGCAGGCGATGCGCGAGACCGGCAAGGTCGCGCTCGCGCAGTACGTGCGCGGCGGGAAGGAGCACCTGGTCCTGGTCCGGCCCTACGACGGCGGGCTCGTCCTCCACACCATGCACTACGCCGACGAGGTGCGGAGCCTCGCCGAGGTCGACCTCGGCGGCGAGCCGAAGCTGCGCGCGGGCGAGCTCGAGATGGCGCGCAAGCTCGTCCAGCAGCTCTCCTCCAAGGCGTTCCGTCCCGAGCAGTACAAGGACCAGTACCGCGAGCGCGTCCAGGAGGTGGTGCAGAAGAAGGTGGCGGGCGAAGAGGTGACGGCGGCCGAGCCGGAGAAGCCGAAGGCCCAGGTAATCGATCTCATGGAAGCGCTGAAGGCCAGCCTCTCGCGCACCGCGGCGCGAGCCGAGCGAGTGGCCGAGCCCGAGGTGGCCGGGAAGCGACGCTCCGCCGCTCGCGCTCGCGCGCACGAGAGGCCAGTCGCCACGCGTCGCGCGCACAAGAAGTAGGTGGCCCCGCGGCGCGCGGAGGGAGCCCGCGCCCACTTCGACACGGCGCAGGCGGCACGCATCGCCGGGGTGGCGACGCCGCGGCTGCGCGAGTGCGTGCGCGCCGGCATCCTTCACCCGGCGCGCGACGCGCGCGGCCGCTTCCGCTTCGACTTCGTCGACCTCGTCCTGCTGCGGACCATGCGGGGGCTTCTCGCCCGCAAGGTGCCGGTCAAGAAGATCGGCCGTGTCCTCGAGTCCCTCCGCCGGCAGATCGGCAGCCGGCCGCTCACCCGCCTCGCGGTCTACGCCGACGGCGAGCGCGTCGTCGTCTGGGACGGCGAGAGCCGCTGGCAGCCGGAGTCCGGCCAGTTCCTCTTCAACTTCGAGGCGGGCCAGGTGGTGCAGCGCGCCCGGAAGATCGCGCAGCTCCCGGCGCCGGAGCCGCGCTCGAAGCTCCCGCGCCTCTCCGCCGACGAGTGGTGTGACCTCGGCATCGAGCTGGAGGGCGGCTCGCCGCTCGAGGCGCGCGCCGCCTACCACCACGCGCTCGACCTGAACCCCGCGCAGGTGACCGCGCGCATCAACCTGGGCCGGCTCCTGCACGCCGAGGGGAAGCTCGAGGGCGCCGAGTCGCACTACCGCGAAGCGCTCCGCCACGAGCCGGGGAACGCGCTCGCGTGGTACAACCTGGGCGTGGTGCTCGAGGATCGCGGCCGGGCGGACCAGGCGCTGCCGTGCTACGAGCACGCCGTGCACGCCGACCCCGGGCTCGCCGACGCGCACTACAACCTGGCCCTCCTCTACGAGCGCGCCGGGCGCAAGCAGGACGCCGTGCGCCACCTCGCGATCTTCCGGCGCCTCGCGCCGCCGCGCTGATGGCCGCCCGCACGGCGCGCGTCCTGGTCGGCACCTCGGGCTTCAGCTACCCGGCCTGGCGCGGCAGCTTCTACCCCGACGACCTGCCGGCGCGCGAGATGCTCCGCTACTACGCGCGCGCGCTCGGCACCGTGGAGATCAACCACACCTTCCGCCGCCTGCCCACGCCGGCGCTGCTCACGGGCTGGGCGCGCCAGACGCCGGCCGGCTTCCGCTTCGGGTTGAAGGCCCCGCAGCGCATCACCCACGTCCTCCGCCTGCGCGACGCGGGCGAGATCACGGCGGCGTTCTGTCGCGCCGCCACGGGGCTCGGCTCGAAGCTGGGCCCGCTCCTCTTCCAGCTTCCGCCCTACTTCCGCTTCGACGCCGCGCGCCTCGCCGACTTCCTGGCGACCCTGCCGCACGGCCTGGAGCCCACCTTCGAGTTCCGGCACGAGAGCTGGTTCAACGACCAGACCTACGATCTCCTCGGCAAGCATCGCGCCGCGCTCTGCATCGCTGAGGCCGACGACCTCGCCACCCCGCCCGTCCCCACCGCCCCCTTCGGCTACCTGCGTCTCCGGCGCGCGGACTACGGCGACGCCGACCTGGACCGCTGGGCGGCACGCGTGCGCGAGGTCGTGACCTGGAAGCGCGTCTACGTCTACTTCAAGCACGAGGAGTCCGGCCGGGGCCCCGCCCTCGCCCGCGCCTTCCTCGAGCGGCTCCGCTAGCGGATCAACCCCTCGATCGGGCTCGAGGCGGTCGCGTAGAGCTTCGCCGGGATCCGTCCCGCGAGGAACGCCTTCCGCCCCGCCTCGACCGCGAGCCGCATCGCCTCGGCCATGAGGAGCGCGTCCTTCGCGCCCGCGATCGCGGTGTTCATCAGCACCGCGTCGCAACCGAGCTCGAGCGCCTCGGCGGCGTGCGACGCCGTGCCCACGCCCGCATCCACGATCACCGGCACGCGGCTCTGCTCGACGATGATGCGCAGGTTGAACGGGTTGCGCACGCCGAGGCCCGAGCCGATGGGCGCCGCGAGCGGCATAACGGCGGCGCAGCCGAGCTCCTCGAGGCGCTTGCAGGCAACCGGGTCGTCGGTGACGTAGGGCAGGACCTGGAAGCCCTCCTTCACCAGGATCTTCGCGGCCTCGATCGTCGCCGCGACGTCCGGGAAGAGCGTCTTCTCGTCGCCGATCACCTCGAGTTTGACGAGCGTGCCGACGCCCGCCTCGCGCGCGAGCCGGCAGGTGCGAATCGCGTCCTCGGCGCTGTAGCAGCCGGCGGTGTTGGGCAGGATGGTGAAGCGGTCGGGCGGGAGGAAGTCGAGCAGGTTCTGCTTGCCCGGGTCGGTGATGTTCACGCGCCGCACGGCGACGGTCACGATCTCGGCCCCCGAGGCCTCGACCGCCTGGCGCGTCTCCGCGAAGGACTTGTACTTTCCGGTGCCCACGATGAGCCGCGAGCGGTACTCGCGGCCGGCGAGCACGAAGGGGTCGGTCATCTCGCTCATCCGCCCCCGACGAAGTGGATGATCTCGACCGCGTCTCCGTCGCGGAGCGCGGTCACGCCGTACTCGCCGCGCGGCACCACGGCGCGGTTCACCTCGACCGCGATGCGCCGCGGGCCGAGCCCGAGCGTGGCCACCAGATCGGCGACCGTCGTTCCGGCGTCCATCGCGCGCGGCTCGCCATTCACCATGACGTGCACGACGTCCGGTGACGATAGCCCGCGCGGCGGGGGCCGGCAACCGACGACACGACCGGTCGACGAACGTGAGCTCCGCCTCGACAGCCGCGTCGGCCATTGGTAATGAAGGACCTCCGGTGCACATTCACGGGAGGCCCACGGTCGCCGAGGTGAGCCTCGCGGCCCTGCACCACAACTGCCGCCGGGTCCGCGAGCTCGTCGGCCCGGGCGTGGCGGTGCTGGCGGTGGTGAAGGCCGACGCCTACGGGCACGGCGCGGCCCCCGCCGCGCGCGCCTTCCTCGAGGCGGGCGCGTGGGGGCTCGGCGTCTCCAGCGTCGTCGAGGGAACGGAGCTCCGGCGCGCGGGCGTGACGGCGCCGATCATCGTGCTCGGGGGCGTGTTCGCCGGCGAGGAGCGGGACGTCGCCGCGGGGGACCTCGAGGTGGCGCTCTGGGACGCCGAGCGGGCGCACGCCCTCGCCGCCGCCGGCCGCCCCGTGCGCGTGCACCTGAAGATCGACACCGGCATGACGCGCCTCGGCCTCGACGTGCCGCAGGTGCGCGAGTTCGGCGAGCTCGTGCGCGGCACGAAGGGGCTCGAGATCGCGGGCGTCTTCTCGCACTTCGCCTCGGCCGACGCGGTCGACACGGCCGCTGCGCGCGCGCAGGCGGGGCGCTTCGCGGGCGCGCTCGAGGCGCTCGCCGCGGCGGGCATCCGCCCGCCGCACGTCCACCTGGCGAACAGCGCGGCGGTGCTCTCCGCGCCGGCCGCGCACT
>WNFC01007641.1_pt1 | contig 13958 bp, 10 predicted proteins | sample 5400541 | NCBI WGS metagenome assembly WNFC01 (sample SAMN13153342, study PRJNA577476) | soil metagenome | isolation source: 120 cm saprolite under Douglas fir tree site 2 hole 2 replicate 1 | place: USA:California | collected 2015-04-18
GGTGAGCAGGTCCGGTGGGTGAGTTCGCGTGGAAGGCGCTCGCCGGGATCATGCTCGTCAACGGCACACTCGGCGTGTTCGCGCCGCGGTTTTTGATCCGCCAGCTTGGGATCAAGCCTGAAATCGAACCCGGGATGATCTACGTTTTTCGGATGTTCGGCATCCGCACGATCTTTCTCGCGGTCGACCTATTCCGTTTTCCGAGCCTGCGCGGACGCTCACTGCGGGAGGGGATTCTTGTGCATGGCACCGATATGACGGCGGCGCTCACCGGCACCGCGCTAGGCCAGCTGCCGTGGCGCAAAGGGCTGATCGTGTCCGGAGTATCGCTGCTCAACACGGCGCTCGCGATCGCCGGCGCGCGCGCGTATCGAAATCGCCCGTGAGCGTCCCGCCGTTCCGTCCATCGCTGTCAGAGCGGATCTTGGCCGCGATCGCAGAAAACATCGACCGCACGACAGGGTGGTGGCACTTGCCCGTGCTGACAGGCGCCGCTGTGCTCGAGGGATTGCGGACCCGCCTTCGCCAGAAGAACCTCCACGACACCGAGACGCTGGAACGGGTCAAGCCACAGCCAAAGCTGAACCCCGTCTATCGTTCGGCTACCGCCCGCAGCGTGGACGGGAGTTACAACGACCTTCGAGTACCGGAAATGGGTCGCGCCAACACCCGCTTCGGCCGCAACGTGCCCAACGACGCGACGAAGATCCCTTCCGACGAGGTGTTGCTGACGCCGAATCCTCGTACAGTCAGCCGCCGGCTCCTGACCCGCGATCGGTTCATTCCGGCCACGACGCTGAACCTTCTTGCGGCGGCATGGCTGCAGTTCAACGTCCACGACTGGCTTTCACACGGCGACAACCCCAAGCCGAACCCGTTCCGGATTGAACTATCGCCAGACGATCCATGGCCGCACCGCTCGATGACGATCCTGCGCACGAGACGCGATCCAACCAGTCCACCCGATGCCAACCCGCCGACTTTCATCAACATTGCAAGCGCGTGGTGGGACGCCTCGCAGATCTATGGAAGCGACGAAAAAACCCAGGCCAGCGTGCGTGCCCATGTCGACGGCAAGTTGAACCTGGGCGCCGACGGACTGCTGCCACTCGATCCCAAGCTCGGTGTCGAGGTAACGGGTGTGAACGGCAACTGGTGGCTTGGCCTCGACCTGATGCATACGCTCTTCACGCTGGAGCACAACGCGATCTGCGACCACCTGCTGCGCGAGTATCCCGGCTGGTCAGACCAGGAAGTCTTCGACCGCGCGCGACTGATCAACGCGGCGTTGATCGCCAAGATCCACACAGTGGAGTGGACGCCCGGAATTCTGGGCCACCCAACGCTCCACCTGGCCATGCGTGCCAACTGGTGGGGGCTCGCCGGCGAGGCGGTTCACCGCATGAACGGACGGATCAGCAAGAGCGAAGTGGTCAGCGGCATCGTCGGCGCGGCGACCAATCACTTCGGGGTGCCGTATTCGATCACGGAGGAATTCGTTGCCGTTTACCGAATGCACCCGCTCATCCCGGACGACTATGAATTTCGATCCGCAGCCGATGACGCGGTCATCGACCAGCGCGCATTTCCCGATGTCGCGCTCAAGAACGCGCGCAAGGCGCTCGACAAAGTCGGGATGGAGAACGCGCTCTACTCGTTCGGGCGCCTGAATCCGGGCGCGATCACCCTTCACAACTTTCCGCGAGCCATGCAGCACCTCGTCGAGATCGACGGAACCGAAGTGGACCTCGCCGCTCTGGACCTCATCCGGACGCGGGAACGCGGAGTGCCACGTTACAACGCCTTTCGCCGGTTCCTCCACAGGCCTCCCGTCAAACGGTTTGAGGATCTCTCTGACAACCCTGAATGGGTCGAGGAAATGCGTGACGTCTATAACGGTGACATCGAGGCGGTCGACCTGATGGTCGGCCTTTTCGCGGAACCGCTGCCCGCGGGCTTCGGATTCAGCGACACGGCTTTCCGAATCTTCGTCTTGATGGCCTCGCGGCGGCTCAACAGCGACCGCTTCTTCACCACCGACTTCACCCCCGCGGTCTACACACCGATCGGGATGAAGTGGCTCGATGACAACGGGTTCGCGTCCGTACTTCTGCGCCACTTCCCGGGCCTCCGTCCGGCGCTGCGCGGGGTAGCGAACCCATTCGCTCCGTGGGCCTCGGTGAGCCAACGCACATGAGGCAGCCCATGCCGACAGGTGATCGTCCAATTCGACCGGCGGACGACGATGACGTCTGCATCGGCCTCATGCAGCGTCCACCATAAGTAGTCGCAAGTCGTGACAAGTCCCGCAGCGCTGGTGTCCGCCCTTTCGACACCATCGTCATCGGTGGCGGGGCATTCGGCGCGGTCGTCGCGCAGCACCTTCTATATCGCGACCAACAACGCGCGCACCGAATCCTCGTGCTGGAGGCAGGACCGTTCGTCCTGCCCGAGCATGTCCAGAATCTGCCGATGCTCGGGCTGAACGTCCCAGATCCCGTGCTGACCGATCCGGGGCCGCGCTGCGAGGTGTGGGGGCTGCCGTGGATCTCCGACATACCCGGTGGAACGATCGGGCTCGCCTACTGCTTGGGCGGGCGATCAATCTATTGGGGCGGCTGGTCTCCTCGTTTGCTGACCGAAGAAACGCCATCCCCGCCATGGCCCTCTGCAGCCCTGGTCGACTTGAACGGCGGTTACATCAAGGATGCTGCGGATCAGCTGGGCGCTTCAGCGGCCAACGAGTTCGTCTTCGGCCCGCTGCAGAACACGCTCCGCCAGTTACTCTTTGAGGCGGCGCCGGCGATCGCGGACCTGATCCCGCTGGCTGAGCTCCCGGACTATCCAGCGGTTCCTATCAACCCAGATAGACACCTACTTCTTGACCTGCTCGGTCTGCCGCGCGACACGCCCAATCCACCGGGGGACGGCGACCTTCGCAATCTTCTAAAAGTGGAGGCGCCGCTTGCGGTGCAGAGCCATGCGCCGCTCCCGGGCTCCTTCGCAATGAACAAGTTCAGCGCCGTGCCCCTGATCCTCGAGGCCGCTCGTGCTGCTTGGGCTGAGTCCGTGGGTAACGACGCCGATCGCCGCCTGATGGTGGTGCCGCGCTGCCACGTCACTCGCCTCGACGCCATCCGCAGCAACGACCTGTGGCACGTTGCCGCCATCGAGACGAACCGGGGCGTTCTTCCGGTTCCGCGTTCGGGGCGGGTCGTCCTGGCCATGGCGACGATCGAGAACACACGGATGGCCCTCGCTTCATTCGCCAGCCTTGGTATGCCCAACTACGGCCAGATTGGTTCGAACTTCCAGGTCCACATGCGCTCAAACCTGACTATTCGGGTGCCCAAGGCAGCGTTCCAGGGACTTGCTGCCGCAGTGGGCCTGCAGGCGGCCGCGCTGTTTCTTAAGGGCCGTCACTCAGGCAATGGCGCCGTGCGCCATTTCCATTTCCAGATCACCGCGTCAGGTCTGCAGGGACTCGATACGGATGCCGAGGCGAAGCTCTACAAGCTGATTCCTGACGTGGATACGGTAGACGCGTTCCGCGCCATGACAGAGGACCACGTCGTCATTGCCATCCGCGGGGTGGCTGAGATGGATGCCCGAAACCCATCCTCCACAATTCGGCTGGCCGAACACCGCGACGAATTCGAAGTCCCACGTGCGTTCGTCACCGTTAAACCGACCCCTCGAGATCTCGCGACGTGGGACGCCTGTGACGCGGCGGCCAATGAGGTCGCCAAAGCGCTCGCTAGCGGAGTTGATTTCGACGTGGTTGCGTTCAATCGCGACGGTCTGGGCACGACCTATCACGAAGGTGGAACACTGGCGATGGGCGACTCGCCTGAAACCTCGGTTACCAATGCCGACACCCGGTTCCACCTCGTAGACAACCTCTTCGCAACCGGGCCGGCGCTGTTTCCGACCACCGGTTCGGCAAATCCGATGTTGACAGGAGTCGCCCTGGCTCGACGGCTGGCCGAACACCTTATTTGAAGCCGGATTCTTGAATACGGGTTGGGAGAAATGGAAAACGACGGACTTACATGCGTGGTCACTGTTCACGGCATCGGGCTCCAGCGGCCGCCCGACGATAAAGCAAATGTCGCCGGCTATGCCGACGAGTTACACACGAATCTCAGACCCGTGCTCGGCCCGTCTCTCGGGGAGGATCCGCAGCGACCCAACGGCGGGCCGGTGTACGTGCAGAGCGAGTATCCGAGTCTGTCCAAAGACACCGAGAAAGGTCTAGAGCGGATCGGTAAATGGGATGCAAGTCGAAGCGTTGCGAAGGGCGCGGCCCTGACGCAGGCGGGCGCCTCGATCGCACACGTGGCTCTTGTCTACTCAGGAGATGAAGAGCACGTCGCCGACCCACTCGCAGGTGCGGTGATCGCTTTGCTCGGCATCCAGGGAGTGCTCCACTATGCGACTCCGGAGGGCCTCACTGAAGCATTCGGCAACAACCTGCGTGGCCTCTTTCACCGGAAAACGCCGGCTGCCTCCAAGGCACAGGCTGATGCGGCCAAAGCCGCAGGCGCACAACCCTTGACCTCCCTCGTCGACCATGTCGGCGGCTATGTGGCGCGTAATGTCCTTAGAGAGCGCGTGCGCGTGTTCGTCCGCGACGCGGTTATCCGCCTTGCAGCACGCGAGGACGTCAAGACGATCGTCCTCAACACGCACAGCAACGGGACCGTCATCGTTTTCGATGTTATGCCGCGTATCTGGCCGGAGCAGGCGCGAAAGCTGGGTCTCTACGTCACGGCTGGCACTCCGCTCAGGAAATACGTCCACCTGCTCAGTTGGGGCAACGAGGTGGCGAACTGGCCCGATGTGAAATGGATCAACTACTACGACATCGACGATCCGGTCGGGGACCAGCTCCAGCCGCCGCTCGACGTCCGCATCACGGGCAACCCCGGCATGGGAGGCAGCGGTCTATTTGTCGCGTACGCCCCGGCCGACCGGAAACCCACCGTCGTGGACCAACGCGTGAGCAACGTCGACGCCAACAGGGACTCGCACGACTACTGGGGCAACCAGGAGTTTTGCAAGTTGCTGGCTGAACAGATCAGGTCCGCCTAGCGGCGTCGACGCCACGTCCTATCAGCGCTGCTCTTGCATTCAAGCGCTCCGGAGAGGATAAGAAGCACCTGAGAGCACCAATTGATCGCCAGAGCCACCTGCAAGGGAACTACAGCAGCTTCTAGCTGGAGCTAGCCTGTGTTTGTTGTTTGGGATGGCTGGCGCTATATCGTCGCCGGATTCGTCGCGGTGCCCACCGCGACGCTGTACCCGGAACTCGCCGCGGCGGTGGTGGCCATCGCGGCCATGTTCATCGCGTTCAATTTCTTGCTTCCGTGGATGGCACTAGTTTTTCGCCTCAAATTTTCGCGGTGGTAGTCTGGCGAGCGTTGGCTGCCTACTTGTCCACAACGTGATGGCGAGCGGGCCGGAGGCCGGCCGGTGATGTGAGGGTTTCGAACCGGTCCTCCAGGCACCGACGCCACTCGCGAAGAAACGGCATCCACTCGTCATCATGCCAAGCGTCGCTCATGACCTGAAGGATGGGCACAGGCTGGTTGCCGGGATGGTCGTCGTAGGTGTGGGCGCCGAGTATCCGATTAAGCGGGCCGCTCTTTCCCCGCGCCGTGGCAGCCCTGTCCGCGCGCTCGAAGTCCGTCGCGGTTCGGATTCCAAACTGGCGCAGGCGTGATCTAGCGGGCTCAGGTGGTTGGGGCCCTTGACAGAGATGGAGATAGAGGACGGCCTGGTCGAATAGGTCAACGAGCCTCGAAGCCGGGATCCGAGTTCTCAAGATCAGCTCGATCAGGTTGGCGTAAGCGAGGCTCTCCACGCTCTCGACGCCCTCCTCGAACAACCGAGCGCTGTCGTACAGGCTTACGCCTTCCAAAACTGTCACCGGGTGTTGCTGTTGAAGGCTGGTCCCCACAAACAGTTTGCGGCGCTTCAGAAAGTCACTTATCAGCGCCAGCCCGGTATCAGGGACCATACCGACCACAAAGGCAAGGACCTCCAGGACGTGCGCGGTCGTGGTGTCCGGCTTCGCGCCTGCGAAGGGCGGAATAGCGCTCACGACCAGTACGAGCAGCACGGTCCCGATGATCCGGACCGAGATCTGGCTGTAGGCCTTGGTGGTGAGATCGGCTCGCAAGTATCGACGAAAGGCCATGTTCAGGGCGAAGTAATAGGCGCCGAAGAACCCAAACAACTGTGCCTGGGCCTGCGTGCTGGAAAGTAAGTTGAACACCTCATCGCCGATGTAGTTGCGCGAGACCGGGAGTACCACTAGCGTCCAACCCAACGCCAGGAGCAGAGTGCACAGGATTAACGGGACGCCCAGGCTGAAGCGCAGGCCGTTCGAGCTTGGGTCCCCATAGACCTCGTCGAGCAACCTGCCGTACTTGGTGTCCGCTTCGTCGAGCGTGCTCAGGTTGGGGTCCAGCTGCAGCACCTCGCGCAGGAACTCGTCGCGCAGGGAGTCCAGCCTCTGCCGGCTGAACAGGAAGTACAGCCCGGCCGGGGCGACGGCGGCCAGCAAGACAACTAATACCTGGACGAAGAGCATTGTTGTCGCGTTGTAGTTCGTGTCGGTTTGGAGCTTCGCTGAGTCCCAGGCAGCGATGATGAGAACACAGGGAACACCGACACCCAAGAGCAGGATGACCAGAACCGTGAAGGACCGCATCAAGACGTTGAGCGCCGTGTCGACGGCTCGCGTCAGATAGCCGAAGACCGCGGTCTCGATCAGCAACCCAAGAGAAAGCAAGGTGGCTATCCCAACCAGGGCGGGCGATGCCCAAGGGGCCTCCGCGGTCCTGCCTCGCACCGTTTCTACATAAGTGAGGAAGGAGGCTGAGAGGAGCGTGAGAATCAACAGGACCGCAGTGAAGCGGACTAGCCGGATACCCCGATGCGAAGGGGGTGCCGGGATGGGCTCTGCCACAACCAACCGCGCCTCCAGCCATGGAACGCAGTCGTAAGTTCCGAGGTCCTGGCTATGAAAGCGTGCTTCGCCGCAGGGCGGGAGCGTCAGTGGCGGCCCGTTGCTGAGGTGGCGAATCGCTACGTGGTGAGCGGTACGGTTGCACAGCCGAGCTTCGACCGCGGAGCTGAGCCAGTCCCAACCGCTGATCTCAGTGACGGCTACGGTGACGGCTGTCATCGCCGCTGCTGAACCGAAATGAACCGAATCGTGAGCATGGCCCGCGCTCCCGAGGCGACAATACTCCGCACACTTCCCTTTGTCTAGCGAACTGCTTGACACGGTCCAATTCCCACCGTCTGCGTATCTGCACAAGATGCTCATTAATGCCTTGACACCTGAAAATCGGCGTTCATAATCGTGGGTCTGATCGCCCATGAACTTGGTTGTCGGGGGGCATCACCGCTGAGTTGGCTAGGGATTTGGCACTCCGGCTTATCAATCTCGACACTTCGAGTTGCTCGTATGGAGGTGGCGCGTGCAAAGCGACGGCCACGATCTATCGTCGTGAGGTTGAGACCAACTGGCGTCTGCCATTGATCATTAACTTCCGAGAGAAGGTCGATAATGTCCAGCGCTGACGCCCCACAGCCTTCGCTCGGGGACTACCTTTCGCCTGTTCGTTTGCTCCCCGGCGAGACTTCTCAGGATGTTTTGATTGACGGTGCCTCACTCTGTCTGTCCGGAGGTGGCTACCGAGCGATGCTCTTCCACCTTGGAGCCCTTTGGCGCCTTCACGAGCTCGACTACCTGCGGCACGTCAAAAGAATCTCAAGCGTCTCGGGTGGCAGCATCACGTCCGCATGGTTGGGGATGAACTGGGAGGCGCTGTACCCCGCGACCGGGATGGCTGACTTCGAATCGGTAATTGTTAAGCCGATCCGTGATTTTGCGAGTCAGACGATGGATGAACCATCAGTCCTCGAAGGAATGTTGACCCTGGGCTTGCAAGGCAGCAAAACCCCCGACCACTATCGCCTGCTGTATGGCCACGCAACTCTCCACGATATTCCGGACACGGCCCCAGAGTTCGTCTTCAACTCGACCAACTTGCAGACAGGTTCACTCATGCGATTTAGTAAGGCCAAGGTCGCCGACTGGCGTTTGGGCGAGATTCGCGATCCGCACACCGAACTGGCGATCGCGGTCGCAGCGTCTTCGGCCTTCCCGCCGTTTTTGTCGCCTCTAGTCCTTCCGGCTTTGCCTACAGATTTTGTTGCCTACGAGAACGCCGAGATAACGAATCCAGCTTTCTTGAACCACCCATCGCTAACGGACGGCGGGGTCTACGACAACCTTGGCATCGAGACGGCCTGGAAAAAGTACAAAACGATTCTTGTCAGCAATGCCGATGGACTGAACGACTTTCAACTTGCACCGGGCACCGACTGGGCACGACAGGCTTACCGCGTGCTCATGCTCCTGTACGAGCAAGTTTGTAGCTTGCGGAAACGGCAAGTAATCGGGTCTTTCATAGCCGGCCAGCGCGAGGGCAGCTACTGGAGCATGGCAAGCCACACTGCCGATTACCATCTTCCTGACACCGACTTCTCTAGACCTCTCGTGTGTCCTCCCGAGTTAACACTTCCGATAGCTCAGACGCCCACTCGGTTGGCGGCGATGGATACTCCACTCCAAGACCGAATAATCAACTGGGGCTACGCGATCTGCGACGTCGCCGTGCGCAGATGGCTTGTTCCTACTGCCCAGCGACCCTCCGGCTTCAAGTACCCGATCGGGCTCGGTTGATGTAGGCGCACGTCAGGCAGGAGTCCTTTGGCGGCAGTCAACCAATTTCCTGTGAGTCGCCGAAAACGAAGACGGTCAGATTGACTTTCGAGGCTACGCCCGTTTGCTCCGATAACCCTGGCTTACCGGAAGCAAACCTCGTCGCGATTCTGACCAACCTACTTATTGCGTCAAGCGCTGGCTTTTTTGGTCGGCCCGCGGGAAGCCTGTCAAGCCAAGCCCAGGGAGACTTGACAAAGCTTGGGCGATGGAGCATAAGAGTCGACGCGGCCAGGCGTACGGCGCGCCTGGCTCGCACCGGATATTGGGGGAAATAGCGGATTTGTCGGCCCAACTAGCATCCACAACTGAGGCCATGGAAGGATCCCTGGCTGCGGCCAACATCCGGGCCCATTTAGGAAACGTCGGCCCCGGAGCTCAGGTCGCAATAGGCTCGCGCATTATCCAGGTCCAGGCAGCAGCCGGGGCCGTAGTGACAGTCGCGCCGGAGCCGGTGCCGCCGCCTGTGCGTCGCCCAGCACCCACCCGCGAAGTTCCGCGGGCATTTACCGGACTCGTAGACCGAATGGCGGAGATACAAGCGGCACGCACAGCGGTTGCCAGCGGGTCGCCGATGGAATTCCACGGCGGGCTGGGGGTGGGCAAATCGACGCTGTTGCGGACGTTAGCCTACGAGCCAAACGCACTGCCCGACGGCATTGTCTTTGGCTCGACGCGAGGCCAGGCGACTTCGGACATCCTGCAGATGCTGTTCGACGCCTTCTACGAGTTCCCAGAGAACGTAAAGCTAACGGATACACAGTTGGCAGGTCACCTTCAGGCCGTCCGTGCTCTAGTGCTGCTGGATGACGTCAACCTCGGACGCGAGGACCTTGACCTGCTCTTGGACGCAGCTCCCGCCTCCGTTTTCGTCACCGCGTCCACTAGCCGACAACTCTGGGGCCAGGGCGCCTCGTGCGAAGTCGGGGGACTCGATGACCAGGACGCCCTTGTGCTGTTTGGCCGCGGGCTCGGCCGCGAGCTGACAAGCGGCGAACTAGAGTCTGTGCGACGCTTCTGCCGAACGGTTGAAGGTAACCCGCTCCGAATCCTTCAGGCCGCCGCCGAAGGGCACTATGAGCGACGCACTCTTGAGGCGCTGTTGGAAGCAGGCGGCCGCGCGCAGCCCGCCGAGCTAGAGACCAGGCTGCTCGCGGCTATCGCTGCGCTCGGTGGGGCACCGGTCAGTGCTGAGCATCTAGAAGCGATCACCGGCGTGCGGGGCGTGGAAGATGTGCTCAGGTCCCTCGGATCCCGTGGCTTGGTCCAGGCATCAGGGTCGGGATTCGTGGTGGCTGGGCTGTCGCCGGCGGTGGACGATGCCACTAAGGAGAGCGTGATCAGGCACTTCGCCGACTGGGCAGCGCAGATGCAAAACGCCCCAGAGCGCTTGATGCGCGACGCGGGTGCCGTTCGCGGGGCCGTTCAGCTCGCAGTTGACTCTCAGCGATGGGGCTATGCGCAGAAGCTAGCGAGTTGTCTCCAAGCCCAGCTGGCGTTGTTCGGCCTCTGGGCGGCTTGGGCGGAAATCCTAAAGTTGGGTCTGAAAGCGGCTCAGGCGCTCGGTGATCGCGCGGGTCAGGCCTTTTACCTGCACCAATTGGGCAGCCGGGCAGTGGTGCTCGACGACGTGGCTGCAGCGAAAGCGCTGCTGAGCCAGGCGGAGTCTCTGCGGCGATCCGTCGGTGACACTCGAGGCGCGGGCCTCAGCAAGTCGAATCTGAGTCGAGTGCGGCCCAGACGGCTGCCCGGCGCTGGTCTCGCCAGCCGCTTACTGGTCGGCTCGGCCGGCGTGGTGGCCGGGGCCTCCGTCGTCACCGTGCTCGCGGCGACGGGGGTGATCTTCGGCCCGACGGCCCAGCTCACTCTTACTCCTGGCCAGGTTTCGTTCGGCGACGTGACCGTCGGGGCGCGGTCGATCCACGACTTGGCGCTACGCAACGACAATGGGTCTTCCGTGCCAATAGCTGACATCTCGGCTGCCGGAGACTTTGCAGTCGCCTCTCAGTGTCCGACCGGGGCCGCGCTGATGGCAGCGCACTCGAGCTGCACGGTTACGGTGACATTCCTCCCCTCTGCCGCAGGAACGCGGACAGGTTCCGTGACGATCACCCAACGAGGTGCCGGCCAGGTGACCGCTCTCCTGTCCGGGACGGGCAAAGCCGTACCACCGCCGGGTGCCATTGCGTTCGAGCCACTGACGATCAACTTCGGGGCAGCAACGATAGGGCTGGTTAGCGATCCGCACTCGCTGGTCGTGTCGAACTCCGGCGGCATGCCACTCACGATTGGCGGTATAGCCCTGGCAGGCGACTTCAGTGAGGACGGCACTTGCCCTCGCATCCTCAACCCAAAGGACACCTGCAAGCTCTTTGTCCGCTTCGCACCCGTTAACGCCGGGAACCGCACTGGCGCGGTCCTGCTGAGTTATGGAAACGGGACGGTTGCCGTGGCCAGCCTTTCGGGCCAAGGCCAGGCGGCCTTTGTCGAGGTCGCGCGCAAGTTGGACTTCGGCAATGTCGACGAATTCACGGTAACCCAGTCTGCGGTGAGGCTTGTCAACAAAGGCCCGGGCCAGTTGCTCGTGTCCTCCGCAAACCTCCAAGCCGGCACGGCTTTCGCAGTTACCAGTAATGGCTGCTCGGGACGACCGATCGCGGTCGGGGGAACCTGCACGATCTCCCTAAGCTTTGGGCCCCACTGCGATCCGGCCGCGCCCCAGCCCCGGTACTATGACGATGTCCTGCTCATCGCGGCCAACACGCTCGGAATTCCGCCCACGATCCTACTCAAAGGAACCTGCACCTACACCTACGTCATTCAATGAGGCGGCAATGACAAAGCGCAAGAAGTCCAGTCAAGTAAACATACAGATCCACGATGTCGGCTCCGAGGCGCAGATCGCAATCGGCGACAACATCAATCAGACGCACATAACCGCCGCAGATCAACTGCAGCTGCGACAGCTTTTCGATCGACTTGTCGCAGATGTCGAGGCCCAGGCCCCGGCTGAACAGAAGGTCGAGGCGGTGGCGACGGCGCGTGAGCTGCAGGCTTCTCTTATCGCGAGCCCTCCCCAATTAGACCGCACGGAGGGCGCCAAGAATTGGCTGCTCAAGCATCTACCCGGTATCGCTGGAACGCTGACCGGTACGTTCGTGAATCCGATTCTGGGCAAGCTAGTCGAGGCCTCAGGGGATGCGCTGGCGGAGGAGTTCAAGCGGCGATTTCTCTCGCAATGAGTGACTGAACTCGGCGCGGACCCGTCGAGGTCAAGTGAATTCAGAAGGTCCGTCGAGATCGAGTCTCAGACCGCGCCGGTCGTTGGTCGGCGTGAGAAAGGGTGTCTAGTTGCCCACTCGGCCCACGTCACAGCGGATTCCGAAGCGGAATCGCCGAGAACCACGGCATCGAGCTTTCCCGGCCAACCGTGCTCCGGATTCTTCTAGCGGCGGGCTGTGGGGTGCATTTATTCGTTCATATTGAGAAACGTGCGAATTGGCTACTCGCATAGACAGGGTGGCTAGTCTAGTAGACTGACACCAGGTGAAGCACTGTCCAGCTCAAGAAGCGCATCCAGCGCACCGCCACGGCGCAGGGCAAGGCTTGGCGATTGGTCAGGCAAGGTGGACGCCATGAGGTATGGCAATGCGGAGGCACCAAAGTGACGATTCCCCGACACCGTGAGATCAATGAGCTCACCGCAGGAGCCATCTTCAGGGCATTGGAGGACGAATTGGGACGAGGATGGTGGAGAAGGTGAAGACATATACAGCTCGCTGTCAGCACTCAGGCGACTGGTGGGCGATAAGCGTGCCCGAACTCAAGGGTGTCAACACCCAGGCGCGCCGGCTCGAAAAGGCCGAGGCTATGGCCCGCGACGCGATCGCCCTGTTTCTGGACGTTCCGACCGATTCCTTTGAAGTCAGCGTCGAACCCATCCTGCCCCGTGACCTACAGAAGAAGGTAGGGCGGGCGAGAAAGGTGCGGGGCGAGGCAGAAGAACTGCAAGCTGAGGCTGCGACTGTGAGCGCCGCCGTGGCTGCGGACTTGGTCCAGGGCGCTCACCTGACGGTGCGAGACGCCGGTCGCGTCTTGGGACTATCGCACCAGAGAATTGCCCAGTTGCTCAAAACTCCAACCGGTGGCAAGCGGCGTGCGGTGTCTCGTCGCACGAGAGCTTCCTGACGCTATATCTAGGGCCAGCCAGAGGCGATCTCGTACAGCAACGCCGGTGCGATGCCGTACTAATTGGTGGTACTCGGCGTCACTCAGCGAACTCAAGCCGCAATTTCTGAACGCTCCGCAGCGATCTGTTAACCGCAAGGTTCAGGGTTCGAATCCCTGTCCCGGAGCCAATTCGCTGAGCCAATTCGCCATCCGCCGTCGTCCCTAAATATTGTGGTCTAAGTACCTCTCGTTACTGCATTTAGTTATTGCCGAGACGCTTGCCGAGCGACCCAACACGGACTCGAACTCTCGCTCGCGCGTCCTTCTAATGCCTGGCTGGTAGAAGGCTCATAAATTCCACTTCGTGGGGACGAACTCCGGTTTGGTTACCGAGAAATGACCAGACCGGAAACCTTGTAGCTTCAGTTTTTGCGAATGATCGTTTTCTGAAGGGATCATTTCCGGTCATTCCCACGACCGGCACCAAGCCAACCCGGAGCCTCGAGGCCGGCCGAGGTAACTCGAAACAGGCCCACAGTGCGACATCACGGAGATGCGATTACACAGTTCGAGGCGCTGTTGGCGCCAGTTCCCTTGCCTTCAACAACTGCCCGACAGCGCTGGCGCGACGGCCGACTGCCCTCGCGGTCCAATCAGCTATTCGGGCCGAATGCTTTGCTCAGAAGTCGCAGGAGCTGCTCCTGCTCAGCCGGCGACAGCCGGCTTAGCGAATCGGGAGGGTGGGAGAGACTTTCGTCCAGGTCGCGCGCGAGCCTCTCGCCCTCGGCCGTCCTCGCCAGCGTCTTGACCCGCCGATCCGAAGGGTCGAGCCTCCGCTCCACCAGACCCTTCGCCTCCAGCGCGTCGGCCAGTGCGGTGATGTTGGACGGGTCGTAGCCGAGCTGTAGCGCGGCCTCGCGCTGCGGCATGGGATGCGTCAGCCGCTGGAGCATGCAGGCCTGTGAGGACGTCAGCCGGTGCTCAG